>Ga0164295_10001335_pt1 | contig 20423 bp, 9 predicted proteins | sample GEODES006metaG_FD_111798 | JGI IMG/M metagenome (GOLD analysis project Ga0164295, IMG submission 111798) | Oligotrophic lake water microbial communities from Sparkling Lake, Wisconsin, USA - GEODES006 metaG | ecosystem: Environmental > Aquatic > Freshwater > Lake | place: USA: Sparkling Lake... | reverse complement strand
CGAGAGTGGCGGAAAGCGCGGCGTGGCGGGCTTCCGCACACTGATTCAAGAGTGGCTCGACGAAGGTGTTGATTGGTCGCAGTCAGACTCCTGGCCCAGCGGCTGGGCCGGCCAGGATCGAGCGATGTCGTTCTTCCAGGATATGGACGGCAAGATGCTTGATGCGCTCGGCGTGGTGATCGTGGAGGGGGACCATCCGGGGAGTACGTACTTCGCGGCGGAGTTGCGGGGGGAGATGAAGGTGGCGAATGCGGTGGCGGAGCGCGAGGGGTTGCCGTTTCGGTTTCGGGTGGGGGCGTGAGCGTTCCGAATCCCGATCCACGCTTGACCGCTAGTGTGTAGATTCGCACTATGGACCTGGATAGCTTCCTACAGGAATTCCGAAGCGCACCTGTCTTTACCAGCGCGGGCCAGCGTGCGCCACACAAGGCACTTGCCCTGCTCTACGCCATGAGTCAGTTACAGCGAGGTCATACGCATCGCCTTACGCGATACGTCGATGCAGAAGTGAAACTGAAGTACTTGCTCGATCAGTTTGGTCCACCACGAAGAACACACCACCCAGAACAACCAGTTTGGAGATTGCGTAAGAACAATCAAACACCAAGCAGTATCTGGGAGGTGTCCCATGACGACCGCGTGCGCCAAGACAGCAGCGGGAATCCGTCAATTGGTGATCTACGTGAATTCGCGTCATTCGGTCTCAGCGAAATCGCAGCGGAACTATTCAATCGAGACCGAAATGCGCTGATACAGGCTGCCAACACCATCGCAGACTCCATCGTTCCCGAGACTCTCCGAGACGAGCTGCTTGCGGCAATGCAGTTTGACGCCTCGCCGTTACCAACTGACTTGCAAGATCACGCAAGAATATTAGTAACAAGGGCCATTCGCGACCCCGATTTCAGCAAGAGCGTCCTCCAAGCCTACGGATGGCAATGCGCAATCTGTGGGGCGTCTCCCAAGGTGGATACGCGTCACTTCGGGTTGGAAGCTGCGCATATTCGATGGATCCAGTACAGCGGTCCGAACACCGTCAGTAATGGGATGTGTCTATGTCGGATGCACCACGTTGCACTCGATCGAGGCGCCATAACGGTCAACGCTGAAGGTGAGATTGACGTGTCGCCAAGGCTGGATAGCTCGGAAGAGTCACAACAATTGTTTGGACGATTCCGGGGCACGACAATCCGGCGCCCGGCCGAAACCCAGCAGCATCCCGCTGCTGATGCATGTGCCTGGCATCGGAACGAAGTGTTTGTCGCCGGGTAATGCGAGTTGGCAACCACGATTGGACTTCAACTCGCTTCCTACTTCCCACCGAGTTCTGCACTCGCGCCTACGCAAACTACACCGTGGTCAATTCGTAACCCCTGTATAGTTACATATGCGTTAATACCTGACTGGCCGCCGAGGCTAAACCTGTAGCACCATGCATTTCCGGTAAACATGACTAGCTCCAAGAAACCAACATTTCGCCCGTTTGTCCACAAGGGATACATGCGCGAGTTTAATAAGCTGACGAAGCGCGCCATAAAGGCTCCCGAACTTCGGCGAGTGCTAGAGCAAGTAACGTCGATCCATGAGGCACTTGCGAGGGGGGAGGACCCGGGAGTTCCGACGACCAAGCACGGCGAGTCGCGCATTAAGAATGTGATTAAGTACGACCTGGCTTCTGCGTATCGCTTGGTCATATGGCGAAACTCCGGCATTCAAGTCCCGCTATTCATTGGTTCGCACGATGACACTGATCGCTGGCTGGAGACGTATAAAGGTGCTACGTTTTACTTTAGCTCACACGGCAAGAAATCCATCGTTGAGTACCGAGCTAGAGAACCAGACAGTAGCACCGTCGACCAGATGCTGGCGGAAGGGGATGCTGAGCCAAGCCCGACCGAGGAGCCCGCGCCTCTCATGTCAATCGATGATGCATGCTTCGCAGGTTTAGTACCGGCCGCTCAGGACATAACAGAGCTGAAATCGAGCCTGCGAGTCGATATGGATGTTTCGGTTAGGCGTAGGTTCCTGCGAGGGTTTTTCGGTGCTGACGAGCGCCGAATTGACCTCGTTTTGGCAGCATTCGAGCACGCACGTCGCGGGCAATACGACTCGGCGCGGATGGATCTTGGGCAAGCTGCGGGCAGGGTAATTGCTGCGGACGACGATGCTGATGGCTTTGTGCGTGCACTGGCCGGAATTGGGCGCGACACACAACTTGCTGAAATCAATAGCGGGTTCCTTGACCAAGCGCGGCGCCTAATCGAAGGAGGTTCGGTTGACGAGTGGATGCTCTGGCTCGTGCCATCACAGCAACGAATCGTCAACGCGCAACTCAACGGCCCAGCCCGCTTGCTTGGTGTCAGCGGATCCGGCAAGACCGCTGTCCTGCTGCATCGCGCTGTGACGCTCGCTAGGCGCTATCCCGGCGAGAGGATTCTTGTTGTAACTCTTAACGAATCCCTTGCTCACTATCTCTCGCATTTGATCGATCGTATGTGCGGAAACACTGCGCTGCGGAAGCAAATTCATGTTGCGCCAATGGCGTCCGTATTTGGAAAAATCGCACGACTTTTGCCGGGCATAAATCCACGGCGTATCGACCCACGCAGCGGCGAGACGCCGGCCATGTCGTGGATAGATTTCGCCGAAAAATATCAAAAAGCGCTTGAACCAATTGTGCAGGCGATCGAACAGGACGAACGATCTGCCGGCTGTGATCCACTGCAGTACATCCGCGAAGAACTCGTTTGGATCCGAAGTGGATGGGGATTGACTGAAAGATCGCTCTATGACGTTGCGAACCGTGAGGGACGCGCCATTCCATTCCCAAAGATCATTCCCAACCTGGGGTCACAAGAGGTCCGCGGTGGCCTGCCGGCTGACACTCGCTCAAGGCTTCGGAAAGCGCTACTCGATTTCGAAGATTACATGCAAGTCGGACAGGTCTTCGACATCGATGGAGTATCGGTACTCGCGCACTCCGCAATCCGTCAGTTCAGCCCAAGCAAAAACCCCGAGAACTATCGCTGTGTCCTTGTTGACGAATGTCAGGACATTTCCACCATCGAGCTGGAGATTCTTAACTGGATCGTGACGAATCCCGTCGATGGCCTATTTGTCTGCGGAGACCTCGCGCAAAAGGTGTTCCCCAAGCACCACAACAATGTAGACGCAAAGGTAAATTTTCAAGGTCGCGGATTTAAACTCGAAGAGAACTTTAGAAATACGCGCGAAATTCTTGCCGCAGCTCACGCGCTGGTAGACCGCTTCAAGATGGATGCTGCCGTAGAGAGAGGCACTATTCTTGACCCGGATTTTGCGGTTCGATCTGGTCCACGACCACATCTGGTGGAATGCAACAGCCGATCACAACAGGTCGAATACGTCTGCACAATGGTGCGCGAACTGTTTTCGGATCCAGTTGAGCGCTCGCAGATCTGTGTCGTATCTCATGATGATCTGACCCTATCAGATCTCGCGTCGCGCCTTGAGAAAGACCAGATTCCTGTCCTGCGACTTTCGCCAAAGGCCTCGTTTGCCACGGACCAACCTGCCGTGAGGCTCTGCCATCTCGAGGACGTCAAGGGCTTTGAATTTAAGACGGTATTTGTTCTTGACGTTTCGGATCCCAAGCGCAAGCGCTCGGTAGGAATAGGTGGAGATATTCTCCGAGAGGGGCTCCCAACAGCCGGTGTGCCATGGGGCGAACGGTGGCGGGACGCATTCCGCCTATATGTGGCGATGAGCCGCGCCCGCGAATCGCTCTTTGTGTGCTATGTCTTTAATCGATCCCCGCTGATTGGGGATCTCGGTGATCTGATTGTCGAAGAACGAGCGTCTGATTGGCTTGATGCCCCCAAGGCTAGCCAATCAATTTCCTCTCCAACCAACTGCCCCCAAGATTCAAGCACCACAACTCACGAATTCGGGGATCCCCTTGTTTGGGGCTTCCAATGGGCGGCGGATCGCGCGAGTGGCGCGTCGTTCGGACCTTGTAGGTTTCCGTCAGAGTCGGCGGCATCGAGTTTCGCGAAGGGATGTCGCTGTGTTCGCTGCTTAGCACCCAATCCATCGGCCCCAACTGAAGCCGAAGGAGGGCAGTCGAAACCGGGCGGCCACGGAGATCTAACGGATCGCTACCGCGGCTGGGGTTTGGGATTCGGCGGAAGTGACGATAGCGGTCTCTAGCACGATTTGATCGAGCGGATTCCCGTTCGAGCCATCTATAGATCATTGGTGTTCATGCCCATGCGTAGCCGCAGGGAACTCGAGAATTCGATCCACAAACGACCTGGCCTTGCCTAACAGCCTTACACGCAATGTCTAACGAACAACATTCCTAGCGAGCTATGTGGCATCAAATCGGATGCGACGACCGTTGAGTCTGTTGCTCCCCCAGCGGATTCTGGCACCTGCACCATGCAGCGGAGCACTAACCGCTTATGGCAAATGCTGGCTCCCTGGTACGAGCATCGACGTAACTTCTCGCGCCAGTGGCCGCATGAGGCATATCACTGGGCCATGCCGCAGAGGGCCAAACTTGAAGTGCTCTAGGTTCGCGGCTGTCGCCGCATCGGCATCGCGGTCAAGTCCACCGCGGCAACATTCGGTTCGCCATGAGCCAGGCATGAGGCCCTGTCGGTGGCTGAACTTGGCGCCCTCAGTAGGGCATTGGGCTGATACTGGCGCACCTGCGTGCAATGGGTGTACAGGTACATAGATTTAAGCGCCAGTTATCGAAACAGATATATCGCTCGTGTTCACAGGAACGCCGCAACGGGGGCGCCCAATAGCCCAATTGAAGTCAATCGTTACTTGAACGCGCGACCCAACAAGTGCGTCTTTGGACCATTTGCAAGCTTGAGAGAATTTGCACACTTCAGGCCGTGGCGAATCGCCGGGCTCGCTTTGCGCCACACCATCCGACCATCCACACGAAATCCGTTTACTTTTCCAATTACTTCAATGATGTCACGGCGAACCTTGCGTGACGAATCTGACCAATAGATGCGCATAGCTTCTTCGATGAATTTCATCCCGAAAGATCGGTTGTACTCGAGGTACCTGTCGAATATCTCCATAGTAAGAATCGGACGGTGATTGACCGCACCTGCAGGATCTATTACGGCATTACAGCGGATTTGGTATGCCGGCGATCGCCAATCTTTCGCTGTATTAGCGCAATCATGAGCGCGACATTTGCTACCAACAAGCGCTCGTCATTTGCATTGGACCCTAGTCCAAATTAGCGTCAAACAAGTCGGTCATTCCCTTTGCAGGGGCGCCGCCATCCGCAATCCACTGCTTAGTCGCGAGGTACCGACGCAGTGACTCCAGATCAACCGCTCGGGCACCCTTTGAAACCAGTGCAGCTTCTCCAGATTGTTGCGTGGAACCGCGCTCCGCGGCTGCGGTGGCGGGACTGTTTACTAGCAACGGAACCCAACCTTCGCGGAGGTTCTCGATCGCTCCCGCCCATGTGCCACCTGATCCATCCCGACACGCAACCACTAGCGATACGTCTGCCAGACCATAGATTGTCTTGTTTCGCCCCATCGCATTTCCTGTACTGAATGGTGCATCTGGGTCGAATGGGCTCACAAGGCAAAGACTGCCGTCCATCAGGTGTCGTCGCCAGTCGGGCTTCGACGGAAGATCCGCAAGGCGTTCCGCGATGACGCCGATACACGATCCATGCGCCGCAAGCGCACTTGTCATCGCTAGTTGATCGGCCCCTCTTGCACCCCCAGAAATAACACCAAGACCCTCATTTGCACCAACGACGGCCGCAGCGCGTGCAAAATCGCTGGCCTCGGGGGAGAGCTCCCGCGATCCAACCACTGCAAGTCCGCCGGCCGATAGAAGGCGAATATTTCCAATCCCGAACAATACGGGCGGGGTCTTTGGACCAAGACGACGAAGCTGTTTCGGATAATCACAGGACGCCCTTGTGACAATCCAGCCACCAACACGCTGCCACGATTCAATCCTGAGCGACAACGCTAGCTGACCCACAAGGAGTGAACGAATCTGCAACTGGCGCTCAATGTCCTTGATGCACTTTACAGCTTCGTCAATGCGTTCCGACATCAAATCCGACGGCCGAAAGCCCCCACTGCGCAAATCCGTAGCCACTTTGTCATAGGACAATGCAGTTAAGGGGCGAACCTCCCGACTGTCACGTCCGAGGCTCGTACAAAGCAACAAAATCACGGACTCGTCGCTAGAAATTTTGGGCAAATGATCAGTCATTTTCATCTTCATGATTACTCGCACTGCTGACTACAAGTGGAAACACTGGGCCGGAGCCTGCTTCCCTGAGCAGCGCACCTAACCAGGTCAACGTCCACTTTGAACGGACGCAATCGTCAAGGAGAAGCACGGGCTCCGAGCTCACCAGATCCCTGCGAATGGTGAATGCATCTTTGAGGTTTGACAGTCGGTGATACGTGTTCAATTGATATTGCTGCTTTTTACGGTTTACATTATTTACTTCAATAACGTCAATGATGGGGATCCCCAATTCGTCAGACAAGTCGCTGGCGAGTGCTTCAAGTCGCTTACTAGAAGACCGCGATGGAACAATCGCTATCCACCGTACGGTGCGTCCGGCCGCCCATTTATCATTCCTGTACTTCAAGAGCGCTGTCGCCTCTTCGTGAACCTGCACCGGAAATCGGTCCGCCTGATCGCCCGCGTCTCTAACGATTCGCCCAAGCCAGTCTCGACCCCATGCGCACAAGCTAAACCCAGGCTCAGTTCGAAACTCGGCACCAATATTGCGCGTCCGGGCTAACTCCATTTGTAGCGCCAAAGTCGAGTCTTTAGTCGTGCACCACCATTGACGCGGCTTAATGGGCGTTAACGTATCTCGCTCAAACCTTGTAGCTGCTTCAGCCAAATCTGGAGGGAATTGAGGTAGTAGAAGCGGCTTGCCGGTGCATCGACTACACCGGCCGCAAGGTCGGGGCGCGCCATCGTTGAGGGCGATACGAATCGACTGCATAAGGCACTGCTTACCATCCAAGATCTGATCGAACTGGTCAAGTTCATCCCTACGAGCTTGGAGCTGATCGGCTATGAGTTCGTGGGGGTAAACGAGTGAGTTCGTAGTTAAGCGCCAACAGTTGGGCTTGAATCGCTCTACCGGGGCACTATCGATGGCGGCCAATACCGTAAGAAAGTTATCGATTTTTTTGTTCGGAATGTTGGCGGCAAGTTCTAAACAAGACACGTGTGCTGAATTGCCGAGAGATTCCAGGGCTTGAAGGATAGCGCGCGCTTCGCGCTCGGTCGGAAACGAACCATCCGCGAAAAATTGATTGATCTCACGGTCTTCATTACCCCGCAACACTACTCCTAGAGATGCAGGCAGCGAGCGCCCGGCGCGCCCGACTTGCTGGTAGTAGAGCACGGCGGATCCGGGCTGCTGATAGTGCACCACCCAACCAAGATCCGGCTTGTCAAAGCCCATACCTAGTGCCGAGGTTGCTACGACAGCCCGCAATTCATTACTGAGCAAGCGACGCTCTGCATCGGCTCGGTGCTCAGCATTACGATCACTCCCTGTGTAATCGGTCGCAGATATTCCTCGACTTTGTAGCCATCTACTAACGCGCTTAGCATCCCGTTTGGTAAGTGTGTAGATAATGCCACTTCCAGGCAACAAGTCAGACATGATTGCATGAGCCAGCCATGCGAGGCGATTCGTAGCGTGACCCATACTGATAGCGTCGAGCGCAAGACCCTCCCGGTCAAGGCTGCCCCTTATCACTTGAACTTCTCCGCCAAACATCTGGTCTATGTCGCCAACGACACGGTCGTTTGCTGTCGCTGTGGTGCAGAGGACACTGATCGAACCCTGAACATCCGCGATCGCTCTGCGAATCATTCGGTACTCTGGCCTAAAGTCATGCCCCCAGTCGGAGATACAGTGCGCTTCATCAATTACTAGGAGCGATGTAGCGCTGACTAGATGTGGAAGGACTCCCTGGCGAAATTCAGGGATCCACAACCGTTCAGGAGATACAAAGGCGATATCTGCTTCCCCCTGGCAAATACTTGCATTAGCTGCTGCCCACTCTTTCTTGTTATCAGTGTTGATCATTACTGCATTCAACCCCCACTCCCTTGCACGCTCAACCTGATTCCGCATGAGTGAGATTAAGGGCGAGATCACGAGAGTCGTTCCAACCTTTACCGTGGGGAGAGACGACCTTCGTAGTAACTTCGTGGCTGCGAAGTAAACGGCAGACTTTCCCCAACCGGTCCGTTGGACTACGAGCGTCACCCCGGAACAATTGACGGCTGCATCAATAGCTTCCCATTGTCCTGGCCGAAATCCAGCCCCTGGCCCCATGGCATCTTGAATGACCCCAAGGGCGACCTCTCTTGAAAATTGTATTGGACGTCGTTTAATCAAGGGGTGCAAGTTATAGTTTCGTGATTCGCAATTGCGCCAGTTTGCTTTGCAAACATCTCACTGAAACAAGGCCACATTTCGTACTCTCGACTATCGACCACCCGGAAAAATGAAACAGGTAGTCATTACGTCTTACCACTTTTCTGATGCTGCCCGATATATCCGATGAGAACTAATTGCCTAGATTCCAACCAGGTAAAAGCAATACGAATTGTCTGTTCCGGCTTCTTACTCTTGCCAGAGCCAACATGCTCAAGTACCTGATGCCGATGCCCGTCATAGGTGCACTCGTACCAATTTGAAAATGCGTTTGCTGTGTGTTCCGCTTGACCACCACGCCAAAACCAACTTGCATCGATGAATTCCCTAATTGACATGTCTAGATCAGGACATTTCCGCTCGCCACGCTTAGCGTCTCGATACGTCGTCGCGAGCCATTCAAACACCTTGACAACATCATTAGGGTCTTCAAATGGAGTGTCTTCATCAGATTGGCTGTTCAGGGCAAACGCCAGTTCGTCCGTATATGCGTCACGCGCCCATTGAATCGCCTCCTGCACTGATCGAATCACTAACTCACCGGCCACAATCTCTGATGTTTGCCTTGATGCGCGGGACAATTCTTCGCGATAACAGTTGGACACTTCGCGCGCGCGATCCAAGCTAGTACCTAATTCATCAATCTCGTTCGTTAACTCGTTCACTTGTTGCCGAAGCTGGATGTTGTCTTGTTCAAACAACTTCAAAAGCTCTTCGGAATCGCCTGACTTCTTTGCATCCTCGATGGCGCGTCTGCTCTCCTGCTCCTTTACAAGCTGACCAATCTGTGCCCAGTCAAACTGTCTCGACGACCGACGATGTGCTAAGAGATCAGAAACTCGCTCAAGCACGACTTCTCGAAAGCCAAATTGACGACTCCCATCGTATTCAATCACAAGCTCTGAATTCCAAACGCGATGTATCGACCCTGAATCTGCGCGGCTAAAACCTGGCCAGTAAATCCTTACAGCTCCGTCCCAACAGTTAAGTGACTGGGGCAAATGATTCGCCAGGGCGATTGAAGTGAATTTATTCTCAGCCACGACGACCGATGCAACACCGGCCAACCAATCGGCGAGTGCGTCAGCACCAGTAACCGGTCGGTCGGTCTGATTTGTACAACTGACAAACACAATTGGATAGCGCCGCTGATGTGACTGCAATTCTTCAACATACGAGCACAAACTAGCTTCGTCTGCCCTGAGGACCCGCGCCACAGGATGCAATGGCAATAGGCACCCAAGCGCCCGGATGCAGTCGACAACGATGCGTGGCCTGGTTCGGGACCGTAACACAGGGCGGGGCGCCAAATGCTCTGCAGATTCAATATGGTTCGCGATGGAAATCCATGCAGCCCCTTCATCTTCGACAACTCCAACTTCTGTGACCCACGTCAACCCTGCGTCAGTATCGTCACTTATGCGATGACGAAACGCCCAGCAAAGCCCCGACGGGCGCTCTACGAGTTTCGACTCCACTTCTTCTTCGAGCGACGAATTCGTCCATAAGTGGCCGAATTCAAGCTTCTTGATTTCGCTCTGCGGCATGCGTCGCCATGCGCCACACAGCTTCGCGACGGTTTCAATGACGCTTGTCGCTCTTGCGACGGGAATACAGATTCGATATCGACTTTGCATTATTGACTCGACTTGCTTTCTGCTTTACTTACACTTCTCCGAACTTTGTTGGCGAGATGCTTGTTTACAAAGTGAAATGAACCATAACCCGCCAACGGAACCGACATCAATTGCCTCCAGTTTGCGCTCACTTTGCTCCGCAAACTTGCACGTAGGTCCCCCGTCTGACTTACTTTGGTGATTCGGCTGCAGCTTCCTGAGTCATACGTATCTAGATACACGCCTGCGAAGTGATGGCCCGGCCTCAATGACCGCGTACTCGTTATCAATTGGAACCGTTAATAACCAATCGTCATACTGCTACGCGTCACCTCGGCTGCCACTTGCCGAACCCGTTGGAAAGATATCCACCTTTGTCTCCAAGCATTTGCGCATGGAAAGATCTGTAGCGCCAATCTCGAACCAGCTCCCAGGCTTCTGGTAGAAGTCAAGTCCGCGGCCGATCTTGACGATCCACCCGTTGTCGATGCGAATCTCCCGGTCATGCATCGTCGCGCTAAACCGAACGTCTAGCACGACATCAGAGTCCGCAAGGCTCTGCTGCAACTCAAGGAACTTCTCCTTGACCTCGCCTAATTTCGACTCATCGTCGTAGCCCGTAATCAGGCTGATCTTCTTGACCGAACCGACCTTGACCACCGCCTCGCAGAACCGAACGAAGTTCAACACTTGGTGCTGTAATCGAACGTAGGGGTCCTCCAGGATGACTTCCTTTGCGCCGGACAGGTATGGGCCGATGATCGAGTCGTAACTGTGACCAACATCCCCGTACCGAATGGTGAAGTGCTGTTCCGAGAGGCCTGCGGCACGCACGTCGGATAGAGGCTCCGTCGATAGTCCTGGCGTTACGGGTTCTACAGAGTTCGTGGTCAGGTCTTGCACCGTGACATTGGAGGGCACGACAGTTGCTACTTCATGCACGTCCCGCGAGCGCACGCCCGCTTGGCGCCTTGCGGGGTTCTGGGTAGCAGTTGATCCCCTGGACTCCGGGCAGTGCACGATGACTTCACTACCGTCTGGACGGTAGTACGAAAGATTGATGCGCGCGAACTCATCATCTGGCTTCCGTTTGTTCATCTGTTCCTTCACACGACGCCGGCACTCAACTGCGTAGGACACATAATCCTCAAACTCAGAGTCGGATGGAGGGCCGTCCGGATGAAGAATCTTCAATAATGCACATACGGTTTTTTTAATTCCCTTCTCGTCACGCCCTTCAACTGCTGAGCCCAGACGAATGCGCTTACTGACTTCTTCGTACCTACTTGACTTGGCAAACTGATAGTGAAATGCTTCTGCTAAAAAATCAGTGATAAGCCCGTAGTTCGAAGTGAGCGCAGTTGAACTATTTTTCGGCATCTCCCAACCAGGCAGATAGCAGGCGAATCGATCCATAACCGCGAGGTCAAACTCTTTAGGTAATGGTGTAAACAGATCAAACTCCACAGAATCAACAACTTGTTCAATGGACAGATCGATGTTCCCCACAAAGGCCAGGCTCGCAGACGCTATCACCTCCACTCCTCTTGAGAAACGTCCATTGGCCATGAAATCTTTCATGATCTGAATCGAATCTGGATCGCGGATTGTGATCTTTGTCACCTCGTCAAACGCGACCGTATCCCAAAAGCCAACGAGCCCGATGCGATGCCGAGCGTTGTTATAGAACAAGGTTGACTTTGTCGCTTGACCGCCGCTCACAAGTGTTGAATATGGCGAAAATTCACTGAAGAAATAGGACTTCCCAGTGGAGCGCGGACCAAGTTCAATAAAGTTGAAATTGGCTTCGACCAGTGGCAATAGCCGTGCAATGAAGTGCAGCTTGACCCGATTTGTCAACTTGGCTGGCTCAAGCCCCAGCGATCTCAAGATTACGTCGATCCATTCGTCGCGAGTGAACTGCTTGCGTCCCTCAACGTAACGACCGAAATCAAATCGACTAAGTTGAATTGCTCGAAGATCTTCAACGTAGAACGCGTAGTCGTCCTCATCTATCTCGTTGCGAGCAATCGTCACCTCGGCCCATATACCACCCTCGAGCAACCGATCGTTGTCGCGATACAACTTGTCTGGGATAGCAACCCGTTGAGAATTGAAATTCTCAAGAGCGGCCCAATGGCGCTTTTCCTTCTCGGCATACCGGACATGCACCTTATCAATGAACTTGTGCTTCCCCTTGGTAGCAACCCGCGACTGTGCTGCATTTGACTCGTTCGGACGAACATAATTGTCCTGGAGTGTCGCCAGCACAGCCTCGGTACCCGCCTCGATCTCCGCTGGATCCGTACTTGCACAGAAACGTGCCAGTAAAAATTCAAGCACAAACGTAGGTACATTTGTGCCCTTCTTTATGCGATGGAGCAAATCTTTACGGACAACCCGTCCATCAAATGCCGCAACGAGTTTTTGATCGAGTGTGTCCATGATTTATACCGGGTAATCGGTCTCCAAATCCAATGTGGCATAAGTGGTCAACGTGGCAGCATCTTGGGCTTTGATCGTAAACGCTCCATGAAAATCCTCGTGCATCTTCATTGCGATCTGCGTAGAGTCCCCGGGTTTCAAAGAAAGCGTTCGAGTTGCTGGGTTTAGACAATTACTCGCCCTCACCTCGCCGACAACACGCCCACCCTCATCTTGGGCCTCCAACAGAAACTCGATAACGGTTTCGCCTGCGAAGAGATCACCGCCTTCGACCGTGACTTTCAGCACGGGCAGCCTCGTAGTGATGCGCTTGGCACCCTGTTTGTACTCTAGCCGCACGGTCATCGGGATCGCCTTGATACTGGACAGTGCGTCGAGTTTGAGTTCGATCACAGGCACGACGGCCTCCTGAAGTGACACACCCCCGTGCAAATACCGCTGCCCCGCCCGATAAGAGGAAATAGTGCGTGGTCCCGCCAACTGATTGAAGTCCCCCTTGATGCCGACGTGCGCGGCGTTCAGAACGAAGTTACTTTCATCGGACGACCCGTCCCCAAGCAGACTACGTTCGTGGACGTTGATCCAGTTGCCCACCGGCTTCGGACACACATCACCAGCTTCGAATCCGAGATTAATGAAGAATCCATGATCGGTGGCGATCACTACGTCCTTGAAGCCGAGCTTGCGGAGTTCATTCACCGCTCCGCGCAACCGTTTGAGCGCATCGTGGATGACATCGAGAGCACTTTCAGGGCTGTTCTCGAGCCTGTCATCGATCTCGTTGGTCCGCAGCACCAGCAGATCGACGGTGGCCGGAACGACGACCTTTCCGCGAACAAACTCGGCGAGCGGGGACTCTGCAAACCGATCCCCATAGGCGGATCGCAGTAGCATCATGCGCTGCGTCACATTAGCCAGAGCGAAATCACCAATAGACGGAACTATCACGTCCGCTTGACGGGTAAGCCTGAGACTCTGACCCGCCGTGGGCAACAAGCTTGCCATTCCGATTTGTGTGACCGTTGGCAACTGCGCGCAGGCGACGTGTAGCGTCGCCCTGCCGTCAGCAGCCAATTGGTGCTCTAGTGCCACCCCCAACTCAAAGCGAAGGGCATCAACCAAGATGTACGCGACCCGCCATCCAGTCGTCTGGAGCTTCGGAGCAACGAACTTGTCGAATACGTCTGCATTGGACAGCCGCCCGCTCGGTGGCCATCCGTCACGCTCAAGGTGGCGGACAAACGCTGCCTGAACATCCACCATGAGGCGCTGGTAGCGGCGGCGCGCCTTAGTGACGACGCTCCTAAGCACACCATCTGGATCGATGTGGTCACCCGCGATCTCCTCGAATTCGCGGTGGTGACGGTCCGTTTCACGAAGACTAGACGTATAGAAATCGATCAGCGCTCCCTGCGATCGTGTGTGCTCGGCAACGAATCTCGCGATGTCATCACAACTCTGCATCAGCGCCGTGGCTGTACGAATGACATCCCACTGAGCCTGGCTCTCGCCACGCCCCATCCACACCGACAGCTGATGACGATCGAGCATCTGGCGTACCCGATCAATATCATCGCTAGAAATCGCCTGGACCGTCTGGTCAAGGAACCATCTTTCTTCAAACGGGAACGTGTCTCTAATCCCGAAGTCCTTCAAGTCGGCGCACGCCGTCACCAACGAGAGCTCACTTTCGATCGCCTCTGCCCGGTCGATATACATCGCCTGCGTGCGAATGTCATTTCGGAGACGATCGCAGAGGTCATCCACGAGTGGTCGCGCTTCAAGGGTGGCCCGAGGCACGTTGCGCAGCGCTGGGGGAAGTTCCACAGGCAAGTCGAACGCGAACTCGCTAAACAACAGCAGACGCCAGAGCTCATCAGATACTGATGCCCATGTCTTACCCCTGGTGATTAACTTGGTTCCGAGACACGTGAGCAGGAGTTCTTTCGCCTCCGACACCCATGCTTCCTGCTTCTTAATCGCTTCCTTCTGTGCGTCGTTTGGGAAGAGGAGTGCAAAAATGATGTCCCGAGCGGACTCAACCTTGAGCGTTGACTGCAAGTTTGGCCAGCCCCCTCCGGCTCCAATCGCATCGATCACACCGAAATCGGGCGAAGACGAATGTGCAAATGCCTTTCGGATGTCGGTCGCGTAGTCTGGCTTAGCCTTCAAGCACAAGTTGACATAGTCGTCGCCGTCGCCGTCGGGGAACTCGCTGCCGCATCCGGCGTAGACGGCGAATGGATCGCGCTGGCGTTCCTCATCGCTAAGGGGTCGGGCAACCGGAACATACACAACAAGAGACACAACCCCGCTATTCTGCTGCGCCATCTTTTGGAACGCATACATAGCCTGTTCGCGCGCTTCAATACTGCTCTCGCTGGCATCAATGACGCACCGCTTATCAGCAGCCAGTAACAGGCACAGTTCGCGATACCTTCGATCAGCGTCATAGACCACGAGAACGCCGGTGCGTTCAAGCCGGGTGATCAATTCTTCCCGAATGTATTGTTCTATCTTCATCGATCACCTTAAAGTTCACATTCTCACCAGGCACTATCTCCGGAACAGACGAATCCCAGCCTCGTTCTCCAATGCATCGCAGATTAGCTTCGTCCGTTGCTCCAGAAAGCGTCGGAAACCACGGCCGGTGTTCGGATGCCAAACTCCGCTCTTGTCGTCGAAGGGTATCAGGTGCCGGGTCATCTTTCGCGCGAACCCGTTGTACTCGTCTCGCAGGTAGCGCATGTAGTTGCGCGGACTCTTTGACCCAACCTGCTGATTTTCCTCCGCAACCAGCAGGCAGATGTTTGAGATACTGTTGTAGAGCGTTGAAGGTATATCCTCGATGATCAGCGGCTGGCGCGGAAAGATATGGTGTCGATCCTTCCGATTCGCGCGAGTCGAGTACCTATCGGTTGGGATCGGATTTAGGCCATCGTCAAAGAGATACACGGGCCGGCGCCGGAGCAGCATGCAGTACACAGCGCTTGTGATCGCCGTTGCTGCCGCGTACTGGGTCTTGCGGACATCTATCGGCTCAACTTGCGGCTTATACCTAAACACCAGAGATGGGTTGGTGGCGAGTTTTTTGAAGAACTTCAAGTCATCGGGAACACAACGGTTAAAGTCACGACCTGAATAGCGACTGCCGACGCTTGTCGCCCAAAACCATTTGCGAATCTGCTCCGTTTGCGATCGGCTTGGGCCGCGGTCATTCCATAAGAAGAAGCACGCCAGCATTGACAACATGTAATCCGACGCCAGGTAATCGCGGCTGAGGACGCAGAAATTCTGCCGAAGATAATCGGCCGCCTTTCCAACGCAAGGGCCGAGACGATTCCAGTCGCGGGCTAGGGACTTGCGAAGACCGGGGTTTGCCTTTGCTTCCTTGTCCAGTTTGCGGATCGTGCTTTCGATTGCCTGACCCCGCGCCTCGGTGCCGCCGCGAATAGCTGACAGAGCGAACAAGATCGGTTGTTCAGGTATGTCGTTAAAGGACTCGTCCAAATGCTCGCGAACCTCGTGAACAATATCGCGCAGCTTCAGTGACTCAGCCTGCGTGAAGATCGCGTCGGCGGTGGTCACCTTCATGCCTTGGGTATTGATCCGAAGGAAACATTCGCGGATCTCGCTTACATGCGCCTTCACGAACATCACGTGCATGTTGTAGCCCAATACTCGTCGCCGGCACTCTCGGATGCGCTCGATCTTGCGTGTGCCCATGCCATTGACTTTCTGGCGCCACTGGGGATTCAAGATCACTGAGAGCGACACAAATTCGCCGTCAACCGGCCGGCGGTAACGGATCTGCTGCCCGTCGTCCTGGTCGGAAAGTGATAGCACCACTCGGGAAAAGTCGATAGGACGCTTCTTAGCGTTCTCCAGTTGATCTCCCTGACACACGTGGTGTAGCACCGAAATTCGCTGCTGACCATCAATGAGAAACCACACTTTCGCATTGTTCGTGTTGAACGCCGGAAGAACGTGGTACTTCTGCCGAAGATAAAGGCGCTGGCTCTTGGGCGTTTCCCACACTAACACGACACCGATTGGCATGCCACGCAAGATGCTGTCCAGGAGTTTCGCGGCCTTTGGTCCGTCCCAAACAAACTCCCGTTGAAGATTCGGAATGGCGAACTTGCCTGAGTCCACGTCGCGGAGCACGGCCGATACGCGGCGTTTCTTGATGGTGATACCTTGGCGCTTCAATCGATTTCGTCTCCCAACATCGGTTCCGCGGCCTTTATCTTCCGCGGTTTCTTCTTCGCGACAGCACCGGCAAGGTCAACATAGAGATCCTCAAGCCCATGCGCGATCGCGATCGACTTGTCAGTCTTGCACTTCAAACGAACCCGATCCGGAGCGATGGTCAGCGCCATGTGCGCCCAGTCATAATCGCCTGCGTCCAATTCTTCCCATGTCTCCTTGAGCTTCTTCTGCCACGGCTTCAATTTGAATAACCGCCACAATGGTGCCGCCGTGATCAGGACGCCGTCATTGAGATTCGGCTTCCAGAACCCCGCGATTCGTAAAAGTTCATCACTGAGCTCTTTGAGTTCCATTTCGAGGTCAATCAGTTCTTCTAACGATTTGTCGTCTGCCGTTGACCGATTCGCCTTCCCACGCAACCGCGACGAGTCCAGCGATACCTGTTTCAACTTTGGTTCAATGAAATCGTTGATTACAGTAAACAGCGTCTGGTCGGTGAGGCGGTGGTAGTAAATCCAGAGCGTGTAGCTGCCAGACGCGGTGGAGAGCGGCCAGTAGATGGGCGCTTGGCGGCGGCTCTTGGAATAGCGTTTCAGGTGGTCGGCGAAGAAGCCGGCGGGCTTGCGGAAATAGTCGCGCAACGACTTCACGCCGAGGATTTCGCAGGCTTCGTGTTCGATGGCCTCGGCCGTGGGGCCACCATCATTGCCACTCCAGATAATTTCGATGACCTCCCGGACGCGGCGCTCGATGTCCAGCGGATGATTCGGGTCATCCACGACGATGCCGTCCCACGGGATGCGGACGGGATAAGCGGCGGGCACGTCCTCCAGGCGGGCGGGCAAGCCCTGCGCGTTCTGCAACTGGCCTGGCGAACAGACCGGCAGCGGCGCAAACGAGTCGGGCAACTCCGGCGCGGCCTGCTCGCCCGTCGCATACCGGATGTCCCACCGGCCAAAGGCGACGCCGACTATGTGCGACAAGAGATCGTGGGTTGCGGATAGAAACAACGTCTTCGGCAACAATGACTGGCTCCGCCGCCAACTAACCAATGAAGTTGGAGAACACTGTAAGTATTCTGCTGCTAACTCCAACTGGCGGTTTGCGTAAAAGCATAATTTAGTGACAGCCCTGCTTGCCCCGTCGCGCTTTACTAGACGATCGATGAGTTCGTCCGCGGACGCCGCTACAGCCCAAGCCGCCTCCGGGCCAAAATCTCGTCTATCTGGCAATGCGCCTGGATGAAGGCCAACCTCCAATGCGATTTCGTGCCGCGCTGCCTCGTCGAGACCATATAGCTCACTTACTTCATTTTCTATGCTCCACGACGCGCCGATGATTCGCAGGAATCTGTCCTCTTCATTCGCAAGCCGAATACGAGCGAGTTGTCGAATGTCCCCCCTCAAGGGTTGGTGCATCCCAAGAAAAAAGGGCGAAACAAATTGAATCGAGGTCTCATTACTTTGCTCAATCTCGGCGATCGCGCTCCAAGCTTGTGCAACTAGGGCATTGAGCGCTTTCGATTTTCTGCCCAGATCATTGGGCAATGGCAAGTTGCCCACAATGCCTTGGGTGTAGTCCCGGGCAGCCCCGCCGCGCGTCACAGCTCCAATCGATTCAGCGGACAACTCAATGAAATATGCTATGACTCGACTCATGAGAATTCCGAGAATTGGGTTGACGAGTGCGGAGTCATTGACGGCAATCACGGGGCCCTTTTGACTATAAAAACACCCCGCAGGGCAAAGTCGCACGCTTAGATTGCTGGCTGTCCGACCGGTATAAGTCAGTGCACGCTTAAAGTTGTATTCTAAATTCTGCGGTCGACTGAGGAGTGATCCAGCGGAATCAAAGAAATTGCGGATTTCAGCACCGTCATTCCCCCATCGAACAACCAATTGAAGATCCTGAAAATATGGGGAATACTCTCCTCCCTTCGCATAAAATATCCAAGGTTTTTGCTTAAAAGTGCTCTCCAAGTCTTGAGCTAGAGAATCGGCCTCTATCTCTACACGCAGGCGAAGAAATCGAAAATTGTCGGCCGTGATTGTTCCTTGGCGAGCTGTGGCATAGTTACCCTCTAGTTTTGGAAACGTCGCCAAAATGCGCCTCAGTGTGGGCGTAATCCAGTATGAGACGCGAGCAGCGGGAATTGCTTTGAACAGGGAACACAAGGCGACAAAGGTCTGGTGTTCGGATTCGACGCCGTGATTACTCACCGACCACAACAAATCGCGTTGTCGATCCGCTGACCGACCTAGTCGAAAAAAGAGCGAGGGGAACTCCTCAGGACGTCTGGCGAGAATATAGGCAGCCGTCTCTACGAGCGCCGCATCAAGCACGCCCAATCCAAGGTCAGCGCACTCCTGAACGAAATGTTGTCCAAGGAGATTGGTCCTTCTCCAATCCTCTAGTGTTGTCTTCGTAAGCTGCGTGCGATTCACGATCGCGCCAAGCCGCCCATCGGAACCTAGGACCGCTCGGTTTCGCGCTATAAAGGCAGCATCGATGTCTTCCTTGCAACTGGGATAACCCAGCGCCATGAATGATGTGGTATTCAGCGAAGGTGTCCCAAACGGCGGATTCATCACCACCACGTCATAGCGTTTGCGGCAGACATCAATGAAGGCGAAGCCCCGCGCCGCGTCCTCGGCAAAGAGCCGGCGCTGGAAGCCACCGCCGCTTTCGGTTTGCTCGGCGTAGTCGCGGAGTGCTTCGTAGATCCGTTCTTCGATGCGCTCCCAAAATCCTTCCGAGGTGAGCGAGCGGATGTCAGCATCAAAGAGGTGAGGGGTCGTTGCCTGACGGCGGGCGTGTTCAATGGCGCTGTGGATTTCTTCTTCGATCTTGAGCAGCGAGCCGGCCTCTCCCGCCAGTTGCATCTTGTCGAAGATGGCCTCCAGCAACCGCAAGCAGACGCCGCGTTCCGCCGCCGGGAATTCGCGCTCAACGAATTCGCGCAGCAATTCCTTCTCGCCCGGCATCGGCTCGGCGCAGACGATGTTCGAGCGTTTGATGGCCGGGCGCTCCGCTGGCTTGAGGCCGAGCCGTTGCCACGCCTTCTGCGCGCGCAGCCAGAGGGAGAGGCCGGCGATCTGGGCGCAGCGCGGGTCGATGTCGATGCCGTGGAGGTTGTGCTCGATGATGAGGCGGGGCACGTCCTTCATGAAGGCGTCATTGCCGGCATAGGTATCGTGCAGGGATTTCATCCCCGGCGGTCGGCTCAGGGCGTCCGCGCCGAGCTTTTCCTCCAGCGCCCAGGCTTCGTGGTAGATGACCTCGAACAGGTCGAATGCGTAGAGGCCGAAGTGCATCGAACCGCAGGCGGGATCGAGCATCAGGATGGTGCGCGGGTCTTTGAGCGGGCGGTGCGGGATGTGGACGGGCTGTCGGAGGAGTTCCTCCTGCGACAAGTTATCAGTTTCAGGTTTTAAGTTTTCAGGGGGAGATTCGCCTGCGGCGAGGAAGATCTCATTCGGACGACGCACGAGATAGCGGCACTGCTCCTTGAGATTAGTGTCGCCCTGCGTCATCTCATACCAGATGCGACCGAGGGTGTTGTCGGTGAGAAACTCGACCACGTAGCGGGGGGTGAAGAACTGATTGCGGACAGCCAGCTCGCGGCTATTGCGTGGAGCGGCCGACTCCTCACGCATCTTCTTCCGCTCGGCGGGGTCGTTGTAGTACTG
>Ga0164295_10001334_pt1 | contig 20424 bp, 18 predicted proteins | sample GEODES006metaG_FD_111798 | JGI IMG/M metagenome (GOLD analysis project Ga0164295, IMG submission 111798) | Oligotrophic lake water microbial communities from Sparkling Lake, Wisconsin, USA - GEODES006 metaG | ecosystem: Environmental > Aquatic > Freshwater > Lake | place: USA: Sparkling Lake... | reverse complement strand
CGCCGCAGGATCGCCACGGCGTCTCCACCGGCGCGAAACAGCACCAGCGCGATCGGCGTCAGCACGATCAGCACCACCGCGACGGTGGTGACCGCCGCCGCGGCCCAGTCGGGCCAGCGGGTCCGCTCGCGCACCCAGCGGTGGAGCGGACTGAAGATCACCACGAGCATCGCGGCGAGCAGCATCGGCAGCAGGAAGCTCGCCATCACCCGAAAGGAGAGCAGCCCGAACAGCGCCACCAAGCCCATGAGCACGGCAAGCGAGACGAGGCGGGTCATGGGGGTCCTGCACGAGAGGTTGAACCGGCGATGCCGCGGCAAGCACTCCACCGTGGCCCGCCGAGTCTAATCGGGATCCTCGCGGGTCGGCACCAAGAACCCACGCGAAACGCGGGATGGTCGCTTCGCCCCACATCGGGGTATCCTGGCAGCTTCTCTCCCACCGCCCACGACATCGAGCCTCCCATGCGACCGCCCGACGTGTCTCTCGTCGTTCCGGTCCGCGACGAGGCGGGGAACATCGCCCCGCTGATGGCGGAGATCCGCGATGCTCTCGACGGTGCGGGGCTTTCCTGGGAGGCCTTCGTCGTCGATGACGGGTCGACCGACGGCTCGTGGCCCGAGATCGTCGCGTCGGCCACGGCCGACGATCGCGTGCAGGGGATTCAGCACGCTGGCCGGCTCGGCAAGTCGGCGGCGTTGATGACCGGGTTTCAAAAATGCCGCGGTCGCCACGTGGCCATGCTCGACGGCGACGGCCAGGATGATCCCGCCGAAATCCCCCGGATGCTCCACCTGCTCGACGAGGGGAAGGGCGCGGGGCTCGTCAACGGCTGGAAGACGCCGCGGCTCGATCCCTGGCACAAGACGCTCCCCTCGCGGATCTTCAACCTGCTCGTCGGCTGGGTCACCGGGCTGCGGCTGCATGACCACAACTGTGGGCTGAAGGCCTTCCGCGGCGAGGTGGCCCGCGACCTGCAACTCACCACCGACATGCACCGCTTCATCCCCACGCTGGTATCGCTCGCGGGGCACCGGGTGCTGGAAGTGCCGGTGCGGCACCGCCCCCGTGTTCGCGGCACGTCGAAGTATGGGGTTGCCCGATTTTTCCGCGGGCTCGCCGACCTCGGCCGCGTGGCCGCGATGCTCACCAGCGTGCCGGGCGGAGCCGAGGCGACGGCGCGGCGGAGCCTGTACGCGCTCCTCGCAGCCGTGGCGATCGGCGGGGTCGTCGGCCGGATCGGCGCGGTGGCGAGCGTCGATCGCATTGCCCTGGAGAACCGGCTCGTCGACGACGCGGTGAAACGCGAGGCCGCGGCGGGTGGCGCCGCCGACCGGAAGGCGATCCGCGGACGGCTCGAGCGGGAGAAGCGGCTGGTCCGTCCATTTCTTTCGGGCAACGATCGCAGCCGCTGGCTCACGGTCCGCAGCCTCGTCGAGAAGGGCACGTTTGCGATCGAGGAGCTCGTGGTCGAACCGGGCTGGGACACGATCGACGCGGTCGTCCATCCCGACACCGCGGGCCGTCTCCACCTCTATTCGAGTAAGCCGCCGCTGCTCGCCGTGATTGCCGCCGGGCCCTACTGGCTGCTTCACCGGCTCACCGGCTGGACGCTCGGCGACCATCCCTTCGAGATCGGGCGGCTGCTGATGGTGGTCTACGGTGGCCTGCCGTTTGCGCTGGCGATGGCCTTCGCCTTTCGGGGCATCGAGGCCGTGGGCTCATCCGACTGGGGGCGATTCTGGACGGCCGCTCTCGTGGCCTTCGGCACCTTCCTCTCCACGTTCGCCGTCGTGTTCACCAACCATCTTCCGGCGGCGGCGGCCGCGGCGGCGAGCTTCTGGTTCGCGCACCGGATCCGCTGCGGTGGCGAGCGATCGAAATGGTGCTTTGCCGCAGTGGGCCTCACGGCGGCGTTGGCCGCGGCCTTCGAACTGCCGGCGTTGGCCTGGCTCGCCGCCCTGCTGGTGATCCTCCTGCGGTGCGACGCGGGGCGGACGCTCGCCGCGGCGGTGCCCGCGGCGGCCATGGTGGCGGTCGCGGCGCTCGCTGCCAACCAGCTGGCCCACGGTACGGTGGTGCCCCCCTACGCCCACCGCGCCGATGGAGTGCGTGCCGCCGTCGTCGCTGCCACCGAGGAATCGTGGAACCCCGACAACTGGTACGACTACGCGATCAGGCTGCCCGACGGTCGGCTGCTCGAGAGCTACTGGCGGTCTCCCAAGGGCGTTGACCGCGGCGAGCCATCGCGGGCCGCCTACGCCTGGCATGTTCTCGTCGGTCATCACGGAATCCTCTCGCTCACCCCGGCATGGCTGCTCGTCGTGCCGGGGCTCGCGCTTCTGGCGGCGCGGCGGCGGCAGGACGCGGCAGGGGAAGACGACCTCGCCCGCGCGATCGCGATCGTCTCGGCGGTGGTGATCGTGTTCTACCTGCTGCGGCCACAGCCCGACCGCAACTACGGGGGGATGACGGCCGGGTTTCGCTGGGTGTTCTGGCTGGCTCCGCTCTGGGCCGTCGCTGCGGTGCCGGCTGCCGACGTCCTCGGTCGCAGCCGCGTCGGCCGCACCATCGCCGGCCTGCTGCTCGCGGTGTCGGTGGCGTCGGTCGCCTATCCCACCTGGAACCCGTGGACGTCTCCCTGGCTCGAACACGCCCTGCGGCAGGCCGGCTGGATCACCGCGCCGTAGAAGGTGTCAGGCTGGCCGGGCCCAGTGCGGCCAATGGCTCGGCAGCGGCGCCACCACCTCGATCCGCTCGGCGGTGTCGGGATCGGCATACGCGATCCGCCAGGCATGCAGAAGGATGGGCCGTTCCCGCACGTCGCCGGCGGCGAGCGGCAGACCTCCGTAGAGATCGTCACCCACGATCGGCAGGCCGCGGCTGGCCGACTGAAGCCGCAGCTGGTGCATGCGTCCGGTCAGCGGCTGAAACTCCAGCACAAGCCAGCCGGCAGGCGGATCTCCGGCGGAGGTCAGTCGCCTTGCCAGCGTGACGGCTTCGCGGGCGGACGGCGTCGCTGCATCCGCCACGCGACTGCGGGCTTCGTCGGGGAGCTTCTCGAGGAAGTCTCTCCATTCCCGGGCCTCAAGGCTTGCCCCGCCGGTGCCGCCACTCTCTTCCTGGTGGTCGACTGGCCGCGAGACCACCGCCAGGTAGGTCTTGGTCACCTCCCGGCGCTCGAACTGCCGCGAGAGTTTCCGCGCGGCCCGCGGCGTGGTCGCCATCAGCACCACCCCCGACACGGCCCGGTCGAGCCGGTGGGGAATGCCCACGTAGGCCGATGCGTCGCCCCCATGCAGGTGGTCCCGCAACCACGACTCAACCGACGGGATACCGGGCGGCGCCTGCGTGGCGAGCCCCGCAGGCTTGTGGATCGCGATCACGCCGCTTTCGTGACGGACAATCTCAGGCGGAAGCATGCGGTGATCGCTGGAGGTAGGAGAAAACTTCCACACTACCGCAGGTCCCGGCTGGGTGCATAAATCTTGACAGGGGCCCCCGCGCGAGGTGACCATGCTTCCATGGCAGTCAGCGTGCTGGTCGTCGACGACCATGAAATCATTCGGCAGGGGCTTCAAAGCCTCTTCAAAGACTCTGGGATCAGAGTCTGCGGAGAGGCCGCATCCGCTGAGGAAGCCCTCCGGCAGGTTCGCAAACTCAAGCCCGACGTCGTCGTGCTCGACGTGCTTCTCAAAGGCGGCGACTCGTTCGACGTCATCAAGCGGGTGCGGACCACCTCTTCGGCCACTCGGGTGGTGATGCTTTCGGCGTTCGACAACCCGACCTACGTGGCCCGCGCCGTCTCCGGAGGCGCCCACGACTACCTGCTCAAGACCTCGTCCCGCGCCGAAGTCATCGCGGCGATCACCAACGCCGCGGCGGGGTCGCCACCGACGCGGGCCGGCGAACTCCGGCGCGTCGCCAGTTCCATCTCGAAGCGTGAGTCGCTAATCGGCGGCGGCGTGCGGCTCACGCCCCGCGAGACGCAGGTGCTGCGGGTCGTGGCGATGGGGCTTTCCAATCAGGAGATCGGCGACTCACTCGAAATCTCGGTCGAGACGGTCAAGGAGCATGTGCAAAACCTGCTCCGCAAGACGGGGCTCAACGACCGCACGCAGGCGGCGGTCTGGGCGCTGCGAAACGGCCTCGCCTGAACAGCTACGGCTTGCCCTCTCCTCGCCCCAGACGAGCCCCGCGCCGCCCCTGCTCACCCTTGCACGTGAGCCCCGGCGGCAGCCCGTGTCAGGAACATTCCGGCGGAGCGGACCCCGGCCGCAGCCATCCGCTCCTTCAGCCGATAGACGACCGCGTCGGCCGATGACGCCTCGACCAGCGCGATCGCGCAGCCGCCGAAGCCACCGCCTGTCATCCGGCAGCCAAACACGCCATCTTCCCCCGCGGCGACGGCGCAGATCGCGTCGAGTTCGCGGCACGAAACCTCGTAGTCGTCGCGAAGCGAGACGTGGCTCTCGCCCATCAGCCGGCCAGCCTCAGGCCATTCGGCCCGCTCCACCGCGGACACAAACGCCAGCACACGGGCATTCTCAGCGATCACGTGCCCGGCACGCCGCCGCTCGAGGGCCGGGAGGCGGTCCCGATCCCGCAGCCAGTCCTCGTCAGTGACGTCTCGGAGCGTCGGCCGGCCGAGCAGGGCTGCCGCCGACTCGCACTGCCGACGCCGCGCGGCATATTCACCTTCGACGAGGGCATGCTTCACCCCGCTGTCGATCACCAGCAACCGCACCGTATCGGCGGGGAGCGGCACGTGGCGGAGCCTGCGAGTCCGACAGTCGAGGAGCATGGCATGCCCCGCACGGCCGAGCGTGACCGCAGACTGGTCCATGATGCCGCAGGGCACGCCGGCGAACTCGTGCTCAGCCCGCTGGCAGAGGAGCGGCTTGTCGCCGTCAGGCAGGCTCCGTCCTGCCAGCGCCTCGACCGCAGTGGCGATCCCCACTTCGAGCGCGGCGCTGCTGCTCAGCCCGCCCCCGGCGGGCAGGTCGGCGGTGATCACGGCCTCGAAGCCCGGGATCTGCCAGCCAAGCCGCTGGAAGCCGGCGAGCACCCCTTCGGCATAGCGGCCCCAATCGCCGCGGCCCGGCGTGAGTGTGATGTCGAGGTCGATCGCCACCGGCGACCCGCCGCGGTCGCTCGTCAGAATCACCCGCCGGTCGAGCCGCGACCGCACCACGATCCGGAGACCCCTGTCGATCGCGATCGGGAGCACGAAGCCGTCGTTGTAGTCGGTGTGCTCACCGATCAGGTTCACCCGTCCGGGCGACCAGACCGCAAACTCGGTGCGGCCCAGCGAGGTCATAGCAGGGCGCTTGCAAGGTCGGCGAGTTCCGACCGCTCCCCCTTCTCGAGCGTCACGTGGGCGTAGAGCGGTTGGCCGGTCATCCGGTGGATCAGGGTGCTGAGCCCGTTGGAGAGCGCATCGAGGTAGGGCTGGTCGATCTGGGCCACGTCGCCGGTAAACACGATCTTGGTGCCCTCGCCGGCCCGCGTGATGATCGTCTTCACCTCGTGGGGGGTGAGATTCTGTGCCTCGTCCACGATGAAAAACATCCGCTGCAGGCTCCGGCCGCGGATGTAGGCCAGCGGCGTGATCACGAGCTTCTCCGACTCCCGCATGTCGTTAATCCGCTGAGCGGCCTGCGTGTCGTCGCCGCACTGGTGGCGGATCACGGTCAGGTTGTCGTAGAGGGGCTGCATGTACGGATCGAGCTTGTCGCCGATGTCGCCCGGCAGAAATCCGAGATCGCGGTTCGAGAGGGGCACGACGGGCCGGGCGAGCATGATCTGGCGGTATCGCTGACGGCACTCGAGGGCGGCTGCCAGGGCGAGCAGCGTTTTTCCGGTGCCCGCCGAACCGGCGAGCGTGACGAGTTTGATCGAGTCGTCCATCAGTGCCCGGAGGGCGAACGACTGCTCGGCATTTCGCGGGGTGATCCCGTAGCAGGTGAGTTTCTCGACGCGATGAAAGGAGTCGTCGGAGCGGCGGTAGGTTGCCAGCGCCGACTTGCTGCCATTGCGGAGCACGAAGTTCTCGTTGGCCACCGGCGGCTGCGGCAGGGGGAGTCGGCCCGACGGCAGCACGCCGCCGTTGGCATAGAGGTGGTCGATCGTCTCCGTATCGAGGCCCTCGATCACCCGACGGCCGGAGTAGAGTTTGTCGAAGCCCTGCACCTTGTCCGATTTGTAATCCTGCGCGTTGATGCCCAGCGACTTGGCCTTCATTCGCAGGTTTGTGTCTTTCGACACCAGCACGACCGGGCGGGGCGACTCCTCAGCTTTGAGGGCGAGCGTGCTCCGCAGGATCCGGTGGTCGGGGGTGTCCTGCAGGAAGGCGTCGTCGAAGTCGGTCGCCTTACCTCGACCGAGTACCACCCGGATCGAGCCGAGCCCCTCGCCAAGCGGACTGCCTTCAAGGGAGAGGACGTCGCCGGTGAGCGCGTCGAGCCGGCGGAGAAACTCGCGGGCCTGGAAGTGGATGTCTTCGTTACCGCGTTTGAACTGGTCGAGTTCCTCGAGCACCGTGATCGGCACGGCCACGTCGTGCTCGGCGAACTTCCGCAGGCAGCCGCTGTCGTGAAGGATCACATTCGTGTCGAGCACGAAGAGCTTGGGTCGGGCGTCAGTCATCGTTCCTCCAGTGAACGATCCGCGGCGATTCCTGCGTCGCCGCATCGCACTCCGCCACCAGCGGCGTGAATCGTAGCACCCGCCCGCCACTCTCAGGCAGTCCGGTTTTCCAAGGGGCAGCCTCGGGCCAGCGTGAGTTTTCCGTGAGGAACTGGTGCGGATCGGCGGGCATCCCCAGGATCCAGCGTGAGATTTGGCTCGCCGAGGCAAGGGATGCGGCGATCAAAGCCCTCGATCACTTCCTGGAGAAGTACGGTGCGAAGGACGAGGCGCCGTGTACCTGCCTCTCGACGGACCGGGATGCCGCTGAACGACACGCCTGACGAGAGCCTGCCGCTCCTCTCGGATTGACAGGCTGAAGCCTGTCCTCCTTTCGCTCACGGCCGCTGCAACGCGAGCGATACGGTCACTCCAGCCGCAGCGGCTAAGCGATCGAGTTCGTTCGACTGGAGAGCCTGTTCCCCTTCAAGAAAATGGCACAAGGCAGCCGGCTGAATTCCGGCTTCTGTCGCAATGATTTGCAACGACCTATGGCTGGCGTGGATGGCCCGTCGCAGATGGCCGGTGAGGGTGTCCTCTGCCGCTGCGGCAACCAATCGTGTGTCTTGCAATGCAAGCACCGGAAGTTCGGCAGCGATTGCCTGGCGGTCTCGTTGAACCTGCAGGAGCATCTCGGCTGAAACGACGGGCGGCTTCATCACTGGGTCACCGGTTTGGGCGAGCGACTTCATACGCGGTCACGGGAAGGATCCACACTTCATCAATATACTCGTAAACGCAGAGCAAATACCTCCCGTCTGCCGTTTCTCCCCAGCAGCAAGGGCGCCCCGTCGATCGACTTTTGCCTCGCCTGTCCGGACAGTTGACAACGCATTCAAAATCATCGGGCTTCACATCGTGCACAGCCAGGTGCGCGACGATTTCGGAATCCCAGTAGAAAGTAAACAAGGGCATGGCGACGACCACCGGCAAGACGCACAAATGGTGAACATACGTTCCCATACGCGTCAATGTCAACTGCCGGACCTGGGCAACGGCATGTGCGAGAGAGGCCGCGTTGAGCGTTGCGTCTCGCTGGAGAAAAGCGGATGCACTTTCTCAGAAAGCGGTTCCCGGGCGGCGGCAGTTGCCTCTGAACGCCCACGACGGCCGCGGTCAGCCCCCTCAAACGAACTCCAAGTGCCCCGTCCTGGACTCGAACCAGGAACCCTCTGATTAAGAGTCAGATGCTCTGACCAATTGAGCTAACGGGGCCGCACTCCTCTTTTCTACCTACCTCGCCCCGGCCCGACAAGGGTCGGCCCCGCCGCCGCCGCGAGTGCACGTCACGCCTCGAGACGCCGCGTTGCAGGGATTCCGGGCCAACCGGTACATTTCGCGCTCGCGATCGGCCGCTGGGCCCGGGTCGCTCCATGACACTCGCTTCCGGAGACGACTCGATGGGCAGGTTCGATGGGATGAAGGGGCTCGTGCTCGGTGTGGCCAACGATCACTCGATCGCCTGGGCGATCGCCAAGGAGATCCTTGCCGAAGGGGGCCGGATTGGATTCACCCACCTGCCCGACCGCCCCGACGATGAGCGGCAGCGAAATCGCCGCCGCGTAGCGCAGCTCACCGACCCGGAGCCCAATGCCACGTTCCTCGTGCCCATGGACGTGTCGAAAGACGACCAGATCGCCGCCGTCATGGAGAAGGCCAAGCAGGAGTTCGGCACGCTCGATTTCGTGCTGCACTCCATCGCCTTCGCCCCGCTGGAGGACCTCAAGGGGGAGACAACCAACTGCAGTCGGGAGGGCTTCCGCGTCGCCATGGAGACGAGCGCCTATAGCCTGCTGGCCGTCGGCCGCCTGTGCCGTGGCATCCTCTCGACGAATGCGTCGATCCTCACCCTCACCTACTACGGCGGCGAGAAGGTGGTGCCGGGCTACAACATCATGGGCGTCTGCAAGGCGACCCTCGACACCTGCATGCGGTACATGGCCTTCGATCTTGGTCCAGCCGGCGTCCGCGTCAACGCGGTCAGCGCGGGGCCGCTGCGGACGCTCGCCGGTCGCGGCGCCGGGGTCGATGACATGCTGGGTCTCTACCAGCACATGTCGCCGATGGGCCGGAACATCACCCACGAGGAGGTCGGCAAGGCGGGAGCCTGGCTGCTCTCCCGCGAGTCGCAGGGCATCACCGGCGAGATCCTCCACGTGGATGCTGGCTACAACGTGATGGGGTCGCCGGGACGGCTGCTCGACCTCGTGCCGAAGCAGGGCGCGGAGGGGGCGTGAGCGTCATCGCGGTCGCGGTGGTGGTGCGTCACGGCTGCGTGCTGGTGGGCCGCCGCGCCGAGAACGCTCCCGAGGCGGCTGGGCTCGACGAGTTCCCCGGCGGCAAGGTGGAGGCGGGCGAATCGCCGGCATCCGCCGCCGCCCGCGAGTGCCTCGAGGAGTCGGGGATCGTGGTGCGGATCGACGGACTGCTCCATCGGGTGAGCGGCGTGGCCACGCACGGTCCCCTCGAGATTCTGTTCTTCGCCGCATCGGCACTCGACGACCGCGAGGAGCCGCTCGTGCCCTTCGCCTGGATTCCCATCACCGAACTCGCAGGCCGCTGCTTCCCGCCGGCGAATGCCCGCGTCGTCGAACTGCTGGCTCAGGGACGGTCGTAGCCGCCCGGGTGCCAGGGATGGCAACGGCAGATGCGGGCCAGCCCCTTGGCGGTGCCTCGAACGGCCCCGTACTTCTCCACGGCCTCGCGGAAGTAGGTGCTGCACGTCGGCTGGAAGCGGCAGTGGCGGCCGAGCAGCGGACTGAGCGTGTGCTTGTAGGCGACGACTCCCGCAATCAACACCGCCGTGGCGGCGCGATCGCAGAGCCGAACAATGGCCCGGCTCATCCCGCCGCACGAAGCCGCCATCACCGCCTCCGCTTCGGCGGTCCGGCCGCCGCCGGCCGCGGCACGGGCACGGCGGCGGCATACCCCCTGCGGCCAACGACCCGCGTTGCCAGCGAACCGATCAGAGCCTCGACCGCCGCCGCTCCTGCCGCACCCCGCGGCGGCTCTCCGGAACGCACGACCAGGATGAAATCATTCCCGCTGGGCAAACTCGGCCGCACCGCCCGAAACGCCTCACGCAGCCGCCGCTTCCACCGGTTACGGATCACGGCCGATCCGATCCGCCGCGAGACCGAGAGGCCAACGCGGACACCCGCAGGTTCGCTGCGGTTGATGGCGGCATAGAGCACCAGCGGACCCGACGCCGCGCTCTGGCGGCAGTCATACACCCGGGAAAACTCCGTCGGCGTCAGGAGCCGCATCCGCCGTGAAAACTCCCGCGGCCGCGGCGTCACCACCGGAGCTGGGCCCGCGGGCTTGCCGTGGCCGCATCCGCCGCCCGCGCCGCCTCCAGGAGTCGCTCGAGTGCCGCAGCATCGGCGGCGTCGGGCAGCACGATCTGGAGTTCGGCGATCAGATCACCCTTCGAACCGTTGGCGTGCCGCACGCCCATCCCCGCTGCCCGCAGCTTGCGGCCCCCGCTCGTTCGCGGCGGCACCTTGAGCACGATCGTGCCCCAGGGCGTCGGCACGTCCACCTTCGCCCCCTCGATCGCCTCGGCAAGCGTGATCGGGAGCGTGAGTTCGAGCGTGTCGCCGTCGCGGCGAAACACGGAATGCTGATCGATGCCGACCTCGAGTAGCAGGTCGCCGGCCGGGCCGCCGCCCCCGCCAGGGAGCCCCTGCCCACGCAGCCTCATCCTCGCTCCGTCGGGGAGGCCCTGCGGGATCGTCACACTGATCGTCTCAGACTTGCCGCCACCGCGGTCGACCTGCACCTCGGCCTTGCCGCCATCGATGGCGAGCGTGAACGGGATCGTCATCCGCGCCGAGACGTCCTGGCCGGGAGTCTGCGTTGCCCGTCGCCGACCGCCGGCTGTCCGCCCGCGGGCTCCACCGCCGCCAAACAGCTGCTCGAATCCTCCGCCCCCGCCGAACAGACTCTCCAGATCAATCTCACTCCCGCCGCCCGCGCCAGGAAAGCCCCCCGCACCGGGAAACGGGCCGCCTCCCCAACCGCCGCCGCGGGGTCCGCCGCCACCGCCGCCGACACCCTCGAAAGAACTCCCGTAACGGTCGTACATCTCCCGCTTGCTCGGTTCATTGAGCACGTCGAAGGCGGCCTGCACCTGCTTGAACTTCTCCTTCGCCGCGTCATCGTCGGGATGCAGGTCGGGATGGTATTTGCGGGCGAGTTCCCGGTAGGCCTTGCGGATGTCCTCGGCCGATGCCGTTCTCGGCACGCCGAGTGTCTGGTAGTGATCCTCCGCCATCGAATCGGGTCTCTCGCGAACACAGGGGGGGCAACACCAGGACCGACGCCACGATTCTAGAAGTGGCCCGCCGCCCCCTCAAGACGTCGGCCACCGTGCGGGCACTCCATCACACTGTGGCCTCGCCGGCGTCGTGGACCGACGCCGACCGCGTTTCCAGCAGTTCAGACTGGCAGCGCCGAACTGGCTGTCCCTCGCCCGGCGTGAGCAGGCGAAAGGCCCCGTCGGGATCGAGCCGTCGGGCCCGGACGTTGTCGGCCAGATACACCGGGATGATCTCCCGGAGGATTCGCCCGGCGTGTTCGGGGGCGAGCACCGGAAACATCACCTCGACGCGACGGAAGAAGTTGCGGGGCATCCAGTCGGCGCTCGACAAAAAGACCTTCGCATCCTCGTCGGGCCCAAACACGTAGATCCGGCTGTGCTCCAGAAACCGGTCGATGATGCTGCGGACACGGATCGTCTCGCTCAATCCCGGCACGCCCGGTCGGAGGCAGCAGATGCCGCGGGCCACGATGTCGATCGGCACCCCCGCCTGGCTGGCGTGGTAGAGCGCCTCGATCACGCGGTGGTCGACCAGCGCGTTGAGCTTGGCGAAGATTCGCGACGGCTGCCCCGCCTCGGCTCTCCTGGTCTGCTCCTGGATCAGCTCAATCGTGCGGCGGTGGAGGTCGTTGGGGGCCACGATCAGCCGCTGCCAGGAATGCCCCTGCGAATAGCCGGTCAGCAGGTTGAACAGGGCCGAGGCATCCTCGGCCATCGCCTCGTCGGCCGTGAACAGGCCGACGTCGGTGTAGGAAAGGGCCGTGGTGGGGTTGTAGTTGCCGGTGCCGAGGTGGACGTACCTCCGCAGCGACTGTCCCTCCTGCCGCACCACCATCGAGACCTTGCAGTGCGTCTTGAGGTCGAGGAAGCCGAACACCACGTGCACGCCGGCCCGCTCCAGCTGCCGCGCCCAGCTCACGTTGTTGGCCTCGTCAAACCGCGCCTTGAGCTCCACGAGGGCCGTGACGTGCTTGCCCGACTCGGCCGCCGCCATCAGGGCGCGGGAGATCGGCGAGTCGCCGCTGGTGCGATAGAGCGTCTGCTTGATCGCAAGCACCCGCGGATCGGCGGCGGCTGATGTCACGAACTCCACGACCGGATCGAACGACTCGTAGGGATGGTGGAGGAGGATGTCCCGCTGAGCGATGGCGCTGAAGATGTCGGGCCCGCGTCGCTCGAGCCCCCGGGGACTTCGTGGCGTGAACGGCTTGTCGTGGAGCCGCTCGAATCCGGGCAGCTTGTAGAGTTCCCAGAGCGACGTCAGGTCGAGCGGCCCGTCGATTCGGTAGACCTCGCTGTACTCGTCGCATTCGCCCCGGGCGCTGCCCTGCAGCCCCTCCTCGTCGATGATCATCTCCGCGAGCATGTCGTTGGCCTTGCTGGCGATCTCGATCCGCACCGCCTGCCCCCGCTGCCGCGCCTTGATGCGGTCTTCGATCAGCTTGAGCATGTCGTCCGACTCCTGCTCGAGCAGGTCGACGTCGCTATCGCGGGTGATGCGGAAGGCGGTCCACGACTCGACCTGAAAACCACCAAACAGTTCGGGCAGCCGGGCCGACACCACGTCCTCGAGGAGCACGAACGGAAACTTTCCTGGCTCTCCGCCCGAGAGCGGCACCATCCGCGGCAGCACCTGCGGCACCTGCACCACCGCGAACATCCGCTTGGGCCCGAGCCCCTCACCGCGATGCAGCATCACGCCGAGGTACAGCCCACGATTGTGGTAGCGGGGCGAGGGGTGTGCCGGGTCGACCGCCATGGGAGTGAGGATCGGCAGGGCCCGCTCGCGAAAGAAGCGATCGACCTGTTCACGCTGGCCGCCTTGGAGCGAGTCGTACCGCAGCAGTTGAAATCCCTCCGCCGCCATCGCGGGCCCGATGCTCTCCCGCAGGCAGCGATACTGCCGCGCCACCAGTTCCTGCGTGCGGCAGGCCAGCGACTTCAGCTGCACCAGCGCCGTCATGCCGTCGGGTGAATAGTCCTGCGGGGCGCTCTCCCCGAAGGCCTGCTCGCGCAGCCCCGAAACGCGGACCATGAAAAACTCGTCGAGGTTCGAGCTGAAGATCGCCAGGAACTTCAGCCGCTCCATCAGCGGGTTCTCGGGGTTCTCCGCCTCTTCAAGCACCCGCTGGTTGAAGTCGAGCCAGCTCAACTCGCGGTTGATGAAACACTCCGGCCCCAGGGTGGTGTTCGTCTCTTCGTCGATCTCCGTCGTCATGCCGCTGGTTTCTCCTGGTCGGGCGAGCCGTGTCTCCCGTCCGAGTGTACTCTTGTCGTGGTCGATCCCGGGATGGCAGTCGCCCCTCACGAAGCCGTCATATTTCAACCCCAGGCCGTCCGAGCACTGCGACGATTCTCCGCGACGCGGTCCGGGCGATCCCCTGCCCGGCGTGGAGCCGCGGCTGGTGCGCGGCGGTCGCCGGAATCATCGAGGCCACGGCGGCGAAGCCGGGAAACGTCCATCCGGGGGCGTCGTTTGCCGACCTCTCGCATGCCGATCTCGTGGCCGCGGCCGTCGCGATCGCGCCTGCCATGCAGTCGGCCCCCCACCGGCCGCTCGGGCTCACGATCCTCGAGGCGGTCCGAGCCGCCCGCATCGCCGCCGACACCAACGCCAACCTCGGAATCGTCTTGCTGACCGCACCGCTGGCGGCGGTCCCCGACGGTGAGCCGCTCGACGACGCCGCGGTGGCCCGCGTGCTCGGTCGACTCGATCGCGATGACGCCGCCGCGGTCTACCGAGCGATCGCCGTCGGCCGCCCCGGCGGCATGGGCACAGCCGATTCCTGGGACGTGCATGGACCGGCCCCCGACGACATCCTCGCCGCCATGCAGGCCGCCGCGGGCCGCGACCAGATCGCCCGGCTCTGGAGCCACGGGTTCGGGCCGCTGTTCGCCGGTGCGGTCGCCGATCTCGGGCGGAGCCTCGCTGCCGGCGCCGGACTCTGCGACGCGGTCGTGGAGGCCCACCTGCAGCAGCTCGCCCGCGAGAGAGACTCGCTGATCGCCCGCAAGCACGGTCCTGCTGCGGCGGCGGAGGTCTCGGCGGCGGCGGCGGCTGTCCTCGCCACGCCGGCGGCCAACCGGCCCGAGGCGATTGCCGCCTTCGACCGCTCGCTGCGGGATCCAAAGCGGCTCAATCCCGGCACCACCGCCGACATCGTCGCGGCCGCCCTCTATATTCTGTTGCGGAGCGGTCGCCTGCGTCCGTTCCTCGAGTTCGACACGCCCCCCTGCCCGGCCCCGTCGCCGCATCCATGACCGAACACTACGAAGTCCGCCTCCGTAAGGCCGTCCACGTCTTCTCCGCCGGCCACTTCATCACGCTCACCGACGAACTCTGTGAACCCGTGCATGGCCACAACTGGACGGTGGGCGTCGACGTGGAGGGCGAGCCCGACGCTCACGGCATGGTGGTCGATTTCCTCGCGCTCCGCGACGCGGTCACCGCCGTGCTCGCCCGGCTCGACCACAAGATGCTCCTGCCCGCGGCCAACCCCTTGCTCACGGTGCTGACGGCCCCGGGGCCGCTCGGCGGCGCAGAGACCACCGTCACGTTTCGCGACCGCCGCCGCTGGGTCTTCCCCGCCGAGGAGTGCCTGCTCCTGCCCGGCGGCAACACCACCGCCGAGTGGCTCGCCCGCTGGATCGGCCTGGAGACGGCCACCACGCTGGCGGCGGCCGGCCACGTCATTCGCGGCGGCATGCGCGTATCGGTCGACGAGTGCCTCGGGCAGTCGGCCGTCTGGGAGCGCCGCGACTAGGACGGAACACCGCCGCGAAAGCGCCGGCCCCGGGCTCACGGCCGGTTCGCGATCGATGCGGCCGCGAGCTCCGCATCGAAGCCATCCCAGCCGGCGGGTGCGGGGAGATAGGGCAGGATCACCTCCTCGCACGCGGCCCGGCGGGTGCGAGCGAGTTCGTCGATCTCCGCTCGCAGGGCGACGACATACCGTGATTTTTCCTCGGCTGAGAACCGGTGGTTCCTGCCGTCCGCACCAGGTTCGGTTTCCGTCACGTTTTCCCAGTCCCGAATGGCGGCTTCGCAGAGCGCCGCCTGCATGGCAAACAGCGGCAGCCGCGCGGCCCGCCAGCCCGCTTCGTTGCGGAGAAACTCCCGCTCGGGATGAAACGAGGCGGGAAACCGCCCCGGCACGAGGGGCAGGCGGCGAGTGACACACAGGCACAGTCGCGAGTCCGCAAGATCACCGCACACCATCCCAACCGTGAAGTTTCGCACCTCGGCCCCCCGCGAGGCGGTGAGCACGTAGCGGTCGTCGTCGATCGTGTCGTGCAGAGACCACCAGATGGCATCGGGATCTGCCCGCATGACAGCGTCGATCGCGAACCGCACCCGCTGCTGCTCATTCCAGTCGTAGTGTGCCGCGAAGGCCGGTGTTGGGGCATCGCCCCTGCGATCCAGCGCAGGGGGCGGGTTGGAACTGGCGAGGGCGGCGATCAGGTTGCCGACTTCCTTCTCGGGCGGGTGCAGGGCATGGTGCCGCAGCAGATGCTCAGGACCGAGGGGAGCCCGCACCCGCTCGATGGTGAAGCACCCAGGGTGCACCGTATCGGGGTCCGCCCGCATGCAGGCCTGCGCCGAGAGGTTGTCTTCGATCATGTGTTCACGGAACCGAGCCAGGCTGAAGATCTTCCGCATGAAGATCAACTCATGCGCGGGGGGTTGATCCGTGAATCCGGATCGAAGCGGCCCGCGGAACGCTCGGACGAGCGAGTCCGCCCCGAGAATGAAGCGATCATCTCCCAGGTAAAACGCGTTGCTGCCCTCCTCGCCCGCCGTCAGGGCTTCGGCACGCAGCCGTGCCACGGTCGTGGCGACATCTGGACTCTTCCCCGCATGCAGGGCGTCCTGATGAAACCGCTGCCGGAGCAGTTCGCGGCCGCGGTCGAAAAACGGATTGTCGAACCACACCTGATCGCCAGGCAGCAGGTTCCCCGCGTCAAAGTGCCGCCGCCAGAGGATGTCGTCGCCTCTGTTCGGGAGTTCCTGGGGAATGACCTTGCGGCCGATGAGTTGATTGATCGCCTCGAGGCCGCGGAGGTTTCTCGTGTCGCGGAAGTGCTCAATGAGGCCCTGGATGAGGACCAGCGTGGTGTATTTCAGGCAGCGGATCCGCGGCACGGGAACCCCGTCGGCTCCGTGAAGAACCCACAGATCGGCGATGGCATCGACCGGCGCGATTCCGGGAGCGACGACAAAGCAATCGTTGACGAGGATCCAATAGGCGGGATTCCGCATTTCTGGCGAGTCGTCGGACGGACGGATCACCGTTCCGGTGACGGCGGCCCGCACGACGTGGAGACGCACCTGCCGTTCACCGCCGCTGATATCCTCGCCGCCGAGGATGGCGGCGGCGCGGGCGAGGATGGTTTCGTTATCCGCAGTCGAGAGGATGGCGGCAGGCGGCGTTCGCCCCCGTCTCGACATGACGGGTGAGCCGGATGTTGGAGGGGAACTCGGGGAGATCATATTCCGCATGGTAAGCGAGATGAGAAAAGTGGGACGGGACCGATTTTCGTGAGGTCGATGCTGCGGCCATGCGGGCAGCGGAAAACTCGCTCCCGTCCCTATTTTCTCTCCGGTTCGGCGACGATCAGCTTGCGGGCCGCGTCGATCGCGATCGCCAGCCCGCGGTCGCCGAGGCGAATCCGCATCAGCCCCGCATCGGCCGAAATGCTCTCCACCGATCCCACGGTGCCGAGCGTCAAGCCGCAGTCGGTGAGGTAGCGGAGAAACTCGGGCGACTGGTCGAGCACCCGGGCCAGCCGAAATCCGGCCCCCGCCTGGCACGTTGCCAGCGACCGCGTGCCGGCGTCGTCGGGCTCGGCGAGCGACACCGCGTCGGCCCGCGGAATCGGATCGCCGTGGGGATCCACGTCGGGACGGCCGAGGAAGGCGTCGATCCGCTCCACCAGCAGGTCGCTGACGGCATGCTCCATGTGCTCGGCCTCGTCGTGCACCTCGTCCCAGCTCATGTCGAGCGTCTTGAGGAGAAAGAGCTCGATCAGCCGGTGGCGGCGAATCACCCGCAGGGCCAGGCCGCGACCCGCGCGGGAGAGCGCCACGCCCTCGTAGGGCCGGTGCGTGGCCAGCCGCGCGGCATCGAGCGTCTTCAGCATGCTCGTCACAGTGCCCGGCGACACTCCGAGGGCCGCGGCGATCTGTCCGGTCGTCGCGGGCCGCCCTTCCTGGCTGCTCGTGATCTGCTCGATCGTCTTGACGTAGTTTTCGACGGTCAGACTGGGCACGGCGGGCGATCTCAGCGCGGAGGGAAGCGGATCAGCGGGATTGGCCACGGTGCGTTGCCGACGGCGGCACAGCAACGCATTATGGTCGCTCCCCGGAGCTGGCAACATCCATGTCTTTGAATCAGGCGGCCTTCGATCTGGTGCGGCCATGGCTGGCCCGGGCCGACGGAATCGGCGCCGCGAGCAATCGCCACGGGGCCGCGTGGGTGCTCGACTGCGGCGTGGAGGCCCCCGGCGGCAGCGAGGCCGGTCTGCTGATGGCCCGCGCCGCGCTCGGCGGGCTCGGGCAGGTGTCGCTCGCCACGGCCGACGAGGCGGCAACCGCCTACGGCGGTCTCTGGAACGATCTCCCCTGGCCCGTCGTGTCGGTGTCGACCGCCGCGCCCGTCGCTGCCTGCCTCGCGGCGCAGTACGCCGGCTGGAAGGTGTCGAGCGGCGGCTACTTCGCGATGGCAAGCGGCCCAATGCGGGCAGCGATCGGCCGCGAAGACCTGTTCGACACGATTGGGCTTCGCGAACGGCCCGAGGTCGCCGTGGGGCTGCTTGAGACCGCGCAGCTGCCGCCGGATGACGTCTGCCGGCAACTGGCAGCCGATGCGGGCGTCGAGCCCGAACGGCTGATCCTGCTCGTCGCCCGCACGGCGAGCGTGGCTGGATCGCTGCAGGTGGTCGCGCGATCACTGGAGACGGCGCTGCACAAGCTGCACGACCTGAAGTTTGACCTCGCGCGGATCGTCGCAGGCCGGGGCGTCGCGCCGCTGCCCCCGGTGCCCGCCACGGACCTCGTCGCCATCGGCCGCACCAACGACGCGATTCTCTACGGGGGCTGCGTCGTGCTCGAGGTGACCGGCGACGATGCCAGCCTCACCGCGATCGGCCCGCGGAGCGTGAGCGGCGGATCGGCGGCGCACGGCGAGCCATTCCTGGCCATGTTCGAACGGGCCGGACGCGATTTCTTCGCGCTCGACCCGGCCGTGTTCGCCCCCGCGGTGCTGGAGTTTGTGAATGTCGAGACGGGCCGCCGCCAGCGGTTCGGGAATCTCGCGGCCGACATCGTCGCCCGCTCCTTTCACTCGGCCGCACCGTGATGCCGATGCGGATCGTGCTGCTGGGCGAACCGGGGGGCTGGCACATCGAGCGGCTGAGGGCCGCGGTCGTCCGCCGCGGCCATGTCGCCACGGTCGTCCGCTGGCAGCACCTCACCGCCAGCGTCGGCGACGAGGGTCTGCGGTTTGGCCCTGCAGCGGTCTCCGCCGCCGATGCGATCGTAGTCCGAGGCATGCCCGGCGTGGCAACGGGAACGGACCGACTCGAGAGCGTGGTTTTTCGAATGGACGTGCTCGGCCGCCTCGAAACGGAGGGCATGCCGGTGGTGAACCGGCCCCGCGCCTTAGAAATCGCGATCGACAAATACCTGTCGCTGGCGGCACTGGCCCGAGCCGGGGTGCGGGTGCCGCGGACGGTGGTCGTGCAGGATGCCGAGGCAGCCCGGGCGGCCTTCGCCGAGCTCGGTAGCAGCTGCGTCGCCAAGCCGATCTTCGGCTCGCGGGGCCGCGGGATTGCCCGCGTCTCCACGGCCACGGCCGCGGCTGCCGCCGTGTCGGTCGGCGGCCTCGGCTACCTTCAGGAGTTTCTCCCGCACGCTGGCTGGGATGTGCGGGTGCTGGTGATCGGCGACCAGACCTTCGCCATGCGGCGGATCGCCGCGGCGGGGGAGTGGCGAACAAACATCTCCCTGGGGGGCCGGCCGGAGGCTTTCGCGCCGCCCACGGGCTGGCTCGAGCTCGCGCGGCGGGCGGCCGCTGCCGTGGGGGCCAACGTGGCCGGGGTGGACATCCTCCCGACCGACGACGGCCCGGTGGTGCTGGAGGTCAACGCCGTGCCCGGGTGGCAGGGGCTCCAGGCGGTGACGGAGATCGACCTGGCCGACGAGATTGCCGCCTTGGTCGAGCGGACGGCCAGACAGACTTCAGACACGGGGCTCTAAAGCGCCTCCGGTTTACCTGGCGCGTCGTCTGCGTGAGCGAGGGCGGGTCGGCGAAGGGGGTCGGCGAACGCTTGCGGAGCCTCGGGCGTATCCTCGCCCCGGCGACGCGACTTTTGCCACCCTAGAGCCGGCGAACCAAGGAAGTCGGATGCGATCGAGCCGGCAAACCGACCGGGTTTTGGCCACTCCGCAGACCGGACAGTTTGGAAATGCGAACCGGGGCGGCTGCCTCATTCCTAGGCACCACCCCTCCTGCCACGCTTCCAGGCAGCCCTGCCTGGAAAGAAGCCACTACCCTGCCGGTGCTCGCAAGTCGTTGCTGTGACACGACTTCGTGCTATCGCTTGACCGCCCTCTAAGAGTTCCCCATCGCTCACGGAAAACGTCCTGCGACCGGACGGCCGTGGTGAGGTGGTGGCGTGGGCCGCCGCAGGATCGTGTTCAGGAGGAAGATCGTCATGCCAGCCAAAACTGCCCCTTCTCCCCAGGCCGACGGCCATGCCGCCACGGCCGTACTTCAGGTCGCGGAGCGGCTCCACGCGATGGAGCCGGAGTGGGTGGTGTTTTTCAGGGAGGTGCTGGGTGTCGAGGGCATCGTCCGCCGGACCTTCTCTGATGCCGACGCCCTGATGCGATTCGAGTGCTCCCCGCAGTACGCCAGGATTCGGGAAATGCTCGACGGACTGCGATCCCGACAGCATGACCGGCAGGCGCAGCGGGAGAGCCAGCGGGTGATCACGGTCCGGATGCCGAAATCGCTCCACGAGACCCTGAAGAGCGAGGCGGAGCAGAGACAGGTCAGCGTCAACACGCTGTGCATCTCGAAACTGATGCAACTGCTCGAACAACGAGTTCCGACCGACCTGGTGGACGAACCGGCCAGCACATGAAGCGAACTGGAGCGGACCTGTAAGCCGGGTTCTGTCCCCGCCGCACGAGGCGGCGGGCGGCGACCATTTCTCTAGGACCCCGGTTGCCCGGGGTCTCAAGCAGCCGACCCGGAAGCGGGGGCGAGGCGGACCGCCTCGCGCCGTCCGCGGTTCCGAGGACCCGCGGACGAACTTCTTCCTGCTTGGCCTTGCTCCCGATGGGGTTTGCCGAGCCAGACCGGTCACCCGGCCTGCTGGTGAGCTCTTACCTCACCGTTTCACCCTTACCT
>Ga0164295_10001332_pt1 | contig 20435 bp, 15 predicted proteins | sample GEODES006metaG_FD_111798 | JGI IMG/M metagenome (GOLD analysis project Ga0164295, IMG submission 111798) | Oligotrophic lake water microbial communities from Sparkling Lake, Wisconsin, USA - GEODES006 metaG | ecosystem: Environmental > Aquatic > Freshwater > Lake | place: USA: Sparkling Lake... | reverse complement strand
GGCTCCCGTGATGCCAGAGCTGCCGAAGTCAGAGCCGAGCCCCATGCCTACCGTCGCGACTTCCTTGCCGCCAAGCACGCCGCGTCCCACAGGCTGGGAAACCAAGAAGAGCCCGGAACTGGTGCAAGCCTTCGCCGACCTCGCCGCCCTGGATGCCACGATGACCACAGAGCGCGCCAACTATCAAAAAGCCCTGGGCGTGATCAACCGGCTGACCAACTACAAGCGCACGCCCGTCGTGGATGGCTCCCCGGCGTTTCACGAATGCTTGAGGGCCAAGAACGTCATCGACGCCATTGATGCCTCGGCTCCAACCCGCATCGCTGAACGCGCTCGTCTGGAAGCCATCATCAAAGCACATGGCGGCGACCCTAGCATCATCCGTGCTTCCGCAACTCCTGCCGCTGCCGCGCCATGAAAGCTCTTCTTTTTGCCGCTGCTTTGACCACCTCTGCGTTGGCTGACGAAGCCGCCTTGCTTTCGGTGCTGGAGAAACACTGTGCCTCCTGCCATCGCGAAGATGAGACCCCGGTCCTGCACGGCGGCATCAACCTCGCCGCCCTGCGCGCGGAAGCTGGCGAAGCCGCCCATCTGCTGGAGCGCGTCACCTTGCCGGATAACAAGAAGGGCCGCATGCCCAAGAGCAAGGGCAGCCCTGGCGACCCTGGCTATGTGCCGCCGCTCACCGCGGAAGAGATCGCGCTCGTCAAAGCCTGGGCCGAGGGAACGGAAAGCAAACCCAAGTCCTCCGGCCAGCTGGCTGTCGATGAATTTCCCGTCCTGCCCGCTGAGCGCGCCTTCATTCCCTTGAAGGACGAAATCAAAGCCATCACCGCTGATCTTTTGCAGCAGGAGGCGCGCTTGCAGTCTTTCGTCCGCTACCTCTCCCTGGCCAATCTCTACAACCTGCGCAATGCCCAGGGGCATCCCACCGAGAGCGATGCGCAGATGGACTTGTATCGCGCCGCGCTCTTCAAGCTCATCAACAGCGTGTCTCGCGGTTCGCGCATTGTTTTGCCTGCCCCGGTGGACAAGGCGAAGACCTTGTATCGCATCGACATCCGCGACTACGGCTGGAGCGCGCAGGATTGGGAGACGTATGTGGCCCCGGTCTATCCGTATGCGTTGCGTGGTATTGAGGTGCGGAGCGAGAATGAAATCGCCAAGCTCACCGGCAGCGCGGTGGCCTGGCTGCGCGCCGACTGGTTCGTCTTCACCGCCTCGCAGCCGCCGCTGTATCATGATCTGCTGAAGCTGCCAGAGACTGAGCAGGCGCTGGAGCATCAGCTCGGCGTGGACACGCTGGCCAACCTGCGTGCGGGCCGCGCCATTCGCGCCGGTTTCCGCCAGAGTGGCGTCTCGCAGGGCAACCGTCTCATCGAGCGCCATGAAGCCGCCGGTGGCATGTATTGGAAGAGCTATGACTTCACTCCCTTGCAGCGCCAGGGCGGGCACGATCTCTTTCGCTCCCCGCTCGGCCCGCCCGGCGCAGGTCTGACGCGCAACTCGGATCGTGAGTTCCACCATGACGGCGGCGAGATCATCTTCACGCTGCCCAATGGCTTGCACGGTTATCTGCTCGCCACCTCCGATGGCAAACGCATCGACCGAGGCCCGACCGAGATTGTGCAGGACAAGAAGCGCCCGGATGGCGCGATCATCAACGGCATCTCCTGCATGGCCTGCCATCACGAGGGCGTGAAGCAGCATCAGTTCAAGGACGGCCGCGAGTCCTCGGACCTGCTGGTCGATGGGATGAAAAAGATTGTGCTCGCCGCCGGGCTGGACCGCGATGAAACGCATCTCATTGAGGATCTGCATCCCGGTGATGAAGCCCTGCACAAGGCGCTGAAGGCCGATGAGCAAGCCTATGCCGCCGCGCTGAAGCAGACCTTCGCCGGGCGTGTCTTTGGCAATGATCCCGTCAGCGTGCTCTACAACCGCTTCAAGAAAGACGTGACCCTCGAAACGCTGCCCGCCGAGTTCGGCGAGCAGGACCCCAGCTTCCTGCAACGGCTCAAATACAGCCGCGATGCCGACATGGAAAGCATCGCCGCTCAGTTCCAGGCCGGGCTCGGCTTCCCACGCGCCTTCTGGCTCGATCAGTTCCGCAAGATCACCGACACCCTGGCCTACACCGTGCGCGATTATCAATCATTGGCCTACGCTGAGTTCACCTCCAGCAACGCCAAGGTCGGTGGCCATGAAGGCCGCGCACCGCTGGCGGATGGCGGCAGCCTGCGCATCAGCACAGACAAGTCACACTACGTCGCCGGTGAGAAGCTGACCGTTCGTCTGCATGTGTCCGAGGGCATGTATGTGCGCCTCTATCACAAGAGCGCGGACAACCAAGTGGCCCAGATCTTTCCCAACCGTTTCCGCACCGACAACTTCGTGCGCGGTGGTGAGGCCGTGCTGCTGCCCGGCCCGGGCGATGCGTTTGAATTCACCATGAGCGCACCCTTCGGCACCGAGATCATCCAAGCCATCGCCAGCCCCGTGCAGTTCAGCGATCTAGAGCACTACCAGCCACCCGCTGATGGTTCGAACTTCACCCTCTACCCAGGGGAGACCGACTTCCGTCAATCGCGCCGCCGGGGCACCAAGGGGCTGGTCGTCACCGCCAAACTGCCTGTCACCAGCCTCGCGACAGCTTCGGTGCCAGCACATACCGTCACACGCCCCGCCCCGCAGTTCGAAGCCCGGGCTGTGTATAGGGTAAGCGAGCGATGATCTGATCTTTTTTGCAACCCTGTTGCAGCCGTTGCGAAGGATGAGACGCTCCCACCACGCACACAAAAGCACTCCCACATGAACCCGCTTCCGATTATTCTAATTGTCATCACTATCGCCTCTGCCCAGGTCCTTGCCGAAACCGCCTCCATCGTGGGAACTTGGCAAAGAAATGACAAGTCCCTCGTCGAGTTCAAAGAAGATGGTGCGGTGATCCTCTCCGCCACCGGCAAGCCGATCGCCAAATGGCAAGGGTGGCCGCAGCCGGGCACGCCTCACCTTCATCTCGTCCAGTTTGCGGGTCAGATTGGCCGATACAAAACGTGGACGCACCACTACCAGCGCAAGCTGACGATCGAGCATCCCGGCAATGGCACCAAAACCAACCTCGAGCGCGTGGACAAGGGGCCAACTGAGAACCCGGACGTGCCCGACTTGCGCTCGGCGCTGCAGATGGAATCCAGGGACATCCGCAACCAGATCACGGACCTCCAGCTTCGGCTGCCCAAGGTGCAAGCCGAGGCTGCTGCCAAGTGGCAGATGCACTGGTCGGCCAAGGCCATCGGCCGCATCAGCACGCATAACATCAAGGCGCAGGAGCTTGACGCCACGGCGGCTTCCATCATCCGCTCGATAGCGACTCTCGAAGATCGTCTGAGGGATGTGCAGGATCAGCTTTCTCGCTGATCGTGTTCTCCACCCAGGGCTGGCTGCCAAACGTGCGGCTATCTCAACACTAGCTGAATCTCTCTCATGCAGTCCGACACTCCCGCTCCTACCGATCCGCTTCATGGCAACAATCTGTCTGGCTTGCTCAACTGCGCGCTCGATGCTTCCACGATACCGGTCAGCGTTTCTGAGTTCCCAGAGAACTGGGAGCCGCCGACGCCTGACCACATCGCGGTGCTGCTGCCGCAGTATCAGATTGAGTCGCTGATTGGTCGCGGTGGCATGGGGGCGGTTTACAAAGGGCGGCAAATTACTTTGCAGCGCCCCGTGGCCATCAAGGTGCTGCCCGCCGAACTGGCGCGGAACACTGAGTTCGTCGCCCGCTTCCATCGCGAAGCCCAACTCCTCGCCAGCCTCAGCCATCAAGGCATCGTCACGATTTTCGACTTCGGACAAACGGCGGAAGGACATCTATACTTCGTCATGGAGTATGTCGATGGCACCGACTTGTATCGCCTCATTCAAAAGTCCGGCAAGCCGCTCGATGCCAAGCGGGCGCTGAGCCTTACCGTGCAGATCTGCGAGGCGATGCAGTATGCGCATGACAAGGGCGTGGTGCATCGCGACATCAAGCCTGCGAATGTGCTCGTCACCCGCGATGGCCGCGCCAAGCTCGCCGACTTCGGCCTTGCGATGAAGCCCGCCGACCCGGATGCGATGCCGGTGCCGCCGAAGCCTGGCGCGTATTTTGATCCGCAGCTTTCACCCAACGCAGCCGACATGCGCTTCACGCAACCGGGGGCCGCCATGGGCACGCCGGACTACGCCGCCCCTGAAGTGTATGATGGCAAGGCCGACGAGCGCTCCGACATCTACGCCCTCGGCATCATGCTGTATGAGATGCTCACCGGCGCGCCGCCGAAGGGCTACTTCCAGCTTCCCTCCGTGATCGCATCCGTGGATCATCGAGTGGATCAGGTGGTGGTGAGGGCATTGGAGATTGATCCTGCGGCGCGCTACCAGAAAGCCAGCGACATGCAGCAGGCGGTGGAGGCGGCCACCCGACCGCTGCCCAAGCGCTCCCAGATCAAGCTGCCGCCGACAGTGCCGTCTCGCCCAGCGGTGTCATCTTCGGCAAAAGTGCGGCCGCCCACGCAAGTGCCGCAGCGCCCGCGTCCGAGCGGTTGGTTCGGCAAGCTGGTGGTTGCCGCCCTGGTCATCCTCAGTGTGGCAGCCGCGTATGACGCTGGGCAGAAGTGGACGATGGCCAAGCGGCTGCTGGCCCTGGTGCCGGTGCTGCATAAGATGGGCTTCGGTCGCTCGGAGGTGACATCAACTCAAGAAACAGTGCAGGCGCGCGCCTGGCTTGATGAAGCTAAGGCTGAGCTGACCAAGCTACAGCCCGGGCAGGTGAAGGATCGAATCGCCAAGGACTTGTCCGCTGCCTATGCCAAGGCGGCGTTGTTTGACTCCGCGTTTACTTTGGTTCCTTTGATCGGTGACGTCAATCCACGCGGCCGAGCCCTCGTGCAGATTGCTACGGAGCAAGCCTCAAACGGAGATTTTGCCGCAGCACTAAAGACTGCAGAGCAAGCGCCCGACTCAACCGCACGCGGTCTGGCGCTCGTCGCTGTGGCTGGTGCCCAGATGCGGCAGGGTGATGAGGTAGGCGCTCGGGCTACGGCCGCCAAGACGAGCAACACCGCCGCCACTGCGTTATTCCGCGTGGAAGAGGCCGTCGCCTGCCAGCGACGCACCGACCCTGATGGATTCCGGGATAAAATTCAGCAAGCTGTGACCTTCGCACGAACGTTGACCGAACAGGGGGAAATGAAACAGGCTTTCAAAGCCATTGTGGTGGCCCAAACCAAGGCAGGCTATCTCAACGAGGCGAAGACCACCGCTACGTTGTATAGTGGGCATCGTTTTGGGGCTCCCTTGCTCGATATCATTGATGCGCAGGCAGAGATGGGCGACTTCAAAGGTGCGGAGGCAAGCTTCGCGAGCAGTGGTTTCACCATGTATCCTGCCTGCCTCGCCGTCGCCTCCATCGCTGATGCAATGGCAGATGCAGGTCGTCATGCGGATGCTGAAGCCAACGCTAAACGCCTCTGGTATGAAGATCACAAGCTTGCCGCCCTTGCCAACGTCGCAACCAAGGCCGGCAAACTCAGTGCTGCACGCGCAGCGGCTGCTGCCATTCTGACCTCTGATCATCTGGATGGAGATCGTTCTGAACGCTATGCCCGCGCCCTGGCTCCGACTGCAGCCTTGCAGGCCAAACTGGAGGGCGATGCTGCGGCAGCAACCTGGGCGAGAAAGCTCCCCGATCCTGTTGCTCGTTGCCTCTCATTTATCGCGCTGGCTGAGTCGAAGCTGCCACGCCGCGACACGCATCAGGTCAAACCCATCGCTTCGGTGCCGTTCAAGAGTCTCACCACGCCTGCCCCGATTCCCACACCGCCAGCCCCAAGAACCATCGTCAGCGAGCAAGGCTTCACACTCCTGCTAGACAAAGATCATCAAAGCGGCTGGAAGTATGTGGGTGCAGGAGAAGTCAAAAATGACAACGGCACTTTCAGCGTTTGGCATCCTCATCCGCATAGCAGAGATGCTGGCATGTATTGGTATGCCGCACGAACCTTTGCAGACTTCGTTTTACGCCTCCAGTTCATGACAACGGATGGAGAGGTCAACTCCGGCATCTTCCTGCGAACTCCCGCACTGCGTGATGGCCCACAGTCCCTGTGGATTGACGGTAGTTACGAGATCGAGATCAAAGGCAGAGAAACGGGTGCCATCCCTTGGGTGAAGCCCAAACCAGACCTCACCTTGCCTTTCAAAGTCAACACCTGGAACGACTATGAAATCATGGTCCAAGGCCAAGACTACTCCGTCAAACTCAATGGCGTGCTCATCAACAAGTTCACCGGCAACCGCAACACCTCAGGCTACATCGCCATCCAAAGCTTCACCGATAAGGCCAATGCCTTTCGCTTTTGCAATGTGCGCATCCAGGAGCTTGGCACTCCACAGCCTTTGGCGCTCGATGCAGCAGCAGCGCCTGTCGAACCATTATGGCTCACGAATGCCAAGCGTCGTGGTGGTCGTTTGCGGGTTCAGGGATCGTGCCGTGGCTATGCACTTGCGGTTCCTGAACAGGACGACTTTGTGGAAGTCTATGCCAAGCGTGACGTCGGCTATGCGGCCAAACGCGCCAACGGTGAGCTTGTCTATTGTTATTGCCCAGAAGGAGGGCCAGGAAAACTCGGCGCTGCAAGCCGGGTCAAAGCTGTGTCGATGGACGATGAGGTGCTGGTAACGAGTGTTGATGGGGCCGTCGCCCGCCTCGAAAGCCGGGGGTTGGTCATGTTTGATAACACCATGCCCGATGAAACCGCTGGGGCTGTTTCGCTTAACTGGGGGCATTTCCTTCTCAACGAGAAGAACGAAGTTCTGCGCGAATTCCTCATCAATCGCGAGAAACGCAAAGACACACCTATTCCAAAGAATCACTTCGCTGGAGCTATCCAAGTTCTCAGTGGGAATTGGGTGGCGACTGCGTTGTTTCCTGATAGTGAGCCCAAAGGCTGGTCTTTGCACCCAGCCGATGGGGTGAACATACCATATCCCAAGTTTCTTTCGGGCTGCATCCAGGCCGATGCTTTTTGTTCAGACATCATCCTGCTTCGCAACAAACGTGGCCAGGTTTTTGCCTCAGATTGCGCACCCGAAGGACATCCCGTGACCGCTGTCGCACATCCGCCTTCTATATTGCCGCCTGCTCTACGTGTCCGTGGTGGATGCGACAGAAAGGATCGCAACATTACCAATGTCCTCTGCACAGCCCAGATGCAGGACGGCACCTGGCGTGCGTGGGGGCATGGTGGCAATCTCGCGGACAAAGTGAATCAACTTGGTCGTGCCATTGATCTCGATGCGACCAGCGCTTCGTCTTCGGCAGGTTTTCTGGTGTGGATTGAACTCGTGAACTAGTTCGCCTCGGGCTGCCCATTCTGATTTTGTGATCACGCCAAAGATATCTGTGATTTCACTGCAACCGCCACCCGCAGTCCTCGAAGGATAAGATGATCACCATTCCATCGCATCCCCATGAAGACCTGCACGCTTACCTGCCTCACCTTCGCCTTTATTCTGCTGGCCACTCGCAGCGCCTCGGCTGTCGATGTATTTATCCACCAGCCCAACATCAATGCCGCTTACAACGCGGTCCTTGATGCCCGATTGAAACTGGAATCCGGCCCGAGCTTCATCACTCCAGACACGATCAACAAAGCCAAATCCAGACTCGCCTTTGCCAAGATCTGCCTGGAGAACGCCAAGAAGAACAAGGGCACCCACCGCCCCAGCGCCATCTCCCTGATCGCCAGCGCGCAGCGAGAACTGGAGGCGATGAATACGGATATGAGCCACCATGATCGAGCCAAGCAGCTGGTCAAAATGGCCTTTGAACAAGTCCACAAAGCTGGCAAGGCAGGAGCACGCTAACGCACCATTCTCAACTTCGATGCCGCTCTTGTTGCCGTGATTTGTTGAGGCCGTTTTTCTTTGCAACCTGCAGTCACTTTTTGCGAAGGATCAAAAGTCAGCCATTCAACTCTCGTAGAACTCACGCTCCCCCTCCCGATCATGAACTCCCGATTCATCTCCCTCGTTATTTCACTCCTGCTGCTCACGCTGTTTCCGTCGGCACTCAGATCTCAAACGCCGACTTTCTGGACCAGCAAGGATGGGCGTTCTCTGGATGCCCAATTCGTGCGGCTGGAAGGGGAGTCAGTGGTGGTGCGGAAGGACGGCGCGGAGCTGACGCTGCCGTTTGCCCGGCTCTCGCAGGAGAGTGTCAACCTTGCCCGTTCACTGGCACGCACCGTGGCTCCGACTGCGCCGACGGCGGGCATTACCTTTGCGGGCATGGTGCTCGATCCGAGCTGGCTGCCGGACAGGCTGGGCGTGGACCAGCTTTTCATGGAGAGCCTGCGCTACTACAGCCAGCGGGTGGTGGACAACCAAAAGCGTGGCGAGGAGAAGGCACCGGACATCATCTATGGCAACATTCGCTGGCTGATGCCGATGGACCAGGCCATTGCCAGCTTGGGGCGTGTCAGCAAAATGACCGAAACCAAGATCACGAATCAGGCCTACCCGCACAACTCATTGATCATCCAAGGGCTGCAAGGGCGGTTCCAGGATGGCAACTCGACCTTCAATCTCTGCTACCTGATCGCTGACAAGAATCGGCAGGTGGTCAGTGTGGAGTTGGTGGCGCAAACTCCGCGCGGCGAGGGCTGGGATGTGCGCGTGCCAGTGGAGGCGCGCGAGCCCTACTACGACTTCGTGAACCTGAAGCGCAACGCGAGCACGGGCAACATGGTGTCCTTCCAGGTGATTCCGGTGCGCCCAGGGTTGAAGCTGATCAAGACCGTGCTGCACAAGCGCCCCGTTGGTAAATGGACCGAAGATGTGCACTGGTATCTGCCCGCTCCACTGGCGGGCAGATTCATTGACATCGCCGACAAGGTGCTGAAGTAGATCACACTTCCTCCGGCACGACGAAGGGCTCGCGATACTTGCCTTTCAGCATGGCGTCGGCCTTGTCGTTGCTGGTGAAGCGCTCGGTCTTGGGGTCCATCTTCAGGATGGGGCCGAGGGTGAGCTTGTCCTTGCTGACATCGACATCGTTCTTGGCGAGGTGCTCCTTCATGCGCTCGAAGGTGTCGGCGGCGAAGGGCTCGGCTTTGATCTGTTCCTTGATCTCGTCGGGTGATTGCTGCTGGCCGAGGCGGTAGCTGATGTTGCCGGTGTGGCAGAGGGCGCTGGAGAGGTGGCCTTCCAGGATGTCGGCGTGCAGGTCGTCGATGCGGCGGCTGCGGCAGGCGTTGATGAAGTTCTTGAAGTGATCGTCGGCACCGTTCCACTTCTTGATTTCCTTGCCGTCCTTGTCGTAGGCAGTGGCTCCGGTGTAGTTCGGCACGGTGACGTAGCCGCCTTCGCACTCGACGATGACGCCGACGCCTGCGCCTCTGAATTTGTCCATGTTTTTGCTGTCCTTATTCTCGGGCAGGCCACGCACTTCAAAGAGGAGCGGGGCTTTCTCGTAGCCCTGATAAACGATCTGGGTGTTGGCGGTTTCGCCGTCGTCCTTGTAGCCGAGACGACCACCGACGCTCCACACGCTGGGGGCGAGTTCCATCTCGCCGAGGAACCAGCGGGCGATGTCCATCTGGTGAATGCCTTGGTTGCCGAGGTCGCCATTGCCGTAGTTCCACGTCCAGTGCCAGTCGTAGTGCAGCTTCTTGCGGGTCAGTTCCGTCTTGGGGGCGGGGCCGCACCAGAGATCGTAGTCGAGGGTGTCCGGGATCGCTTGAGGCCCTTCGGTTTCGCCAATGCTGGCGCGGCGCTTGTAGCAGAGCCCACGAGAGATGAGGACCTTGCCCAGGTTGCCGCCTTGCACCCACTTCACCGCTTCATAGATGCCTTCGCGGCTGGAACGTGACTGTGTGCCGGTCTGGACAATCTTGTTATACTTGCGCGCGGCTTTCACCATCTGGCGGCCTTCCCACACGTTGTGCGAGACGGGCTTTTCGACATACACGTCCTTGCCCGCCTGCACGGCCCAGATGGTGCCGAGGGCGTGCCAGTGGTTCGGCGTGGCGATGCTGATGGCGTCGATGTCCTTGTTCTCCAGCAGCTTGCGGATGTCGGTGTAGGGCGTGACTTTGATCTTCTCCTTGTCGAAGCCCTTGAGGCCCTTGCTCAAGACATTGCTGTCCACGTCGCACAGCGCGGCGACGTTCACGCCTTCGTCCTTCAGCTTCTTGTAGCCGCTGATGTGGGAGCCGCCGCGTCCACCGAAGCCGACGACCGCGACATTGATGGAGTCGCCCGGGCTCTTGGCCCAGGAGGTTTTGGCGATGTAGAAGACGCCGGTGGTGGCGAGGGCGGACTGCTTGAGGAAGGAGCGGCGAGAGAAGGACATGCGCATCAAACGTGCTGACATTGGCCGACTTTGCGCCATGAGTGTGGCATGGACCTCCCCGACTGCGTTCAGCTGACTCACCCCGTGCCCGATTATCCGGTGTATGTGATCAAGCATCCCAAGGCCAAGGCCAGAGTGGCCTTGCATGGCGCGCACCTCCTGGAATGGACGCCGGCGAGGCAAAAGCCGGTGATCTACCTCAGCCCGCAGGCGGTGTTTGAGGAGGGCAAGCCCATCCGCGGCGGGGTGCCGGTGTGCTGGCCGTGGTTCGGGCCTTCGCTGGAAGATGCTCAGTTGCCCATGCACGGCTTTGTGAGGAATCGCTTCTGGAAGCTGGACTCGGTAGAGCAGGACAAGACGGGGGTGAGCCTGAGGTTCAAGCTCAAGGACAGCGCCAAGACCCGGAAGCTGTGGCCTCATGCCTTCGAGCTGACGCTGGAGATGTTCATCGGTGCCACGTTGCGACTGGCCCTGACGATGAAGAACACGGGCGACGACACACTTTTCATCACCGACGCGCTGCACACTTATCTCTGTGTGGGCGATGTGACGCAGGTTTCAGTCTCCGGCCTGGAGCGGATGGAATACCTGGACCGCGTGGGGGCACCGGTTGTCCGCCAGCAACGCGGGAAGGTGACTTTCAGCCAGGAGGTGGACCGTGATTACGCTGCGCGCGGCAGCGTGGTGCTGAGCGACGGCTCGCTGGGCCGCCAGCTGAAGATTCGCGGCGAAGGCAGCCGCAGCACGGTGGTGTGGAATCCGTGGATCGAGAAATCGAAGCGGCTGGCCGATTTGCCTGATGAGGCTTACCAAAGCTTTGTCTGCATCGAGACAGCCAATGCTTGGCGGGATGAGCAGTTGCTGGCCCCTGGGGCCGTGCATTCACTTGCGTTCACGCTGGAATGCACGGCGCTGGACGCCGCGGACGGCTGAAGCCGCCTGTGTGCTCCGGTCCTGTTACTTTTTCTTCTTGTCCCACTCGTTGGCCTTCACGATGCCGAGGAGGATCTTGGCGGCTTCGAAGTCGGCTGGCAGCACCTGCGCCTTGGTGATCAGGTATTGAAGGGCGTTGCTCACTTCCAGGATCTCGCCTTTGCGGGACTCCAGCTTGTCGGCGGGCGTGTCTTTGGCTTCGGTGGCGAACTGGCTGACCATGGCGGAGGCGGACTTCAGCGCTTCGTCGTTGGCTTGATAATAGGTGGACTCGAACAGGCGCAGCATCTTGGCTTTGCCTTCCAGCTTGGCGGCGTCTTCGCGGATGCTCGCGGCGATTTCGGCGCGCTTCTTGGCGGTGGCCTCGGGCGACATCACGCTGGTGTCACCGCCGTCGATGGCGCGCTTGGGCAGCGGGCGATACCAGATGTTGCGGAAGCGGACAGGGTTGCCGTGGTCCTGCAGCTTGAGCGGGCCGACCTCAGGGAAAGGATGGGCCTGGGAGCGTTTCTTGTGCCCGCCGCCGCCTTCCAGCGGGGTGTGGTCCTGCACCAGCACACCGTTGCTGAGCACGGTGAGGTAGCCGGGGTCCACTTCTTTGCCGTCCTTGAAGATGGGACGGCGGAAGATGATGTCATAGGTCTGCCACTGGCCGGGCTTGCGGATGGGGTTGGCCATGGGGGGATTGATGCCATACACGGCCCCGGCCGCGCCGTCCGGGTAAGTTTTGTTGTTGTAGATGTCGAGCACCTGCACCTCGACCTCGCCCATGAGGAAGACGCCGCTGTTGCCGCGGCCTTGGCTGCTGCCTGTGATGTCCTCAGGCTCGCTCCACTCGATGTGCAGTTGGCAGTCGGCGAACTCTTCCTTGGTCTGGATGTAGCCGGAGCCGGGCACGCACTGGAGCAGGCCGTCCTTCACGATCCATTTGGTGGGCTCGGCTGGCTTCTTGTCAGATTGCCACTTGTCCAGGTCGGACTCCTTGCCGCTGAACAAAATGATGGCGTCGGAGGGCGGGGTGCCGGTTTTTTCCTGTGAGCTGAAGGTGCCAGGATCAACCACCGGCGGCTGTGGGCGGTTCATGTCATGGATAGCCCATGGGTGGGTCGCATCGGGCGGATCGCCGTAGAAGGCACCATCGGCCAGGGCGAGGGAGCTGACGGACAGCAGGGCGGCAAGGTAGGGCAGGGGACGCATAAGGATGAGCTGGAAATGAAGCTAACAGGAGGGGCAAGAACAACCGTGTTCTGGTGCTTCTTGCACGGCGCTGGAAATTGCAGCGTCGCGAACGGTTTTCTCGTGTTTGACAAGGTGTGGTGGGCGTGTAAGATCGCGGCCCCTCAAACCAGGAAGCAACTATCATGGCCCTCGCACAAGTCATCCTCAAAGAAAAGATCCAAAACCTCGGCGCAGAAGGTGACGTCGTGAAAGTCCGCCGTGGCTTCGCCCGCAACTTCCTGGTCCCCCAGGGCAAGGCCTATGAGGCCACCGAACGGAATCTGAAGCATCTGGAAGAACTCAAGGCCACCCGCTCCAAGCGCGAGGCCGAAGAGATGGCTGAAACCGAGAAGTTGGCCGCCAAGCTGAAGAAGCTGAAGCTGACCCTGACGCTGAAGACCGGCGCTGACAGCAAGGCTTTCGGCTCGATCACTTCCCTGGACATCATCAAGGCCGTCGAAGCCGAGTCGAAGATCAAGCTCGACCGCCACGCGATCGACCTGGAGAAACCGATCAAGACCACCGGCAAGCAAGACGTGAACGTGAAGCTTGGCTACGACATCACCTGCTTCCTGAAGCTGAACGTGGTGGCCGAAGGTGCTGCCGCCGAAGGCGAACAGGCTGACAGCGCTGAGTAAATCACTGTCAAAAAGACCGCATTTCTGCAAGGCTCCTGGAGTGTTTCCAGGGGCCTTGTTTGTTTCCTGGCACAGGAGGGCAGAACGTTGTTCACAAGCGTATGTGAATGACTAGCACTTGCCTCCAGCTCACCTCTGCTCCTACACTCTCACCTTCCTCTTTTCTCGAATGGCCGAGCCTCCGAATTCCAACGAACCGCCCTCGGACGCTGCTGGTGGCAAGCCGCCCCAGCATTTTTCGTTGCGCAACCGCAAGCAGAAGGAGGAGCCGAGCACGGAGGAACTGCTGGCCAATATCAACCGCTCGCTGCCTTTCAGCGACGAGGCGGAGAAAGGCGTGCTCAGCGGCATTCTGCAAGACCCGTCCGAGCGACTGAGCGAAAGCCGGGTGCAGATTCCGCTGGAGGCGTTCTACCATTCCGCCAACCGCATCGTTTACGAAACGCTGCAGACCTTTTACGACCGCAACATCCCGCTGGACATCACCACGCTGACCCACGCCCTGCGCGAGAAGCAGGTCATCGACAAGGTCGGCGGTCCGGGCGCGGTCACCGAGCTTTACAGCTTCATCCCAGTCAGCGCGCACTACGAGTTCTACAAGAAGGTGCTGCTCGACAAGCACATGCTGCGGCAGATGATCCACGCCTGCTCGCTGAACATCCATTATGCTTATGAGCATGGCCGCGAGCACATTGATGAAGATGTGGATGGCGAAATCGACAAGGCCGAGCAACGCATCCTCGCGGTGCGTGAGAGCACCAAGTCCACGGACGGCATCAAGCCCATCCGTGAGCATGTCCTCGACGCGATTGAGGAGATCGAATACATGCTCAGCCATCCAGGGGAGCTGCGCGGCCTGTCCACCGGCTTCAGCAAGCTGGACGGCTTGTGCGCAGGCTTGCAGGGCAGTGAAATGTTCGTTATCGCCGCCCGTCCGTCGATGGGCAAGACCTCGCTGGTGATGAACATCGTGGAGCACATCTCCATGGATTTGAACCACCCGGTCGCGGTTTTCAGCCTGGAAATGAGCGCGGCTATGCTGGTCAAACGTCTGCTGGTGGCCCGCGCCCGCATTAGCATGTCCGACCTGATGAAGGGCCTGCGCAGCCGCTCCGATCAGGAGAAGCTGAGCATGGCCACCAAGGACCTGCAACGTAGCCAGATCTTCATCGACGAAACGCCGGGTCTAGACATCATGGAGCTGCGCGCCAAATGCCGCCGCCTCCACAAGCAGCACGGCATCAAGATGGTCGCCATCGACTATTTGCAGCTGCTCACGTCCAGTTCGCGGCGAGCCAAGGACAACCGCCAGATTGAAATCGCCGAAATCTCCGCCGGGATCAAAGGCATCGCCAAGGAGCTGAACATCCCTATCATCGTGCTGGCCCAGCTAAACCGAGCGGTGGAGAGCCGCAAAGGCCAGCGCCCCATGCTCTCCGACCTGCGCGAATCGGGCTCCATCGAGCAAGATGCGGACATGGTCGGCCTGCTGACCCGCACCGATTACGCGGGCAGCAAGCAGGCCGATGATGACGATGATGAGAAGGGCAAAGGCAAGGGCCGCGCGGCGGCCAAAGACGAGGGGGAGGACAAGCCCAAGGGAGATGCCTTGCTGATCGTGGCGAAGAACCGAAACGGCCCGACTGATGATGTGCATTTGACGTTCATCGACCACTCCATGCGGTTCATCGAGCGCGAGGCGCGCGAGGATGAAAAGAACTGACCTCATTCCCACGGGTTGACCCGCCATGCTGCGTTTCTTCATAAGCCGATTGCTGCAAGGGATGATCGTGATTGTGGCCGTGATCGTGGTCACTTTTTTGATGTTAAAAAAGGCGCCCGGCAGCCCCTATGACAAGGAGCGAGGCACTTCCGCCGTGGCTCGTGAGAAGCTGGATCAGCTGTATGGGCTGGACAAGCCGGCTCACGTGCAGCTCTGGATGCACCTGCAGAAGTATGCCTGGCTCGACCCCGGGCCTTCCGACCGTTACAAAGGCAAGTCGGTCGTGGAGATCATCGCCGACAGCTTTCCGGTGTCAGCCGCCTTTGGCTTGCCTGCCTTGCTGATTGCCATCGGGCTGGGCGTGCCGCTGGGAGCGCTGGCGGCGTTGAAGCCCGGCAGCCTGGAGGACCGCGCCGCGATGTTGTTCGCGACGCTTGGTATCTGCGCGCCGAGCTTGGTGTTGGGGCCGGTGATTGCCATGGTCTTTGGATTGGAGCTTGGCTGGTTCAACGCCAGTGGCTGGTATGATTCGGGCGACTGGGTGCTGCCGGCGGCCACGCTAGGCATCATCTATGCCGCGTATGTGGCTCGGCTGACGCGCGGCGGTCTGCGCGAGACGCTGGCCAAGGACTTCATCCGCACGGCGCGTGCGAAGGGAGCCAGCGAGGGGGCGGTGGTTTTTCGTCATGCCTTCAAGCTCGCCTGTCTCCCCCTGCTCAATTTTCTTGGTCCGGCGGCGGCGGGTTTGCTGACGGGCTCTTTCGTCATCGAGATCGTGTTTCAGATCCCAGGCCTTGGCCAGCATCTCGTCAGCGCGGCGGTGAACCGTGATTATGCACTGGCCAGCGCCACCGCCGCCTTTTACGCGGCGATGATCGTAGGCTTCAACTTGGTGGTGGATGTGGTGCAGGCGCTGCTGAACCCGCGCATCGGTTTTCACGAGTCATGAGCGCGATTTCGGAAACACCCTGGCAGGGCGCATGGCGTCGGTTGATCAGTCGGCCGGGATCGGTGGTCTCGCTGCTGTTTCTGGCGGGCCTGGTCGTGCTCTGCGTCGCCGGTCCGTGGTTCTGGCCCTACTCGGAGTCGGTGCAGGATCTGGAGCGCGCGGCATCGCCGCCTTCCTGGAGTCACTGGTTGGGAACGGATCCCTTGGGGCGCGACTTGGCGGTGCGGGTCCTGAAGGGCGGGCAGATGTCGCTGCTCGTGGGGCTGGTTGCGACCCTGGTCGCCGTTGTGATCGGGGTCTCCTATGGCCTGGTGTCTGGCATGGCCTGGCGCTGGCTGGATGCGTTCATGATGCGCATCGTGGACATCTTGTATGCCTTTCCCTTCATGGTGTTCGTCATCCTGCTGACGGTCATGTTCGAGCGCAAGCTGTGGCTGTTGTTTGCCGCCATCGGCGCTGTGGAGTGGCTGACCATGGCGCGTGTCATTCGCGGCCAGGTGCTGGCGCTGAAAAAGCTGGAGTTCATCACCGCTGCGCGTGCCTATGGCGCGACCACCGGCCAGATCTTGATGAAGCATCTGCTGCCGAACGTCGCGGGTGTCATCGTCATCTACGCCAGCTTGACGATCCCTGGCGTGATGCTGCTGGAGGCCACGCTCAGCTTCCTCGGGCTCGGCGTGCAGCCGCCCAATGCGTCCTGGGGCGTGCTGATCAGCGAAGGTGCGGCCTCGATGCAGGCCTATCCATGGCTACTGATCGGTCCTGCGGTCTTCTTTTCGGCGACGTTACTGGCCTTGAACACCCTCGGGGACGCGCTGCGTGATGCGCTCGATCCGAAGAGCATGACCGAGTGATCAAAAAAGTTTCGTGGCGCATGAATAAGCCTGGGAAGTGTCCGTCGATAACCGGCGAATCCCAAGTTCATCACTATGAAACACATCCTTGCTCTTCTCGCAGTCCTCAGCGTTATCGCCTTTGTTCCTTCACAAGCCAGCGCGCATGACTGCGGCAGCCGTCGTGTCGTCAGCTACACCAGCTGCGGGCGTCCGGTCTATGCTGTCTATCAAGTCTGCGGCTATGATCGCTGTGGCAACCCCATCGGTCACTGGGTCACGCAGTCGTCTCGCTGTGGTTGCTCGGTGTGCAATCCCCGTCCGGTCTACTCGCCGCCGTATCATGGTCACGGTCATTCGCATGGCCGTCCTGGCTGTGACTATCCAGTGCGTCGCAGTGGATTTTACTTCTCATTTGGTCGTTGATGATGCATATGTATCAACGAGAACAGTGATTCATCACTGCCATCGATCCAGCAACCACAACAACAACCAAGCGGTCTTCAGGAAACTGAAGGCCGCTTTGGTTTTCCAGGGCCTTGAAAATCAAGCCACGAGCGTTTGTATCTGTTAAAAATTGATAGCTAGCGCCAAGGTTGGGTGCGTCTGGCGAAGGCTTGCGGCACAGCGCATGGCCATGATGATTTTTCAGCGTGAATCCTTTTGCTTGGTGCGTGTGAACGCGTTCTCGAAGGACCTATTGAAGCCTGCGGATGAATTTTTTTCGTCTGCCTTTTAAACAGCGACATCCATGCGGCACCCGGGGGGGTGGAGTGAAGATTGCATTTCTTGCGCTCTGCTCCTACTGTCTTGCGTAACACTTCACGCTTATGAGTAAACCCACCATCACCGCCTACCTGAAAACCTACTGTGGCTGGAGCGAAGGCGTTCGCGCCATCTTCCGCAAGTATGACCTGCCTTACGAAGAGAAGGACATCATCAAGAATCCCGCCCTGCGCTGGGAGATGGAGCAGAAGAGCGGCCAGCCTCTGTCGCCATGCGTCGAGATCAATGGTGTGATGCTCGCCGACATCAGCGGCGAAGAAGTCGAGCGCTACATGATCGAGAACGACCTGCTGGAAAAGAGCGATGCTGCGCCAGACGCCCCGATTGACTCCGCCTGCACGGATGCGCAGCACGCGGCGATGGCGGCGGGTGCGGTGGGCAGCGTGCGATTCATCGCGTAATGCTGTGCTAGCAGGCTGTTTGTAGTTCGAGCTTCAGCTCGTCGCCTTATGGTTGAGCGAGCTAAAGCTCGAACTACGAACTGTTTTCGTCTTGGACACTCCGGCTGGCCGCGCTAGAAACAGCGCATCATGAGCCTGCACGGACACCACTTTATCGCCGGACAATCCATCGCTGCCGACGGCGCGACTTTTCACGCCATCAATCCCAGCATCAGCCAGCTGCTGGAGCCTGCCTTTGGCGAGGCCACGGCTGCCCAGGTGGATGCCGCGCTGAATGCGGCTGACGATGCCTTCGATGCGCTGAGTGCGGCGGGTCCCGATGCGCGGGCGAAGTTCCTCGAGCTGCTCGCTGACAAGGTCATGGGCCTGGGCGATGCTTTATTGGAGCGTGCTTTCGCCGAGACCGCGCTGCCGATGGCAAGGCTGACGGGTGAGCGTGGACGTGCGATTGGGCAGTTCAAGCTTTTCGCCAGTCTCATTCGTGAAGGCTCCTGGGCCGAGGCGCGCATTGATCACGCGATCCCGGATCGTCAGCCGCTGCCGAAGCCGGATGTGCGCCGCGTCATGCAGCCCATCGGTCCCGTCGTTGTCTTTGGGGCGAGCAACTTCCCTTTTGCGATTGGTGTGGTCGGCACCGACACAGTTTGTGCGTTGGCGGCTGGCTGCCCCGTCGTGGTGAAGGGCCATCCGGCGCATCCGGGCACCTGTGAACTGCTCGCCGGTGCCGTGTATGCAGCGCTTGCGGAGGCAGGGCTGCCTGCGGGGGCTTTCAATCTGGTGCATGGCAAGGGCAATGAGATGGGCGCTGCGCTGGTGCGCCATCCGCTGACCACGGCAGTGGCCTTCACCGGCTCGCTCAAGGGTGGTCGTGCGCTGCAAGACATCGCCAACAGCCGCCCGGTGCCAATTCCTTTCTATGGCGAGATGGGCAGCGTGAATCCCGTCTTCGTGCTTCCTGGAGCGTTGAAGACCCGCGCCGTGCCGATGGCCGAGGCCTATATCGGCAGCGTGAACATGGGCGTGGGGCAGTTTTGCACCAACCCAGCGCTGGTGCTCGGTGTCGCCAGTGCGGAGCTGGACACCTTTGTCCAAGCCGCTGCCGATGCGGCGGCGAAGGTCGCGCCTTCCACCATGCTGCACCCCGGCATTCGCACCGCGTATGTCGATGGCAATGCAGGCATCGCCAAGACCCCAGGCGTCACCGTCGCAGGCAAGTCCAGTGCCGCCGCCAGTAGCGAGGCCACGCAAGCCGAGTGCGTCATCTACAGCACGGACCTGCCTACGCTGGAAGCCAACGACCATCTGCGCCACGAGGTCTTTGGCCCGTGCTCCATCGTGACGAAGTGTGCGACCAAGGCCGACCTGCTGCGCTTTGCCAAGACGCTGGATGGCCAGCTCACGGCTGCGATTCATGGCACGCCCGAGGACCTGCGTGAGCATGCCGACCTCGTGCGCATCCTGGAGCGCAAGGTGGGCCGCATCATCTTCAACGGGTTCGGCACCGGCATCGAGGTCTGCCCCTCCATGCACCACGGCGGCCCGTATCCTGCCGCCAGCCATAGCTTCTTCACCAGCATCGGCACCGCCAGCATCTACCGCTTCGTCCGCCCCGTCTGCTACCAAGGCTTCCCCGATGACTGCCTGCCCGAGGCTCTGCAAGCCAAGAACGCGCGTGGCAGTTTCCGCTTGGTGGATGGGGAGTTCACGAAGGCGAATGCGTAAATCCATTTCCGTTGAGCCATGGCCGAAGAGCGACAGCCCAAGACTATCCATGTGCTCTGGTTCGGAGCCTGGGTTTTGGGTATCGTGGGAGTGTTGTGCTCACCTTTCATTGTAGCTGAGTGGGGTGGTGGACCTGCAATGATGTGGCAAGTTTCTGCTGCTTTTTTTTGCCCTTTTCCTGGCTTCAGTAGTGCGAATTTGCTTCTGGCATCGGATGACTGGTATGTGGGCGCTTTTAGGTGGCGGGGCTGTCATCTTGATGGCTGTCGTCATCGGGTTCGTCACTTTGGTGAACATGCTGAGCTGAAAGCTCCACACAGACCAAGGATTGCACACACAACGCACTTGCCCGGCCCGGCGGGCTCGCCAGAATCGGCGGCGATATGTTTCACTGCGTGTATTTCTGGCTGAAGAAGGACCTGTCCGATGCGGACCGGGAGACTTTTGAGAACGAACTGATCTTGGTCTCCAAGATCCCTTACCTCGCGGCTGCCTGGTCGGGCAAACCGGCAGCGGTCGAGCCGCGTCCAGTGTGCGACCTGAGCTTTGACTGGAGCCTGATCGTGCAGTTCAAGACCATCGCCGACCACGACTTCTACCAGTCCGAGTGCAAGGACCACCAGCGCTTCATCGACACCTGCAAGACCTTCTGGGACAAGGTGGTTATTTATGACATGTCGCCCCAGTGACGCCTCGCCCGTAATCTCTCCCGACCGCCCATGATCTCCTCGCTGCTCGCCTTTTACCAATCCTCCATCGGCAAGAAAATCCTTGTCGCCCTGACCGGCGCGGTGCTGGTCCTCTTCCTGCTCGGGCACATGATTGGCAATCTG
>Ga0164295_10001331_pt1 | contig 20443 bp, 17 predicted proteins | sample GEODES006metaG_FD_111798 | JGI IMG/M metagenome (GOLD analysis project Ga0164295, IMG submission 111798) | Oligotrophic lake water microbial communities from Sparkling Lake, Wisconsin, USA - GEODES006 metaG | ecosystem: Environmental > Aquatic > Freshwater > Lake | place: USA: Sparkling Lake... | reverse complement strand
GCGTCGAGCCGGTCGTCGGGATTGGCTCCTGGCTCGGCGAGCAGCCAACCCTCGGCCCGGCGGCCTCGGACCGTCTTCCGCAGCTCCTCGGTGTGGCTGGCGGCCTTCTGCCGGCGGTCGTCGGCGGCCTCAAACGCATCCAGCCGCACACGCAGGGCTTCGAGCGCCGCCCGGGCCTCGTCGAGGCCGCCGCGGGCTGCGACGGGATCGCCCTCGACCTGCTCGCCAAAGCGGGTGCGGCCCCGGGCGACCTCGGCCAGCGTTGCCTGGAACACGGCGTCTGAGCGGCCCCGACGCGGCACACCCTCGAGCCGGCCGGCGGCCTCGGTGATCTCGGTGTCGAGCGTGGCCGCAGCCTCCCGCGCCCGCTCGTGGGCCTGTTCCAGGGCATCAAGCGGCGCCCGGCACTCAGCCGCCACATCGGCCAGCGGCGGTCGGGCCTCGGCCGAGTCGAGGAGTTTCACCGCATCGTCCGCGGCCGACGTGCCGAGAAACCACTCCGACTCGATCTTCTCCTGGGCTCGTTCCCAGACGTCCATCAGGCCCAGCCAGCGTTCGCGATAGCGGCCAATCGACCCCTGAACATTGTCGTAGGTCGACCGAGTCATCCCCTGCATCGGCGTCATGAAGTCCGGGTCGGAGTGGGGCAGCATCCGGTGCCGCTCCTGCTGGCCATCGAGCAGATCGGAGAGCGACACCACCTCACTCTTAAAGGCGGCGAGTTTCTCCCGGGCAACCCTCACGCGGCGGCCGTGCCGCGACCACTGCACGAGCAGCCCGCCGAGCAGGCCGGCCGTGCCCAGCCCCAGAAGACCGAGCGGCAGCGTGCGGGTCTTGAAGACGCGGGTCGCCTCGGCCTGCCGCTGCCGGTCGTCGGCCTTGTCCTTGATCCACTGCTCCGTGGCTGCGATCAGTTCCGCGAGGCCTTGATCAAAGAGGCCGTCCTTCGCGCGAGGCACGAAGCTGGTTGCAATCAACTCCGCCTCGAGTGTCGCGCGGTCGAGGCCCGAGGAGGCCTCCATCGCCCACGGCACGTCCATCGCGATCTGCCGGTCGCCTACGTCGAGGACGATCGTCACGTCACCGGCCGGATTGAAGCCGCCATCCTGCGACTCCGTCCGCCAGCGGGCGACCACCTGCTCGAGGAGCTCGGCGGCACTGTCGGCGCTCGTGGCGGTGTCGACCACCACCACGCGGTAGTCGCGGCCGGTCGCCTGCTTGGCCGCGGCGATGGCGGCGCGAGTCGCCGTGAAGTCGTCCCTCACGCCGCTGACGAACACCCGGGGCGGATCGTTGCGATCGGGGGCCGCCGGAATCGTCGACTCCTCGGCGGCGACCGGCGGCAGGCCGGCACACGCGGAGAGGATCAGGGAGACGGTGACGAACACTGAACGTGCCTGCCGGCGACGAAGACTGCGACCGTGCATGGAGGGCTTCCAGGAGAGGGGCGGGGCATCTGACAGGGAGCAGTGTATTGCCACCGCAGCGCTGGTTCCACAGTCCTGAGCCGCCGTTTCCCCGCCGAATCCTGCGGCGGCACAGCGGCTAGCTGCCGGTGGCCGAGCGGCCGAGCGCGTCGGCCGCGACGATCGCCGCGGCGACGGAATCGGCGGTGACCGGGAAGGGCATGTTGTGGATCGTCTCGTCGGCCTGCACCGCGCGGAGGGCGATGACGGCGACCGCCGCGGCGTCGGTGATCCCCAGCTGACCGAGCGTCACCGGCAGACCGATTTGGCCGAAAAAGCACACCAGCCGCCGAACCTCGGCGGTGGCGGCAGCGCGGGCCTCGGCATCGGCAGCTGAGTGGCTCTCTAGCGTGAGCTGCACCAGGGTGCCGAAGGCCACCTTCTCGCCATGCAGCATGCCGTGTGTCTCGGGAATCGCGACCAGGCCATTGTGAACCGCATGCGCGGCCGCCAGCCCAGCCGACTCAAATCCCAGGCCGGAGAGCAGCGTCGCCGCCTCCACCACGCGGTTGAGCGGGTCGTCGACCACCTGTCGACGACAGGCATCGAGCGCGGCCGCGGCGAACTCGATCGTCACATCACGGCAGAGCCGCGCCAGTTCCAGCGCCGCCAGCGTGCTCCGCCCTCCCCGCATGTTCGGCCGGCCGGCTGCGGCGGCCGCCCGAGCTTCGTAGAACGTACTCATCGCATCGCCGATGCCGGCGGCGAGGAAGCGGGGCGGACTTTCGGCGATCACCTGCGTGTCGACGAGCACCAGATCGGGCGACCGGCGGTGGATCTGATAGGCCTCGACGGCGCCACGGTGCGGTCCATCGCCGGTGTAGATCACCGACAGCGCGCTGGTCGGCGCATCGGTCGAGCAGATCGTGGGGCAGGAGACGAAGGGCAGCCCCCGCGCGGCGGCGGCGGCCCGTGACGCATCCAGCGCCTTCCCGCCACCGACACCGACGATGACGGCGGCGGCGAGCGACTCGGCCTCGGCCGAGATCGCGGCAATCTCGCGGCGGCTGGATTCCCCGCCGAAACCGAGGACGCGATGGAGCCAGCCCGCGTTGTGGAACGACTCAGCCCACAACCTCGCCAGCCGCGCGACCGCGGCGCTGCCGGCCACCACGAGCACGGGGCCGGAAAGTCCGACCGCCTGCATCTCTGCGGCGAGCCGCCGCGTGATCCCCGCCCCCTGCACGTATCGGAGCGGCCCGCAGAACACGAGCGGCAACGGTTCGGGCTGGGAAGAGGCGCCGGGCACTGCTTCAGAACCCACCGATCTCATCGGCTGTCACCCGGGGGGGACGCGGTGAGGGCACCGCGGGCGTGGTCGGCCGCGGCAGGGCGCCCACGCCCGGCCTTGTCGAGGGCAAGAGGCCGCCTCGCGGAATCGGCATGCGGGCACCGGGGATCAATGATCCGGGGCGGGTCATGGTCGGGTCGGGCAGTGGCCTGCCGGCGTTGAGATCAGACCTGGGTCCCAGCGACCCATAGCCTGGTCGGGCCGCCGGTGCGCCGGCGCGAACGCCGCCGGTAGCGCTGCCGGTAGGGCCGCCGGGAGCGCTGCCAGGACGCGTCGCCGCCGGACCGGGCCGGGTGGCGGACGATGGCTGCCCTGTGGTGCCCCCTGCTGTCGCCGGCAGCCGCGGTGGCCGCGGGCCTGACGATGTTCCGGATGTCGCCGGCGCCGGTTCAGGCACGCGGGTTCCCGGCAGTGAGGGCCCTTTCGGGGATCGCTTGGCGGGCTCCTCGGGCAGGTCGGGGGGCAGTTCGGGACCTGCCTCCTCGTCAGCCAGGACGGCCTCCTCGGCGGTGACCCGCGGCCTGCCGGTCAGCGGGTCGATCCCGGTGTTTAGCTGCATCTCGACCCGCCCGCGACGCATGCGGGCCCGCGCGACAGCCGCTTCGGATGCGTCGATCGTGCCGTTGCCATCGAGATCCCATTGCCGCACCAGTTCCTCGCGGGTCTGGCCTGCCGCAGGAGCCGACGGCACCATCCCCCGGCTCCGCAGGCCGCCGGTCGGATCCGGCTCGTCCGCAGACTGGCCGTGGCCGAGCCGGTGCGGCGGGCCCAGAGCGACAGCGAGGATCACGGCCCCGAACACTGCGGGCCGGAGCAGACAGAGGAGCTGAGGCAAAGGGACATGCATGGCGTGGTTTCCCTGACGACCGCGACCCTGCCGCGTGACTCGCTCATTCTATCGCCGCGGAGGCTCCCGCCACCAGCGCCGCGGCCATCCTTTCGGAGGCGAGTCGGGCGTCTCCGCCGGCTGCGCTGAGTTCCCGGGCCGCCACGTGGCAGTGAACCAGATGGTTTCCAAGCAGGGTTTGCGGCGGATCGATCGTCCGGCAGACGGGTTCGGCCAGCGGACACCGGGGATGAAACCGGCAGCCCGCCGGCGGTCGCGCCGGGCTCGGCACGTCGCCCGTCAGCACGATCCGCCGGCGGCGGCGATGCAGATCGACCGTTGGCACCGCTGAGAACAACGCGATCGTGTAGGGGTGGAGCGATTCCCGCCGCAGCTCGCCGGCCGTCGTCCGCTCGACGATCCGCCCCAGGTACATCACGGCCACCTCGTCGGCGACGTATTCCACCGCAGCGAGGTCGTGCGACACGAACAGGTACGTCAGGCCGAGCCGTTCGCGGAGCTCCACGAGCAGGTTGATCACCTGCGCCTGGATCGAAACGTCGAGCGCCGAGATCGGCTCATCGAGTACGAGGAACTCGGGCTCGAGCACGACGGCCCGCGCGATCGCAATCCGCTGCCGCTGGCCTCCGGAAAACTCGTGCGGGTAGCGGGCGAGCGCGGCCGCCGGCATCCCGGTGCGGTCGAGGGCCGTGCTCATCCGGCCGAGCCGTTCGGCCGCATCGCCGAGGCCGTGGATCACGAGCCCCTCCTCGAGGATCTGCCGCACCGTCATTCGCGGATTGAGCGAGCCGTACGGATCCTGAAAGACGATCTGCATCCGGCGCCGTAGTTTTCGCAGCGCGTCGCCCCGCAGACCGCGGACATCCTCGCCGCCGATCGAGACGTGGCCGCTCGTGGGCTCGACGACCCTGAGAATGCTGCGGGCCACGGTGGTCTTTCCGCAGCCGCTCTCGCCGACGAGCCCGAGGGTGCGGCCCCGCGGGATCGTAAAGCTCACGCCATCCACGGCCCGCACCGCCCCCACCTGCCGGCGCACCAGCCCACGGCGGATCGGGAAGTGCGTCTCCAGGTCGGTGACGCGGACAAGCGGTTCGGGAAGAGGAGTCGATTTGGGAAGAGGAGTCGATTTGGGAAGAGCAGTCACGTTGCCACCTCCACGGCCCGGGGCACGCCCACGTCGCCCGCATAGTGGCACCGAACGAAGTGCCCCGGCTCGATCTCCCGCAGCAGCGGCACGACCGCGGCGCAGGCAGGGCCGGCCGCGTCGGACGTCAGGCGGGCGGATCCGCAGCGCGGATGGAAACGGCAGCCCGAAGGAAACTGCTGCGGTGGCGGCACCATGCCGGGAATCGTCCGCAGCGGCGGCCGGCTCCCTGTCCCGTCGGCCGTCGCGGGCACGGCGTCGAGATCGGGCCGGGCCGCGAGCAGGCCAATCGTGTAGGGATGCAGCGGCCGCCGGAAGAGCATCTCGGCGGGCGCCTGCTCGACGATCCGCCCCGCGTACATCACCGCCACGTCGTCGCAGGTCTCGGCGACCACGCCGAGGTCGTGGGTGATCAGCAGGATCGCGGTGCCGAGGCGTCGGCGAAGGTCGGCGAGCAGGTCGAGGATCTGCGCCTGGATCGTCACGTCAAGGGCGGTCGTCGGCTCATCGGCGATCACCAGATCGGGCTCACAGGCCAGCGCCATCGCGATCATCACCCGCTGCCGCATGCCGCCGGAGAGCTGGTGGGGATACTCGTCGAGCCGCCGTTCGGGATCCGCCAGCCGCACGAGCGAGAGCATTTCAAGCGCCCGGGCCCGCGCTGCCTCTCGGGAACAGCCCTTGTGCAGCAGCACCGCCTCCGCCACCTGGTCGCCGACGGGGAACACCGGGTTCAGGCTGGTCATCGGCTCCTGGAAGATCATGCCGATCCGGCCGCCGCGGACCTTTCTCAGCCGCGGCTCCGGCAGCGAGACCAGGTCGACCGGGCCGGTGGGTGAGTCAAGTAGGATCGAACCCGATTCGATCACGCCCGGCGCCGCGACCAACCGGAGGATCGACATCGCCGTCACGCTCTTACCGCAACCGCTCTCGCCGACGAGCCCGAGCGTGCGGCCCGGCTCGATGGCCAGCGACACGCCGTCGACCGCCGGCACGCGGCCGGTGGGAGTGTGGAATGCGGTCACGAGATTCCGGATGTCGAGGAGCGGCATCGCTTACTTCCGCGCCTCCCGCAGCCGAGGGTCGGTCGATTCCTGCAAGCCCTCACCGATCAGGTTGTAGGCAAGCACCGTGAGAAAGATCGCGGCTCCGGGGAAGACCACCAGCCACCACATGCCGAGGTTCGAACGGGCGCCATTGAGGACCGAACCCCAGCTGGCCGACGGCGGTGGCGGGCCGAAGCCCAGGAAGGAAAGCCCGCTCTCGGTGAGGATCGCCGAGGCGATGCCGAACGTGATCGGCACCAGGATCGGGGCCAGGGCGTTGGGGAGCACGTGTCGCAGCATGATTCGCAGCGGACCGGCACCGGCGGCGCGGGCGGCGGTGACGTACTCGCTCGACTTCAGGCGGAGGAACTCGCCGCGGGTGAGCCGGGCGATGCCCGTCCAGCCGGTGAAGCCGATGATCGCCATCGTGTGCCAGATCGTCGGCTTCTCGATGATCGCCACAATCGAGAGGATCAGGACCAGCGTGGGGACGCACATCACAATCTCCGTGACGCGGCTGGTGAGCATGTCGATCCAGCCCCCGAAGTAGCCCCCCACGGCGCCCACCACCACGCCGATTGTGCCAGCGATGCCCATCGACACGAAGCCCACCAGCAGCGCTACGGTCGTGCCGTGCACCATCTTTGCGAGCACGTCAACTCCCGCCTGATCGGTGCCGAAGAGATTGTTCCAGCTGGGCCGCCCCTGATCCATCGCCGGGTTCTCCGGCCGGCCGGGCCACTCGTCGTTCCGCACGCTGCGGTAGGGATCCTGAAAGAACAGCGGCCAGAGTGCCCAGCTGTCGGGATCCTTCGCGGCGAGGTTCCGGGGGTACGTGCCGCGGAACTTGTCTTTCGTGAAGATCGCGGGCTCGAGGCGGCGGTCGAAGTACCCCAGGCACGGGGCATAGAGCCGCCCCTTGTAGCGGCAGAGCACCGGCTTCGTGCCGGCGATCGCCGGGGCGAACGCGGCCACCACGACGAGAAAGCCCACGAACGCGAGGCCGCCGACCGCCAGCGGCCGGCAGCGGTAGCGGCGCCATGCCTCCGCCCAAAAGCCATGCGAACGCTCCATCAGTCCACGCTCACCCGGGGGTCGACGAGGCAGTAGAGGAGGTCGGCGAGCAACTGCCCGAGGAGCGTGAGCACGCTGAACATCAGCGTCAGCCCCATGATCGTCGGATAGTCGCGCTCGCGAATGCTTTCGAAGAACAGTCGGCCCATTCCGGGCCAGGTAAAGATCTGCTCGATGATGATCGAGCCGCCAATCAGCGACGGGAGCGAGAGCCCCAATAGCGTGACCAGCGGGATCAAGGTGTTTCGGAAGGCGTGGTGGAAGAGCACCCGCCACGGGCCCGCCCCCTTGGCTCGCGCCGTGCGGATGTAGTCCTGGCGAACCGCCTCCTCCATGTTCGCCCGGATGAAGCGGATGTCGTAGGCGAGGCTCACGTAGGTCTGGCAGATGACCGGCAGGACCATGTGTCGCGCCACGTCGAGGATCCGCCCGCCGAGCGGCGCGTCAGGCGGCAGGTCGGTCATGCCGAACAGCGGCAGTTCCCAGGCCGTGCCCCGCGACCAGACGGCGAACACGACCTGCAGAAACAGGGCGGCGACGAAGGTGGGAAAGGAATAGAGAGCGTAGAGCATGAGGCTCACGATCCGCTCGTCGGGGCGGCCGCTCCGGGCGGAGGCATAGAGCCCGAGCGGCACCGCTGCGAGCCAGATCAGGAGAAACGCCGTGCCCGAGATCAGCAGCGTGGGCCCGAGGCGTTCGCCGATCAGCGTGGTCACGGGCTGCTTGCGGGTGATCGACCGTCCCAGGTCACCGCGGAGCAGATTCTGCGCCCACTGGAGGTAGCCCTCGGGCCAGGACTGGTCGAGGCCGTAGGCCCGCTGCATGCGGGCGTAGTCTTCGGCGGTGATCCGTCGGCTCGGATCCTCTCCGAGCTGGGCCGTGAGCGGGTTGCCGGGCATGTTACGGGCGAGTCCGTAGACGACCACCGTGATCGCCACGAGCGTCACGCAGCCGAGCAGGAGCCGCCGGAGCAGGTAGGTCGCCATCGATCACTCGGCCCGCGGCTTCCACAGGCTCCCGGCCCCGGGCGAATAGTGGTAGGGGCCCCGCGGGCTGAACACGTAGCCTCGCAGCTGCTTCGAGAAGCCGTAGAAGCTGTTCCGCCAGAAGAGCCAGGTGTAGGGCTGGTCCTCGTAGAGCATCTCCTGGATCCGGGCGTACTTCTCGGCCCGCCGTCCGCGGTCGAGCTCGCGGCGGCCCTCGGTGAACAGGCGGTCGACTTCGGGATTGGAGTAGCCGCAGTAGTTCCGCATCTCGCCGGTCTTCCAGATGTTCTCGGAGCTGTCGGGGTCGGTGCCGGAGCCCCAGCCGGAAAAGCAGGCTTGGAAGCTCTTTTTCTGCATCATCTCCTGGAGCGTCGTGACCTCCACCGGCCGGACGTTGGCGATCACTCCGATCTGCTCCAGGTTCTCCTTGAGCAGCGTGCAGATGGCAATCCGAAACGGCTGCTGGTTGACCAGCACGGTGAACTCGAAAGGCACGAGCCTGCCGTCGATCTCCTTGTCGCGGATGCCGTCGTTGTCGTGGTCGGTCCAGCCCGCCTCGTCGAGGAGCGCCTCGGCCGTGTCGAGGTCCTGCTTATAGGGCACGAGTTTCTTCGGGCCAGCCATCCACGAGTCGGGCGGATAGTTGCCGGCGCAGGGCTCGTACATCCCCAGGCAGATCTTTTCCAGCATCCGGTCGTGATCGAACGCGTAGCTCATGGCCCGCCGCACGCGGCGGTCGGCGAAGAACGGCGAGCCGATGTTCCAGGCGAAGTGAAAGCTCACCCATTCCGGCGCCGTTGCCTTGGTGTTGAGCCGGCCGAAGGCGTCGTCGACCGTCTGCGTGGTCCACTGCTCGGGCTGCAGGACCATCTCGTCGATCTCGCCCGACTTCAGCGCCAGCAGCGCCGTGTTGGGGTCCTCGATGATCCGGAAGCGGATGTCCTTGAAGTAGGGCTCCTCGCGGACCTTGCGGCCCTTCACGGTGCTCCAGTTCGCCCGCCGTCGCAGCACGATCTCCTGCCCCCGCTTCCGCGAGAGAATCTCGTACGGGCCGCCGGAGACGGGCTTCTCCTCGAGCTTCACGTGCTCGGCACTGTCCTTGAGCGTGGGATCCTCCTCCCATGTCTTCTCGTAGACGTGCTTCGGGAGCACGGGGAAGTTGACGTTCCAGACGTTGGTGGCCAGTGGCTCCTTGTGGAAGAAGACGACGGTGCGGCCGTCGTAGGCGTGGACGCTTCGCATCTGGTCGGTGCCGCTGCGGACCGCCGGCACGGGCACCCGCGGGTCCATGATGACCCGGTAGGTGAAGGCGATGTCGTGGGCCGTGATCGGCTCGCCGTCGTTCCACACGAGGTCGTCCCGCAGGACAACCTTGTCGTAGAGCCCGTCGGCGCTCGTCTGCCAGCTGACGACCGTCTCGGCGTTGGCAAAGGGCTCGAGGAACCGGTCGTACGAGAACAGGCCGAAGCCCGTGAGCCCGAGGATGTCGAACTCCGCAGCGGAACTGATCAGGATCGGATTGGTGCTGCCGAGGTCACCGGCAACGTGACGGTCGAGCCGGGCCTCGAGGTCGGCCTGGCCGTCGTCGGGGAGCCGACCAAGCGCCGAGAGGATCTTGGCGTTGGCGGCGGCGGAATCGTTCGTGAGCGCCAAAGCCTCCGCGACCGAGCAGGCCACGGTCTCCTTCGCCTGCTGCTCTCGCAGCAGGGCCAGCGCGTCCTTGACCGGCCGGTCGATCCATTTCGCATCGCGGTCGAGGTCGGCCAGCGGCGGTGGCGCAAAGGCCGGTTGCTCGGTGACGGGCGGCGGCGGGGACGTGGCGGCCTGGTCGCTCGGTGACTCTCGCTCAGCCACCAGCGGCGGCTCCGAGGCCGGCCGGCTGCAGCCGGGCAGGGCGATTGCTGCGGCCATCCAGACGGTCAGGCAGATCCTGCCGACGATGTCCCGCCGGTTCGTCGGACGAGAGAAGATGGGCATCCGCGCCTCCCGGCCGTGGAGAAAAACAGGATGCTACGGCTGCGCGAGCCACCGGGTCAACTTTCGGACGCCGCCGGTGAACCGGGGAGCCGGTGGCCGAGTTTCTCGCGTTTGGTGGCAAGGTACCGCTCGTTGAACTCATGCACCGGTGGCTGGATCGGCACCTGGTCGACCACCTCGAGGTCGAAGCCCCCATAGATGAAGGCGTCGGTCTTCTTCGGATTGTTGGTGAGGAGGCGGATCCGCCTCAGGCCCAGATCCTTGAGCAGCTGGATCCCGATGCCATAGTCGCGGGAGTCGGCCTTGTAGCCGAGGGCCAGGTTCGCCTCGACCGTGTCGAGCCCCTGATCCTGCAGCTGGTAGGCCTTGATCTTCTCGACGAGCCCGATGCCGCGGCCCTCCTGGGGAAGATAGACGACCACGCCGCAGCCCTCGCTGCCGATCCGTTCGAGGGCCATGTGCAGCTGGTCGCCGCAGTCGCACCGCAGGCTGTCGAGCAGGTCGCCGGTGAAGCACGATGAATGGAGCCTCACCAGCGGCGCCTCCGCCGCGGCGACGTCACCCATCACCAGCACGAGCGGCTGCTGGGCCTCGTGCTTCACGCCGTAGGCCATGATCCGAAATCGACCCCACTTCGTGGGCAGTTCGGCCTCCGCGATCCGGTCGACGAGCTTCTCGCGGGTGCGGCGGTGGCGGATCAGCTGCTCGATCGAAATGATCTCGAGCCGGTGTGCGGCGGCGAGGGCGAACAGCCCGTCACGGTCGGCACGATTGCCAGTCGCATCGAGGATCTCGCAGAGCACGCCCGCCGGCGACAGACCCGCCAGCCGGGCAAGATCGACCGCGGCTTCGGTGTGCCCCGCCCGCCGGAGCACGCCCCCTTCCTTGGCCACGAGCGGAAACAGATGGCCGGGGCGGACGAAGTCACCAGGGACGCTCGCCGGATCGATGATGGCGGCAATGGCCCGCGCCCGCTCCGCCGCGGTGATGCCCGTCTTCGCCGACACGTGATCGACCGGCACGGTGAAGGCGGTGCCCAGAGGCGCCGAGTTGGCCGCGACCATCATCGGCAGGTCGAGCCGCTGGGCCACGTCGGGCAGGATCGACAGGCAGAGTTGACCGCGGCCCTCGGTGATCATGAAGTTGACCATCGCCGTCGTGGTCGCAGCGGCTGCGGAGACGAAATCGCCTTCGTTCTCCCGATCCTCCGCGTCGACGACGATGACCACCTCGCCCCTCGCCACGGCGGCGACGGCGGCTTCGATGGTCGAAAAACTGGTTGGCATGCGGCGGGCGTCAGGAAGGCTGTGTGCTTACCGACTCCATTATAGGATGCAGGGCGTTCCCGACCGCGACCATTCGCGTGGGAGGGATTGTTTTTCAGGAATCCCCGGCCGCCATGCTCGACCGTGAGGAATACATCGAGCAGGCCTACCTGTTCCGGTCGTTCGCCGAGCGGATCACGGCCGGGATCGCGGCCCAGGAGGCGCTCGTCGCGATCGGGCAGGAGGTGCTCGCCACCTCCAAACTGCCGATGGCGCTCGACTATCTCGCCGGGGAACTCAAGCTCGTCGGCACCCTGTCCACGGCGATGGTCCGCCTCCGGCACTACTTTACGCCGTTTCAGACCTTCGTGATCGCGACCGCGGAGGAGGAGGGGGGGCGGTTCGACCTGCGGACGGCGCTGGCGATGCTCGAGCGGGAGGCGACCTACCGTGCCGAGCGGGCAACGCCCCAGGGGCTGTTTCTCTACCGCTTCGAGTGCCTGTCGCGGAACCGGCTCGACTATGCCCACGGCCTGGCCGCGGTCGCCGCTGACGACATCTTCGACGCCGACTGGAAGTCGTGGATCGAGATAGTCTCCCGTCAGGTGGGCCTCATCGATCTGGCCGACCTGGTCTATGTGCGGAGCCCCGAGTACTGGCGGATCAGAAAACGAGACGTCCTCCTCGCAGGCGGAGTCGGCCTCGAGCCCGACCGCGCCATTCTGTTTGGCGAGCAGGAGGGGCGGATCGCGCGGGCCAACCGCGGCAAGGACCCGCAGTTTTTCTTCGCGGCGCTCCAGCGACAGCTCGGCTATCCGGCCGTGCCCCGCGTCACTCCCGCCCAGCCGGCCGCGGAATCCCCGGCCATGCTGGCCCGCCGGCTGGAGCGGCTGGAGATGCGGATGAAACTCCTCGAAGAGGAATCCCGCGGAGGCATCGACCTGTCGCGGTTTGACCCCAAGAACTTTCCGCTCCCGCGTGACCAATGACGCCCGCCTCCATCCGCGTTCACGCGCTGCAGCTCGCGGAGGCGGCGATCGACGCCGTGAAACCGGAGTCGCTCCTCCCGCAGCGCCTCGCCTGCCGGGAAGGGGAGCTGCTGCTCGACGGGACGGCCTGTGCCGAGATCCCGCGGCGTGGCGGGCGGATCGTCGTTGTCGGCGGCGGCAAGGCAGCCGCCGGCCTGGCGGCGGCCGTGGAGCGGCTGCTCGATGCCGCAGGCGCCGCCAGCCCCGACATCCGCGGGCTCGTGAGCGTGCCGGAGGGGTGTGGCCGCAGCCTGGCCCGCGTGGAGGTCAGGGAGACACGGCCCGCGGCGGTGAACCTGCCGACAGCGGAAGCCGTCGCCGCGACCCGCGAGATGCGGGCCCTGCTGGCGGCCCTCGGGCGGGATGATCTCGCGATCGTGCTCGTCACCGGTGGCGGCTCAGCGCTTCTGGAGGATCCCGCGCCCGGCACGAGCCTCGACGACCTGATCGCCGTCACGCGATTCCTCTCGGCCGCGGGCGCCGACATCCGCGAACTCAACGTCGTTCGCCAGGCCCTGAGCCTGGCAAAGGCCGGCGGCCTGGCGCGGGCCTGCGGCGCAGGCCGTTTGGTGGCTCTCGTGCTCTCCGACATCAGCGGCGATCCGCTGGAACTGATCGCATCGGGCCCCTGCATGCCGGTGGCCCCCGATCCGCATGCGGCCCTGGAGATCCTGAGGCGGCACGAGGCGACAGGCATCGCGGCGACGATCACGCGGCAGCTCGAACGCCGGGCCGCCGAGGCGGCCGGGGCAGCGGTGTCGAGCCCCGCGAGCGGCGCGTGGACGACACCTGCGGGCTGTCGCGTGAGCCACGTGCTGCTCGGCAGCAACGCCACCGCGGTCGATGCGGCGGCGCGGGCGGCCCGGCGCCTCGGTTACGACGCGGTGATCCGGACCGCGGCCGAGACCAGCGAATCGGCCGACGCCGTCGGCGGCCGGCTCGTGGGTGAGGCGGCCACTCTGCTCGCCGCGGCGGCACGCGACGGCCGGCCGCGAGCGGTGCTCGAAGGGGGAGAAGCGGTCGTCACGGTTCCCACCGACCACGGCACCGGCGGCCGCAATCAGCAGACGGTGCTCGCGGCCGCCGCCGCGGCATGGCCTTTAGGCGCCGCGTGGCCCACGGGTCTCCTGATCGCAAGCCTGGCCACCGATGGCGAAGACGGCCCGACCGACGCCGCCGGCGGCATGGTCGATGGCGAGATCGCGAAGCAGCTGCTCGAGGGAGGCGATCTTCCCCGCGCGGTGGCGAGGTGCGACGCCTACCCCGCGCTCGCCGCTGCCGGCGGCCTCGTCCGCACGGGGCCGACGGGCACGAACGTCGCCGACGTGCGGATCATCCTGGCCCGGCCATAGCCCGCAGGAGCGGTCCGAAGGTCCGGGTTTTCGTCACGCGGCCCATGCCGGGTTCCCACGCGGCGGCGGGCAGTTACACGTCGCAGACCGAAACGGCCTGCTCCAGGCCGGCGAACGGGTCGCGGGTCGGGATGAACTCATGGCCGACGTAGCCCCGATAACCCATGTCGACGAGCTTCTTCATGCACGCCCGAAAGTTGATCTCCTGATGCTCATCCAGTTCGCCCCGGCCGGGATTGCCGGCGGTGTGAACATGGCCGATCAGGTCCTTGTACTGCTCGAGCCGGCGGATCAGATCGCCGTTCATGGCCTGCACGTGGTACAGGTCGAACAGCATCTTCACGCGATCCGAGCCGACACGCCGCACGATGGCGGCCACCGCGTCGACGTCATCTCCCTGGTAGCCTGGATGCCCCTTCATCGGGTGCGTGTCGTCGCGGGTGTTGAGGTGCTCCAGGCAGATCGTGACCTGCTTCTTCTCCGCGTGGGCTGCGATCTGCGTGAGCCCCTTCACGCAGTTGTCGGCCCCCTCCTCCGCCGAGATCGTGCCGCTCGAGGGATCCTCGGCATCCCGCCACTTGTAGCCCGTGAAGGCGATCACCGCGGGGATGCCCGCTTCGGCGCAGGCGTCGATCGTCTTCGTCGTGGCGGCGATCACCTCGTCGTGGTACCGCAGGTTGTTGAAGCCCTTCATGAAGGGCGCCCCCGGCATGCCGTTCATGGCGATGGCGGATGTGAGGCCGTGCTTTTTGATCGTGGGCCAGGTGTCGGGATCGGAAAGCTCGATCGACGTCACGCCGAGCTGCTTCGCCACCTCGCAGGTTTTCTCGATGCTCCAGTGTCCGCCGGCGGCATTGAAGCACCAGAAGACGATCGAGTGGTTGATGTTTCCCTTGAGCGGCATGACAGGGCTCCAGCGACGGAACGGGACATCCAGGTCGGGGGTACACTACCATGCTCGCGGAGCCGCTGAAAGCGGCCGCGTCGCCTTTCACGGGACCTTCCGACCATGCCTTCGCTGAAACGCATTCTCGTCACCGGCGGGGCCGGTTTTCTCGGCAGCCATCTCTGCGAGCGGCTCGTCGAGTCGGGCCACGACGTGATCTGCGTCGACAACTTCTTCACCAGCCAGAAGTCGAACGTGGCCCACCTGCTGGGCTGCGGCAACTTTGAACTGCTGCGGCACGACATCATTCACCCGCTCTGGCTCGAGGTGGACGAGATCTACAACCTGGCCTGCCCCGCAGCGCCCGGCCACTATCAGTTCAACCCCATCAAGACAATGAAGACGAGCGTGATGGGGGCGATCAACGTGCTCGGCATGGCCAAGCGCTGCCGGGCCAAGGTGCTTCAGGCATCGACCAGCGAGGTCTACGGCGATCCCGAGGTACACCCGCAGCCCGAGACCTACCGCGGCTCGGTGAACCCGATCGGCCCCCGTGCCTGCTACGACGAGGGGAAGCGGGCGGCCGAGACACTCTTCATGGACTACCACCGCACCAACGGCGTCAACGTGCGGATCGTGCGGATCTTCAATACCTACGGGCCGCGGATGCACCCCTTCGACGGCCGCGTCGTCTCCAACTTCATCCGCCAGGCGCTGCAGGGGGAGCCGATCACGATCTTCGGCTCCGGAGCACAGACGCGGAGCTTCTGCTACCGCGACGACCTCGTCGAGGGCATCATCCGGATGATGAATGGCCCGGACGAGTTCATCGGGCCGGTCAACATCGGCAACCCGGGTGAGTTCACGATCCGGCAGTTGGCGGAACTGACGCAGGAACTCACGGGATCGACCGCGCCGCTCGTGCAGAAGCCGCTGCCGGTGGACGATCCGGAGCGGCGGCGGCCCGACATCACGCTGGCGAAGCAGCGGCTGCACTGGGAGCCCACGGTGCCGCTCCGCGAGGGCCTGGCCAAGACCATCGACTGGTTCAAGTCGGTGCGAATCTCAGACTTCCGCGCACCGACGCCGAACTTCTGAAGCGCCTCCACGTTCCGTGGAGCGTCGTTGACGGAAGCGAGGGCGGGTAGGCGAAGGGGGTCGGCGAACGCTCGCGGAGCCTTGGGCGTATCCTCGCCCGGCGACGCGACTTTTGCCGCCCCCGAGCCGGCGAACCACGGAAGTCGAATGCGCTCGAGAACTCATCCTTGATATGTGCAGCGTCGTCTGCGTAACCAAGGGCGGGGAGGCGAAGGGGGTCGGCGAACGCTCGCGGAGCCTTGGGCGTATCCTCGCCCGGCGACGCGACTTTTGCCGCCCCCGAGCCGGCGAACCACGGAAGTCGAATGCGCTCGAGGCGCCTCCCGGACCGGGCTCACGCCCAGGGGGTTTCACGGGGCGACAGCCGGTGAACGGTGGCCACCACGACGGCCACCAGCAGCAGGCCCGCGACACTGCCGATGCAGTCGTAGACCCAGTCGAGCGGCTCAGCGGACCGGCCGAACAGCGGCTGCGTGATCTCGTCGACCGCGCCGAAGGCCGCCATGCCGAGGGCGAGCCAGGCGATGCTCCGACCCGACCAGCGGGCCGCCGCCACGCAGGTTGTCGCGGCGAGCACCGCGAGTGTGCCGTAGGCGAGGAAGTGGAGTGTCTTGTCGGACGGCGGGTTGGGCCCGAGCAGCTCCTCGGGCTTCGGGTAGTGCGTCGCGAACACGAGCACGGCGACGTACACGAGCGTCGCGGCCGCGAGCAGCCGGGCGAACCAGTGACGAAGGAACGGCGGGCAGGCGACGGGCATGGAAGGCTTCGGGGGGGCCGGTGGTCGCGGAAATCCCCGCAACCACCCCAAGAATACACCGGTTTTTGCTCTTCGCCCGCGCCCGTCCTTTCGCTACCCTCCCCCCCTTCCCACCTGACATCCGTTTGGAGGCACGCAGTCATGACCCGCCAGGAACTGTCGTCGATCGTTCACGAACTGCTCGAAAAGGAGACCGGCGAGACCTATCCGGGGCTCCAGGAATCGACGTCGCTGCGAGAAGGGCTGAATCTCGATTCGCTCGACATGGCCGGCCTCGTGCTCCACGTCGAGAGCCGCTTTGGCATCCAGATCGAGACGGAACTGCTCGAAGACATCGCCACGGTCGGCGACCTGCTCGACGTCCTCGACCGCAAGATCACCGCCAAGGCGGGCCGGCAGGCAGCCTGACGGCCGGTGGGTGGCAACCTGATTTCCATCGCGACACGGATCGTGGCCGCATGAACCTTATCGCTTCGTCACCGTTTCCCGGCTCGGCCGGCTGCTCGATCCGCGGCCATGCCGTCGTGGCGTCACGGCTTTCGAGCCTCGCGGCCCTGCGGGACGCGGCAGTGCCACCCGGCTGCCCCGCGCTGCCTCCGCGATTCCTGCGGCAGAGCGACGAGCACACCGTCGTGGCCGTGCGGGCGGTGCTCGCGGCGATGGCGGGCCTGCCGGAACCCATGAACTTCGACCGCTGCGGTGTCATCGCCGCTCCCTGCCAGGCCGGCCGGATTGCCGCCGCCCGGTCGCTCACGCAACTGCAGGCCAGTGGCGCCGGCGGCGTATCACCGCCCATCGTGCCCCAGTGCTCGCTCCACTCGCTCGGCGACGCCGTGAGCGTGGCGCTGGGGATGCACGGCCCGCACATCGGGGTCGGAGGTGGCCCCGACGCGCTGGCCGAAGGGCTGTTTGCGGCGGTGTCGCTGGTTCAGGGAGGCACCGGCTCGGGGTGCGACCTGGCCTGGCTGGTGGTCACCGACTGGGATACCGAGCCCCTGCTGGACGCCGCGGGAATGCCGACCAACGACCCCTCGTGTCGGGCGCTGGCCATGCTGCTGGCGCCGGCCGATCCGGCCGATGACGACCGGCTCAGCCTGTCGCTTCACATGCCCACCGCAGCCGTCGGCGCGGCACTGCCGGCAGACCCGCCCGCGGGCGGGCTCGCGGCCTTCTGCCGCGCCGTCGAGATGTGCGCCACGGGTTCGGTCCTCACCTCGTGGGCGGTCTCCTGCCCGTGGGGCGCCGAGATCCGGCTGGTGGTGCGTGAGCAGGTCGAGGGACTCATGCTCCATCGAATCCCAGCGGCCGTCAGCCGCCGTCGGGAGGCCGCATGACCCCGCCCGACCGCTCCGCCCTCGAACCCGTGGTGATCACCGGCGTGGGTGCCGTTTCTCCGTTGGGCTGTGCGTTCGACGAAATCGCCGACAACCTGCTCGCCGGCCGATCGGGCGTGCGGGCCATCAATCCCGGGCCGGATGCGGGCGAGCCGGTCCAGTTTGCTGCGCCAGTCGCCCGGATCCCGTCGCCCCTGGCCGGCACCTGCGGCCTGCATCCGGGCGAGTTCGAGCGGCTGGGCCGCCTGGAGCAGCTCTGCCTCTCCCCGCTGGCCGCGGCGGTGGCCGATGCGGGCCTCGACTGCGACCGAGGGCCGCGGATCGGACTCGTGCTCGGCCTGGGGGCGGAGCATCTCACGACCTGGGAACTCGACTTTCTCGAGGGCGGTGAGCGGGTGCTTGGAGACAGCCGCGACCGCACGCTCGTGCACCGACTCGCCCGCCGGCTCGGCATCGGCGGACCCGCGGTGACGGTGGCTGCCGCCTGCGCCTCGAGCGGCTACGCCATGGCGATGGGTCGCACCTGGATCGACTCCGGCTGGGTCGATGCCTGCGTCGTGGGGGGCTGCGACATCCTCAGCCCCACCGCGATCGCCGCCTTTTCCCACCTGCGGGCGCTGTCGCGTCGCACCGACGACCCGGCCCGGGCCTCGCGGCCTTTCGACGGCGATCGCGATGGCTTCGTGATGGCGGAGGGGGGGGCGTTCTTCGTGCTCGAGCGGCAGACGGCCGCCCGCGCGAGGGCAGCCACCATTCGCGGTGAACTTGCTGGAGTCGGCATGTCGAGTGACGGCCAGCACCTGGCGATGCCGAGCCCCGATCCGGTGCATGCGGCCCGGGCGATCTCCGCGGCACTGGCCAACGCGGGTGTCGCCCCGGAGGAGATCGATTACGTCAACGCCCACGCGGCTGGCACGCCCGTCGGCGACATCGCCGAAGCCGGGGCGATCCGCCAGGCACTCGGTGCGGCGACCGACGGCATCCCCGTCAGTTCCACCAAGAGCATGTCGGGCCACATGATCAGCGGTGCCGCGGCATTCGAGGCGCTTGCCTGCCTGGCGGCGATCGAGCGGCAGGCGGCACCGCCGACCATCAACCTCGATCGCCCCGATGTCCAGTGCCGCCTCGACCACGTGCCCCACGTCTTCCGTCCGCGGCGAATCCGCGTGACTGCGAGCAACTCGTTTGGATTCGGCGGCTCGAATCTCTGCCTCGTGCTTCGGGCGGCCTGACACCGAGCCGCCCGCCATGCCCTCACCACCTTCCCTTCAGGAGCCCTGGATGACCACGCCCTCGCAACCGCCAGCCAGCCTGGCCACGATCGACGCCCTCCTCTCGCACCTCGTCGACCACTGGCACCACTTTGAACCCGAGCATTCGGAAGAGGGGCTCCGCGGAAAGATCTGCGATCTGCACCGCTACAACTTCCTCCTCTGGCACGAGGAGGACATCGCCCGCTCGCCGAGCGTGACCGACGGGCGGATCGCCCAGGTGAAGCGGGCGATCGACCGCTACAACCAGCTCCGCAACGACTGCATCGAGAAGGTCGACGACTGGCTCGTGGCCGACCTCGCGGAGCGGGGCGTCGTGGCGCCGCCGCCAGCACCGGCCGCCACGGAAACCCCGGGCGCCGCGATCGACCGGCTGTCGATCCTCGAACTCCGCCGCTACCACATGCGGGAGCAGATCGAGCGGCAGGACGCCACGCCGGAGCACCGCGACAGGGCGGCGGCCCGGATGGCGGTGCTCGACCTCCAGCGGCAGCACCTGATCGAGTCGACCGACCGGCTGCTCACCGAAATCTATTCCACCCGGCGGCCGCTGCGGGTCTTCCGCCAGATGAAGATGTACAACGACCCATCGATGAACCCGTATCTCTACAAGACCGCCGCCAAGGCCGCGTAAGGGGCCGACGGCCGCGACGGGCGTCTACTTCGGCAGGCAGGAGGAGAGGGCGAGCAGGGCGTAGCTCGTGGCGAGGTCGGTCTCTCCCTCCATCCACCGCTCGTTCGCGTTCTTCCACGAACCGTCCTCCCGCTGCCGGGCCATGATGGCGGTGGAGAGTTCGTCCCGCCAGTCATGCTCGCGGCCCTGCGCGTCGGTGAAGGTTTCCGCTCCAAGCACGTCGAGACTCTTGGCCGCGGTATGGAAGTAGTAGTAGAGCCCCGCATCGCCCATGCCGGGATTCTCTGCGAAGGTGTAGTGCTTTCCGAGCCAGGAGATCGCCGCCTTCACGCGTGGGTCATCCTTCGTGAGGCCGGCATACACCATGCTCTTCAGGCCCGCGTAGGTCATCGAGCCGTAGCTCCGCAGGCCGCCCTCGGGCGTCGTGCCCGCCTGGCTCTCGCCGCCGCCGGCGGGGGTGTAGTAGAAGCCACCGTCGGGATTCTTCTCGGGAAACGGCAACGGGTTGTGGGGGCCGGGTAGGTTTTGGGTGCGAGACACAAACGCCAGCGCCCGCTGGATCGCCGGATCATTCTCGCTGGTGCCGATGGTCCGCAGGGCCTCCACCATGAACTGCGTGTTCGAGAGATCGGGGCGTGACTTCTTGCCGTAGCCGGCGCCCCCGTAGGCGGGATCCGCCATCCCCCGGCCTTCGCCGTCATCCCACTGGAGCCGCTTCACGTACTCCGCCGCGGCTTTGATCGCGTCGTCGAGGGAGCCGTCGGTGTTGCAGGCGGCCAGTGCGAGCAGGCCGATCGAGGTCTCGTAGTTGGCAACCGGGGAGCCGGGCACGTAGAGGCCGCCGTCGGGCTGCCGGAAGGAGAGCAGGTAGGCGAGGCCCTGCTGCACCGCGGGAGCCGTGGCGGGCATGCCCGATCGGACCAGCGCCGTCACCGCCAGGGCCGTGACCGCGGGGCCCACATCCGCGGAGAAACTCCCGTCAGCCGC
>Ga0164295_10001328_pt1 | contig 20462 bp, 13 predicted proteins | sample GEODES006metaG_FD_111798 | JGI IMG/M metagenome (GOLD analysis project Ga0164295, IMG submission 111798) | Oligotrophic lake water microbial communities from Sparkling Lake, Wisconsin, USA - GEODES006 metaG | ecosystem: Environmental > Aquatic > Freshwater > Lake | place: USA: Sparkling Lake... | reverse complement strand
ATTTTGTTTTTTAGTGGAATTTTATAAGGGATCATTTTATTTATTGTATTATTTTTTTTATGCTTCTGAACATTCACAATAATTAAAAAAAATTTAATAAATATGCAAATTTCATCGCTTTTAGATCAATTGGTAACAAAAGTCGAACAAAAACAAGCACAAAAACAAGCCCAACAGCTTTCTTATCCCTTTCGATTTTATCCGTTAGGTAGACAAGTCATAGTTCCAGCATTCTATGATGATATTTATAGACTAGAGATAGTTCGATGCAAAAAATTTTTGGAAGCACAAAATTATTCAGAAACAATGCATGTGGTTTTTACTGTTGGGTCTTTAATTGATAATCGTGATTGGCGAGTACCATCTTCAATTAATCGTTCTATACATTTTCCCACATTTTTACGAATGTCCCCAATACCAGTGCAAATTATATGTATCGCTCCATTAGAATCCTCCATCCCAGAATTAATTAAAGTAGATCGAGAATTAGGAAATAATTGGGAAGAAATTGGATTTTTATCTTATCGATTTTTTGACGAGTCAAATGACCAACATTATTATTACTATCATTTTAATACATTACTACCAGAGTTTATTGAATCTGATTTTGCAACATTTGATGGAAAAAAAGCGTATTGGAAGGGAACAGATAAGCGATTAAAAAAAACACACTGTCGAAATCTTGGTGTTTTTACAAAGATACTAAAAGATGATCGTACTCAAGTACAGTTAAAAAAGGGGATTGATGAAAATTTAGACTCCCATCTGGATATAATCATCAAAACATCACCATCAGATAGGGACCTTTTATTTGTTAAAAGTTTTTATAAAGTCTTGAATCGTTGGATGAATAAGATTCAAACATCCAATAATATACTGGTTATATTAAATTTTGCCGTTTTTGCCAACATCGATGTAGACTTTGATTATTTTTGCAAACATTTATATGCAATCAGTCAAAAATTTACAAATACAATATTTTTAAGTTTCATGTTTAATTTGGTACCGCAAAATAAATTTATTTTTAAAATCAATTATTTTCATGATATTTATGTAGACCAAAATTTTGTAAAAAGTAATCCAGAATCATTGGACAAGATAGGCGTCACAGATTTCGCTTTTTTATACACCATTGATGCCAAATCCAGAAACAAAACTTTTAGGAAAACAATACTAAGCCAATCATTTTGAATTTTCGGACATTTAAAAACATTTTTTTATTATCATTAAACAAATGTCACAATCACCCGATTCATTATTTGATTTGCAACAAGATCCTTCTTTATTTGCACCAGCTGTAGTTCCGGTTTTATCGCAACATCAGCAAGATGACGATATAAGTTTGTTTTCGCAAGATTCTGATGTTCAAGGCCAGCGACAAGGACAGAAAGGCCAACAAGGACAGCAATCATCTTTTCCTGTCTTGAATCCCCAGCAATATGGACAAGAAAAGCACTTTACTTGTGATTGTTTACCAGCTCCTCAAGGCGTTTCAATCAAAATTTTCGCAATGGATTCCATTATTGATATAAAAATGAGAATTATTTGTGCAACCAATCATTTTCCAAATTATATATTTTTCAAGGAAGATTTTTTAGACACTCGATTATTTCTTGATCTTTATCAAGTTTTCGATTCAATACCTAAGCAAGCTAAAAAACCTATTCGCAGACCAACCGTTGCGGGCGGTGGTAAAAAAAAACAAGAACCTGCTGCTCCGACTACGGCTGTAAAACATCCATTGATTGACATATTTGAATGTGCCAGTAAATATGGTATAAAATTGTATCTATTTTTGAAACTGTATGTAATATTCAAGATTTATAAAGATTATCCTTTTTTGGTGATTGAAGAATCTAAAAGAAAACCGAATGAAAATATGGTTATTAAAAGTCTCCCCGCATTGATTGGAGTAATTATCGATAATTTACCTTTGGACAAATTTTCCGCACGATGTATAAATCAACAAGTTAAAAAAGAATACACTAAAGCTGATATGAAAAAAAACTGGACACCAGAAATGATTGAAACTGACCTAAAAAATATGATATCAAAACAAGGTCAATTACAAGAATCAGTAAAAGAGTGGGAAGATTCTGCGCTTAAATTTGAATCCTTGCCATTATTGCCGATTCGTGATGAAAAGATTGTAGGTCAATTAGAATCATTCAAAGTCGGAACACAAGATACAACTGGAATACTATTCAACAAATTGGTACTGAATGTAGATTATCCATTGGCAAAATACAAGGAATTTTACAAGATTTTTATAATGGATAATGGGTTTACCAAAACTCAAAACGAAGAGATTACAATGGATACGAATTCGACTCTTCGAATTATTGATAAAGATGGTAGACTATGTTTTTATATTGAAAACCAGCCAAAAGGAATCAAGATACAATGTGTTTTGGAAAATGAGACAGCATTACCTGATCGCGATTCACTTATCCACTTTTTAAATATTAGCCAGCCCCAAATACAAGCGTCCATTTCAATGGGTATTGTCGCTGAATTTTTTATTGATAATCCTTCCAAATTTCCATTGGATTCTTCGATTTTTTCAAATTTGTGCATGAATAATAAAATATTTTCAAGATTTTTCAAAACAAACGATACGGATAAAATATCTAGAGGAAAAAGTGTTTTTATCTATTTTACGGATTACGGAAATCGTGAAGCAAAAACAGCTCAACAGGATATCCATGTTGGTGGATGGAATAAAATCGTCTCTCGTTTTGGTGATTTGACGGCGATCTTGAGTTCTTTTCAAAAAAAGGAAAAGTCGTTTGTCATTCATGTAAAAGTCATCCGTTCGGTCAATATTGACATTGTAAAATCTTTTCAAATTGTATTGGGAAAACTTTTAAATTTATATTCAGAGTTATACACAAGTCAAGTTGCTCTTTTCAAACAATACAATCCAAAATTTGAAGTCTATATTCCTCCTCCCCAAAAAGAAGCAGCAATCATGAGTACATCAGGTCTTCCAAGTTCGATATTTTCTGGTGTTGTGTATAGCCGCTCTTGTCAATACCCTAAACCAAGAATAATTAATTCAGAACAAGCTTCAAAAATTATACCGGATAAAAAATTGTTATTTCCTCCTCTTCCTTATAAGAATTTTGAACCACAATGGTACGAATGTCCGCATGCAGATAAAAATCCAAAAAAGAATTTCATTTATCCTGGATTGGTAGAAGTGAAAGACATTGGGCATCCTTTTGGTTATGCACCTTGTTGTTACAAAGAAACAAGTTTACAAGATAATAATCAAATATCCAAAGATTTGGAATTTTACATTAATAATCATTATTTTGAATATTTTGATAAACCTGTTCCGCTGGCATCGATTCCGAAAAAAACCGATCGTAAAACAACATCAATCATTTTAAATTTTATCGGACAAGAAGCTCCATTGCCTGAAAAACTGGAACAATTTATGACATTGATGGAACCCAGTTTAGAATTTAATCGTGTTGGTACAAGTAAATGGAAGTATGATTCTTTATTGGGATGCCTGGAATATCGAAGAGCTAAATTAGATAATAATATAATGCGATCTCCAAGAGAATTACGAGCAACATTATCTGCTACTGAACTAAATGTTGGAATGCAACAAAATTATGATATTGGAGTCGAAGGCATTTTAGAAATATTACAAAATCCTAATATTGGATTAGAAGCAAAAAGGTTTATTCGAATTTTGGAAGAATATTATAATATTAATATATTTGTCTTCACACAAGCATCGGATAAACTAATTGACATACTTCGTCCACACAATTATAAAGAATATTATTATACTTTTTGGAATGCCATAAAAGATCGTCCCATTGTATTTTTAATTGAATATGAAATCTCTCTCAAATATGAATTAATAATGTCACGAGATGACGAAGGAGAAGTCTATTATGATTTTGATTGTTACAAGGAATATAAAAGTCTATTGTTACATGCGTATGGTACATTTTGTGGTCAAGTACCAATTATAATTCCCAATAATTCAATATGTCAACCATTCTTTACTCATCAAATTTTAGATTGTTATGGTAAAACTCGTATTTTATTGTTACAAAATTTGTACCCAGCCTTGTTGCGCGAACCAATATCTCCATTTCCTTTACCTTCTGTTCCTGGTGACTTGCCAATTCCAACTTATAGTGCTTTGACAAAATTTTTGGATGCGCAAAAGATACCAATTGTCAAAATTTATCATTATAAACAAAATTTAATTCTAGAAGTACAAGATTTTGGAATGCTCTACTTTATTTGTAGTTCTAAAGGATTTCAGCAAAAGTTGAAAGATTGTGATATTCCATCCATTACTACATCTAAAGATGCAAATTTGATTGAAATTGTGTCATTGCTTAAAAATCAAAATCAAAATTTTATAATGACAAAGCAAAATATTTGTCTAGTCAATGCAATTAAAGATTTGACTTTATACTATTTTTCACTATTTATAAAAGACATTTTACCCAAAATTACTTTATTCAATATAAAGCAAAGCATTGACCAATTTTTTCAACTTGAAACATCTTTTGTTCCAACTCAACAAATCACATATTCATCAATTAGCAATATTCATCCTCGTTTTTCCAATAATCCCCATCTAATCAAGGATGGAAAGTTAATTTTGCCCGCAATCTTGAAAAAAAAATTATACTTCTTTTTACAATGGTATTCAGTCACCAAGACAGACTTGTTTCACGAATACAAAAATTTGATTGAAATTCCAAGTTATTTTAGCTATACAAGCGATTTTGTATTTATACCGAATCACATTATACAAACTTCGTTGAATACTTTTAAAAATTCTTCGACTCAATCCTACATTAAAGATCCATTGGTGACACTAAGTTCACCTACAGAAAAACTATTCTTTTATTATAATCCTCGACAAACTCCTCAAAATAAACCTTATTTGGCATTCATTACTGCAGACTTTAATTTTGGATGCCGTATCGCCAGTTATTTTACACTATACAAATCGATCAAAATTCCGGAAGATTTCAATACGATTTTATCCTACAAAAAAGGGCAAGTTTTAGTGAAAGGTCAACAAAAATGGACGAAAAAAGGTAGTGGTAAAAGCAAATTTTTGGTCTTTGCTGGAGGAAATGGCTTTAATGTATTTTTGATGGATTTTTAAACGATCACGAACTCGTCTTCAATATACTTTAGTCGTCGAAGAAAATTTCGAACTTGTTGTCGCTTTTCTTCAAATTTTTCAACTCGCAAAGCAACCATTTTGGCAATTTTTTCCTCTTGCGTTGTTGTTTCAACGCTCGTTGAAATCCACTTGGACAATTGCTGAATATCACTAGCCTTCCACTCCCAATCTGGATTGGTAACATTGATTTTTTGATCTGCCATTAATTTTTCTATTTGTTTTAATTCAGCGGCAAGTAGATTTTGTTTATCGCTTCGATGTTGCACAGGAGGAAATAAATTCCATAAGCGTTCGAAACTTTCATTGGAAACCGAAACTGGTTTACTTTTACCGTGATTTCCAGCTTGAGAAATTTCCCCTGTACTATAGCAAAAATTTTGTTGACATACCGCACAAGTCATGAAATTACATCCGTCTTTTTTTTCAATGGGTTGATTGCATTTTGGGCAATGTGGTAGAGCCTGTTTCCATTCAACGCTTGCAAGTTCCTCTTGTTTACATTTATGGTTGTTGCCCTCGTGACGATTTTCACAATCTTTACAAAATTTGGTATCACAGGTGCTGCAGTGCCATTGACCATCCAATGTCATTACCCCACGACAAAATAAACGAAAGCATCTTTTGGATTGTAGTTTGCGTGAATGCTCATCAATGGATTCTTGATTCGACTTTGCAATTCTTTTGAGGTCTCCAGCATACATTATATTGACGGCTTTTTGTATCGATAATGGAAACGCATCTGCCAAATTCTTGCGTCGTTCTTCGACAATTTGTTGATACATTTTTTGCTTGTTTGATTTAATTTTTGCCTGCTCTTCTAAACTGGGATCTTTTAATAATCCGCGAAACAAGGCCAAGTCATACATACTTGTTGGATTATCTTTGCGTAAATAAAGACAATTACAATGAGGAGCCATGCATCGAGGAACCGTTTGTTCCTTGAAACATATTTCAACAAATCGTTCAAGGCAAGAGTTACATATATAACAATCACATTGTAGATTACTACAAGTTTTTAGATTTTTTGATTCAATCATACAAATTATACAGCAATTCATTTTTGTTAACTTAAGACTAAAAAATGAATTCAAAATTCACTTTTTATTATACTGATAATAAAAAATGTTATCAAATTTTCAGCAAGAAATTATCGATGAATGTATTTCCAAGAAAAGTGGTGGGTTGTCTTTACCTATGGGTACTGGTAAAACCATTATTTCTTTACAGGTTGCCCTTCATCAATCTCCAGACAAACCAATCATCGTGGTTGCATCTAAAACCCTTTTACATTCATGGGAAAATGAAATAAAAAAATTTTTTGGTACTTCTCTTGAATATCAAATATTACACAAGGAAAGATTAAAGACAATTGACACATGGACGCTTGATCTTAAAATACGAATTGTATTGACGACTTCCGAAGTATTAAGCAAATATTATCGTCGTCATGCAGTTCAAGATCATTTTGTCCTTCAAGTAGATAATCAATATATTGGTTATACCAATGTATATCAAGTACCTACTCATCCCATTTTAGCTCCATCAAGTGTAGAACATGGGCCTGGTATTGTTTATACTAAAAATTGGGGGTGTTTAATTGTAGATGAAGCACATGGTTATTGCAATATTACTGTTGATAAATGTCGATGTATTGCAGCTTTGTGCGCCTCACATCGGTGGTTATTGTCAGGTACTCTATTTAGTGAACCGAATCCCAACAATATTTTGGGATTTTATACATTGCTTAATTATCCAGACAGTCCTCGAGATATTGTTGGGATGATGCACTATATGAGAACCTCTTTTCATGGTTTGAAATCAGCTCTAGTCATTCGCAAGAATACAGGAATGGAAAAGCCAGTTTACAAAATAAATCACGAGTTAGTCCAACAACCATTATATGAAGAAGAGATTATCATTTATGAAATGATTAAAAAAGTATTGAAACAGATAAGTATTTATATGCGAAACGCTCCAAATTATGAAGGAAGAAGGCAATATGCATCTTATTTGCTGGCCATGATTACTTATTTGCGGCAAATTTTGATTGCACCAATTATTGTGCTGGCATCTGTCGCAGTCGATGTATGCAAAATTCAAAATCCTTCTGAACTTTCAACCATCATTATGCGGGAACTAAATACCGCTGGTTTACAAGATTGGTTGAATTCCCCTCGTGCTTTATATTCTTCTAGGATGCAATCGATACTGCATAAAATAAAAGAATATGAAAGCAAGGAAAAACGAATCATTATTTTTTCAGCGTTTCGAACCTCTTTGAAATTATTGACTCACCTCGTCAAAGAAGCCTATCCCAATGTATGGACGGATTTTACATTGGAAAGTAGCATGTCGATACCGAAAAAGTCACAATTGCTGGACAAGTTTAGCAAATGTGAAAAAGGAATTTTATATTTGACCTATAAAACTGGCTCGGAAGGCTTGAATTTGCAACATACCAATACGGTGTTTCTTATGGATGCGCTATGGAATGCATCATCGGGGGAACAAGCTATTGCTCGTGTTGCTAGACAGGGACAATTGTCAACAACAGTCAATATTATAACTTTTATATCCAATACGGGAATCGAAAAGGCAATGTTGGAAAAGCATATTAATAAAATTGAAATTGCGGAAGAGTTAATGAATGGTCCCGTTCGAAAGCAGTACCATACAATGAAAGTCAATGATGTTGTCAAAATGGTGATGGAAGATGACACGGCAGGATTGTACCAACAATTGCAGGTTAAGATCAAAAGTGTTTAAAATTTTTGCCAAAGCAATAGATATACAAATTAGTCAAAAAAACGATAAAGGATTGTAAAATGTGGTTGTTCAACCATAGATAGGTATTATGATAAGAGTCGGCAACACAAACTGTTTCAGCAACAAAGAACCAATTATATAAGCGTTGCCATATCGGAATGTATCGCACACAACTATCCAGACCCAAAGTATAATTATACACCAGAGTCAAGACGCATCGCTTATAATAGCAAAACAACATCATGACAATACAATGCAGCATATTTAGATTCAACAAGTAATAATTGGAACGGTAATAACAAGTGCGCAAAAATAATATTACAAACAAAATACAAACTGCATCGTGTAGAGTTTGAATGGCTATAGAGAAAATTCCCAACAAGGGGTTGGATACATTTTTACTAATTTCTTCAATGAAATACAAGGAAGAAATAAATCCAAAAAATAAGGATTGTTTAACAATTGCCATCATTTTTATTTCTGATTTGGAAATAAAACTAGCAAGAATAATTATTATTGCAATTTTTGCATTTGGAGGTAGGAATACAAACACCACAATCGGTTGTATCTTGCGGGCAAATTTGATATTGCATAGGAACACTATTAATGAGTTCAGTGTCTTGACAAAAGCATGTATTGTTGTTATTGACGGTTGTGTAATTGTAAGTGTTTGGGTCGTAGCCATAATTTCCATAGCCTCCATATCCATTTTGTCCATAGGCAAAATATGGATAATTCGGAACAAAAGGTCTGACTGGGTGTCTTCCACCAGGTCCAATTGGGTGGATAGGAGTGTGACCAGTTCCACTAAAATGACCATATGTGGGTCGTCCTAGAGCACCACCAGGGGGAGCGACACCACGGCCCATGCTACCGGCTCCTCCACCAATATGTCCAACTGGTCCTCCACCACCAAAATGCGCTCCAGCTCCCCCTCCGCTCATAGGCAAACCTCCACCTGCACCACCGACGGGAACTCCTCCAGCACCTCCAAAATACGCTCCAGCGCCTCCGCCACCCATGGGGGCTCCACCTCCAAACCCACCTCGCCCGCCTCCACCACCAAAGCCACCGCCTCCACCTCCCCCGCCGAAACCACCGCCGCCGCCTCCTCCTCCACCTCGATAATTTTCAACAACTGGATAAGATTTTTTTAAAGATGAATACATTTATTTAATGAAATAAAAAATTACATCAATTTATTTCTTTCGACGATGGATTCAAGAAATTGGAGTCGATTTTCAAAAATGTCACATTTTTTCCACAATCCATAGCATTGATGAATAAAATTAGCATTACGGTGTTCCATATAAATCTCCTCGGCAAAATTCTTATCATCGGTCTTTCTAATCATTACACATTCCTTGTTGGCCGTATAAGGATTAAGATTATAAATTCCCGATTTTTTGGCAAGCTTTACGATATCATTTATATTATATTCATTGGTATCCGAAGTACAGTCAATTTTAGGTATCAATTCTTTTAATAGTTGTAACTTTATTGCTATTGTATTTAAATAGGAATATTCAGAATCACACGATGTTGATATATCCAAAATTTTTTCATTATTTTCAATGATGGCCTTTTCACTTTCACTATTTTTTAATTTTGATACCAAACACATCAAATTTTCTTTTTGCTCAATAAAATGATTCATCATGTCTTTCAAAGTAATTTTGGAAATTAAAGGCATATTGGAATGTAATATTAGAATATTTTCATTGTCAATCGTATGTTTTCCCATCAAATATTCGATACTTTTTGCCGTTCCCTGTGTATCTGGCAAACTGACAATATTTATACTATTATGATTGAAAAACCAGCGACTTATTTCTTTTTTAAATTTTTCCAAATGTCTTTCAAATACCAATACATTAATGCAATCAATCTCTCCTATTTCCAAAAGGGTTTCTAAAAGTATACATATGCAAGGATTATGTCCAAGGGGTATTAAGGCTTTCGGTATTGATGGGTACATCATTTGAAAACTAGTTCCAAATCCTCCAGCCAATAAAAATACTGTAAAATTGTGTTTCATTGCCCTCTATAAATCATAAATTAAAAAGAAAAAAAAAAATAAATTATAATAAAATGTCAAAATCCGAAACTGTTTATACGGCACCGTCCTATTATTCGCCATTAAAAAATTCGTGGTGCGGAAAAGGAATTCCCTCTACCCCTAATGATACTTTTAACCCACCAGCCAACTATATGAACAAGTGCCCTGCCGATTGGGGTAATGGCTTGAATGGTGTTGCTAGTAATAATATCCAAATTGTATTAGAAACACCTAAGCAAAAATACAACACCTTGACTTCTGGTGTTCCTTACACATCTTCCGGATACATTGGATATTCTGCATATCCTAAACCTGGGTACACACCTCGTTTCCGTAAATGTGATGGAACTTTTGTTAATTTGAAATAAAGAAATCAGTAAATTTATTTGCAGGTATCGTTATATCTAAAGCATTAGAATCTATAATAAAATTATAGGGATTACTTGTTATGAATGATTCTTGAATCAAAATATTATATTTTTGATTAGGTTCAAATGCTGGGTCATCTAGTTCATGAAATATAATAATATCGGCATCACTCTTGTTGATAGCTATATTTGAATCTTTAAAATTTTGACAAATTTTTTGAATTAATTCTGGAAATTGTTGGGCATTGTAATGAATATATATTTTACATGATTTATATTTCCGATTAAGGGACGCCAAATTTCTTTGAATGATAAGCATATGGTTGTTTTTCCATTCTTTGTGCATTGATAAATGATTTTCATGAATTGTTGAGTTATTGCAAGTACTTGTAATAAAATTGTATTTGTAAACAATGGTTTTTACTTTTTTGAATATATATCTATCTGCTAAATCAAAATCAATTGGAATCGAATTAATATCAAAGTTGGGAAAAGATTGCACACAAGATTTACGAATAATATAAGCAACAGCACCTGCAATCTGATTTCGATTTTTAGATAATTGAGCATGAGAATTCCAATCAACATATTCATTAAATAGTTCGGTTGGATATGAATGATAAACCATTAGTACATCAAAATAAGGTGCATTTTTGATAATATCAAACAAAGTAATATCAAAAAAACGCAAATTTTCAAAAGAAATATCATCTTCACAAACCATGAAAAATTCACCATTTATGCGTTTTAAAGTTTCAATGGCTTTTATATGAGAAAGAGAGCACGCAATCTCTTTTGGACTCATTGCGATATTAAGTAATTTACAAGAGTCAATAAAACTATTTTCTTCTCCATTAATTGCTTCAATACGAGTATTTGGTATACTACTTAATAAATTAAGCATATTATTTGTCTTTATATATCTGTCTTTTGATTTATCCAGATTTATCCACACTATATGATCAATAAAGTTAATCTTTTCATGAGAAGGATGTAAATTGTTAAATTTGTATCTAGGAAAACTTATTTCAGTCACCTGTGTTGAATATTTATTTATTTTTTTCTTAAATTTTATTCGATTTGCCTTTATTCTATGTCCATGAATATTAATTATAGAAGAAAATAGCATTATCTAATATAATTAAATATTATAAAAAATTATACAATTTGATCTCCTGGAATTATAAAATCATTTAAATATTGATATAAAGTTTGCAAGTCATTATTATAATTTATTTTCAAATCTTTAATTTGTAAATCTACATTACTTTTATTAAAGCTTATCGTTTTTGGTGAAAATCCTAGAGCCGGTTTTAATAATTCTGTCAAATGTTCTTCAAAATTACTAAAATTAATGTTTCCACTAAATATTGGTTCATTTACTTTTTGTTTGTATAAATCGGAATCTTGATCAAGTCTCTTTATTTCTTCGACAAGCTTGCTTTCATCAGATTCATAATCTCCAACAAATATAATTCTCTTCTTGTTTATCAAATAAAATATTTCATTTGATCCAGAATAAATTGGAATTGATCCTGCTAAAATTGGATTTATTAATTTTTCAGTAACATATCCACGATCAAAGCCATTCTCAAGTGCAAGCACAAATTTATATTTTGAATATTTTTCAACAGCCAAATCGTTATAAGTGACATTATCATTATAAGTTGATCGATCATTTTCCAATTTTACATTGTTTTGGGATTTACCAAGAGCATCCACTTTTTTATATTTAGATATTAAATGAAATAGCTGTACTCTATATTCTATATCATAATTATACATATATGCACAAAATTTTTCCATTGTATTATGTTTTATGATATTAAAGTTATGTCGTCGTTCCCATAAACTAATCCACATAAATGGGTAGTAGATATTAATGGGGCATAATTTATCATATGTTGTAAGTATACCAATATCGAAATCACCAATTTTGGACTCTTTTTCACCATTAATTATTATATTAAGGTTTGTGTTATCCAATTCAACATAATCCTCAATAGTGTATAATGCAATATCAATATCATCAGTCATTGAATATTTTAATTCAACATTCGGAATCAAATTATTCAATAATTTTAAAAACTTCTTATAATAAATTTTAAAAGTATTTGAGACATATATATTGATTATGTAATTATTTTTAACCATATATTGAATTTTTTTAATTTTAGACATATATTGTATTTCCCGATTAAAACGATATGGTTGCAGAAAATTAAAATTATTTTCTTCAGTTAAACTCGCTTTAGAAACATCAACTTGACACAAATTACGAATGAATAATACATTTAAATTATGGTTCGACTTTTTCATTTGATCATTTAATTCAAGATCAATATTAAAAGCTAAATTACATAACCAAACATCTGAAATATCTTGTATTGGATTAAATTTCGTCTGATAAATTTTTAGAGCTTTTTTCGACAAGTAAACCCCAAAAAATCCTCCAATTTTTACTTTTCGTAAAATGTTTTTAGCTCTTAATATTTCATAACCATTGATATTGTCAATAACATCTAACACAATTGATGGTTCATTATTTGAAAATCCTAAATATAAGATATCAATATCATTATACTTATTGAATAATTTATCAAGCACAGTAAAATAATTTAAAGGAAGTTTAACATCATCTTCAAATATTAACACACTACTATATTCTGCCTTGACGCAATCATTAATAATATTTTGCTGCGTTACATTTAATCCAATTGCTCCTTTACTAAGCTTTGGATATCGTTTTTTTATAATTGGATGAAAGATTTGATTTTTTATTAATGAATCAATATGAGGTAAATTAACTCCAAGTATACCATTATAAAAAAAGTCATCATTAAAACAATTTACTAATCTACATATTTGTCTCATTTGTTCCTTTTTTTGAATTTCAAACCCTAGATTAATACAATATACTTTTTCCCATTTACTTGTTACACGATAGAAAGAGTACCACAAATTTTTTGCAGTGCTTATAAAAGTATTGTGGTAAAAAAGTGGACGGGAGAAATAACCTATTTTACAATCTTTTAGTAAATCATATTTATCACGTTGATTGTCAAGTATTTTAGATATTCCAAGTGGAGTTATAGCATAAGCATGAAACTTGGAATTTCCTTCTTCTAATGGATAAAAACCGATATCTTGTTGAACCATAAATTCAAAATTCGATTGAGAATCTAATATAGATAATTCAACGATATCATACGAAGAATTTTCAAAAATATTATGCAAAGAATATTTATAAAATGGCAAATAATCTAAAGCAACATTTTCATTAATCACTAAAGTACTAAAATTATTATTAGACAATTTATTAATGATGCAAGAATGGTGAAATAATTCAATATTTTTGTTAATTCTATTTAAAGGATCGCTATAATATTCTGACTTAAATTGTTGAATATTTGAATTATCAATTTTAATCTTTTCGTGCACAAATACATTAAATTTTGAAAATAAAAACTCTAATTTATCACTGTTTAGTAAATTATAATCTTTACATTCCTGTATCTCAAATGATCCTAGTTTTAAAGTTGGACTGCTAATTAAAGCCGGAAGTGTAATATCTATTGGTTTATATTTCTCAATTTGTTTAGATGCTTGATTTTCTTCTAGTTGATTCTCTGTTTTTAAAGAGGATAACAAATTGATATCAATATTTTTACGATTAAATCTACTTCTGTTACTTCTTCGTATTTGTTGCGCAGATCCAAAGTTAGCAATTGAAGGTCCAATTAATGTTTGTGAAATATTTTGTCTAGGCATTATCTATAAATTATAAAATATTTTTTTTTTATATGATTATTTTATACAAATTAAATATTCGAACTAACAATCACTAAAAACAAATTCGTCAACTAAAAAATTTTAATGTTGTATAAAAATAGAGAAACCTTCATGGAAGAAGTAAATAAGAGATACTTGTCATTTTTTCAACATCAATATAAAAGAATTATTATAAGATATAATTCCACAAAAGCATGTGTAATTATAGAACCAAGACAACATGAATTTTTAGAATTTGTAATTAAAAATGTAATGTATTTTTTACCAAACTGGTCTTTATATATTTTTCATTCTAAAGAAAATAAAGAATATGTAAAAGATATTATTGGACCTCAAAATTTAGACCAAGTTCATTTTATACAAATAACAGAGGGAAATATTGGAATCCATGAATATAATACTCTTATTACAAGTTTACATTTTTGGAATATTATTGATTCTGAAGATATCTTGATTTTTCAAACAGATTCCTATATTCGAAAATCAGGTATTGAATGTTTTTTACCATACGGTTTTTCTTGTGTAGGCGCTCCGTGGACTTGGTGGCCTTCAAATGAAGTGCAAGGAGGTAATGGTGGTTTTAGTTTGCGAAAAAAATCAATAATGTTAAAAATAATTAAACAATATCCATATGATAATCGTAATCATGGTAATGAAGATATATATTTTAGCAACCATTCAATCTCAGTAGGAGGTAAACTGCCTCCAGTTGATATAAGTAATGTATTTTCTGTTGAAACAATATATTCAATAGATCCTTATGCAACTCATAACGGGTGGAGACATTACAATGGATTTCTCGACATTAATTTTGATTCAAAGCTAGTTTATATTCCAAAAAATAAATATGTATTGTTTGGTGATCCCGCTTATATGAATGAAAAATTTTTTATTGTAGAGTATTGTAATGGTAATAAATTAACATATTTTGAAGACGAAGATTTGTTACTTAATATTAATTTTTCGGATAAATTTTTTTATGGAAGTCAGGAGAATCTTGTTGATGTTACATCAATTGTATGGAATCTATTTTATATTCATATTCCAATCAATAAAAATGAAATATTTGGTGATCCACATTACTTACGCCAAAAATTAGTTTACATGTTAGATCAAAAAGGCAATTTAGTGCAAAAGTGGATGGAAGACGAACCTATTTTTTTATCAATTGAAAAGTTTTATATATTTAAATATGGATCAGAAGATATCCAAATTGATATTACAGAAAAAGTTTACGAATTAAATCGAATTATATTTGATGATAATAAAAATTTTAAAAACGAAAAATTTTTTTATAAAATGGAATATCTAGATTGGCAAACATTACAATTGAAAAAATTTTTACAATGGTTGGATTTACAACCTTTCGGTTCAATAATAAATTTATATGGTGGATGTTGGGGAACTTCTAGTTTAGCAAATATGAATAAAGATTCAAATGTTTCTTATTATGACAGCTTTAAGGAATTATTACAAATCCAAGAAGATTTACAGGAGGGTAAAAAGGTTGTACTTTTATCAATTGAACCATTATTAAAAGTAGAAAAAGATTTACCAATTCTACCTTATACAGTCGAAAAGCGCGAAAATTGCTTGTAATAAAAATGTTGTGTAATTATAAATGAATGATTTTATTTATTTACCGATTCATAAAAATTCTTTATTTTCCGATCCTGTCATAGGTCAATTGAAAAGTTTTTTTGTACAAAAAAATAATAAAATAATCGCTGAATATAATGAAAATGTTAGTTATATTTCTAAAGAGCAAGATTGCATTTATTTATACGGAAATTCAAAATTTACAATCGATGTTACCAACATTGTAAATTTCAAATGTACCAATTATTGTCTTTTAGTTCCATCAAATAAAAATAGATTGTTTTCAGATCCCTGCTATATGGAAAATAAAATATTTCAAATAGAATATCCTTGGGAGAAAAAAATTTTATATAAAGAAAATGAGATTGTAAAAGTGGATATTGTCAATGGATGCAAATTTCATTATGGCAATGATGACAATTATATTAATGTAAGCAATATTGTAAATGCATTTAAATTTTTGCATTTACCATTAGATAAAAACAGTTTATTCGGAGATCCAATTCCTTATAAAATTAAACATATTTATATTTTATTTGAAAATGAAAAATTACTACAATTACCAGAATCAGAAAGTTCGAATGTGTTGGTTCCAAACCAATGTAAAATTTATTATGGTGACGATGAACATAAAATTAATATTACCGATACCATTTGTAAATATAGTTATCAAATTTTCGGATATCCAAATGTAGTAATGGTATTTATATGTCATAATGATGCTAGTTTACAACATATAGTTCCACATTTAGATGAATATAATAATTATGCAATTCTTGTTGGTACGAATTCTGTAAAAGAAGAATATTTGAATCATCCAAAAATTTTTATTTCTCAATCTTATTCAGATAATATTGAACATGAAAATCGATTATTAACTTTTACAGCTTGGTATACAATCGTTAAAAATAATTTATTTGCTGATGCAGATTATTTATGTTTAATTGAATATGATTGTAAATTATTAGATGAAAATTTTATATATACTTTACACCAAAAATGTTATGAAACTAAACAAAAAGTGTATAGCTTTATAACTTACCCAGGATGCTTTTATGCATATGTTGAACCATCAATCATTCATGAATTTTGTCATTTAAAAAACATGAATTTAAATAATTTTAGTCCAGATTTTAGGTGGAATACTACAACAAATCATTGCATTAAAAGAGAACTACTATATGAATTTGTTGATTGGTATTACCCAGATTGTTTAATGTTTAAAAATAAGGATCCCTGTTGGTTTTCGTTTTATCACGAAAGATTATTTGCTCTATATATTCAAGTTAATAAAATTTATTTTGAGCATATAAATTGGATTCTTGATCATCAACAAAGTGATAGTCACTTTAAATATTTTATTAAAGATATTCAAGTTGATGATTTTGACTGGAGAATTTACAGAAAGTTAAATATCGATAAAGATGATCCTAATTATATAGATGATGAACATTATATTGAAAATGAATTTGAAGAAATATTATGGACTCGCGACTTTATGAAATATGGTTATAATAAAGGATTGCCTTACAAATTAATAAAATCTTGATTATTTATAAATGTTGAACTCTGATCCTTTTTTATCAATAGATTTTTTTTATTCATTAGCAAATGTTCATTTATTACATAATAATATTGAATCTGATGTACACCAAAAAATAAAATTATTTAAAAATAACCTAATTATATTTTGTGTTTCTGAACATTTATATTCAAATGCAAATTTTTTATTATCGATAAAAGAAGATTATGTTTTAATTACAGCGTCAAATTATGATACTTGTGTACCTTTTATGGTAATGCCGAGCAATAATCAAGATTTAAATCAAAAAATGAATCAGTTGTTGGAATATAATTATTTATTAAAATGGTACACAAAAAACCCTTGTATTTCTCATACTAAACTTTGTCCTTTTCCACTCGGTCCAAAGTGGCAATGGACATTAACTTGGTTTTTTGGAGAAGATAAATCTACACATCATGATTTATTTAACAAATATTGTTATACTCCTGAGAAAAATTTTCAAAATTTTGAATTAAAAAAAAATCTATTATACTTTAATTTTAATGTCGAAACGACAAATACACCAAATTTTTTATATCTTGCAGGCATAAGATCTAAAATCTTCCAAATACTTACTGACAAGGGATTTGAATGGCATTCGTCTTTAAATTATAATGACTATTTGGAGTTTTTATCTACATTTAAATTTTGTATCTCACCGCCTGGACAAGGAATTGATTGTCATAGAACTTGGGAATCATTGATGGTTGGAACAATACCAATTGTTTTATCTAGTCCTCTGAATAGTTTATATCAAAATTTACCTATTTTGATTGTTGAAGATTATAACATAATAACAATTGAATGGCTAGAATTACAGTATGAAATAATAAAAACGCAATCTTTTGATTTTTCTATTCTTTATACTCCATATTGGTATAAAAAAGTTTATTCACATTTTTCGTTTACTCTATGTCTGTGTGAAGAAAAAAGTATATATTTTTCTGATGTTTGCCCAGGTACAAAAAAACAATTTATTATAAAAAATCAAGGGAAAATTTTCACCGAGAGTGAAATGGTTGAATTGATGATTTCCAGATCAGATGAATTTTATTATCATGACATTGATGTAACGAATGTCGTTTGGAACTTGCCAAGAATTATTATTCCATTGGATAAAAATTCTTTTTTTGGAGATCCTTGCCCTGGTTTTGAAAAAATTTTTAAAATTGTATATCCAAAATCATTCGAAAAAGAATTCCAAGAAGATCAAATTGCAATAATTCATGTCGACCTAAAGTGTGAATACTATTATGGTACTAATATAAAAGCCATAAATGTAACTAGTATTGTTGTTGAAAAACTTTTATTAAATTTTAACTAAAATCCATTCAACATTACTAGATAATTGCTGTTTATCCAATATTTGATATTCAATGTTGTTGATACCTGAACCATAAATACAATGAATTTTATCAGTTTCATTCATTGTAGAAATATCATATCTATGTATGTTGGGAATATTATTGTCTGATATTTTATCTTTAATATCATCAAATTCTTTAAAATATTCGGATGTTGAAGAATCTTCTTTGTATAATTGCTTATATATTTGACAGCCAAAATGCTCTGCACGTAATTGAAGTGCTCTATCCTCTGCTCCCCACCCCCATATATCATTTGGAAATCCATTTATTTTGATCATTGTTTCTAGATTCATTTTAATTATGCAACCTAAAGTATTCCAATTTGGTGTACATATTCCATCAATTTCATTTATATTTAAATTTTTTGTATAGTATTTTTCCATTGCAGAAACTAATGGATTAACATCAATATCATTCGTTATAATGTATTTTGCTTTTCCATCGTACTCTTTAACCCCAACATTTAATAATTTTCCTCGGTTAAATAATTGGTTTGTCCAATCTTGTTCTAAAATTACAATTTTAGAATTCAAATAATGTTGCTCTAACAATGGAGCAGTATGCCTTAAAAAATAATCTAAATGAGATGGTCTATTTCTATAGGGAACCAAAATAACGCAATCGAACATTCTAATATTAATAATTATAAAATATTGTTCATTTGATTGCAGTTAATAAATATTTATCTTGGTCCAATTTGAAGGAAATAGGTCCTTTGTATCTTTTTTCAAATCTGGTCCAAACCATAATGAAGGATAACAAATAATTTTTGATTCTTTTGTAATCGAGCCAATATAGGCTCCCCACCAAGAAAATGAAGAGTTGGCAATTATATTATGTTGACAACAAGACATTATAAGCATTTGTTCGTAATCTTGGATATCTTTTACTGGTTCAAAATTTATATCAGAAAATTGTTTTTCGAGTAAAGATATGCTATTATTTACAATCGATACATCATTTCTTTCAAAAAAGTATAATACATTCCAGGATTTTTTATTCGTTCTAGTTTGCAATTCAATTAAACAAGATTTATAATACGATATGGGTAAAATTGGATGATTTTGTTGCAAATTTATATAATCTCCTAAACGAAAATGCAAGGATATTGTATTTGTAAAATTTTTATTCAAATAATATTTATTTTTTAATGTAGTTATCTGGTCCGCAAAATTTAATAAAGAATATATTTTGAAATTATTTTCTTCAAAATATTTATAAGATTGAAAGTATCCGTGTAATTGATAATTTGAATTAAAAAATGGAATCGAATGATAATTAAAGCTCGGTTCTTCATATTTTTGCCAATCTAAATCCTTATAATTAATAAAAGGTACAAGAGATTGAAATATGTTATCCCAGTAAGTTGTGCGTTGCGTACTAGTTGTATAGGATATCGCGCTTGGTAAGCAAAAATCCTTTTGAACTTTAATTGAATAATTTAATAAAGTAAAAATTTGAAAAAGTTGGTTACCTAAACCTCCCATTAAATTACAAGAAATTTTACTGGTAGAAAGTAATTCTTTAATTTTTTCCAACACATCAATTTGTACCGTATTAGTTCCATAATAAAATTTAGTTAAAGTCGGTATTATATAAACAATTTCGGATTCATTTTCATTAAAAATAAGCTCACATCCACATTCTGTTTTTATGATAAATTTTTTCATAGTTCCAGGAAAGGGATCTCCAAAAATTGCATTTTTATCTATAGGTATACAAAAATTATGAAAATTCCATACTATGTGTGAAACATTAGTATATTTACCAT
>Ga0164295_10001327_pt1 | contig 20463 bp, 18 predicted proteins | sample GEODES006metaG_FD_111798 | JGI IMG/M metagenome (GOLD analysis project Ga0164295, IMG submission 111798) | Oligotrophic lake water microbial communities from Sparkling Lake, Wisconsin, USA - GEODES006 metaG | ecosystem: Environmental > Aquatic > Freshwater > Lake | place: USA: Sparkling Lake... | reverse complement strand
GCATTAAAGTTCCAACGCTTAAGTTCTAGTAAATCTTGGCGCATATCATCACGAGTCAATGCGCGACCTGTAAATCTATTGAAATCATGGCGGTTAATTCCATAGAAAATGATCGGTTGACCATTAACTAAGAAATCTTGGCCCTTAATAACGATGGAGCGAAAACCAATTCGCTGTTGTGAAACCTCAATAACAAGGCCGCTGGGATCTAGCAATTCAATGCTTAAGGTATAGAGATTCGGCGCTTCGGCAGACCAAGGATTTACTTTAGGAATTCGAGTCTGGATTTGAACCTTTCCATGTGGCCAAGGCTCATTCTCCATGATCGCGGCCTTTGCATCAGCAGGAAGATTTCCATGCCAAAACTTGCCATGGAAATAGTCGTCACTTCGCTTTTTTAAGTTTGCATCTCTTTCAGTCCAAATGGGTGAGGTGAAATTCTTAATGGTGTGAGAAAGTTGCGCACTCTTTACCTTTGGTAATTCAGTAATCGAGGCACGCAAGGTATAACCATCGGTTGATAAATTATCTAAAGCGCCTAAATCGGCGTCAATCGAAAGTGTTCCAGTGGTTCCATCTTTTTCAAGTCCAGCAACTGATTTGAATCGCTCTATGAATACCTTATTAGTTGCATACAACTTAACTGAACGAGTGATTCCACCATGCCACCATTGATCTTGGTCCTCAATAAAGGTTGCATCTGACCACTTAGTGACATCAATTCGTACAACGTTGTTGCCACTCTTTACGAAGTTAGTTACATCAAACTCGGCAGCAAGGCGCGAATCCTTCGTTAGACCTACTTCGATGCCATTGATGTAAATCAAAGCAACGGATTCATACCCCCCCAGTTGCAAAACTATGCGCTTACCTGACCAACTCTTTGGTAAATCAAAATCGCGTTCGTAAACACCGGTTGGATTTTCTTCCGGAACAAAAGGAGGCTGTTCCGCAAAAGGCATTTGGGTGTTTGTATAGATTGGCTTATCAAAGAAAACATCCGAAGGTTCCTGCATCGTCCACAAACCAGGAACTGGGATCGATGCCCAACGCTTGCCTAACTTTTCAGTTGGTTTACGTAACAACTGGAAGCGCCAGGTCCCATCCAAAGAGATCTGCTCGAAGTGCTCAATATTGAGCATCGGCAAACGGTTAACAGAAGTGGTCTCGGGACTCATCCAATAGTTGTTAATCACAGGGGCAGTCTCTCAGGAAATCCCCGTTTACACACACGCGCTCAGCGTGAAAACTCAGGGTGGATTTAACCTAAGTCTTTTCTCCGATTACCTGTTGTTCACTCAAACAGGGGAGAATTTACACATGAGCATGGAGCACTTAACCGATCGTGAGATCAGCTGGCTCTCCTTTGACCAACGAGTTTTAGAGCTAGCCGAAGATGAATCAACTCCACTTCTTGAGCGACTTCGTTTTTTAGCAATTTCATCCTCCAACCTTGATGAGTTTTTCATGGTTCGTGTTGCAACTTTGATGAGCAAAATTGAAAACAATGTGTCGGCACCAAATGTTGCAGGGCACCGACCTAAAGAGCTCTTGGCTTTGATTTCGACCAAAGTAAATGAATTAGTTTCTCGTCAAACATCTTCTCTACATGAAAACATCTTGCCTGCACTTAAGAAGCAGGGCATCGAATTCGTTACTTGGCAGGACCTAGATGAAGCAGAACGTAATTATGTTGCAAAACTATTTCAGGATCGTATTTTCCCAGTACTGACACCTTTGGCAGTAGATCCAACACATCCTTTTCCATACATCTCGGGGCTTTCACTTAATTTGGCAGTGATTGTTAAGAACCCAACTACCCATGAAGAATTCTTTGCCCGCGTTAAGGTGCCTGAAGTTCTGCCACGTTTTATTGCAACTGCAAAGTCCGGTTCAACTAGATTCTTGCCATTAGAAGATCTGATCGCAATTCACTTACAAGAGTTGTTCCCTGGAATGATTATTGAAGATCATTACACATTTCGTGTAACTAGAAATCAAGATATCGAACTTGAAGATGAAGAAACCGAAGATTTATTGTTGACGCTTGAACAAGAGTTATTGCGTCGCCGATTTGGTCCACCTGTTCGTCTTGAAATTGAATCTGGCGTCGATGAAAAACTCGTTCAGCAATTAGGACAGCAGCTGGGAATTGGTGAAGAAAACATTTTCCATATCCAAGCTCCTTTGAATTTAACCTCACTACACAAAATTGCAGATCTGGATTTTCCAGAGCTAAAGTTCACACCTTTTAGATCGCGCACCGCAAAGGCGCTTTCAGAGGTAGAAACTGATGATTTTGATATGTTTTTCGCCGCTATTAGACAGGGCGAGATCCTGTTGCACCACCCCTACGAATCCTTTACTTCTTCAGTAGTCCATTTCCTCGAAAATGCGGCGCAAGACCCACAGGTATTGGCAATCAAACAAACTTTGTATCGCACATCCGGAGACTCGCCAATTATCGAAGCGCTGATAGAAGCTGCCGAAGCAGGCAAACAAGTTGTTGCGGTTGTTGAAATTCGCGCACGTTTTGATGAGCAAGCAAATGTGCGTTGGGCACGAAAGCTTGAAGCTGCTGGCGTGCACGTTGTCTACGGTTTGATGGGACTAAAGACCCATGCCAAGCTTTCATTAGTTGTGCGTGATGAGCCACAAGGTATGAGACGTTACTGTCACATTGGAACCGGAAACTACAATCCCAAGACTGCTCGACTATACGAAGATCTTGGAATACTCAGTGCGGATCCAGAGCTCACCGAAGATCTAACTCGTCTCTTTAATCAACTATCTGGTTTTGCTCCGCAATCAACGTATTCACGTTTATTGGTGGCACCTCGCACTTTGCGTTCGGGCCTGATAGAGAAAATCGATCGCGAGATTGAGCATGCACAAAACGGTCGACCAGCTGGAATTCAATTTAAACTCAATTCAATTTTAGATGAAGGTTTTGTGGCAAAGCTTTATGAAGCTTCACAAGCTGGTGTAAAAATCGAATTACTGATCCGAGGAATTTGCGCGGTACAACCTGGCATCAAGGGTGTGTCAGAAAACATTACAGTTAAATCTATCCTTGGTCGTTTCCTAGAACACTCACGCATTTATCATTTCGTTAATGGTGGTGACAGTGAATACTGGATTGGCAGCGCGGATTTAATGGGCCGAAATCTCGATCGTCGTGTTGAAAGCCTTGTAATGATCTCCAGAAAAGAGCATGAAGTAAGGCTGCAATCATTGCTAGATCTAGGCCTTTCTGAACAAACTTCATCATGGCAGCTCAATGAGACCACTTGGACTCGTAGCGGTAAAAAAGGTTTGGTTGATGCGCATGCAGTCTTGGTTGATCAGTACTCAAAGGATCGGTAAATGGAGGTAATTCAGGCTGCAGGTGCCGTGCTGTGGCGCCGCCTGAGCGATGATCTGATTCAGGTCGCGTTGATTCATCGTCCACGTTATGACGATTGGTCCTTTCCTAAAGGAAAAGTTGAAACAGGAGAATCTGAAATCGCGTGTGCTTTCAGAGAGGTTTTGGAAGAAACCGGATTCGAAACTCAGTTTGGTCCCGAATTATGCAAGATTGAGTATCTAGTTGGCGAATCAACAAAGACAGTTCGTTACTGGTCGGCCCAAGCTATTGGTGAATCAACTGGAGCCATGGATAAATCTGAAGTAGATCAATTGATTTGGGTCACCGTTAGCGATGCGTATTCAAAACTTTCACGTCCAGGTGATCAAGAAGTGCTCAAGAATTTTGAAAAGTTTGGCGTTGACACCATCCCACTTGTTTTGCTCCGTCACGGAAAAGCGATTGCTCGCGAAGAATGGGAAGGCGATGATGGTGATCGTCCTTTAGCCCAACTGGGACAATCACAAGCAAAGCGAATGTTAAGCACCTATTTGCCATATGGAATCACAGAGATTCATACATCAGATGCGGTGCGCTGCTATGAAACTGTTGCACCTATGGCACGCTCACTGAGTAAAGACACGATTTATTGGAGTCAGCTCAGCGAGTATGCATTTGAGAAAGATAAGAAACTGGCAATCAAGGTAGTTGAAGAAATTATCGAAAGCGAAGCGCGTGCAATCGTGTGTGGGCACAATCCAGTTCTACCTGGAATTGTTGCCAAACTGATTGGTAAAAAGAGTTTCAAACAGTTAGATCACGGGCTATTGCCGGGTGAATCTTGGATTTTGCACCACCGCGACGGTGAAATTCTTGCTATCGACTGGATGTCTGCGCCAGAAAGCTAGTCTTTTAGCCAATCTAAACGGCGCAAAACAATTCCTTCACGCAAAGCCCAAGGGCAAATTTCGACCTCGTCAACATCTAAGTGATCCATTACAGCCAACGCAACGATTGCTCCCGCAACAATTTGTTGTGCACGGTTTGCTGACACACCTGGTAATTCATTGCGTGACTTGTTATCCATTGCAATTAACTTTGCCACCGCAGTCTCTAAAGATTTTCTCTCTAAGTATTTAGGGTTGTCGCCATACCAATGGGCGCAGATTCTGGCCAAAGTTCGAAAAGTTTTACTGGTTCCAACAAAGTGGTTGGCATCGTGGGATCTCAAAACTTCTGGAATTGAACTCTTTAAAACTTCTGCAGCATGTTTTTGCAACGCCTTAACACTTTTCAGATTGTAAGGATCTGGTCCCAAGAACTCTCGAGTAGATCGGGCGGCACCTAGCGGCAAAGAAAGTGTGGCTTCTGGAAGTTCATCAACTCCGCTGGCAATTTCTAAAGATCCACCGCCAATATCGAGCACTAATAGTTTTCCAGCAGACCACCCTAACCATCGACGTACCGCCAAAAATGTCATTGAAGCTTCATCGTTGCCATTTAAAACTTGTAAATCAATCTCAAACTTGCTGTTTACATCTGAAATTATTTGTGTTCCATTGGTCGCTTCACGTAAGGCCGAAGTCGCAAAAGCTAAAATTTCATCGGTTGAGTTTTCATTTGCGTGTGTCACTGCTTCGGATATGGCCGAATTCAACAGAGCGATGCCAGTTGCAGATATTTCACCTGCTGCATTCAGATAATCTGTAAGGCGAAGCTCTACTTTGTAATTTGTAGCAGGTGCGGGGCGCGCGCCTGGATGGGCATCCATGACTTGAAGATGGATCGTATTTGACCCAACATCTAGAACACCCAATCGCATTGCGCCAACCTATCGCTGGGTGGGGCAAATCCCTTGGATTTTAAGTTTTGGCCTATGCCTGCCATAATTGCGGCTGCTGTATTCGGGGTGACTCGAAGAGCAGGCCTCTCTAGCTCAGTGGTAGAGCAGCGCACTTGTAATGCGCAGGTCGTCAGTTCAATCCTGACGGGGGGCTCCAGTACGACCTTTCCACGAGGGGAGTAAAGATGAACAACAACTCTTTCCCTCATGATTCATTTGCCGCCGAACTTGCCGCAAATGATGAGTACACCAAAACCTTCAAATACTCAGGGCTAACAGGAATCGCACAAAAAGGCTTAGCGATTGTTACCTGCATGGATTCACGTATTAATCCTTTATCTGTAATGGGAATGCAATCTGGTGATGCCAAGATTCTTCGTAACGCAGGTGCGCGTGTAACTGAGGATGTTTTGCGCACCTTGGTTCTAGCTACATACCTATTGGGTGTTAAAAAGATTTTGGTAATGCCACACACCAACTGTCGAATGGCATCGGCTGAAGAGGCTGATATTCACGCACATATTCAAAGTGAATTTGGTGTTGATACCCGTAGCCTTGAATTTAGAACGGTAAAGGATCAAGAGGCAGCCCTTGCTACTGATGTAAACAGAATTCGCGCATTTCCATTTTTGAGCAAAGGTGTAGTTGTTGGTGGAGCGATTTACGATGTAACGACAGGAAAAATTACTCCGGTTGATTGCTAACTGGATTTGTTCTGCGCATCGGCATGCGAGTTACTGGGTAACTCAAATCCTCAAGAAATTCGGTAATGATCAAATTAACTAGGCCAGGCTTTTCCTTTGGCAAGATGTGTGATGTTCCCGGCACAATCGCTAATTGACCAAGCGGTAAAGCTTCAAACAAATCGATTGTGTGTTGATGACGAATAACATCATCATCTCCTGCCATAACTAGTACTGGGCACTGAATCTTTTGTAGATCCGCAACTGGAATATCTGGCTCGCTGCGCCACATCTGCTTGAAGTGCTCGTAGATTCGGTCCATAGTTTCTGGAGAATCCGGTGAATAAATCGCGTATTCAGCACGATCCTCATCACTAATTGGACCCATCTCGAAAGTTTCAACGGTGCCCTTGAAATGATAGTTAGCACCGATGGCAACAAGAGATTTGACTAGATCTGGACGTTGAATTGCAATCAACAATCCAATAATTCCACCATCGCTCCAACCAATGATATGTACTGGTTCTTTGACAACAGTTTCCAAATAAGCGATCGCTTCACGAACCTGATAGTTGAAGTTGATGCTCTCTTGGCGATATGAGGTAAAGCCATGAGATGAACGATCGTAAGCAAAGACGTGGTAATCCTCTAGGGCAGGAACTATCTGTGAAGCCCAGTGTGCAGTCTGACTTAAACCGCCGTGAAGTAAAACAACCGCTTCGCCATCGTTTTCCCATTCGTAGCAGTACAGGTCATGGCCATCAACCTTTAAATATTCAGGCATTACTGCGAATCCATAATGTGACGGTTGCCGCGATCAAAAGTTAAATAGTTATAAGTCCAATCGGCCATGGTGCCAATCTTATTACGTCCACCCAATAGATAAAATAGGTGCAACCACAACCAGGCATACCAAGCTGGAATTCCTGTCATGCGAAGGCTTTTGACTTCGACGATTGCCTTGTGGCGACCGATGGTTGCCATAGATCCTTTATCAAGGTACTTAAATGGCTTTAATTCTTGGCCTGCTGCGATCTTTTTGATTTGTTGTGCAACGTGTCGACCTTGTTGCAAAGCAACAGGTGCAACCATCGGCAACATACGGCCATTTTCTCCAACAAAACCGGCGATATCTCCGATTGCAAAGATGTGAGGATAATTCTTAACTTGCAAATTATTTTCGACATCAATGCGCGTATTGATCAATGGCAAATTCAATTTTGCAGCGGTTGGTTCGCCCTTAACTCCGGCTGCCCAGATGGTTACTTCAGAAGGGATTGTGCTTCCATCGCTGACTTCAATCATGCGAGGCTTAATTTGTTTAACGGCGGTATTTAGGTGCACAGTCACGCCAAGTTTTTCTAGATCTTTTTTGCCGTGCGCAGAGAGCTTTTCAGAAAACATCGGCAGAATTCTGGGACCGGCTTCGATTAAATTTATCTTGATATGTGCGGCTGCATTTGATTGATCATGCTTCAGAGGGCCGCGAACAAGTTCGGCAAACGCACCGGCCATTTCAACACCAGTTGGTCCGCCACCAACTACTGAAATTGAAAACATCGTGTCATCTTCAAAACGGCACAAATCTTCAAAACGTCGCAAAACTTCGGCGCGGATTGCTAGCGCTTCATGCACACTCTTCATTCCTAATGCATGCTCAGTTACTCCCGGAATACCAAAATCGGCAGTTGCTGAACCTAAAGCCACCACCAGATAATCAAAATCCAAAACCTCGCTGCTATCTAGCTTCACATTCTTATTTTTGTGATCAACAGATATTGGAGTTCCCATTCGAAACTGAATGCCAGTTTTGCGCAGTGCGCCACGAATTGGGTGAGCAACGTGATCTGCAGCTAAGCCTGCGGTAGACACCTGATACAACAAAGGCAAAAAAGTTTGGAAGTTGTGGCGATCAACCACAGTGACATCGGCAAAATCGGCCATCTTGCGGGCCGCAGTTAGTCCGCCAAAGCCGGCACCCAAAATTACTACGCGCGGTTTTTGGAGTGTCTTTTGCATGGGATAAGTCTATTCTTGCCAGTATGAACCCGCACAATGGAGCTCGTAAGTATTTGGTCACAGGAGCCTCTGGCTATGTCGGTGGGCGCTTAGTCCGCGCATTTGTTGACGATAAAGAAGATGTTCGAATTTTGGTGCGCGATAAGAACAAGATCATGGGTCAACCGTGGGCACCGCTCGTTGATATTTGCGAGGGAAGTGCTGAAAACTTTGAAGACCTACAAAGAGCCCTTGAAGGAATTCACACAGCTTTTTATTTATTGCACTCGATCAACCTTGGCCCGCACTTTGATGAAATTGAAAGTGAAATGGCCCGCAACTTTGCAAGAGCTGCCCACGAAGCAGGTGTCTCGCAGATCATTTACCTGGGCGGAATCGCAAACGATGTGAATATCAGTAAGCACCTTGCATCACGTGCGATGACAGGTAGCTCACTGGCCACCACATCTGTGGCGGTCCTAGAACTGCGGGCAGGAATCATTATTGGTTCAGGTTCTGCCAGTTTTGAAATGCTGCGCCATTTAACGCATCGCTTGCCAATTATGACGACGCCAAAATGGGTAATGAATAAAACTCATCCAATCGCGATTCGTGATGTGTTGTATTACTTAAAGAGTGCGGCGCATTTAGATAAGCCGGTCAATCAAGTCTTTGATATTGGTGGCCCCGAAGTTCTGTCTTATGCCGACATGATGCAAAAGTTTGCAAAGTTGTCAGGACTTAAGAAGCGTTGGATCATTAGGGTTCCCGTTTTAACTCCTGGACTTTCTAGTTTGTGGATTGGTTTAGTAACGCCAGTGCCAACCGCACTTGCTCGACCACTCGTTGGTTCTCTAATCAGCGAAGTTGTCGCAGATCCTGCAAAAAGTATTGATGCACTTATTCCAAAACCTGCCGAAGGTTTGATTGATGTAGAAAATGCAATTCAGCTAGCACTTTCCAAGATAACTACCCACAACGTAGAAACACGTTGGTCTGATGCAACGATGCCAACTGCTCCATGGCAAAAAGCGCAAGGAGATCCTGATTGGGCCGGTGAAATGGTGTTGCGCGATCGTCGCGAAAAGACCACCAATGTTCCAGCCGAAAATGTTTGGCGACAAGTCGAACGAATCGGTGGTGAAAATGGTTGGTTTGGTTCAGATTTATTGTGGTGGGCACGCGGTGTACTAGATCGCTTCTTAGTAGGTGGCGTCGGTTTACGTCGAGGACGTCGTGATCCTGATTTCTTGCGCGTTGGCGAAAGTTTAGATTTTTGGCGAGTAGAAGAGCTTGAACCAGGTCGTAGATTAAAGCTGTATGCCGAAATGGTTTTGCCAGGTAAGGCGTGGCTTGAATTTACTGTCACTCGCGAAAACGGAAAGACCACAATTGTGCAGGAGGCGACATTTTATCCGCGAGGATTAGGCGGACAGTTGTACTGGTATGCAATCTCACCACTTCACTTATTTGTATTCCCAACGATGATAAGAAATATCGTCAAAAAGGCAAGAATTAATGCATGAGTTCACCCCTGAAGTAGAGGCACTTGCAGCTGAAGTTTTGAAGTACAGCCTTGAACGACTAAAAGATGATCCGCCCCTAGATGGCCCACGTTCTGCCGAAGATCTTTTCAATGAAGTCGGCAACACAATCACCGCCAAAGGTTTAGGCGGTCATGAAGCCCTTGCGGTTTTCACAAATGTTTTAGCTAAAGCGTGTATCTCTACCGACCACCCGCGGAACCTTGCCTTTATTCCATCTGCTCCCAGCGAGTATGCAAACCTGTTTGATTTAGTTGTTGGTGCTAGCGCGTTGTACGGGGGATCGTGGCAAGAAGGTGCGGGCGCAGTCTTTGCAGAAAACCAAGCTATTCAATGGCTTATTGATTTAGCTGGATTACCAGCAACTGCGGGTGGTGTATTTGTTCAAGGCGGAACAGTCGGAAATCTTTCGGCACTTGTTGTTGCACGGGCAGAGGCGCGAAAGAAAGTAACAACGACGGGCCGCTGGGTTATTGCTTGTAGCGAAGAAGCGCATTCATCAATTGCATCAGCGGCAAATGTTATGGATGTAGATATTCTCAAAATTCCCGTTGATTCAAAGGGTAAATTGCAAGGAACTGCGGTTGCCGCAGCCATTGATCAATTACATGCAACCACTAACAATCGAGTTTTTGCAGCGGTTGCAACTTCAGGCACAACAAATCTTGGAATCATTGATGACTTAAAAGGTATTGGAAAAGCAGCACACGATCGCAATGTTTGGTTCCATGTTGATGGCGCTTACGGATTAGCCGCGCTATGTGCACCATCTGTGCGAAAAGATTTTGACGGAATTGAAAATGCTGACTCATTCATTGTTGACCCACACAAGTGGCTTTTTGCGCCATATGATGCCTGCGCACTTGTGTATCGCAATCCCGAATTAGCTAAGCAAGCACATTCACAGCACGCTTCATATTTAGATACTTTGAAAGATGACAACTGGTCTCCATCTGATTACGCAATCAACTTAACCCGCAGAACTCGCGGATTGCCATTTTGGTTCTCACTTGCTGCCCACGGAACCGATGCCTATGCAGAAGCCATGGAACAAACGTTGTTGGTTGCACAACAAGCAGCCGAATTAGTTCAGAAACATCCAAACCTAGAACTGTTGTGCGAACCAGAACTTTCAATCGTTGCTTTTACTCGAAAAGGATGGGCGAGCGCCGATTATCAAAAGTGGAGCGATCAATTGCTAGAAGATCAGGTGGGATTTATTCCACCGTCATCACATCAGGGGCAACCAATACTGCGATTTGCAATCGTTAATCCCTGGACAAAAATCAGCGATATTGAGTTGATTCTTAATAGGCTCTAAATCCCACACTTTTTGCTGTGCTCGCCTAAGATTTCCCCCATGTCCGCACAAGAAGAGTCAGCGATGAACACTGGCCTGAGCGACCTCGAAGTTCGTATCCTGGATTTTGAAGGCAATTGGTGGCGTTATGCCGGCGCAAAAGAGGCTGCAATCAAGGAACTTTTTGACCTCACCGCACCTCGTTATTACCAACTACTCAATGATTTGATCGACCGCGATGACGCTCTAGCTGCCTCACCGATGCTAGTGAAGCGCCTTCGCCGCCTGCGTGAGGCCCGCATGGCCACACGCGTAACCCGCTAACCTCAAACCTCTTCTCGTTTTGCGCCTCGGAAATAAAGGCTCTAGATTTGGCGTTAGCACTCTCGGGGTGCGAGTGATAAAGCCCCCCGCCTAACGAAGTACTAACACAAGGAGCACAACTCATGGCAAAGCAGATTGCCTTTAATGAAGAAGCACGTCGCGGTTTAGAGCGCGGCATGAATATCTTGGCCGATGCGGTCAAGGTAACCCTTGGACCTCGCGGACGTAACGTCGTTCTCGAGAAGAAGTGGGGCGCCCCAACAATTACTAATGATGGCGTTTCCATTGCAAAAGAAATTGAACTTGATGATCCATGGGAAAAAATCGGCGCAGAACTAGTTAAGGAAGTTGCGAAGAAGACCGATGATGTTGCCGGTGATGGAACAACAACTGCAACTGTTCTAGCTCAAGCACTTGTACGTGAAGGTCTACGTAACGTTGCTGCGGGATCAAACCCAATGGCACTAAAGCGCGGAATTGAAAAGGCTGTTGCCGAAATCGTTGCTGAGCTTCTCTCAATGGCTAAGGCGGTTGACTCGAAGGAGCAGATCGCGGCAACTGCATCTATCTCTGCAGCAGATGCAACTATCGGCGAAATGATCGCCGAGGCGATGGACAAGGTTGGCAAAGAAGGCGTAATCACTGTTGAAGAGTCAAACACTTTCGGTCTAGAGCTAGAGCTGACTGAAGGTATGCGTTTTGATAAGGGTTACATTTCTCCGTACTTTGTAACTGATCAGGATCGCATGGAAGTTGTTCTAGAAGATGCCTATGTTTTGATCGTTAACTCAAAGATCGCAAACATCAAGGATTTAGTTCCAATTCTAGAAAAGGTTATGCAATCAGGTAAGCCACTTGTAATCATCGCTGAAGATGTTGAAGGAGAAGCGCTTGCAACACTAGTTGTTAACAAGATTCGCGGAACCTTCCGTTCAGCAGCAGTTAAGGCACCTGGCTTTGGAGATCGTCGCAAGGCGATGCTTCAGGACATTGCAATCCTTACTGGTGCAACAGTTATTTCTGAAGAAGTTGGTCTGCGTCTAGATGCAGCAGAGATGGATCTTTTGGGTCGCGCTCGCAAAGTTGTAATCAGCAAGGAAGAGACAACAATCGTTGAAGGCGCTGGCGATGAGGCTCAGATCAAGGGTCGAGTTCAGCAGATCCGTAATGAAATCGAAGCTTCTGATTCAGATTACGACCGTGAGAAGTTGCAAGAGCGTCTTGCAAAACTTGCCGGTGGCGTAGCTGTTATCAAGGCGGGTGCGGCAACTGAGGTAGAACTTATGGAGCGCAAGCACCGCATTGAAGATGCAGTGCGCAATGCAAAGGCTGCTGTAGAAGAAGGAATCGTTGCCGGTGGTGGCGTTGCACTTCTACAAGCAGGTGCTGCGGTGTTCAAGCGCCTAACAGGTTTAACTGGCGATGAAGCAACTGGTGCAAAGATTGTTGAATATGCAATCGAAGCGCCAATCAAGCAGATCGCAGTTAACGCAGGTCTTGAAGGCGGAGTTGTTGTAGAAAAGGTTCGTCATCTTCCTGCAGGACAAGGTTTAAATGCTGCAACTGGTGAATATGTAGACATGATCAAGGCCGGAATTATTGATCCAGCGAAGGTCACACGTTCTGCATTACAAAACGCTGCATCAATTGCTGCACTGTTTATTACAACAGAGGCAGTTATTGCTGATAAGCCAGAGAAGGCTGCTGCTGCCCCACAAGGCGGCGGAGATATGGACTTCTAAGTCCAAACTTAACCAATAGTTACGCGTAACGCCGTCTCTGAGCAGTACTGTTTTATCGGCTCATTTCATTCGCCGATTAACACGGAGATGGCGTTTTGCTTTACCCTTAGACCATGGCAAAGAAATCATTGATCTCTAAAAAAGAGAAAGCTCCGAAAAAGGACGCTGCTCAAAAGGAGACAACATCAACAAGCACTGCTGTTGCTTTTGATGCAAAGGATCTTGCCCGAAATGCCGCACTGGATGTTGCAGAAAAGAAAGACCAAGTTGGCGGATTTGTATCGGTTGATTTTGATGATGACAATCGCGTAGCAACATATTTGTTTGAGGCAAACCTTGCAGGTTACAAAGGTTGGCGTTGGTGCATCACGATTGCAAAGGTTGATGTTGATGCACAACCAACAATTTGCGATGTAGTTGTTCTTCCGGGCCCTGATGCATTACGTGCGCCCGAATGGATTCCATATCGCGACCGAATTTTGCCGGGCGATGTTGGCGTTGGCGACATTGTTCCAAGCGCACTTGATGACACACGTTTAGTACCTGGACAACAAGCATTGCCTCAGGATGAAGATCTAGATACTGCTATGGCGATTGAACTTGGTTTAGGTCGTGCACGTGTGCTTTCAATTGAAGGACGTGACCAGGCAGCAAAGCGTTGGTATGACGGCGAGCGTGGACCTAACGCACCTGTTGCCCAGTCAGCGCCAAAGCCTTGCCACAGCTGCGGCTTCTTTATTCCGATCGCAGGATCATTGCGCGCAACCTTTGGCGTATGTGCAAATGCGATCTCACCCGATGATGCACGCGTAGTGAGCGTGGATCATGGCTGCGGAGCACATTCCGAAGCGACCTTCACAGAGCCGGTGTTAAACTAAGCACCTGCTATCGCAACCGCGATACATATTTACATACCAGTAAAGAAAACTAGCAAGGAGCCCTCCCCATGCCTACAGGACGCGTTAAATGGTTCTCATTAGAAAAAGGTTTCGGCTTTATTGCAAATGATGAAGGCGAAGATGTTTATCTAGCTGCAACTTCACTTCCTGAAGGTGTTGCAACAGTAAAGCCTGGAACAAAGCTTGAGTTTTCTATTGCTGACAGCCGTAAAGGCCCACAAGCATTATCTGTACACATCATTGATGCACCACCATCACTAGTAGAAAATTCACGTGTTAACAGTGATGATCTTGCTGCGATGATTGAAGACACAATCAAGATGCTGGACAAGGTCGGAAATGGTTTACGCCATGGACGCCACCCAAATGCACAAGAAGCTGATCGACTTGGTCGGGTGCTGCGCGGTATTGCTACAGCGCTAGGTGCCTAAAAAACTTGCGTTAACTAAATACCACTTCGTCGGTCGCGACGAATTGTGTAACGAATTCCAACTAAGCCTAACCCTGCTCCCATTACGCATGTCCAAATAACTTTGGCATCGGCGTTAACTGCAATAGCAATCACACCAGCGATCACCCAGCACATTGTTCCAATAGCGACTAGAGTTACCGCATTGCGTAGTCGAGTAGTCATGGGGCAAGAGTAATGCGTTTATCGGTAAAAGAGGATGGTAATTGGCGTTCTTTTCGCCACCGAAATTACCGAATTCTTTTTCCTGCCAATACAGTTTCAAACATCGGTAGCTGGGCACAACGAATTGCACAAGATTGGCTCGTCCTTGAACTCACAAATAACAACGGAACGTATCTGGGCTTAGTCACCGCAGTTCAATTTGCTCCTGTTCTATTCTTTTCATTACATGGCGGAAAATTTGCCGATCGGTTTAATAAAAGAAAAGTTTTAATTCTCACCAACATTGTAGGTGGTGCTGCATCACTAGGACTTGGTGTTCTAGTAATTACTGACTTGATCGCTTTATGGCATGTCTTTGTACTAGCTGCAGTTCTAGGTATTTCTACTGCAATAGATGCGCCAGTTCGCCAAGCATTTACAACCGAAGTTGTTGGTCAGAGCGATCTACCAAATGCGGTTTCTCTGAACTCGGCCAATTTCAACGCAGGACGATTAGTTGGCCCAGCAGTCTCTGGCGGTTTGATTGCAGCCTTTGGCACAGGGCCATCATTTATAGTTAACGGGCTTTCATATTTCTTTGTCATTGCCGCTCTTGCGAACCTGAATGAAAAGGCATTTTTCCACCTAGACCGCCCAAAATCAGATGGAAGCATCCGTGAGGGAATTGCTTATGCTAAAGCACGCCCCGACATTTATGTAGTGATGTTGATGGTCTTCTTCTTAGCTACTTTTGGACTGAACTTTCAGATCTTTAATGCTCTTATGGCAACCCAAGAGTTTGGATTAGGACCGGCAAGTTTTGGTTTAATGGGTACCTTTATTGCGATCGGCTCTTTATCCGGGGCAATTGGTTCCGCGCGATTAGAAAGATTTAGAAATACAAAGTTTGTAATCAAGGGTGGAATCCTGTTTTCCATTTCAATTATGGCGCTTTCAATTATTCCTAATTACACCATCTATATTCTTTGGCTTCCGATATGTGGTGTAACTGCTTTGACAACTTTGGTCTCGGCAAACTCAATTGTTCAAACCAGTACTGACCCTGCAATCCGCGGTCGAGTAATGGGACTGTATCTTTTGATTTTCATGGGTGGCACACCATTTGGTTCACCTCTTATTGGAGCAACAACTGAACTGCTTGGAATTCGTCCAACAATTGCGCTGTCTGGTGGCATTTCATTAGTTGCGTCGGTAATCATTTGGTTCCGCTATAGGAACCTAGTAGAACTACCTTCAGATACTTCAGTAGCAGGGGTCTTAAAAGCTGTTAATCGCAATCACAACTAATATTCCAATTAACGCAAGCAAAGTGATTAATCGTCTAGTTTTGTAATTCACGCTGATTCCTTCACATGAGAAGGAATCACTCTCACGATTATGAAAGCTATTCCGATCAAGACAAAAACCATTATGTAGGCGCGGGAAATACCAAAACCATCTCCCAATAGACCCAGCAAAAATGGGGCCCCTGCAATAGCAACACCTGCAGCCAAAGAAGCCCGACCAATAGCTAAATCTGGACGCCCATCGCTTAAGCCAATTAAACGAATTGAAGAAAGTGCGAACTGCATTGAAATTCCTAAACCAACAATTAGTAGGCAGATGAGTGAGAGCACCATGTTGTGCGATAACCAGAAACCTAAGAAGCCTAAGAATTGCAGTGCGATGATTGCACGAAGCTGGGTATCGAGGGAGAGATTTTTAAGAACTAATCCACCGTACCAACGACCTATTCCCATTCCTGTACCAAGTGCCACGATTGCAACAGTTGAAATCGCTGCAGTTGAACCAACTCGTTCTTTAAGGAGTGCTGCTGCCCAGAAAGATGTCGCAAACTCACTTGAAATACAGGCAACAAAACCAAACCAAGCAATCCAGAACTTTATTGAGAGTTTTCCACCTTGTGGACCGTGCTCATCAGGTACATGTTCGTCGGCATCTTTTTCGCGTCCAACAAAGAACAAAATTAGCGCAACTGGAATGGCAAGAAGTAATCCCAAACGCCAAAGACCTGGGTATGCAATTGCAATTGTTCCAATTAATGCGGTTCCTGTAACGAATCCAACTGATGCAATTCCATTGGCTTGCGGAATCGCGACCTCTGCCGCCTTGCCGTAATGCGACGACATTTTGGTCAGCATCGTATTGATAACAACCGATGTACCAAAACCGGTAATAAATGTTGCAGGTAGCGTGATGTACACAGGTGGAGAAATCACAAACAAAGTTAGACCGACAATAAAGATGGATAAACCGATCCAACTGGCACGGTGGCGCCCATATTTATGAGCAATTCGTGGATTTGCCCATCCTGCAAAGATTGATGCAACACCCATTGCTGTTCCGTGCAAACCAGCAATTGTTAGTGATGTGCCTTGGTCTGCGCGCAATAAGGATTGCGCCGGGCCAAAGCCACCTAAGTAGAAATTAACGATTGCGGTTTGAACCGCTACTACCCAGAAAAATCTGTCGCGATGAAAGCTCTTAGACATTACAGCGCAGCAACAACGTGATCAATGCACTTAGTAAGTGCTTCAACATCACTTGGATCAACTGCAGGGAACATACCGATGCGCAGCTGATTCTTGCCCAGCTTGCGGTAAGGCTCTGTATCAACAATTCCATTCTCGCGTAGTGCGGCTGCGATCTTGGTTGCATCGATTGCATCGTCAAAGTTGATTGTTCCAACTACCTTTGAACGCATCGCTGCATCAGTTACAAATGGAGTTGTGTAGCTGGTTTTTTCCGCCCATGAATACAAAATGTCTGATGACTTGGTGCTACGTCCGGCAGCAAATGAAAGTCCGCCATTAGCGTTCATCCATTCGATTTGTTCTGCCAGTAACATCAAAGTAACTAGCGCAGGCGTGTTATATGTCTGATCTAAACGTGAATTTTCAATTGCGATTCCTAAGTCAAAGAAAGCTGGAACCCAGCGACCACTTGCCTTGATTTTCTCTGCGCGAGCAATCGCAGCAGGGGACATGATTGCAATCCAAAGGCCACCATCGGATGCAAAAGATTTTTGTGGGGCAAAGTAATAAGTATCAAACTCTTTTGCATCAACCATTAATCCACCTGCAGCAGATGTTGCATCAACTAGAACAAGTGCGCCATCGGTACCTGCAGGACGCAGAATCGGCATTGCAACACCTGTACTTGTTTCATTATGTGTCAGTGCGTAAACATCGATTCCAGCCTCTTGAACCGCCACAGGATGTGAACCAGGTTCTGACTTAATAACTGTTGGTTCGCCCAAGAACGGTGCTTCCTTTGCAGCTGCCGCAAACTTTGATGAAAATTCTCCAAACACAAGGTGCTGCGAACGCTCTTCAATCAGCCCAAATGTTGCGATATCCCAAAACGCGGTCGAACCACCGTTACCAAGAACTACTTCGTAGCCTTCAGGAAGATTGAACAAAGATGTCAGACCTTCGCGCACACGCTTTACAACATTCTTGACCGGCTTTTGTCGGTGCGAAGTTCCCAGAATCGAATTACCACTTGCTGACAATGCAGCTAGCGCTTCTGGACGAATCTTTGAAGGACCGCAACCAAAGCGTCCATCTACTGGCTTTAACTCTGAAGGAATGATGATGCTCATGGGCTAAGACTACGGGTAGTACCGAGAGAGTTCCCAATCAGCAGTTGTGGCGGTCCTCTCATAACGCAATCGATCATGCAGGCGTGAGTATCGGCCCTGCCAAAATTCGATATCAAGCGGAGTCACACGATATCCACCCCAATGTGCAGGACGAGGAACCGCACTTCCTTCGGGCCACTTTTCGGCAGCACCTGCAAATCGTTGCTCTAATTCTTCACGTGAAGCAAGGTGTGATGACTGCGCACTTGCCCAAGCACCAATTTGTGAACCCCAAGGTCTGGTTGCAAAGTAATCATCTGATTCTTGTGCTGAGACTTTTTCAGCAATGCCACTAATTGATACTTGGCGTTCCATTGCATACCAAGGAAAGAGCAATGAAACATTTGGGTTTAGTCCAATTCCATGTGCTTTGCGGGATTGATAATTTGTAAAAAATGTAAAGCCACCTTCGGAAATATCTTTTAGTAAAACGGTGCGAGTATTAATCTGCGAATCTGCAGTAACCGTTGACAACACCATTGCATTTGCTTCGACGATAACGGGGTTTTCATGTGCATCTTTCAACCACATGGCAAAAGCTTCGAAAGGGTTGCTGGGTAGTGTTTCTAGACCGGCATCACTATACGAACGACGCATCGCACGTATTTCATCGCGGGTAACGATCTCTTCGGCCATACCCCTATCGAACCCCACTTTGGGTCGAGGAGCGAGTTTTCAGACCACGTCTGCAAAGGCTCATGTAAGGGGCACCCTTTATAACAATCGGATAAAAAGGTCACCAAACCGCTAAAAATCTGAGGGAGTTTGTTGCATTTGAGCATTAAAGGCGGTGGGATGGAGCCACTAGGAAGCCTGTACCTCCAAGAAGTGGCTTCGGGATCTTAAAGGAGAACAATTTAGTGAAGAACAGACTGCTTAAGGGTCTTGCTCTTGTTGTAACAATGTCATTTGCCGCTGGCTTGACAATTGTTCCTGCACAAGCTGCAAGTGAAATTCTTATTTGGGCCGATGAAACACGCGGACCAAACCTAACAAAAGTATTTGCAAAAAAGGGTGACTGGGTTCCAGGAAGCACAATCAAGGTCGTATCTTTTTCAAGTTACGATGCATTGAAGGATGCACTTGATAAGGCTTCTGGCACAACAGGTCCAGATATTTTCGTTGCAGGTAACGACTGGGTACCAGCACTAGCTAAGAGCGGAAAGCTTGCACCTGTAGTTTTGACTGCAGCACAGAAGGCAAATTTCACTCCAAGCCAATTCTTTGATCTTTCATACGGCGGAAAGCTTTACGGCGTTCCAGTTGATGTTAACAACGTTGGAATGGTCTACAACACAAAGCTAGTTAAGTCAGCACCAAAGACATACGGTGACATGGTTAAGTACTACCTCGCTAACAAGACAAGTAAGGGCCTAAAGGCTGGACTTTGTGTTGCTGGTGGTGGAATGTCATGGGGCGCTCTTTCAGGTTTCTCAGCACTTGGTGCAGAGCCATACCTAATGAACGCTGATGGAACTGTTAACTTCAACAAGAGTTTTGATCCAGCAGTGTTTGCTAAGAACGTCAGCACATTACTTCTTGACAAAAAGGGTAAGAGCAATGGCTTCTGGCCAGCAACTGACACTGGTTGCCAGGATAACTTCCTAGCAGGCAAGGTTCCATTTGCGATTATTGGTAACTGGCACTGGCGTACATTTGCAGAAGCTGGCTTCGATATGAACATCCAACCTGTTCCAGGTGTAAAGGCCGGAACTTACGGAAAGATGTTTGGATCAGTTAGCGGTGCATTCCTTACTTCATATGCAGAAGCACATGGAGTAGCTGTCCCAGCAAAGTCACTTCTAACTAGCTTCTTTGCATCAACAAAGGGACAAGTTGCTTATCAAGCAGAAGAAGGACGCCCACCAGCCGAGAAGGGCGCTCAAAAGAGCCAGCTCGTACTTGGCGGCCAGAAGGCAATGGGAGCGGCTGCAAGCCTCTCCTCAATTCCACAGATTGGTGCTTTCTTGAACACTAATGCTGGCGGCGCAAACTACTGGGATTCAGCTCCAGCGTATTGGACTGCAGTCTTGGTTGACGGAAAGAATCCACTGACAGAAGCTAAGAAGCTTGCTGCTATTTGGAAAGCTAACGTCGCAGCAGGAAAGGCTGATCTCTAAGAGATTTTTCTTAGGGAATGAAAGTTAGAAGTTAAAACTTTCACAGTCAAAAGTTCAATAGCGTGGGCGGGATCAAATCCCGCCCACGCTACTACTTTCACATTCTGCAGAATAAAAGCCATAAGGAAGCGGTAAAAAGTGAGCAGCATTTTTCGAGGTAAGTTTGCATTGGTCCTCAAAATAATCATCCTTGCAGGCATCACAGCGATCTTGAGCTTATTGGCTCAGAGCGCAGTCGCCTCGGGTGAAATCGCGATCGGCATATTTCTTGTTGTTTCAATCGTGGCACTGAATTTTACCTATTTCACAAAAATTTCAATCCCGCTTAAATTTTTCGTACCGGGAATTCTCTTTTTTATTGCCTTTGTAATTGCACCAATTCTTTTT
>Ga0164295_10001326_pt1 | contig 20465 bp, 23 predicted proteins | sample GEODES006metaG_FD_111798 | JGI IMG/M metagenome (GOLD analysis project Ga0164295, IMG submission 111798) | Oligotrophic lake water microbial communities from Sparkling Lake, Wisconsin, USA - GEODES006 metaG | ecosystem: Environmental > Aquatic > Freshwater > Lake | place: USA: Sparkling Lake... | reverse complement strand
TCTGAAGATGATATAGTAGCTGATAGGAGATTAGTTCCCCCCATTTGGTATAATGATAAAAATGGCAAAAAAAGAAGACATTTTGTTGATATTTTTATTCCAAGCAAAAATCTATGCATTGAAGTTAAGTCTGGTTGGACCATTAAAAAAGAAAGCAGCAATATATTTGATAAACAAACTGCAGCAAAAGAACTTGGATATAACTATGAAATTTGGGTATACGATAGTAAAGGAAATAAGATTGAAACACACAAATAAATTATTTTTTTGGAAGCTTTATAAAGCAAGTTTCTAATAATGCTTCGTCTGATTTTGGACAAGGTTTTTCTTTTTTATTTAAGGTTGACACATGTTTCCAGAATCTAATATCAGGATCGTATTCTATGCTGTTTGTTTGAATTATTTTGTAGTTTTGTTTCTTATAAAATATTTTACGCTTTGCCCATTGATTCTTAAACGGTTGATGCTCGTCAATTATGTCAACAACAACAGGACTACTGTGTCGGTCTCTCAAAATTCTTCCAACTGCCTGTTCAATATCTGTTTTTGGAGTCGCCATTATGAGACTGGTTAGCGTGCGAATGTCAAGAGCCTCTTGGGCCATGCTAAAGGTAGCTATTATAATTTTCTTGCTCTCGCTCTCCTTTAGAGCGGCCTCTTTCATCCCACCAACGTAATATCCAACACTCGCGATATTTCTCGCTTTAATTGCATCATAAAAGTAGGTAAGCAAATTCCTATTGTGAGCAAGAATCATTATTTGCTGTGCAGGGTTTTCAGCCAACATGTCGCTTAGAACGCGCAATATGAATTCGCTCCTATGGTTATACACGCACAACTTAGAAATCATTGTACTATATTGAACATTTCCTCTAAAATCTGTTGCAACGGTTTTAAAATCCTCGTCGCCGCTGCAATACTCAATCGCTCTTACAACAACCGCGTGCTCTTCACCACGCGTCCCTTTAAATACGACTTCGCCTAAAAACATTTTGAACACCTTGGTGGTTCCATCTTTGCGATTCATTGTAGCAGATAATCCGAGTGTATATTTTGTTACCAATTTGAAAAGAGCGCATGAAAACACTTCGCTGGAAATGTGATGAACCTCATCAATAATGGTAAGACCAAAACTGTGAAACGTTGAATCGGGATAATCTTTCATAGACAATGACTGTAACATTCCAATGACAATATCTTTGTTTTCAATGTCAATAATCTGACCTTGTATCCTGCCGACGCGCGCTCCAGGTAGAAACTGTTGAATGCGTTCAATCCACTGATTTAAAAGAAATTCCTTGTGCACAATGACTAAAGTTTTCTTCTTAAGTTGTGAGCATATATACAGCGACAGGCATGTTTTTCCAAATGCACAGCAAAGCTCCAAAAGACCACCTCCAGTGCATCCATTCTTTTTAATTTGATCCAAGAAAGTTTTCACAACGGGCTTCTGATTGTCTCTCAACTCACCAGCAAACTTGATGTCAATGTCAACGCCTTCTGGTATGCGACTTTCTTTAGCCGGCCCAAAATGCTCTTCGCCAAAATATCTCGGAATATAAAATTTTTGACTAGACTCGCGATATACTGGGAAGGTGTTAGACTGATTTCCGCAACCAGGCGCCCCGGGAGTATAAGGTTTAGCTGTTAACTCGGATTTAATAAAACTCTGCTGTTCCGCAGTTAGCTCCTTTTTAAATAAAGTGTAGCCTTTCTGGCCCAAATAAGTGTTTAGCGTTTTTTCCATATTTTGCATTACGAAGGTTATTATTATTTAGTAATCAATTTTTATATGATTTTTTGAAGCCATAAAGAATAAAATCTACCATTATGATATATGGATAGTTTTTCAGATTTATTTACAAAGAAGAACTCTGGTCAAGTTGTTTTGAGCTTATTGTTCATCATTTATTTAATTATGGGATACAAAATGCCCGATTCAATTGCTGGAGTGATTGACACCATTTACGGAAAAATCGTAGTGGCTGTTGTTGCGCTTGCATTATTTTCTTACGCGAACCCCATTTTAGGTGTTCTTGGTCTCATTGTGGCGTTTGACTTAATCCGTCGTTCATCAGTCTCAACTGGATCATACGCTCTTGAGAAATACGTTCCCACTGAAGTTAAAAAGGAAACGCAACTTAATGCGATGAATCAATTCCCATACACTTTAGAGCAAGAGGTTGTCAAGAAGATGGCTCCCGCGAAGGAGTCATACGATTACACGCCAGCCTCTTTTTCTCCCGTGTTAGACGATACATACGACGCGGCACCCATTGATTACAACGGCGTTGTTTAATTATATTATATTCTATAAGAAATAACCTAAAAACTCGCAAGGCATTATTATATTGAATATAATAATGTTAATACCAACTTCCCAAATTTTTGAAAAATTGTCAGAAAATAACATAAATATAACTGGGGTATTTCACATTGGAGCTCACGATTGCGAAGAACTGCATTTTTATAATAGTCTAGGGTTAAAAAACGACGACGTTGTATGGATAGATGCGATAAATTCAAAGGTCATTGAGGCAAAAAATAGAGGTATTCCGAATGTATACAATGCTGTAATTACCGACAAAGACGACGAAGACATATTTTTTAACGTTTCAAATAATGTTCAATCGTCAAGCGTTTTAGAATTTGGAACTCATTCAACAGAACATCCATGGGTTTTTTATGTAGATAAAATAGAACAAAAAAGCATAACTGTTGATTCTTTTTTTAATAAAAATAACATTGATGGTTCAAAATATAATTTTTGGAATTTTGATATTCAAGGCGCTGAACTTATGGCATTAAAAGGCGCTGTCCACCAACTAAAAAATGTAAAGGCTCTTTATCTTGAAGTAAATGAAAAAGAATTGTATAAAAAATGCGCGTTAATTGGTGAAATTGACGAATTTTTAGCAGAATATAATTTTAAGAGAGTTATAACTTATATTACTGAACATGGTTGGGGAGATGCTCTCTACTTAATAGAAAATAAACAATAGAAAATATTATATTACAGTTTTCCAAAATATAATATTTTTGCTAGTTAACTAACCGGTTTGTGCGAATCCATTTCCACCAACACTTCCACTTGTTAGATAATTTACACCCTTATACACACTGACAATAAGAATGATAAAAATTAGAGCAAATAAAAAGAATAAAAAATAAGGGTTTGAAAGTATATTATTCAAGTCAAACTTGGTTTCAGATTTTATGTTAACAACTTCATTGGTTTCTTCTTCTGAAGCGTTTGTTGGTTGACAGTCTATGTAAATATCGTTGCTAGTTGCAGGTTTGCCTTTGGTCGGGCCTTTTGAATTAACGAATAAACTGTAGCCACCTGGAAACGCGTTTCCGCTATATGGTTTAATTAATTTTTTTAATAAATTTAAATTATTTTGAGAAATGTAAATCGCGTTTTGCGAACCAAATGCAACGAAGTGCGATTCTTTATTATCGTAACTGTAAAATTCTTTCAAGGGAATAAAATCATTCAACGTAAAGTCGGTAATTCCTTGATTGACACTTCCACCCTGAGAAGGTGCACCTTTAGAAACGGCGTTTATAATTTCAGCGATTTTATTAGACGCTGAATTAGAATTGCCATTTAAAGAAAGTGGAATGCATACATATAAAGATTTTCCTCCAGTAGTTGGTTGATGAAGCAACATCAATTCACCGTCTGCGCTCTGATTATTATATAATTGTAGAGATGGGCTGTACAAATAGCACGACGAAATAGAATATTTAGTGTTATTAAATGTAACAGAAGACGTTGAATCCGTAAAAGAGAGACTTAAATAGTTTCCATTATTTGTTGCAGTGCATCCACTAACCGGGTAATCAAATGAATAATCGCATTTATAAGTGCAATTTCCCGAAACATTTTGTGGGGATATATTCATTGGAGTTTGAACTGAATTTGTCTTGTCTGGAATTGTAATTATGTTTGATTGATTGCTCATTAATATATAAATATAATAAAAAATTATCCATTAATTATATAAGAATGAAATTAACTAAAGGAAAATTGTCAAAGATCCGAAATAAGAAGCACCAAACTGCAAAACGATTTAAGAAGTCTATTAAAGGTAATAAAACAAAAACATTTAGAAAGAGAAAGGGGTTAAATCTTCACAATACTAGTATCAAAAAATACAATGGAGGAAAAATGGAAGATGACGTTAAAGAAGGCGAAGAAGAAATCCCAAAAACAGTTGCCGCTAAACAAGAAGAACCTGCTGAGGAACAACAAGTGCCTACATCCGATGTAGTTGCACCCATTTCCGAAGAAAAAGAGCCGGTTTCCGAAGAAAAAGAGCCGGTTTCCGAAGAACAAGAACCAGTTTCCGAAGAACAAGAACCCGTCTCTGAAGAACAAGAACCGGCCTCTGAAGAACAAGAACCGGCCTCTGAAGAACAAGAACCGGCCTCTGAAGAACAAGAACCAGTTTCCGAAGAGGCATCTCAAGTTGAAGAAGAACCTGTTTCCGAAGCAGAAGAACCTCTTCCCACTGCAGAAGTTGTTGAACCTGAAAGCGATTTAATAGAAGAATCTCACGAGGTTGAACCAACCCCTGACTTAATAACGGAGAAGCCAGTTGAAAATGAAGAAGCCTCTGAAGTTAACCAAGAACCAGAAGTTGAACCAGTTGTTGAACAGGCAGTTAAAAATGATCTATCTATTGTTGCAGAATCACTTGACAAATTGGCTGAATATATTTCTGATAAAATAGCCCAAAAATTAAAGTATGGTTCTTCAAACGAATTAAATAGAGATTCATTTAATGCCGTTGCAACTGCAAATAACGCAATTGTAGAAGCTTAGAGTTTTATTATTATGTAAAATGCATAAAAATAAAATACATATATAAGAATGAACCTTATAATTTTTTTACTTCTTCAACCACTATTTTGCCATTCAAATAAAATTTTTGGAAGCGTTTATGGAAATACAAAAAATATAGGAAGCAAAATAGCAAATACGATTACAAGGAAATATGACGGAACTGTTAGAACCTTGGTAAAAACACCTCTTCACGCTAAAACTGACGCGAATTATAAAAAACAGTTTTCCAGATCCAAATTGGCAAGAGGATCAGCACTTTCTAAAAAATGCAATTCGCGTTGTTCTGCAAATACTCCGTGCAACAAGCGTTGTCAACTAGCCAGAGACAGGTATCAATTGAATTTGGCAAAGACAAAGTATAAGAAAGATAACGTAAAAAAATACACGACGACGCAATTAAATCAACGATACTATAGAAGTCAAGTGTCGGATGGTAAGTGCAATTCTAGATGCCAAGCAGCAAAAGCGCTATATCAAAAACAGCGAACTCAATACATGAAAACATTTCACGAACCATGTCAAAATGGTCACATAAAAAATACTGGAACTCTTAATGGAAAACCGTTGAGCGATCAAGGAAATCCCAGCGGAGATACTCCTGGCGACAAGACAACTATTGGCGGGTATGGAGGAGTTGCAAAAGGTCGCCCATTAGGCGCACCAGGAGCGGGTCAAATAAATTGGGCCAATTCGGCAAAATATAATTGGCGAACAGATTGTAAGAGTTATTCCAAAATTATTGGCTCAACGAAATCACCTACCAAGAAATCAATCTAGACCAAGAAATCAATCTACGCCATGAAATAAATCTACACCAAGAAATAAATCTAAATAAACGGAATGTATTTTATCGTGTCGTTGTCGTATATTGTTATTTTGAACGCTTGATTATATCCTTCTACATAAACTGAATCGCCATTGTAAAGCTCGTCGCAACCATACTCATTTGTGCAACTTCTCCCGCTTCTAACAATTGGCAGCTTCACACTATTGTTTTGGTCGCTCATTGTATAATATTGCCATTTGTTACGATTTGTGAACAATGGTCGCCCCATTAGCGGTAATATTTTTCCGGATCCATTGAGAGGAGTTAATAATCCCATTTGACGATAATTAGTATCAACCGCTCCAACGTTCGTTGAAACGTTAATAGGAACTGTTCCAGGAGGAATATAAGTGCGATTTGGCACTAAATATCTCTCATCACTTAATGGAGGAACATATGGATTCATTAAAACGTCTCCGGGCAAATTGTTATATCCATAGTTGGGTCTCGTAAAAAAACCAAAATAGCTTTCATTTGGATCGCGCATTGTTGATTTTTGCTCTTGGTTTATAATAATTCTCTGAGGTGTGTTAACGCTTTTATAAATAAAATAAAAGACGACTCCAATTATTATTAATAAAAATAACATTGTCGCATTTTCTAAACATATTACTCCAGGTGGGCATTTTCTGCTCATTTATAGATATATATATTGCAACACAATATATATTTCAAAAATCTAGATAACGAGATGATTAGTTCCTTCTGTGAATTTTTTTATAACGTCTTTTTTGCGTTTTACCGCCAGAAAAATGTCCGGTTCTCGCTCTTGTTATTCTTGAAAAACCAGGTTCTTCTACAGCAGGTGCGGAAGAACGCGTTGTATATCCGGGTGCGGCATTTTGCGCAGCCATAGACCAATTAGCAACGTTGCTTCTATCGTATGAAACGCGAGGTTTTACGGAAAATAATCTACCTTGAGCCATCATTCCTTCAATAGCCATAGAACTCACGCGATTTGCCGCACCCAATGGAGCCTCCGTAAGTTCCCTAATTATTGCTATTATTCTCTCATAAACACCTCTAGCTTGAGGATTAATCACTAGTTCAGCGCGAACTGTTGCGGGTCCACTCGCAATCCACCCGGAACTTATTCCTTCTCCATATATATATTTTAAAAACGTAATTAATTGAGGTCTATCAAACCCTATATCGGCAGTCATATTAAAATAAGTTGTGTTGGTCGCGTAATCTACGTAAGTCATGAATTTTATGATTTTTTGCATTCTCTCTATAACTACATCTACTGGAGTTCTCGCGCTAACATATAAATCAGTAATGTCGTACTGCATTATTTCAGCAAGATCAGTCTGAAATCTTGAACCTGCAAGAACATTGTATTTTTCAATGATTTCTCCAGAGTCTGAAGGGAATGGTTGTCTTTTAGTAAAATTCAATGTTCTTCCAAAATCAATTAATACACTTCTAGCTTCAACTCTTCCCACGGTTGGAGGTGATCTGCTGGCCAACACATTCCCCGCATGGCAATCATAATTCATTGTTTTTAATTTCGCAAACAGAATAAATATTTGAGCCAATGCATAATTGCAATCACTGTTATAAGCAACCGGGTCTTCTACACCGGAAAGCTCTCTAAAATCGGGGTTAGCCAATTCCATTGTCATTAAACCAAGAATTCTTCCTGGAGTAACATTGGCCATTAAATATCTTAACATTCTCGTCGCAGTGTCATTACCAGTTGCTTTTGTTAAAAGAACTCTTAATAAATGTTCTGATGCAGGTTTGTCAAACGTTGAAAAATCCACAGCGGCGAGGCAAATGGGTTTTCCAGAAGGGCTCAGGGTTTTGGTGTAAATTTTTTGCTGTATATCGGCTTCAATTTTGAAACTCTCCAAGTTTTCAGTCTCCTTTTCTCTCCCTTTGGGTAAAGGCATTCCGTCGTCATTCTTATCGCCTGGAATAACCAAGTTGGGCAATTCAAGGTCATCGTCTCCGTCGCCAATAATAGCAAACTTGAAAATTAAACTATATATTGGAACAGTAAAATCGGTTCCTGCAGAATTCAATCCAAAAAACTCCGAGTTTTCTGGCACTGGTGGAACATCTAATCTAAATATAAACCCCTTCAATGAACTATACGCGATTTTAATTAAACTCGCATGAGGGTTTGTTATCATTTTGTAAACCGCTTGCCAGCTAGTTAAAGCAGCATTTTTTTGCTTTAACCCGCCTTTAACTTGTTTTCTTTTAATCGCACGTCGGTTCTTTTTTGTTTTTTTATGAAGACGACGGCTTGTCATTTATTGTATATATTACACAAAGAAATAATTCATTGTTTGTGTGATAATATTTGCAAGATCTTCTTGTTTCTAAGCTGACGCCTTAAATTGCTTTGCCATTTCAGCAATATTCCCAAAGTTCTTCATATCAAACCCGTTCATTAAAGTCTTTGCTTGATCTAATAAAGGAGTCATGCTCTTCATTGCTTCGGCTAATTGCAATTGTTGATTCATTAATTTTTGTGTATCCGCCGTTAAATTCTTAATTCCGTCTCCGCCCAAAATCTTATTCAAATCCCCGTACGCATCTTCAACAGTGGCCGCATAATCAACGCGGTTGTTTTTCTTGTTATAAACAGTCGTAAACCCTTGCTCGGTTGGTTTTGGGATAGGGTTTCCACTGGCATCTTTCGCATCTTTCTCCGCGTTCTTAACAACGGCCGCTCCTGTGGCGTTATCCACTTTAACGTCTGAATCTGCCGGTTTTTCTACTTGTTTATCATCTTTATTATCCTTTTTATTGTCTGCGACCTTCTTTTCGCTGTCATCCATGCTTCCGACAACACCTTCTCTCATTATGCTTGCGGCAAAGATGCTGGTTACAATAAGAGGAACTCCCAAAGCAACAACCATATTTTTATTGAAATGGTACACTAAATACCCGAGCAAAACAAATACAACAACGGCTTTATAGTTTCCCATGGCGAGGTAGCCTAAAACATTGGCAACCGCTAAAAAGAAAACAATATATAAGACGTACTTATTTTCTAACAGTTTTTTAACAGAACTAGGAAGCTTCATTTATATATATATTCAATCAAAAAAAATTGATGAACGCGTATTTTTTATTTTTTGTTACTAAATAGTAAATAGCAAACAGTTAACAATAAATGGAAATCGTTGATTTGAGAGAAATTCAACGTCTTCAAAGAAATAAATATAATTTGGTTGTGTGCGAGTTATTTAACCGATACATACATGGTTATTGTGAAGACAGTGACAAATCTGTTGAAGATCACTATTTGTGCGTTCACATTTTGCGCGATAGAAGCATATTTGACACATACGATTCCAGCGATGATGAAGATAACGCCGTTTATTCAGACGAGGCACACATTTACGACATAGTAGATTTGCATGGTGCTTACTACGCGTCAAGATCTCGCGCAACGCGTAGACCCCACAAATTTATTAGGAATTATGACAACATTATATCCCGAGGCAATTATATTCAACCGCACATAGGTGAAGTTATTTATTTGTCAAGCGGAGAATGTGTCGCCATTATAAAAACAATTTGGCTAAGACTAGTGCAAAAGTGTTGGCGGCGAGTTTACAATCAAAAGAAGATCGTTATTTTAAGACGAAGAAATATAGATTCATTGAGACACAGAGAAGTACATGGTAAATGGCCGAAAAATTGCAACTATTTACCATCTATATATGGAATGTTTTGGTCGGGAATCTGCGTTTATGTCTAGTTTGATGAAGTAGATCTGCGCGTGCTTCTCCTGCGAGTATTTCTATAAAGCGCGCGATATCCGCCGCGTTGGGTTTTCTTTGCCTTTTTTCCCTTTCCCTTTCCCTTTCTAGATTTTTTCCCGACTTTTCGCTTTCCTCCGCGAACAACCGTTCCCCTTGCAATTCCAGCGGGTCTAAATGGTGGTCTTTGAGCTAGATTTCTCGCAGCAATTTGCCTTTGTTGATCTCTTGGAACGCGTTGTCTTAGAGCGTCTGGAAATTCTTCAGGCGCAGCTGCTACTTCTTCTTCTCCAGCTCCACTTGGAGCGGCAGCAGGACTAGGAGCGGCAGATAAAACCTTATCCAAATCGCTTTCTAATTGTGCCAATGCTTGTTGAACGTCGGCATAACTCGCACCGGCAGCATCGTGCAATTGCGTTATGCTAGAATCATTTTGCTGAATTGATGCATCAATTTGATCTATTAAACCAAGTATTTGATTTATTTGTTCCGTGCAACGAGCCACATTAGCCTCACGTTGAGCCAAATTTTTTTGAGCTTCTTGCAATTGTTGTTGCATTTGTTGGCTCTGACCTTGAGCATCTGCCAATTGTTGCGTTATTTGAGCAACTTGAGCGGCGGCGGCATCTCTCTCTTGCGTTAATTGTTGCAATTGACCTTGAAGACCTTGTAATTCTGTGCGAACGTTATCCCTCTCTTGGCGAAATCCGTCTCTTTCTTGTGTTAATTTTCCAATCTGAGCGGCAAGACCTTCTATTCTTGGGGAGATTTGACCAATGCGTTGTTGTAAGGCTTGAATCCTTTGAGAAATTTGTCCCTTAAATGCTTCATTGGCTTGTCTCTCAGCACCAATTCTGTTATTTATATCGCTTATTCTTTGCACGAATTGTTGCATTTGTTGCATTTTTTCTTGAGGAATGCAATCTTGTGGTTGAGCCATAATTTATATATATTACGCATATAAATTATTTATTGTTTTCTATTTTCTTTTTTCTATTTTTCTTTTTTCTATTTTTCTATTTTTCTTTTTTTTATTTTTCTTTTTTCTTTTTTCTATTTTGTTTACGTTTTTACTATTTCGTCTAAACTGCTTTTTATCTTATCCATCTCTTTCAAAATTCCACGTTGCTCGCTCCTAGTATTATGAATATCTTTTTCTGTTAATTTGCCGCTTACAACTATGTCTCCCAAATATTGATTCAATATATTCATGGCTCGCATTTGATCTTCATTTTGCTTTATGATATAATTGTGATATCTCTGATAGTCGTTTTTAACTCCTTCTAAAAACTGGTTTTGACCAATAGAGCCTTCTAAAGTTTTTCTTTTTTCAAGAAGCAAATTTCGTTTGGCTTTAATCTGATTCTCTATTTGCGTTAAATAATTGTCTCTATCAGCTAATGTAAATTCATATACTTGCATACTTACACTATAACTCTATTTTATTTTATTTGTTTTTTTTATTTTGTTTTTGTTTTGTTTTAAAAATACTTTAAAAAGAGAAAAGACTCTATGATTAAAATATAAAATCTTTGCTATATATTATTTAGGATGTCAAAGAATAATTTGGAGCCCTTGCTTGCACCAGACGATAACAGGTTTGTTATGTTTCCAATTCAAGACCAAGATATATGGAAAATGTATAAAAAACAAGTGGATTGTTTTTGGCGAGCCGAAGAAATTGATTTATCTAAGGACGGAGTGCACTGGGAGAGCTTAGAAACGGATGAAAGATATTTTATTTCCATGATTCTCGCGTTTTTTGCTGCGAGCGACGGAATTGTCTTGGAGAACTTGGCTGCACGATTTATGAGTGATGTTCAACTTTCTGAGGCAAGAGCGTTTTACGGCTTCCAAATTGCTATCGAAAATATACACAGCGAAACCTATTCTCTTCTCATTGAATCATATATTAAAAACTCCGAGGAAAAAAACAGACTTTTTCACGCAATAGAACATTTTCCTTGCATTAAAAAGAAGGCGGATTGGGCACAAAAATGGATGCATGACAATCGCAGTAGTTTTGCCACCAGATTGGTAGCGTTTGCTTGTGTGGAGGGAATCTTTTTTTCAGGCGCATTTTGCAGCATTTACTGGTTGAAAAAACGCGGTTTAATGCCAGGGCTAACGTTTTCCAATGAGCTAATTTCTCGCGACGAGGCTCTCCACACCGAGTTTGCCGTGTTGTTGTACAATAAACTTCAAAAGAAGATGACAAAAGCAAGAATTCACGAAATAATCAAAGAAGCAGTTGAGATTGAAACGGAATTCATATGCGAGGCTCTTCCATGCAGACTGATCGGTATGAATTCTCAATTAATGACTCAGTATATTCAGTTTGTTGCTGATAGGTTGTGTCTTCAATTGGGGTATGATAAAATCTACAATGTAGCGAATCCATTTGATTTCATGGAGCTTATTTCATTAGAATCCAAGACGAACTTCTTTGAAAAGCGTGTGGATAGTTATGCATTGGCAGAAAAGACAAAGGCCGATGATGTCTTTGATTTTAATGCCGATTTTTAAACCTTCAATGGTGTAAAAAACGATGACGTCAGAAAAAAACATTATAAAAAACGCTTAAAACAACATTATAATAAAGTAGTATAATGTTATCTAGAACAATCGCGCGCAAGATGTCTTCAAATGTAACTCCAGTTTCCGCAATGGATGTTTTTCAGAAGAGTTGTTATCACAAGATTGATTTCAAAATCAACGAGGAGAGTTCCGTCCAACAGGCAGTAAACCGTTTCACCGCTTTTAACATTGGCTGTCTAGCTGTTACAGATAGTAATAATAAGGTTGTCGGCGTTTGCTCCGAGCGCGACTTTATCACAAAGGTAGCCTCTTTGCGAAAGAATAGCGAAACTGTAAAGGTGAAAGAAATTTGCACGTATGGTCCAAACACAATTATTGCTAAGAAAAGCGACAGTCTAAATACGTGCATGAATAAGATGATGTTCAAGGATATTCGTCATCTTTTGGTTATTGATGACAAGAATGACGAATTTATTGGGATGATTTCCATTAAAGACTTGATCAAGGAAATGAATCAAAAGAACAATGAGATTATCACCCGTTTAACTGACTTTGGCATGGGAAAGGGTGCCTACTTTAGTAGCGAATAGACTTGGCCAAACAAAATCCGTCTTTTTTGATGTTGGTATTTTCAAAAAATATAACCCGACGGCGATTAAAATCAAACCTAAATATTGAAGAGGATCGTGAAATCTCTCGCCTAAAAATATATATGCTGCAGCGCTCTCAAGCAATCCACTTATTCCATCCCACGCACCATTTACCATCATAACAGTAGAATGTTGAAGCGCCACTATTAACATACCAACCACGCCGATGTATCCCACCGTTCCTATTAAAAATGGTGCAATTCCACCATTATTGGCAAATTGTTTGAACCCAAAATCGCCAACAATTTCTACGCACGACAATGCTATAATTTGTGGAAGACTCATAAACTATACTATCTTATATAGTTATAATATATTATCTGTTTGTCATAAATTTATTTTCGGGTAAAAAAAGAATATAAAATAATAGTCTCCAGGAATATAATACAGAAAATGATTACGTGTAACTTAATGGGAGGATTGGGAAATCAGTTGTTTCAAATTTTTACCACTATATCTTATGCAATAAAAAACGGAGATAGTTTTTGCTTTGCCTATTCGGATTTTTTAGGCAAAAGACCGACTTATTGGAATACTTTTTTGGCTTCTCTAAAAATTTTTACTGTGAGTTCATTGCCAGAAATGCACGTTATAAAAGAAAATGGGTTTCATTACACAGAATTGCCACCTCAATTTGAGGGAGAAAACACAAAATTAGACGGGTATTTTCAGAGCTACAAGTACTTTGATGCATATTGGGGCACATTATGCAGATTAATAAAATTAGAGGATCAGAAAAAATATATATCTCACAAATACAATCACAACTATGATAACCTAATAAGTATGCATTTCCGTTTGGGAGACTACAAACATTTGCAACACTGTCATCCTCTTATGACGCACGAATATTATAGAAATAGCGTGCAACATATAATAAGCAAAACCGACAATGAAAAGTTAAAGATTTTATATTTTTGCGAAAAGGAAGACGATGACGCGGTTCAACTAATAGTGGATAAACTTCAGCAGCAATTTACAGAATGCAGGTTTGTTAAGATTGACCACGGAATAAATGATTGGGAACAATTACTAATGATGAGTTTATGTCACCATAATATTATAGCCAATAGCTCATTCAGTTGGTGGGGAGCTTACTTTAATTCTCATGAAGATAAAATAGTGTGCTATCCTGACATTTGGTTTGGTCCAGCATTGGCTTATCACGATCTGAAAGACATGCATCCCGTGGAATGGTCAAAAATAACGTCTGTATAAAAATACAAAAATAAAAAAATACAAAAATAAAAAATATAGTTCTTGAAATGAGTTAAAACTAATTTATATTATGAATTACATAATATAAATGACAGAAAAAGTTGAGCAAGAGTATATTTTGTTGATTATGAATTGTATGAGATATAGAGAGAAAGCAATTCAGCAAAAGACTGGATGGCTTCAAGGTTTACCAGAGAGTATTTATCACTATCACGTTATTGGAAACCCTGATATGTCTCTGCCTTACAACTTTGACAACGAAGAGAGAATTTTATGGGTGAAAACGGCAGACGATTACGTTTCTCTTCCTAAAAAAGTTATTGCGGCGTTGTCTGCGGTTCGCAACACATTCAAGTTCAAGTACGTCTTTAAAACCGACGATGACCAAATCTTGGAAGACGGAAAGTTTTTTGAAACGTTAATAGACAATCTTGTAAGAAAGTCTACTAAAATGAAGGCGCATTATGGGGGGCAAGTTGTAGATGTGCAGATACCGTATTTATCTCAGTATTTCCAGATTCATCCAGAATTACCTCAGGATATGATTATTCAAAAAACAGAGTATTGTAGTGGTCGCTTCTACCTTCTCTCACCTGAGGCCATTACTAATTTGGTTTCAAAGAGAGAAAATATTGAAAAGGAATATTTAGAAGACTATGCGATCGGATTGAATTTGAACCCCATTTTCAAAAAGGTAATGATCCCAATTCAAAGCGATAAGTATTTCATTGACTCGCACCTAAATAATGTTATTGCATAAATAAAGTGGAACGCCGGTTAGTTATAGTAATTCTATTATCAGTTTTCTTTTTCTATAAAGTTATTTTTTAGAAAACGTCATTCCAGAATTTAGATAACGCACGCGCCTAAGGTAAATTTGGGAGTGATGGAATTACAGGTTCCATCTTTGGTGGGCCTCAGCCTCCTTTCATCTTTCTCATTTTGCGAGTTTTTCGCAAGTTCTTCCTAGCGTGGGATTTTTTGCGTGCTACAAGAGTCTTTCTAGGCGGCATTATATATTATGCAAAGATTTGATAATAATATATAATTATTTTTTGTTTCATTTTGTTACATTTAACCGGCATTACATTTAACCTGGATTAGATTCCACGAGGCGAATTCACCATTTTTTTCCAAGACGATATTCTATGTAAAGCGTGATTGTGTAGAATCGCAGATTCTTTTCTAGAATAATCAAACAAGAATAAACCGTCTTCATTGTGTCTGAAAACGCGATTATTAAACAGTTCCGTAGCATTTTCCCAGGCATTATTTAAATCTCCATTATTTTTGTTCATTTGATATATAATGCAGCGATCAAAATCATACGCGGTCAATAAATCAGCCTCTCTTACAATGTGATACGCTTTTTGATAACAACCCATGTCAGGAAACCCCGTTTTTTTAACCTTAGAATATGACATTGTTGACATTATCTGTTTTGACACATTTATCTCAACTGGAGTTAACAAGTTTTCACGCTGCAAAAATTTTTCTATTTCGTTTAATCCCTCTCGCTCGTCCATATATTTTCTATCGCACATGTCGTGAAGAACCGCCGAAACGTATATAAGGTTCTCCTGGTTTTTTAGAATCGGATAATTTTGAACTTCGCTTTCGTATATCTTTCTAGAATAATGTAAAACATTCAAGCTATGCGACAAACCATGCGACTCGTCTATTCCATATTTCTGTGTTGCAATCAGCACAAAATGCAAGAGCTTTGACATTAAACTTGTCTGCATTTTGCTATACGTGTATATATTTGTCCCGTTATTTTTAACCTCTTTTCTAAAGGTTATTCTTTATAAGAGGGTTTTCCGAGGGGGTATTTCTATTTTTATTATTATTATAAGATGTCAGTTTGTCTAATTGAAGCATGATTGATTTATAATTTGTGCGACGTTTTTCAATATCACTGTAATCATCTCTCTGAACAACCGTCGTCGGTGTAATTAAAAACCAGTTGTCTGTGTGTTGAAGCTTGGTCCAATATTGGTCAATGGCGTACAAATGATGATTATATGGTTCTTTAATTAGTTTTTCTATACTAGTTGCAAAATTATCTATTAGTTTGTCATAATAATCGCGTTTAACTAGATAACCCGTCGTAGTCTGACACCAAGAAACTTTTACACTATAATCGTTTGTAACTGAATATTCTTTTATATTATTTCCTGCGATCAACACGACGTCCCAATCGTCAACATTTTCTAGAAATCCGTTTAGTTGTTTAACAAAAAGCTGTGGATCTAAAAATTGTATGTCGTCTTCGCATATTAAAACATGATCCCAATTATTTTCTTTGGCTGTTTTCAAACATTTTAAATGACTTAAACTACACCCTAATGCCCCAAATTTCATTTTAATAGCGTTAAACCTAGTGTGAGTAGTTATTCCTATTGAGTTTAACTGATTTTCAACGTGATGTTTTCTATCCACGCGATGCTCTAAATTTATATAAAAGGCGTTTTTAATATCACTAAAACTTTTAAGCATGTTACTATACTTATAAGTGTATGTATAATAATCTTAAATAGAAACTGCATTTTATGTATTTTTTCCGGATTCACAATATAAAAACAAAAACTTATAAGGTATAATATAATAAACATGAAGATCGGAATTTTAATTCCTTGCACTTCAAGAGGCTATAATTGGTCCGATTATAAGGAAGCCTTTTTATATCATTGCACCTTTAAAACCTTTTTGCTAACTTATGATAAAGAACATGAATACACGTTTTACATTGGTATTGATAAAGGAGATCCGATATACGACAATGAAGATATTAAAAAGAAGTTCACTCGTTTTCTCTCTGTAATGAAGAATGTTGATATGGAATTTATATACATGGATGGAATTCCGAAGGGGCATTTAACCATTATGTGGAATCGGTTATTTGAAAAATCTCACAAGGATGGCTGCGATTATTTTTTCCAATGCGGCGATGATATTGAATTTGTTACAAGTGGCTGGGTCAATGACTGTATTAGTGCTCTTTTAAATACAAAAAATGTTGGATTAGCTGGACCAATCAATAACAACATTCGCATATTAACTCAATCTTTTGTTTCAAGAAAGCACATGGATTTATTCGGGTATTATTTCCCTCCAGAAATAATTAATTGGTGTTGTGACGATTGGATAAACGAAGTGTATAAAGGGTTAAAGTGTTATTACCCGCTGCAAAACCATTCGTGCATTAATGCTGGGGGGCCACCTAGATATATTATCAATAATGATGTTACTATAAACGAAGATAACTTAACAGAAAACACGAATAAAATGAGAGAAGGTTGCGCAGTTATTGTTGAAAGAGACTTGGGGAGAATAAAGGATAAATTATTGTTGGCTTTTCTAGAATAAAAGGGTTAAAGAAAATAATGCATTGTATATCACGAATGATTTTAACAGAAGATAAAATCATTGATTGGGTTGAGTCTCAGAGAGGCTTATTAATAACAAGGAGAACATTAAATATAAACAGTTTTGATTTTAATAATTGTGTTGACAATACTTACGTTTGCATAACGGGATACAATCAAATCATTGGCGATTTTTTTACAAACATTATAAATAGATTTTCAAAGTGCGTTATTTTAATTATCATTGAGTCTGACGTAGTAGTTATCAAAGAAGAATGGTTAAATAATATGAAATTAAAACACTGTTTCACGTGGAATAAACCATTTCATCATCCAAAAATATCCTGTCTTCCAATTGGTTTGAATTACAACCGTCAGTTTAACGTGTTAAATGAATGGTTGAATAAAACGAATACTGACGCACAAGAGAAAAACAAAAACGAAAACGAAAAAAAAAACAAGAATAAGAAACTGCTATGTATGAATTATTCACCTCAGACAAACCCAGAGAGAGTAAAAATTATTGATCGGGCTAATAATGAATGGAACGGTTTTTGCGACATATTGGAGTTTATTCCACCATTAAGTTCAAATTATATTCCGTCTCACATTGAAGGCAAAATTCGGGTTGACGTGTCTAATCCAAAATGTTACGACGAATGGGTAAAATATAAATTTGTTCTCTCTCCACCTGGAGCTGGAATAGATTGTCATAGAACGTGGGAAGCCGTGAGTGTTGGTTGCATACCAATCGTCTTGTCATCGGAGTTGAATGAATTGTACGAGGATCTGCCAATATTAGTATTAGAATCCTGGGATCAAATTACAGAGGAATATTTGGAGAATCGGTTCAATGAAATAAATGAGAAAATACGCGCGGGGTTATATAATTATGAAAAGATAACGCATGAATATTGGGTTAATAAAATAAGCGATCTTCCAAGATACCCTCAAAAAATTCATTTTATGACTTACGGAAACGACAAATTTGAAAAATCCAAAAGGCGGCTTTTGAATGAGGCCGCTCAATTTGGCGAATTTGCATCAATAAATGGTTATGGGCCAAATGATTTATCGGATAAATTCAGAGAAAAATATAAGGAAATTTTAAACCAGTCGCGAGGCGGAGGATATTGGATATGGCGACCAGTTATTCTGCACGAAGCCTTGAAATTTATAAACGAAAACGATATCCTTGTTTATTTGGATGCAGGTTGCAAATTAAACAAACAAGGAAAACGCAGGTTTCGCGAATATATACGCACGCTGAATGAAAACGAAAATAAATATGGGGTCATGTCATTTCAAATGTCTGGAAATACTGGGCCAGGCGGTCTTGAAATAGAGAAAAAATGGACTATAAAGGAGATTTTTGATAATTTCAACGTTGACATTAACAGCGAAATCGCAAATAGCGGCCAGCACCTTGGCGGAATTTTGGTTATGAAAAAGAATGAACATCTGAAGAAATATATGAATATGTATGTTTCAACCGTTTTAACGAAACCGTTGCTTTGCACCGACGTTTATAATTCACAAAATCAAATAAGCGAATTCCGCGAAAATAGACATGAACAAAGCATAACTAGTGTTTTAAGAAAAATAATGGGGTCTGTCGTTATTGATGGAGACGAGTCATGGATGGTTCCATTTGGCGAAGGAGAATCGTTAAAATATCCATTTTGGGCCGCAAGAATACGTCAATAATATAATACTTTGAAAAATATAATATAAACGCGTTTGACAATTTATATTATATATTTATTTCCACATGGATACTCTAGACAAAGTCAGTGTTATAATCCCAACGTATAATAGATTTTCATATTTATTAAACGCTATTAATTAGTGTAAAATCTCAATCGTATTCCAACATTGAAATAATAGTTGTAAATGATTGTTCTAGTCAAAGAGAATATTACACCCGAGATTGGTTGGATGTAAAAATAATACATTTGGATAAGAATAGTAGAGAATTATTTGGTTTCGCTTGTGCTGCTTACGTTCGCAATAAAGGAATAGAGGCTTCTACCGGAAAATTCGTTGCTTTTTGCGACGATGACGACATCTGGCTTCCGAAAAAAATGGAATTACAATTAAATGCAATGAAAAAAACAGGTTGCAAAATGTCTTCCACGGATGGATTTGTTGGTCATGGTGTATACAATAATAACATTTCTTATAAAAAATACAATTCGGAAAACTGCTACAATACATTGCAAAATATTTACAGATCCAGAGGAAGTTCGTTGTTAGAAAACGGGTTCCCTGAAATATGGTCACTAGATTTTTTAAAGATTCACAATTGCATGATATGCAGTTCAGTTATAATTGAAAAAGACATATTAGACAAAATCAATAATTTTAAAATAATGCCTCCACCTGGAGAAGATTACGATTGCTGGTTAAGAGCGCTTGACTTTACGAATAGTGTTTACATTTCAGATGCATGTTTTTATTACGATGATGGTCACGGAGATGGTAGAAATTATTGACCTATGTGATTTTATTTTTATTTTTATTTGGGTTTTACTTGTAGCACTTGTTATAGTCTAACATGTATTTTCTAAAATCCGTTTTCTTGCTTTCAATATCACTATAATCTTCCATTTGAACTACAGAGAGAGGGATAATTAAAAACCAGTTATCTCGCTCTTGCAATTGAATCCAATATTTATCAATAGCATATAATTTCTTGTTTTCTGGCTCTCTCATTAGTTTCTGAATGCCTTCTTTATAATTTTGAATCAATGCGTCGTAGTAATGACTCTGAACAATGTACCCTGTAGTGGTTAAACAATGATGAACCTTTATGCTATTCGCGCCATGTTTTTCATAAGGAAGCATATTATTTCCTGCGAGTAATAAAACATCCCAATCCTCGGTTTTATGAGAAGACAAAAACGCGTTTATTTGGTTTAAAAATAGACCCGGGTTTAAAAACTGAATGTCGTCTTCGCATATTAAAACATTTGGCCACGAGTTATCTTTTGCCATTTGCAAACACTTTAAATGACTCATGCTACACCCGATTGCTCCATTTTTCATTTTGATTGCGTTGAATCTTGTTGGTTCGCGTAATCCAATATTCGCAAGTTGTTTTTCAACGTGTTCTTTTCTATCTGTGCGATGCTCCAAATTTATATAAACAACATTTTTAACATTTTCAATGTTAGTGATTCTATTTAATTCGCTGGAATTATTATTTTCCATTTGCAAATAATAATTATAATATTCAGTAATAGAAAGCATTTAATTCTCTTTTTTCCAAATATAAATATATTCTTTATA
>Ga0164295_10001324_pt1 | contig 20483 bp, 8 predicted proteins | sample GEODES006metaG_FD_111798 | JGI IMG/M metagenome (GOLD analysis project Ga0164295, IMG submission 111798) | Oligotrophic lake water microbial communities from Sparkling Lake, Wisconsin, USA - GEODES006 metaG | ecosystem: Environmental > Aquatic > Freshwater > Lake | place: USA: Sparkling Lake... | reverse complement strand
GTTGTCTGCCCCAATGATGTTTTGGTTGGTTGCACAATTATACCATTGGTAAGACATTCCAGCCGGAGTAGCTACGATCGTAACTGGATCCGTTGAAATTGCATTTGCATTTGGTATCGCATTCACGTTGATCGTAACATTGTCTTGGTTAGAACAACCATTTTGTCCGATGCCTGTAACCGTATAACTTGTTGTTGATGCCGGAGCAAAAGGAACGCCATCAATGATGTTGTTGTTCCAAGTATACGTTATGGCGCCTGTTGCAGTCAAGGTAACAAATTCACCGCTACAAAAGGTTTGGTCTTGTCCGGCATTTACTTGTGGTAATGCAAGTCCAGTTACAATAACTGTGTCAGTGTTTGTACATCCATTGGCTCCTGTTGCAGTTGCCACATAAGTTGAAACACCTCCGACCGTTGCAAACGGCACATTGTTAAGTACACCATTGTTCCAAACAACCGACCCAGAACCTGTGGCTACCAAGGTTGTGTTTACACCTGTACAAGCATTTTGGTCAAGTCCTGCATTTACCGATGGCAATGGTAAGATACCGATGCTTGTTGTAGATGTTGAAGATCCACATTGGTTGAAAGCAACATAGGTCATGGTAACACTTGCTGGATCATTGGCACCAGCTTCGTATACAACGCTGTTGTTAGAGACATTTGGTGAAATAATACCGTTTCCATTTGTCGCAGACCAGAAGCCACCGAATGCATTCGTTGTGGTAGCATTCAATGAAACTGTACCATTCGCACATGCGGTTCCTCCGTTCGTTAAGGAAAGGGTAGGCACTGTGTTAACAGTCACAACCACTGAGTCTTGCGCAGAACAACCATTTGCTCCTGTACCGATCACAGTATAGGTTTGTGTAGTGTTCGGGAAGAAAGTTACTCCGTTGGTTACACCATTGTTCCATAAATAGGTTGTTGCACCACTACCTGAAATAGAGGCACCTGAACCGATACAAATGGCGATGTCTTGACCGGCATTAACATTTGGCAATGGCAATACGTTCACGGCCACGGTATCTACATTGATACAGCCATTTGCATCCACACCCGTTACGATGTAGTTATTGGTTGTGATGGGTGTGAAAGGCGTATTGTTCAAGACATTGTTATTCCAAGTATAGGTTGAAGCACCTGAACCTGAAAGCACAACAGCGGTGTTAAGACATACCGTTTGGTTGTTTCCTGCGGATACGTTTGGCAATGCATTTACGGTAACAAGGACATTGTCATTGTTGATACATCCGTTGACGTCTACGCCGATAACCGTATAGGTATTCGTTGCATTTGGAGTGAAACTTACACCATTCGTTACCCCATTGTTCCAAGTATAGGTACTTGCTCCCGTTGCAGTTAATGTTGTGGATTGACCAATACATATCGCTGCGTTGTTTCCAGCATTGACGTTTGGAAGTGCATTTACAGTAACTGTAACCAAAGATCTAACTGCAGAGACACATCCGTTGTCTTCACCTTGGGCATAAAAGCTGTAAACACCTGGCGTTAGCGTATTTGGTAAAACGGTAGTTCCAACTGTTTCTAAGTTAAATCCATTCCCCACTTGGTTTCCACCGTTTGCGCTGTTCCACCATGTAATGTTAGAAGCATTCGACGGCAAAGTGTACGTCACAATTAAATCGATTGTACCAAAGAATCCCGTTCCAAATGCGAAGGTATTCGTTAAGTTGACAGTTACATTACCTCCGTTATTGGAAATTAAGGTTGGGTTTTGATTGTACGGCCCAGCGTTCGTTACTTGCAGATTTACGTTGGCAAGGGTTGTTGAAGCTAAAGTTGATGCACCTGAAAGCGAAATGTCATAGTCAGATGGCCAACCAAAGTTGGAAGTACTAACGTTGTTTACACTTAGGATTGTACCCGTAACCGTTGCGCCAGCAGGAATGGCTATGTTTTGTGTAAAGGTCTGTGTACCACCAGCGTTTTGAGCAAAAAACACATTACTTGCTAAGTTGTACGTATTAGTCACAGTTTGTATTTGACCATTTACGATAGCTGATGCATTAACAATTTCGGATAAATCATTGACACAAATAGAATCATTAGCACTTACCGTTGGGGCATTGATTGACCAAGCCGGTTGAGTAATGGTAATGTTGTAGGCAGATGATAACAAGTTATTCGCATCACGTATTACCACGGTATGATTTCCAGCTGGAAGGTTGCTAGGAATACCAGTGAAAGGTCCGTTGTTTACAGAATATACAAAAGGTCCAGTTCCACAGGTAAAGTTCGTCGCTGTAAAGGATCCATTCGCAACACCGTTACATGTTGCATTGATTGCTGTGATGGTTGCAGCAACATCTGAAACGTTTACCGTAACAGGAACTGTTGCCACACTGTTACATGCACCCAAGGATGTACCTGCATAGAAAACATAGGTACCGTTGTTTGCCACTGGCATAACGGTAGTTCCTACAGTTTCGAAAGGTGAACCCGTACCTACATTATTACCATTTGCACTCGCATTATACCAATTAATGACATAATTTGGTTGAACTGGGGTAGGTACAATGTGGGCAGGATTTAGGTTCGGTGGACCTACAAAACTTGCAGGTGTACCGGAGAAAATAACCGTACCAGCGGCATTGGTTATGTTATAAGTACACTCACCAATCCAAAGTCCTATGCCGTTGAACAGTGTTGTCACATTGTTTCCACCAGAAACAGTGAATGGATAAGATGTATTAAATCCAGAAGGTAGGGTAACACCATTTAACACAGCTACACCATTTACGGACACATCAATGGTATTCCCGTTCCATCCGTCTCCAAATGAATCAAATAGATTTAAAGTATACGTTTGACTTCCCATATTGACAGGAGGGCTTGCTGCAATCTGCAAACTGTTCGAACCAGAACATATACTGTAAGTAGCTTGGTTAACAGTAGGTGCTGGAGGAACGGTACTGTCTACTGAAATGTTGATATTGTAAGTAGATGACAACAATAGGTTCGCATCACGAATTACAACGGTATGTGGCCCTGCAGCTAAATTAGTAGGTATGGCACCAAAAGCACTGTTGTCAACAGAATAGGAGTAAGGAGCTGTACCGCAAGAGAAATTGTTGGCTGTAAATGAACCGTTCGCTTGACCAATACATGTATTTGATGTGGTAATGGTAGCAACAACATCTGCAACATTTACGGTGAGTGGCACAGTAACGCTCTTACACGCACCTAAGGATACGCCTGCATAGAAAACATACGAACCATTTACTGTGGCAGGCATAACACTTGTACCAACGGCTTGCAATGAAGTTCCTGTCCCAATATTAGTACCATTCAAACTGGCATTGTACCAATTTACCACGTAGTTTGGCGCTACTAGGCCTGGAACAATATACGGTACAGTAAGATTCGGAGGACCAAATGCGCTTGCAGGTGTTCCCGAGAAAATAATAACACCGTTATTGTCAACAATGTTAAAGGTACATTCACCTACAAAAAACCCGATGGCATTGAATTGTGCAGTGATCGCATTGCCGTTAGAAACGGTGAATGGCAATGAACCTGTCAAGCCATTCGCTAAGGTAACCCCATTCAATACAGGATTCCCATTTACATTCACATTGATCGTATTCCCGTTCCATCCATCTCCGAATGAGTCAAAGAAATTTAAGGTATAAGTGAAGGTATTGTTTGCTGCAGGTGCATTCGCAGCCAAGAGCACGCTGTTCGCACCTGAACATACATTGAACAAGTTTTGTGGCACCGTTGGTGCTTGAGGAACAACTTGATCTACTTGTATCGTCAAGGTATCTTGATTGCTACAGTTTGGTGCGCTAGATTGTGTGGCTTGCAAGGTATAAACCGTTGAAACTGCAGGGTTAAATGTCCACCCTATTACTGCATTTCCAGAAACACCAGCGGCTGGCGTCCAACTGAATGTGTTGTAGGTAGCAGCACCTGCGGTCAATCCAATGGCTGAAGAACTATTCCCTACACAAATAGAGTCTAAAGGTGTTGCCAATGTCAAAGCAGGGCCTGAAGAAACGGTTATGGTAACTGGACTGCTTGCCGTTTCGCAACCCGTTAATGTGTCTTCAACAGAAACATACAACGTTGTGGTATTTCCAATAAATGACCCATAGGTATTGGCTGCTGTACTTTGAAGCGCATTCGCATTCACCGGTGAAGCATACCAATTGTAGTTGGGTCCAACAAAACCATTTACATCATTTGCTGAGGCTGTTGGAATTTGGATACCGCAATGCGTACTGTTTACCACCGTTGGAGGTAAGATCGCAGGGTAGATGGTTACATTGTTAGATGTATCTTGACTTACACAGCCTGTAAGTTGATCAGTTGCAGTAACGATGTAAGAAACAAGAAGGTTTGCCCCTGTATTGTTGATGGCTGGAGTGGTTCCAGATGCTGTATTGATCGGTGGAACCGTATTCCAAGAATAATTGTAAGGATTGGCAGGAGCCGCTTGTATATTAACCTGATAATCTTCAGTTTCACCGGACCCCATTAAGGAACACGCATTAATGGCGCCATTGATGTTACCCGACAACCTACTTCTAATTCTCATTCCGGTTAAACCTGGAAGTGCATTGGCAGGAATTGTAACATTAATGGTAACTGTAGATCCTGCTGCAATGTTTACCCCTACTTGTTGCCATTCAGAAGCAGCATACACACCATCTCTGTTATAATCTATCCATACAGAAACGATGGCATTGGAACCCGGAGCAATGGTAACAGCCAAGGGATAGGTTTGTCCAATGTTTACAGTAGTTGATAAGTTATAAGAGGTATAATATGGAAGTGCTACTGGATTATTGGCCGATGAATTATTCGATATAGTATTGAATACCACGTTGTTTACCATTCCACCACCATAGTTAGTGGTCGCACAGTAACCTACTGGAAGTACTTGGGGACCTGAAACAAAACTGGATGCAGCAAGTGCTATGGTTCCATTGTTACAAACTGCATTTGGAGGTCCTACGGCACTGGTTATAATCGGTAGTGGGTTGACTGTAACCACTAGGGTTGATGTAGCTGTACAAACACCATTGGTTCCAGTAATAGTATAGGTGTATGCGCCGTCTAGATATGGCGTAAAGGTTTGTTGCTCACCATTCAATGGGCCATTGAGTCCAGAACCATTGTAATTGTTAGCATCCCATGAATACGTATACGCTGGTGATGCGATAGACGTAGCATTTACAGGAACGGATTGACCTAAACAAATGGCAGCCGTTGCCCCAGGGGTTACGATGATTGGACTAGGGTTAACTACGGTAACTGTAATGGGTGTAGGAAGACTGAAACAACCATTGGTTCCTTGCTCGGTAACATAGTAAGTGGTTGTCGCATTCACTGGGGATTGAATCGTGGAAAAACCTGGAAGGTTGTTCGCATACTGAATGATTAAGTTGTCGATGGTGGCTAGCATGGAAATTCCGCCTGTTCTTCCAGCAATTACATGTTTCCAAGTAGATTTGTTAGCGGCTAAATAGGCAGGTGGTAATTGCACCCCGTTGAAAATGGTGGTTGCGCCAATGGTCATAAACAATTTGCCATAGTTATCAATGGAAATGGCTACATGGTTAGTGTCATTTACCCATGAAATATCATTTGAATAACTAAGTACACCTGGACTTGCTGCATTGAAAGACGCCAAGGTATTGTTGTAAAGCAAATAAACCCCTGATCCATTAGGCATAGCCCCATAAGAGTCAAAGCTAATTTTAAGCTTAGAACCAGACCCCATTTCTTGTGATGGTGTAATGGCAGATGCATCAACGTCATCGCCAAAGCTGTAAGAAACTCCATCGGCACCTGTAGAAGTGATAAGATCGAAGTCTACCATGTATGCGGTGGCATTTACACCGGCATTTACCGTGATGCCCCCAATTTGACTTCCCGCGTTATTGAACAATTGTAATTCTCCTGGGTTGTTAATTAAATTGGCACTTCCTGACAAGGTGGCTCCTGCAGCAACAGCCGGCCCTGCAAAGTTATCATTATAGAAAGTAGAAAACGATCCTGTGGGTGGGGTTTGTACCAAAGTGCCGTTGTTCAAGGCATTAAACCAAAAGTATTGGCCATTTCCGTTGGCACCCGCCGTAGATGTAATAGCTGCTGTAGGAATGCCTAAACCACACTGCGTGCTATTCGTAGCACTGGGTGAAGTTGGTGAAACATTTACCGTAACTGGGGTTTGATACACCTGTGAACAGTTCGTGATAGGGTCTTGAATATAGACTTGGTAAGGCGTAGAAGCATTGGTCATTTGGATGGTTGAAGGTGTATTTACGGTAACTCCGTTCAACTGACCAGCTGCTGGTGTTCCAACACCGTTCACGGTCCAGTTAATGGTGTAGTTAACAGGTGGATTGAACCTCCAAGCTTGTGGACTGGCTGATGGAATGGTAGCGGTTTGCGCTTGCCAAAAGTTGGCTGCATTGGGCACTACGTTACAATTAGGTGCCGCAGCACCAATCGTTCCTGAAGGATTATTTACACCAATGGTTTTTCCAGCAGTGGATAATACGTTGGTCGCAACGATTTCCACTTGACCCGTGGTCTCTTTTAGAATGATTTGAAAATTAACAGGAATAGCTGGGTTTCCGAACTGCCATACTTGATAATTCACCACGAATTTTCGGTTGGGTGCAACACCTGTTGTCCAATAGTTTAAGTTGGCTCCTGCATATCCGTTGTGGAGGTCATGGGCACAACCGAAAATGGCATTTGTAGGATCAAGGGCATTTGGTAAAGCACCAATGGTAAAATCTCCTAGGGCTGTTGCGTTGTAGGCGCCGAATTGAAGAACACCATTCGTACCTACGTTTATGCTGTTGTAATTCGTTCCGAAGTAGTTGAAGTTAAACCCGATTGGAATCGCTCCCCATCCACCATCATCTAAGGTACCGGAGGTTTGTGGCACTGAGGCAACACCATTCGTTACAAGATAGGTAGAATTCGCTGGAGCTACTGCTGCAACTGGCGTGATACATATGGCTGAGAAATTTCCTGGCGTAATTCCCGATGCCAGAGTGACCATGCCGTTATCGCAAAGCACGTTAGGAGTGGCTGTTGGTGTTAAAGCCGGGAATGCATATACACCAATTGAAATGGGGGTAGACGTGTAAGTACATCCGTTTGCCGTTGTGGCTAAGAAAATACTTGAGGTTTGAGTTAATGAGGCGGTCGTGGAAATCGAAGTAGGAGCCGCAAAAGTTGTTGAAGCCTGATCCGTGGTCCATGCAAAACTGAAGGAAGGATCATTCGGAGCTGCCGTTAAGGTAACATTCCCACCATTCCCACACAAACTAGGTACAGATGAACTAAACGTAATCGGAGTAACATTGACGGTCACTTGCGTTCTAGGACCATCACAACTTCCATTGTTCTCAGCTACGTAATAGGAAGTAGTGGCACATGCTGGCGGGGTAGTAAAACTTGCTCCATTACCAACGGCCACACCGCCAAAAGGAGTTGTATACCAGTTAAAAGTCCCTCCGCTTCCCGTTGCGGTAAAAGTAGCCGTTACACCTAACAATACGGTTGCACTGGGCACCGCTACAGTAGGTGCAGCAGGTGATGCATTTATGGTAATGACTTGTACCCCTGAGAACGAAGAATTGTTTTTAATAACTGTTACTACCCCAGTGGTTCCATTTCCTGCAACTGCGTCAATTTGGGTTGGCGAAATGATTGTAAATGAGGCAACAGGCGTTCCCCCAATTTGTACTGCAGTAATCCCGTTTAGACTTGTACCGGTAATTGTAAATTGACCTGAGTTTGCACATACAGTTAAAGGAGAAACGTTGGTAATCGTAGGCGCATTAGTAGCCCAAGCGAAATAATCGTCACCGTCTAATAAGATTGGACCTGGTGCAACGGTTGGGGTTGTTATTAAACCCGTAGCTGGAAGAGCACCTGCGACTCCGTACGCCGCACTAACAAGGTTCCATTGCCCCCCATTTGTAGCAGCTTGAGCCACATAAGTTTGGTCTTGTGTAGACAACAGTCCGTCTTGTGAATTGTAGCGTAATGTAACAGTTGGATTGGTTCCTGAAATACCAGGTATGGATAATGTGGAAAATCCTTGTACCCTAAAGGATCTGTTTCCAAAAGCAATAGCGGTACCGTTTGAAACAATGTTCGTAGGTGCGGCATTATCTGTAACTACAATTCTGGTGATATCGGAACCCACTGCAACACCCAATGAACCATTTCCTGTGAATGCGGTAAATGTTGCGCTAAATGGAAAGTTGAAGGTGCTTCCAAAGGCACCACCTCCTCTGCCATAAATGGCCATAGATCCACCTTGTATGTAGACATTTGAAGCACCAAATGTACTTGTTGCCCCTGCGTAACCATTCCATGTACATGTGACCGTGTTTCCATTAAGATTTAAAATATTTCCAGGTACAGACAAACTGGCGGTCAAGGTAAGGGGCGCTGAGCCATAAAGCGTAAGGTTGTTCGCTAAGTTTAAGCCATTTCCATTTCCTGCCAATGCAAGGGTATTGATTTTACGATTCGCAGGGATAACGTCAACGTCATTTTGGACAACAGCCGTTAGCGCTGGCGCAAAGAAGTTTAATGTAAGATTGTAAAGGGCAACACGCGCAGTCAATCCAGAGGCGGCAGTGGTAAATGCCCCACCAGCTGCTGTGCCTGAAGTAATACCAACACCAACAGTTGGCGCAACAACATAGCCAAATCCTGGATTGGTTACGGTAAAGTTCAAAAGTTGTCCGTTTGAACCAATGCTAGCTGTTGCAGTTGGCCAGCAGTTTGCAGGCCAAGCGATGGTGGCATTTCCAGCGGAAAGTGTTATGGTTGGAGGCACTGAATACGTCGCGGTTGTTGAACTGTTCAAATACACAGACACTACTTTTCCTTGGTTTACCGTAACGGTGAAGTTCGCTGCTGCAAGTGCTGTTCCAGAAACCAAAGTTCCTCCAGCCACAACTACGGTTGGTGCAACGGCGTATCCAGACCCTACATTGGTAACGAGGTTCAATGCGGTTGGACCTGCTACACCTACAGTGGGTGCGACGGTATAATTAAGACCTCCGTTTGTACAATAGATAGCGCCTAATCCAGACGATGCTTGTGGATCTGCACTGGCGATGCTTGCTCCCTGGTCAGAATTTATCGTCAAACCACCGGTAAACGTAGAAACGCCCGATTTTTGGACCAAACTATTTAAGGGTCCTTGTAGATTGTATAATACAGATGGTGTTGCAACCGCTCCTGATCCGAGCGCACCAACGGCACCAGCGCTAAAAACCAAAGCAGGTGCAGTAGCACTATTCCATCCACTTCCTGGATTGGTTATGGTTAAACTTCGTACGGTTTGGGTTGCTGCATCAAAATTTACACTAACCTTAGCCGCAGGACCAAGGTACCTGAAATTACCTACCGTTCCTGCTACGTGGGTAGGCATTGTGGTCGTTGCTGTTGCAACAACCGCTTGATACCAGTTATTGCCATAAAAATAAGGGGTAACTAGGCTTAAAGCCCCATTGTAAGGAACATTTGCACCTAGGGTACCTAAGGTTCCTACATAAAGCAGAGAGGGACCACTGGTAGTGAAAACGGCATTGAGCGTATTTGACGTTGGGGGCGTGGCATTAAATGTTCCGCCGGCTGTACATAAATAGACATTGTTTCCAAAGAAATATCGCGTTCCTAAGGTAGCCAATGCGCCGTTTGCGTATGGCGTTACTGCAACACCACAAACGACAGGAGAAACACTGTATAAAGAACCCATGTTAGTAACACTAACGCTGGCAACTTGTGTATTGATGGCTTGACCAAAACACTGAGCAGTGTTATCAATGGTTAACTTCCCATTGGTATTCAATGATCCCGCTGTGTGTCCAAGGTTTGTGGTAATTAAATCTTGTGTTGTATTAATTGTTGAGTTTCCAGTGGTAGAGAATGACAAGGCGCGAATGATGCCTTTCACACCATTTCCTTCAAAAACGCCATTCCCACCCAGGGTTTGGGTTAAACTAGATCCTTGTTGACTCCCGTTAAATGATAAGAATCCAGAAGTTGTTGTACCTGCAGCAAAGTTACAATACCCATTATTTGTGAAGTCTCCACCTACATTAATGGTGACTGAAGTAGTTCCACCCGCAGTTGTCGTGTATGGTAAAAATTTCCCACCTGGATTAACTGTGATGTTACCAAATACAGTCATTGCATTTGCGGTTCCATTCCATTGTAAGTTCCCTGTAACATCCAAAGCAACAATGCTGGTGATTTGATCTACCACAACAATGCTACCGGCCGGAATTACAACCGTACTTCCAGCGTTAGGGACGGTGCCAGAAACCCATGTTTGTGGACTCGACCACAAACCACCATTAATAGTTGCTGTTGCAGTATTTGGTAATATTTGCGTTAACGAAAAAGTTCCAGGACAAGGGCTGACAGGAGTGGGCCAAGTATCAAACATTATGTAGTAAGTAACGCCTGCGGTTAAGGTTACCGAAAGGGTTTTTGACGCTGTGGAGCTTGAAACACCCCCAACACAGGTGGTCCCTCCCGTGGTTGGACAACCATTGAAAACAAAAATACTTGTCCATGTTTGTCCACTGTAGGACACATCGTACAGACCAGACGCTGATGGTGTGAAACTGTATAGGGCCTCTTGACCTCCGTAATAGAGTGTACTATTACAACCGCCTGTTAAAATTGAGGCGGCAATAGACGCCGTATTAATATCGTCGGTACCACCACAAACCACATTTTGACCTACAATGGGTAGAGAGGCAGGTGAAATTACAGATGCGTTAGGACAAATGGTTGCAAACGCAGATGTTGACATTACCAACACACAAGCCAAAACAATTAAACGGGTGACTGCAGGTAGCATTTTTTTCATAATATGTACTTTAAGTAAAAATTGATTTTCGGAGCCAAAGATAATGAAAAATTGAATTAATTAAAACATAGATTTAACATTGCGCGCAATTTATTGAGTGTCAATGAAGCACGAAACCTGTTTCTAGCCAAAAAAAGGGGCCGAAGCCCCTTTCAAATAAAAATGTTAACCTAAACTTATTGCTTAACGATGCGAAGCAATGACTTACCTGAATTTCTTGTGATTCGAAGAAAGTAAACACCATTGGAAAAGTCGGTAAAATTAAGGCTTGTTCCTAAGCCATTTACTTCTATGGTTTCCAACGTCCTTCCATTCAAATCTAACCACTCAATGGTTTCGATGGTTTCTTGTGTAGATTTAACGGTGAGCCAATCGCGGGTTGGGTTTGGATAGGCCATTAGGGTGCTGTTTCCAAATTCATTTAACCCTTGTACTTCTATTGGTTCACACGTTGTGGTGTCAGATCCACATGCATTCATCGCTACAGCAGCATACGACCCAGAAATTACGGGCGTAAAAGTTGCTGTAGTTGCCCCTGGGATGGGTGTATTGGTAGCACAATCCAACCACAAGTAGCTGTTTGCATTTTGAGCCGTTGCGGTAAACGTACCTGCGTTCAAACTTAAAGTAGCATTGCTTGGCGCTTGATTAATGGTTAACACCAAGGTAGCGCTGGAGTCGCATCCGTTCGCGGTGGTTCCATTGTACGTGTACGTTCCACTTTGTGTATATGTTTGTCCATTCCAAGTGTATGGACCGCAAGCGTTTTGTTGTGTTGTTGGACCCGTGATGCTATCGCTGATGGTTAAATTCAAGGAAACAATGGAATCGCAACCGACCACGGTTTGTAAGGTATCTGAGTATGTACCACTTTGCACGTAAGTTTGCCCATTCCACAGATACGAAAGACATGCAGTAACCTGCTGCGGCGATGCAATTACAGGACCCTGCACGGTTACGGTCTTGGTTGCGAAACACCCATTGGAATTCGTGTAAGTCAATACACTCGTTCCTGGGGAAAGCGCGGTGAATAAACCATTGTTGGACACGGAACCTATGGCTGCTGCTCCAGAAACCCAAGGCGTGTTCACTGCTGGGGACCCGCTACCGGTCAATTGTAAGGTGCTTCCAACACAAACAATGTTTCCTCCTGAAATCGTTGGGTTAGGATTCACCGTTACCGTTTGTTGCGCGGTTGTAGCACATTGACCAGCGGATGGGGTAAAGGTATACGTGGTGGTTTGGGTGTTGTTGACCGCCGGCAACCATGTTCCTTGCACGTTATTGGTTGATGCAGCCGGTAAGGTGATACTTCCACCTGAGCAAACAGCCGAGATTGGATTGAAGGTAGGCGCTACTGGGTTCGTTACGTTAACGTTAGCAGTTGCGGTACAACCGTTGGTGTTGGTAAAGGTAATCGTACTGGTTCCAAAACTTACGGCGTTTACAAGTCCTGTATTTGAGATGGTTGCTACTCCGGTGTTGCTTGATGTCCATGCGTTAGAAGCGGCAGGGTTAGCATTCGCTGTTAATTGTGAAGTTGTGTTCGGACATATCACAATGTTTCCGCTTATAGTTGGATTAGCATTGATGGTAATCGCTTGCGTTGCAGTACATCCATTAACATTGGTGTAGGTGATTACCGTGCTTCCCGCATTGACAGCCGTTACCAATCCCGCATTGGATACCGTTCCATTTGCAGGTGTCCCTGAAGCCCACGCATTGTTTGCCGCTGCCGTACCGCTGCCCGTAAGTTGAAGCGTAGCTCCAACACATAGGGAATTGTTTCCGGTTATGGTAGGGTTTGGATTTACCGTTATGGTAAACGTTTGTGGTGTACCCGTACACCCTGCTTGGCTTGGGGTTACTGTGATTGTTCCAGTAATTGGGTTCGCTGTGGCATTTGAGGCTGTAAATACCGAAATGTTTCCAGTACCATTGGCTGTGAGTCCAATGCTTGGATTTGAATTAACCCATGCAAAAGAAGCACCTGCTGTTCCTGAAAAAGCAACCGCAGAAGCACTTGCCCCAGTACAGAGTGTTTGATTGTTAACGGCATTCACCGTAGGTAATGCGTTTACAGTTACTGTTACCTGATCGGTATTTGTACAACCATTTGCATCCGTGCCGGTAACGGTGTAGGTAGTAGTAGCATTTGGAACAAAGGCAACGCCATTGTTCACTCCATTATTCCACGTGTAAGAACTTCCACCCGTTCCGCTTAGCGTTACGTTTGCCCCTTGACATACCGTTTGATCTTGTCCTGCATTGATGGTTGGTGCCGGATTTACCGTAACCGTTCCAGACCCGGTCGCCGTTCCATTGTTGCTGTAGGTTACTGTGTAGGTGGTTGTGACATTCGGGTTAACGGTAATGGTAGGGGTAATGGCTCCGTTGCTCCACAAATAGGTTCCTCCAGCAACAGAAGGGGTTGCAGTTAAAGTAATTGATTGGCCTGCACAAACGTTTGTACTGTTCACGGAAACCGTAGGGGGAGGAGGCGTAGTTAAGCATGCTGTAAATGTTCCCGGTGTGTCATACGAAGCATTCGTAAACAACCTAAAAAGGTAATTTGTATTCGGGGTTAAACCACTGAATACGGTTGGGTTGGGTGCGTTGGTATTGAAATCACAGTTTCCTGGAGAACCACCAATGTTTATCCCTGTTGCCAGGTTTCCACAGCTGGTATAAAATTCCACACCCACCAATGCTGCAGTACCTAAATTTACCGTTAAATTCACCGTGGTAAATGCGCCGGAGTTAAAAGAATACCAAACGTCGTTAAAAACTCCTGCGAGGTCACATGACGGATCGGGTAATAAGTCTTCAGTTGCACCCAGCGTTGTTCCGTTGACAAGGTTGCAATTTGCAGAGGGCGTTAAAATCGTTGGGGATGCACAGTTGTTATTGATGGGTGCCACAAGGCTCCCAGCAGTCATCTTATATCTGATGGTTGAACAAGTCATGTTTGTATAACATCCGGCGCCTAAATAATATTCTGTAAGGTGAATTTGTACAGTTCCAGTGTAGGTCGCTGTCCAAGAAATGTAGGATTGATTGCCACAGAAATCATCGTTGTAAGCCAACAATTGTTGTGCGTTGGACAATAGGGTAAGTTCTGAATCATAACTTACGTTCGACCCATAGATGGCGCAGGTTGAGAATTCATAAACGTTCCCAGCAACTACATTGATCACGGCGTATTCACCGGCGTAATTACAAGCGCTGATGCTTGACCAACTTGTTAAAGGGGTAAGGTTTCCCGCTGGGTATTGGTTTGCGCAAATACAACCTTGAGCCTCAAGGTTTTGAACAGAGAAAATGGTGAGTAGAAGAAACAAGTAAAATTTTTTCATGTGGTCTTTTGGTTTTTAGGTTATCAAAAATACAATTTAATATTCAGCATGCAAGCGAGTACCGTTTTAGCCAAATCTCTTATCTTTGGAACCTATGGAAAATAAAATTGCAATTGTGTGTGGAAGCACCTCAGGAATTGGCAAAGCATGCGCTTTTAAATTGGCAGCGGATGGCTATAAAATTGTTTTGGTTGGAAGGAATCAGGAAAAATTAAGGGAGACATGCGAAGCATTGGAAAACAGCTTCGGCAAACAACCCCCTTTCTTGGTGGCTGATTTCTCTTTTCCCGAACAAGTTAAAAGCACCATCGAAGCTTGGGTAAAAGAAGGGAATACAGCCAGTGTTTTGGTGAACAACACGGGCGGACCAAAATCCGGACCCATCGTTTCAGCAGCCCCTCAGGAATTCCTCGATGCGTTTAATCAACATTTGATATGCAATCACATCTTGATGCAGGCCTTATTACCGGGAATGAAGCTTCAAAATTTCGGAAGAATCATCAACATCATTTCCACTTCCGTGAAACAACCATTGCCAAATCTAGGCGTGTCGAATACCATCCGCGGTGCCGTAGCCAGTTGGAGTAAAACCTTGGCCACCGAAGTTGCGCCTTTCGGGATTACCGTGAACAACGTCTTGCCAGGGGCGACGAACACCCCTCGTTTGGGTGAAATCGCAGCGGTTAGGGCCTCAAAAACAGGGGAAAGCGTTGCGGAAATTCTACATGAAATGGGAGAAGAATCGCCTATGCAAAGAATTGCTACCACGGAAGAAGTCGCTGCTGCTGTAGGTTTTTTGGCTTCGGCCAGCGCGTCCTACATAAACGGAATCAACATGCCAGTGGATGGCGGAAGGACAAAATCGCTGTAATTACTTTTTGTTCTGACTTATATATACTCTGTAAGCAATGATGCCAGGCAGGAGCAGAATATAACATGCCGCCAACGCATAGCCCCATGCCGTGAGTTTGAAAGATTTTACATTGTCGAGGTCCCCTTCGTTTAATCCCATTCCGATAAAATAACTCAAACTTAGATTGTGGTCTTTCAATGTGTAAGTGCTCAATCCTTTTTGATAGGTGATTTCACCTGGAAAAAGATTCAGCGGAAGGGTAAATAGCAGGGCTGCAACCACCAGGGCCAAAACAATAAAGATCAACAAAGGAGAAATGCGTGTTTTCATGAAAAGGATTTGATGCAAAATTAGTTTATTTGTAAAGAATGAGAATTGCTTACCTATGTTCTTCCTTAAGTTTGGGTGGATTGGAGTTGAACCAATTGAAAAATGCCACTTGGATGAAAAACCGTGGGCATCACGTGTATGTGTTGGGCGTAAAAGATTCTCCCTTTTATGAACAGGCCAAAACCTTGGGATTAAAAACCTTGGAGGTTCGCAGGCATCGGAAATACTATGATTTTTTGGGAGCACTTGCCTTAAATGCCTTGGTGAAAAAACACAACATTGAAAAAGTGTTTGTGCGCGACACCCGAGACATTAGCATTATGGCTACGCTTAAATGTTTGCGAAGGACTAAAATCACCACAGCTTACTTCATGGAAATGCAGCTCGGTGTTAAGAAAACAAACTTCTTGCATACCCTTCGGTTTTCATTTTTAGATTTTTGGTTTTGCCCGCTCCCTTATTTGGTGGATCAGGTAAAATCTTGGACACATGTAAATCCCGCGAAAATTTTCTTGGTCCCATCGGGCATTGACACCCAGGGTTTGGAAAAAATCCCTGCTTCGGAGGCAAGAAAACATTTACAGTTGGAATCTGGTGTGTTCTACTTTGGGTTGATAGGACGGTTTGATTTACAGAAAGGACAATTGTTGCTTCTAGAGGCAATTACCCATGCGAAGCGCAGCGACTTTAAGGTGGTGTTTTTGGGGGAGCCTACGAAGAATGAAAACAATGGTGTACATGAACAAATGCTAACATTTATTGAAAAAAATCAGCTAACTGAACGTGTTGAAATCCGACCATTTATGAAAGACGTGGGCATTTTTTACTGCGCCATCAATTGCTTGGTCATGGCTACCAAAGCTGAAACCTTCGGCATGGTAAGTTTAGAAGCCATTGCACACGGCATCCCTGTGATTGGATCTCACCTAGGCGGCACGCCCGACCTGCTTCACAATGAACAATTTGGCAGATGTTTTCAAAGCATGAATGCCCAGGACCTTGCATTGAAATTAGACGCCATGGTCGGTGAAAATTTTCAGATAAATCCGAAGGAAAAAGATGCCTTTATCGGTCAATTTGACCAAGAAAAAGTATGCATTGCCATTGAAAACACATTGAACCCATAACCTATCCCAGATGGCGAAAAAGAAACCAGATATTTATTCAAATAAGCAGAGATGGAAAGTCCTTCTGTTGATTTTGGCCTTGCTCATCGTGGGTGGATCATTGATTTTGTCAAATGTAATGGTTGCAAAAATCTCTGAGAAAGAAACCTATAAGGCAAAGCAATGGGCGCATGCGATTCAAAAAAAAGCTGAATGGGTACGCTTCTCCCATGAAATCTTTACTTCCTTAAGCGAACGAGAACGACAAAGAATTCAAATGGTCGTAGATGCCCAAAAGGCCATCCTCAATCCAAGCAGTCTTAACATGAACCAAGACATCGATTTTGCCCTAAGCATCATCAATGGAAACAATGACATCCCTGTGGTATTGTTGGATGATTTAGGGAAGGTCTCACTCTATAAAAACATAGATTTTGGAACAGATTCTGTCAAAATTCTTAAAAACATTTCATTGCGAGATTCCATATTGACCTCCAATGCGCGTGAATGGAAAGCGAAGCAAAGGTTTTTTGAATTGGCTGTATTCGAAGATTTTAAGATGACATATGCCTACGATGAATCCAAAAAACTGAAACACCTGAAGCATCAAAGCGATTCCATCCTGAAGGCGTTTAACCAAGAGTTGATAGCGGACGCAAGGCTGATGCCCGTCATTCTTGTAGATGCAAAAAAGGAACATATTTTAGCCAGTAACCTAAAAGATACAAAGGAACCGCTCTCAGTTTATTTGAAAAAATTTAAATCAATCAATGCCCCAATCAAGATTGATTTGGGGAATAACAACACACATTGGTTGTATTATGATCAAAGTCCCGAAGTAAAACAACTGCGATGGTTTCCATACATTCAGTTCACTATGATCGCCATTGTGGTTCTCATTGGTTACCTTGTTTTCTCGACCTTTCGTCGCGCCGAACAAAACCAAGTTTGGGCGGGGATGGCCAAGGAAACGGCACATCAGTTGGGAACGCCGCTGTCCTCTTTGGTTGCCTGGGTAGACTTACTTGAGTCGAAAGATACAGACCCTGAGAGCCTTGAAGAAATGCGAAAGGACTTAAGCCGATTGGGGAAAGTTACCGACCGGTTTTCAAAAATTGGCTCCGAAACCAAATTGGAATCCTTAGACATTGTCAGAACCGTTACGGAAATCTTAAGCTATTTAAAAGTGCGTTTATCGAATAAAGTGGTCATTGAGATCGATGCAAAAGACCAAGGTTTGTTGGTGCCTCACAATGCAGCGTTGATTGAATGGGTGATTGAGAACATCACTAAAAATGCAGTGGATGCCATGGGGGGGATTGGTCGGTTTTCGGTTTCTATTGTGCAAAATACGCATTGGATTCACATCGATTTGAGCGATACGGGAAAAGGGCTTACCCCAAAACAATTTAAAACCGTTTTTCAACCTGGCTACAGTACAAAAAAACGAGGATGGGGCTTAGGGCTTTCCTTGGCAAAAAGAATCATTGAAGATTACCACAAAGGGAAAATTCTTGTGCTGAAAAGTGAAATCAACAAGGGAACGGTTTTTAGGATCAGTTTGCCGCTTTAAGTTGTTTCATTGTTCCTCTAGCAACCGTGCAATGTCTACCATGAGTTTGTCAACTTCCGTGGGATTTGTGCCATCGTAATACCCCCTGATTTGCTTGCGTTTATCAACCAAGACAAAATTGTTGGTGTGAATGAAATCGTTCCCTGCGTCCCCAAGGTTTTCTGCCTCGGCAGGCTTTAACACAAAAAAAGATTTTCGAGCCAATGCATACAAGTCCTCCTTCTTTCCGGTAATAAAATACCATTGTCCGTCTTGGTAATGGTGCCGAAGGGCGTATTCTTTTAAGGCACTTGGTTTGTCGGTTTCAGGGTCTACCGTGAAACTTAGCATTTTAAAAGCTGCATTCCCCTTAAATTTTTCTTGGATGCGCTGCATTTGTACATTCATAATGGGGCAAATACTTCCGCAGGTGGAGAAAAAATACTCAGCCACAAACACCTTTTTTTCAATAACGGATTCTGTTACGGTTTTTCCATTTTGATCTAACAAAGAGAAATTCCCAATTTTATGCCCCCGTCCCTTCCGAATGAGACTTGAATCAACCAGATCAGGTTGGACATCAATCGGGTTAACCACAGGAAGCGGGTCTGGTTTTTTCGAGTTGATAAAAAAATAGGTGCCGGCGACTGCAATGACAAAAATGACCAGGAGAAAATAAATGCGTTTCATGGTGCAAAGTTAAGTCAATTCGGGGAGACCAAGGTGCTTTAACAGGGTGCTTTTTCGCGTGGAAATGGCTCCGTCCAAAATCACAAAGGGTTTCGCATGGAATGTTAATTGGTTCAAATAAATCTCAAATAAGCGCTCGCGGTCATTCGGATTTTCCCTTAAAGGATCTTCCTCCCATTCAAAATCGGGTCGACATAAAAAGTAGACGTCATGGTGATCTTCTTCAAAACAGGTCATGATCTTTGGCGAGGTGAGGCCGAATTTTTCTTCTTCCCAAATTTTTATGACCATCATTTCTGTATCAGAAACACAAGGTTCCTTTCCATGACTTGATTCAAGTTGTTTTTTTGCAATGTATTCAAGGTCCGAATGTGTATACGAAGGCTTGCCTTCCAAAAAAGTGCGCGCAAATTCGGGTACATAAGTCCATTGCAAATGAGTCGCTAACCAAAGGGACAGTGTTGTTTTTCCCGAGCACTCAGGTCCGGTAAAAGCGATTCTACGAAGGTTGTTTTTCATTTCGATTCCATTCATATAGTCCATATAAGGAAACAAGTAAATACAAAACGGATAATCCCGCAAAGAAATACAAGTGCACCCCAAAGACCAAAATCCCCGTAAATAGGTTTACGGCAATCCAATAATACCAACTGTCTTTGAATTTGAAAATGGTTAAGAATGTACCAGTTAAAGACAAAATCAACGTAACAACATCCATGGTTTGCGTCCAGTTAAGCAGATGTTTGCTGTAAAGTGCCATCAGAACCGCTGTCAAGCCAAGGTTAAGGACGGAAAGGAGCACTGAGGTTTTCTTGGATAAACTGCCAAAACCATGGCTTGTGTTTTTCCATTGTACATAGCCCCAAATTCCCATCCCCACATTGATTCCTTGCACGAGAACCTGAAAATACAGCTCGTGTTCAAAGCTAACATAGGCCAATAGTGCACAAGAAACAGCGCCAATAAGCCATCCAATGGCAAATTTTCGCGCCATTAAAAAGCTGTAGATGATCCCGAAGAATGCCGCAAATAGTTCTATGTAAAAAATGCTGTCGATGGTTTTAATTACACAAATGTATAAATCGAATCCTAAGGGTATTAAACTTTTCGTGTTAAAAACTATATGGCAACCTTGGTATTCGTATGCCACATCTTTTGACATTTGTAAAAAATCCATCCCATGAGAGTATATATCTTAATGTTCAGCATCGCATTGCTATCTTCTGCTTGTGTCTCCTCAAAAAAGTACAAGGAACTGCTTCAACAGCAGAAAGTATGTTCGGACGACTTGGCAAAATTTAAACAAAGCAGTCAAGATTTTGAGACCACATCCAAAGACCTTCAAGTAAAGTTCGACGTTGCACAAAGCCAGTTGACGAAATTAAAAATGGATACCTCGGCATTGGGAACGTCCTTTCGCAAAGCAAGCAACGATTTTCAAGAAACAAAAAAGGAATTTGAGGAGCTAACCAAATCTTTTGAAAAGTATAAATCACTTGGGTCTAAAGAAACCAATGCACTGCAAAAACAATTGGAACAGAAAAACATAGAGCTTCAAAAAAAATCTGAGGCCTTGGTTGATTTGGATGCTGAATTAAAATCCAAAGAAAAACTCCTAGAAGAGCGCGAGGCTAGGGTGAACGAACTCGAAGAATTGCTAAAACGCCAAGACAATGCACTCAAAACACTGCGTAAAAAAG
>Ga0164295_10001323_pt1 | contig 20487 bp, 13 predicted proteins | sample GEODES006metaG_FD_111798 | JGI IMG/M metagenome (GOLD analysis project Ga0164295, IMG submission 111798) | Oligotrophic lake water microbial communities from Sparkling Lake, Wisconsin, USA - GEODES006 metaG | ecosystem: Environmental > Aquatic > Freshwater > Lake | place: USA: Sparkling Lake... | reverse complement strand
GCTCGCCGCGTCAAAGCGGTTCGGCGTGGTGTCCACGGGGTTCTCGCACGCCACGCAGACCAGCGCTGCGACGCTCGCCGCCCACACCGCGCGCCCGTGAGTCCTCGAAGACCGCATGTCGCGCAGCATTGCACGCGGGCCCGCGCCCGCTCAACATAGCCGATGATGCGACTCACGCTGCCCGCCGCCCTGTTCGCCCTCTCCGCGCCTGCGCTCGCCGCTGCGGGCGGCCTCGAGGTCGGCGAGCGCACGCCGCTCGGCCTCGCGCGCGGCGGCGCGGTCGCGGCGTCCGTGCGCGACCCGTCGGCGGTCGACCTCAACCCTGGCGCGCTCGCGCGGCTCAAGGGCGCGCATGCCTTCTACAGTCACGAGGTCACCTGGCAGCGCGTGCGCTTCGAGCGCGCGCGCAGTGCCATCCCGCAGGACGCGAACGTCGCGCCGAGCGTCGACCCCTACGCACCGGTCTCTGAGCAAGGCGACCCCTTCGCGCTCGGCGCGATGGTCGCGGCCTCTCACGATCTCGGCCTGCGCGACTGGGTCTTCGCGCTCTCTCTCTACGGCCCGCATGGGGTGGCCGCGCAGGCGTGGCCGCGCGCGGGTGGCCAGCGCTGGCTTACGACCGGGTACGACGGCGTGATCTTGTTCCCGGGGGTCTCAGCCGCTTGGGGCGGACCCCGCTTCGGCGTCGGCATCACCGCGCAGGCCGCGACCATGCCTCGCCTGAACTATCGCTTGGTGGTCGATGGCTCCACAGGCAGCGGGCTCGCGCCCCTCGCGAGCGCGGCCGAGGTCGAGGCGGAGCTGCGCGTACGCGACCCCTTCGCCCCGACAGCCCTTGTGGGCGCGTGGGTTCAGGCGACGCCGTGGCTCGACCTCGCGCTCTCGGGTCGCGCGGTGCCTGTGGTCTTCGACGCGTCGGGTGACTTCGTGCTCCGTAACGTGCCCGGGCAGGGGGCGTTCACGCCGGAGCAGCTCACCGTCCCGGGCGCCGCGGCGCGCACGCGGCTGACGCTGCCTGCGACTGCGCGTGTCGCGGCGCGCGTGCACGACCCGGCGCCGGCGCCCGAGGCCGAGCGCTGGGATGTGGAGCTTCAAGGCCAGTGGGCGGGGTGGTCGACAATGAACCAGCAGCGCCTTGCGCTTGACGGGGAGATCCGGCTCTTCGGCGCCGAGCCGGTGCCGGACGTTGTCTTGCCGAGGCGATGGCGAGACACGCTGGGGCTCTCACTCGGCGGCTCGTTCTCGCCCTTGCCGGGTCGCCTGCGCTTGCACGCCGGCGCGTCCGTGGAGCGGGGAGCCACGCCGCCCCGATACGCCCACATCGACTTCGTGAGTTTCGACCGCCTCGGGCTCGGCCTGGGCGCCGAGGGCACGTTCCACGTCGCGTCCGCCGCGCTGAGCCTCGCAGTGGGCTACGCGCGCGTGCTCCAGCCCGACCAAGTGACGGCGGAGCAGGACGCCAAGGTGCCTCAGCAGCGACCCCTCGCGCCGTGCCCGAGCGAGTGCGACGGGCGCGACGCGCCAGCGGTCAACGCGGGGCGCATCGAGTCGGGCTTCGACTTGCTTGGCGTCTCTCTACACGCGGCCTTCTGAGCCGCGCGCGGCCTCACTCCAAGAGGTCGACCGCGCCCGTGTCCAGGTCGTAGCGCGCGGCGACGACCTTGAGCTTACCGGTCTCGACGGCGTCGCGGAGGACGCCCGACTCTGAGACGAGCTGGCGCGCCACGCGCTTCGCGTTCGCGCGCACGGCGGCGTCCACGAGGTCGTCTGGGTTGCCCCGCTTGGCCTCCGCGACCGCAGGCGTCAACTCCTTGACAAGCGCGCCGATGTGGTCGTGCGGCGGCGCCGAGCCCGCCTTGGCGGGGCCAGCGCAGGCGCCCTCGGCCGCGTCGCTCGCGAGCGCGCCGTGCTCGTCGGTTCGCCGGTGGTGGCCCCCATGACCGCCGTGGTCGTCGTGCTTATCGGACTTGGCGGGCTTGGCGGCCTTCGCCGGCTTGGCAGGCTTGGCGTCGTGGTCGCCGCCGTGCGCGCCGTGGTCGACGTGCTTATTCGACTTGGCGGGCTTGGCACCGTGGTCGTCGTGGCTGTCCGCATGAGCGGGCGCCGCACCGCCCCCGAACGCATCAGCTGTGGCTTTGACCGCGCCGCATCGCTCGTGGCCCATCACGACGATCAGGGGCACGTGCAGGTGCTCGACCGCGTACTCGATGCTCGCGAGCTCATAGTCGCCGACCGCATGGCCCGCGGTGCGCACGACAAACAGGCGACCGACGTAGCGGTTGAACACGCCCTCGGGCGGCACGCGCGAGTCGGAGCAGCTCACGATGATGGCCTGCGGGGACTGGCTCTGCGCCGTCTCGCTGCGCCGCTTCGCGAGCATTTCGTTCTTCTTATAGACCTCGTTGCCGATCAGGATGTCCTTGAGCGAGGCCTCCGCCGTCATGCCCGGTCCGCTGCCCGACGCGGACGCTGCGCCGATGAGACCGAAAGCGCCTAAGCTCAGGCCGCACGAGATTCGCTTCAGAAAGTGCATTTCCCCCCCGGGTGCTGCGTGTGTGGGCGCACTCTAGTGGCTTCCGCGGCAGCGGGGGAAGAAAGACCGCGCCAACCCCTCAGGCCAGCGCGCGCGCTCGAATCGTCGTCTCGAGCGCGAGCAGGTCCTTGCAGATGGCCTCGGCCACAGGGGTGTCCACGTCGATGACGACGTAGCCGATGCGGGCGTTCGTGCCGAGCTGCTGCGCCAGGATGTTCGCTTTGTGCTGCGAGACGATCCGGTTCACGTCACCGAGCACGCCGGGCACGTTGCGGTGAATGTGGACGACGCGGTGCGTGCCCGGCATGCGCCCGAGGTCGACCTCGGGGAGCGAGACGCTGCCCTGCGTCGAGCCAGCGGTCAGGTACCGCAGCAGGCTGCCGGTCACCTCGCGGCCGATGTTCTCCTGCGCCTCGAGCGTCGAGCCGCCGATATGCGGCGTCATGATCACGTTCGGCAGCCCCGTGAGCGGGCTCTTGAAACCGGCCGACTGGTTGGCCTCGGGCTCCGTAGGGTACACGTCGACGGCCGCACCACCGACCTGCCCCGAGCGCAGGGCGTCGGCCAGGGCGTCGAGGTCGACGACCGTGCCGCGGCTCAAGTTGAGCAGGCGCGCGCTCGGCTTCATCTGCGCGATCTGGGCGCGGCCCATCAGATTCGCCGTGAGCGGCGTCTCGGGCACATGCAGGGTCACGAAGTCGGCCACCGCCAGCAGGGCCTCCAAGCTCTCGGCAGGGCGGTTATTGCCCATGGGGAGCCGCTGAACGACGTCGTAGAAGACGACGCTCATCCCCAGCATCTCCGCCATCACGCCGACTTGGCGCCCGATGTGGCCGTAGCCGACGATGCCGAGCGTCTTGCCACGCACCTCATAGGAGCCTGTGGCCATCTTGTTCCAGCGGCCCTCGTGCATCTCGCGGATACGGTCGGGGATCTGGCGCGCGAGCATCACGACCTCGGCGATGACCAACTCCGCGACGCTCCGCGTGTTGCTGAACGGCGCGTTGAAGACCGCCACGCCCGCCTGCATCGCAGCGTCGAGCGCGATCTGGTTGGTGCCGATGCAGAACGCACCCATGGCCTTCAGGCCGGGAGCCCGCGCGAAGACCTCGGGCACCACCTGTGTGCGCGACCGAATCCCCAGCACGTCGAAGCGGCCTTCGTTGAGGCGCGCGACGAGCTCGTCGGGCTTGAGCGACGCGCCGGTCGTCTCGACCTGGTGGCCGGCGGCCTCGAGCAGCTCTCGGGCGACGGGGTGAATGTTCTCGAGCAGCAGAAAGCGTTGGGGGGCGTTCATGGCGCGAACGAAAGCCCCGCGTGGCGAGTCGAGTCAAGCCCTTTGCCGCGCGGGCGCTGAATGTGGTCTGATGCGGCCCCTCGGAGGAATACCATGCAGACCCCCACGGCGCCCCGCGCCCACTCACTGCGCGGCAAGACCGTCTTCATCACCGGCGGCACGCGCGGCATCGGCCACGCCATCGCCCTGCGGTGCGCTCAGGATGGCGCGAACGTCGTCATCGCCGCCAAGACCGTCGACAACGACGGCAAGCTCAAGGGCACCATCTACGAAGCGGCGGAGGCGGTGAACGCCGCGGGCGGGCGCGGCCTCGCGCTGCAGGTGGACGTGCGCGACGAGGCGCGCGTCGCAGAGGCCGTGGCTCAAGCCGCCGACCACTTCGGCGGCATCGATTGCCTGGTGAACAACGCGGGCGCCATCATGCTCATGCCGGTCGAGCACCTGCCCGTGAAGCGCTTCGACCTGGTCTTCGGGCTGAACGTGCGCGCGCCCTACCTGCTCGCGCAGGCCTGCATTCCCCACCTGCGCAAGTCCAGCAACGCTCACATCCTGAACCTGTCACCGCCGATCAGCCTTGAGGCGCGCTGGTTCGAGAACCACACGCCGTATACGACGTCGAAGTTCGCGATGAGCATGATGGTCTTTGGCCTCGCGGCCGAGCTCAAGTCTGCGGGCATCGCCGCGAACGCACTCTGGCCGAGGACGCTCATCGGTACGGCCGCCGTGGAGTGGCTCGGCGGCGACGCGCTGATGAGCGGGAGCCGCACGCCGGAGATCATGGCAGACGCCGCGTTCGAGGTCCTGACGAGCGACGCGCGGGCCGTGACGGGGCAGTTCTTCATCGACGAGGACCTGCTCCGGGCGCGGGGTCAGACCGCGTTCGACCACTACCAGGCCGTGCCGGGCCAGCCGCTGCTGACCGACCTCTTCGTGCCTGAGATCTGAAGGCACTGACCGCCCCGCGTGGGCGGCGAGCGGACCAAAAATGACTCCGCGCCGCGCGCATCCGGCCCGGGGAGCGATTCGGGCGTTGCTTTTCGCTTTACCAGAGCGGCCGAAGCGTGCATCGTCCCGCCCGGCTCGCGTCTTCTCTCGACGCGCCGCGAGGAGCACGAATGGCGAAAGGCCGTTTTGTCCCCCCGGCCGCGCGGCAGAACTCACCCCCGCCCACGATACCGCTCACGGTGGAACTTCCTCCGGACGTGAGCTGGAGTGCGGTCGGCGAGGCGCTGCGTAGGCTGGAGTTTTACACCGAATCGCTGAAGCCCACGTTCTTGCAGGAGTGCTTGAACCAGGCGCGCGGTATTCGCTTCGGTGAACGTCAAGGCGAGTTCCGGTTCCGCGTCGGTGAGCGCGAGGTGAGCGGCTTCTCCTACGCGCCGCCCACGGTCGAGCCGCCGACGAAGCTCTACGAGCTGAAGTGCAACCGCTGTACGCCGAGCTGGGCGTGCGTGCACGTCGCCGCGGTCACGCTCGCGCTGGGCTCGCGGATTCCCGAGGTGCGCGCTCTGTTGACGACGCCCGGCTGGGCGATGGCGCTCGCGCCGCTCGTCGAGGATGGCCAGCGCCCGAAGAGCGCCCTCACCCTCGGGGACGAGCCGGCCGCGCCCGGGTGGGTGCGGTATGTCCTGAAGCCGGGCGAGGCGACGGACGTGCTCGGCGGCGTCCGCCCGACGAGCGCGCACCTGATTCGCGTGCTCGCCCGGCCGCAGCGGGGCACGAACGACGTGACCATCGGCAAGTTCCCCGCCTCGCTCGACGAGGCGGCGGCCCGCGTCGACGGCGTGACCGAGGTCGACCGACGCATCGACGCGGTCGTCGAGCAGATCGATCTCATGGAGGACCTCTGCAAGTTCAACCCGCAGGGTCTCCAGCGCGCCACGCCCACGCTGCGCAGCCTAGAGACGGACTGGTTCGCGCTCCTGCCCGACGCCCGCGAGGTCTTCGTCGGTGAGACGCGCGTGCGGGTGTCGACAGAGCCTGTGACCATCCGACTCGAGGTCGAGGATGGCAAAGAGGGCTCTCTGCGCCTGCGTTGGGTGCCGCAGATCAAGGCGATCGTGCCTCTGGGCGTCGGCTGGCTGCACCTGCAGGATGACACCCTGCGGCCCCTGTCGACGAATACGCACTCCGGTGTGATTCGGCTGATCTTTCAACAGACGCCGAAGATCCCCGCAGAACAGATCGAGGACTTCCTCGAGCGCTTCATCCCGGCCGTGCGTGTGCCGCTCGACCTGCGCACACGGCACCTGCGCGCTGCGCCGGCGGGTCTGTTCTCTCCACGCCCACGTCTCATCGTGGGCGCGGTCGAGCGACTGGGCGGCGGGGGCATCGACATCGACGCCCGGTTCGCCTATCAGGTGGGTGACATCGTGGCCGAGGCGAGCGCGGGCGACGCGCGCCCGATGCTTCGTCTCGAGGGCGCGACGGGCAAGTACCGTGTCGTCACGCGCGACTTCGTAGCGGAGAAGCGCCACACGGACGCGCTTGCCGCGGCGGGCCTGAACGTGAACGCGCTCGACGGCGACGCGGCGCTCGACTTCCTGCTAGAGGGGCTCGAGCGCGCGCAGACTGCGGGCTTCGAGGTCTTCTTGGACGCGAGCGCGCGGAAGCTGAGCCCGCGTGGCGCCTTGATGCCCGAGGTCAAGGTCGGCAGCGGCCTCGACTGGTTCGACCTGAAGGTGAGCTTCGCCTTCGACGGCCTCGACTTCCCGCTTGAGGCCGTGCTCGCGTCATGGCGCGAGGGACGCAAGTACCACAAGCTCCCGGACGGCCAGACGTTCAGGCTGCCCGAGGAGTGGCTCGCGAAGCACGCGGGCGCCCTCGTCGAGCTGCAGGACGTGCGCGCCGCGGCGGGCAACCGCATGAGCGCGTTCGCCGCGCCGCTCGTCGCCGACCTGCTCGAGGAGGCGGGCGCGGGCAAACTCGCCGCGCGGTGGAAAGAGATCGCGCGTCGAATCCTCGACTTCGATGGCATCCCGGAGCGACCCATTCCCGCGGCCCTGCAGGCGGAGCCGCGCGAGTATCAGAAGCGTGGCTTTCACTGGCTGGTGTGGCTGCGCGAGCTCAACCTGGGCGGCGTGCTCGCGGACGACATGGGTCTGGGCAAGACGCTCCAGACACTCATGTTGCTCGAGGACACGCACGCCGAGCACACGGGCGCGCCGTCGCTCGTCGTCGCGCCGACCTCGGTGGTCTTCAACTGGGCGGCCGAGGCCCAAAAGTTCACGCCGCACCTGCGGGTCTACGTGCACCACGGCCCGAACCGCCGGGACAAGCTCCCGACGGACGAGTTCGACATCATCGTCACGAGCTACGCGCTCCTGCGCTACGACGACAAGCTCTTCTCCGCGCACAAGTTCCGCTACGTCGCCCTCGACGAGGCGCAGCAGATCAAGAACCCGGACAGCCAGATCGCGCAGATTTGCCAGAAGCTCCAGTCTGACCATCGGCTGGCGCTCTCGGGCACACCCATGGAGAACAGCCTCGTCGAGCTGTGGAGCCTCTTCAATTTCTTGATGCCGGGCTTCTTTGGCAGCCGCGCGAGCTTCGCGAACCGCTACGCCAACGTCATCCAGCGTCAGCAAGACCAAACCCTGCTCGATACCCTTCGCAAGCGCATCCGACCCTTCATCCTGCGGCGTCGCAAGGACGAGGTCGCCACGGAGCTGCCGCCTCGCACGGAGCAGGTGCTCTACTGCGAGCTCGGCCCCGCGCAGCGCAAGCTGTACGAGGCCGTCAAGGCCACGTTCCGCGAGCAGGTCATGTCCAAGGTCGAGTCCGCGGGCGTCGGCGGCGCGACAATCCAGATCCTCGAGGCGCTCATGCGGCTGCGGCAGGCTTGCTGCGACCCCCGCCTGCTGCCCTTCGAGGAGGCCCGCCGCCTGACCGTCTCGGCCAAGCGCGACCTGCTGCGCGACACGCTCGAGGAGATCATCGCCGAGGGCCACCGGACGCTGATCTTCTCGCAGTGGCCTTCGCTGCTGCGGATCGTCGAGGAGGACCTGCGCGCCATCAACGCCGACTGGCTCTACCTGGACGGCAACACCAAGGACCGCAAGCAGCTCGTCGACCGCTGGAACCGGCCGGACGGCCCACCGGTCTTCCTGATCTCGCTCAAGGCGGGTGGTACCGGTCTGAACCTGACCGGCGCCGACCACGTGATTCACTTGGATCCGTGGTGGAACCCCGCGGTCGAGCGCCAGGCGACGGACCGCGCGCACCGCATCGGCCAGACCAAGCCCGTCGTTGTCTACAAGCTGGTCGCGCGTGACACGGTCGAGGAGAAGATCCTCGAGCTGCAGGCGCGCAAGCAGGCGCTCTTCGACGCGACCGTCGACTCGGAGCGCCTGATGCTCGACGACCTGACGCGCGAGGAGCTCGAGTCGGTGTTCGCGCCGGCGGAGACGTCGCGGCGAGTCTCCGCGACGTCGGACCGCCTGGCTCGAACGGACGACGCCTTCGTGGCGTCTGAGGGTGTAGACACCGCGTTCAGCGCAGATGTCCTGCTCACACCGATCGAGCGCAAGACAGACGCGGGCCCGCGGCGAGATGCGCCTCGCGGTGACAGCGGCGGCACGCCGACCGATGGCCCTGACCGGAGTCGCGCCCCCCGTCGTCGACGTGGCCGCGGCGGCGCAGGCCGAGGCGCGGGCGAGCGACCCGCACCGCCCGAGGGATGACGCTGCTCAGGCGCCTGCGCGGTCGGCGCGGGCCTTGAGGGCGGCGAAGGCCACGCCCTGCGCGTTCAGGTCGATGTCCACGGCCACCAGGGCCCAGTCCGCGCTCGTCAGGCTGAGGCCTGCCGCGTTCGCCTCGCGTGAGAGCGCGGCGCGGATCTCGGCCGCGATGGTGTCCCGCGCCGCCTCGAAGCCCTGCTCAGATGCCGCAGCGGCCTCGAGCCACGCCTCTGAGCGATCGATCCACGCCCGCACTTGCGCGGCGACCACGTCCAGGTCGCGCACCGCGTCGAAGTGCGTCAAGCACGCGGCGCCTGCGCCCAAGCTCAGCACACGGTCCAGGCTGCGACGCGCTTCGGCGGCGTCGAAGTCGGTGGGGCTCGTGCTCGCGAGGGCGAGCCGGCCCGCCCGCTGCAGCGCGGGGTAGACGAGACCGAACGTGTCGCCCGTATACACGGCGTCTGTCGCGGGGTCCGCGATGACGAGGTGGTGCTTCGCGTGGCCCGCCGTGTGGTGCGCCTCGAGGCGCGCACCGCCCAGCTCGAAGGTGTCGCCGTCCTCGAGCACGCGCACGCGCGCCGCGGGGATGGGCTGCACGCGGCCGTAGAGCGCGTCGAAGCGCTCGGCCCCGTAGACCTGCGTCGCGCTCGCCACGAGCTTGGCGGGGTCGATCAGGTGGCGCGCGGCACGCGGGTGGGCGAGCAGCGTGGCGTTTGGGCAGCGGGCCAGGAGCGCGCCCGCGCCAGCCGCGTGGTCGAGGTGCGCGTGCGTCACGGCGACATAGCGCACCTGCTCGGGGCGCAGCGCGTGGGCGTCGAGCGCGGCGAGCAGCCGGGGCAGCGCGTGAGCCGTGTGCGCCTCGATAAAGGCACACTCTTCGCCGGCGACGCGCAGATAGCAGGCGGTGAACTGCGGCGCGACGTCGCAGTCGATCGTGGAGCGAGCGTGAAGGGTCATAGCCACCGCGATACCGCGCGTCGCCGGCGCTGTCCACCCGGCTCGGCGATGAGCGTATAGTCGCGGGCCTATGCACGCTGACCTGACGACCCGCCTCACGCGCTTTCTGACCGAGCTCATCAGCGAGACGAGCGGCCTCACGCTCCAGGATACGCTCACGCTTGGCCTCGCCTCACCCGCAGCGACGGCCGACGGCGAGCTCTTCGCGGCGCTCGAGGGCTTTCAGGTGCTGCTCGACGGCCTGCGGACCCAGCGGGAGCGCGTCGAGACGCTGCTGGCACACCCGGTCGCGCTCGCGCTGCGGGCGTTTTTTCGAGCGTTTCCACTGCCTTACCGAGACGAGCATATTCACCTGACCGGCTCGCTCGCGGCGGACTTTCTCTATCCTCGCCTGGCGGCGCTGCTCGCCGGGCCAGACCGCGCCGTCTACGAGGACAAGATCCGCGCGGTCTACGGCGACGACGCGCTCCCGATCCGCTGTGAGGCGGACGTGGACCGCCTGATCCGGCTGCGCGAGGGTGAGCGCTTCGACCGGTATCTCAAGATCTTGTACCTGCCGAAGCTGGTGCTGACCTCGCGCGAGGCGCACCGCGACGCGGCCTACCACATGGCGAGCCGCCTCTACCGCACCGCGAACGTCGGCGCGCTGCGGCTCAAGTTCACGCTCTTTCGCGAGACCACTGACCCGAGCGAGCAGATCCCCGGCCTGGCCGCCCTCACGCCCGAGGACGTGGTGCTCGGCCTGCGCGAGGGCTTCGAGCTGTTCCGGTCCGAGATGCCGGCGTTCCGCTACATCTTGTCCCCGAGCTTTCGCAAGGAGCCGGGCTTTTACGACGCCGCGCGCTTCGCGACGAAGAAGGACCACTTCGACGCGCAGGTCGACGAGATCATCAGCCTGCTCGACCGCTACCCCGACCTGCGCGAGAGCCTGCGCGAGGTCGACACGGTGGGCAACGAGCGCGGGTTCTACCGCAAGGCTGACTTTCAAGGCATGCGCCTCGGCTTTCGTAAGCTTCAGGCGCGCGGGTTCAGCGTGCGCAGCCACCACGGCGAGACGTGGCGCACCCTGCGCCACGGCGTGCAGGCCGTCGACAACGCCATGAACATCTGGCACGTCGACGCCATCGAGCACGGCCTGAGCCTGGGCATCAACCCGAACTTCTACTACCACCGGCTCATGCAGCGGGTGATGCGCGAGAACGCCGCCGGCCGGCCCATCGCGCCCGGCAGCACGGAGCACGACGAGCTCTTCGACCTGGACTGGAACGGGCGCGACGCGCTGCGGGACCGCTTCGTCGCAGGCGAGCGCGTCGACCCGGGCGACGCGATTCACTTCACGAAGGCCAAGTTCCACCATGCCCGCGAGGTCGAGACGTACCAGCACGACGTGCTCAACCGAATGATCGACAAGCGCCTCTCGCTCATCGCGCTGCCGTCGTCGAACAAGAAGCTCACGGGCGCCTTCGAGACCTACCAAGAGCACCCGTTCTCGTGGTGGGAGAAGAAGGGGCTCCATCTGGGCGTGGGCACGGACAACGACGTGACCTTGAACACCGACTACCTGCGCGAGCTGCTCATCCTGCTGTGCACGGACTCACACGAGCTCAAGATCACGAAGCTCCTGATCGTAGCGACCGGCGAGACGCGGCGGTCACACCTGAGCCACCTGCTCTGGGAGATGCGCAAGCAGACGCGCTGAGCGCCGCTTATCGCGCCGCGCCGACGCGCTTGCGGATCGCCGTGAAGACGTCCGGCAGCGCCCCGCCCTGCGCTTTGCGGAGCAGCGCGTCGGGCAGGGGGGTGTCGGGCGCGGCCTCGAGCTCATAGACCACCAGCGAAGCGTCCGCCGACCAAGGCACCACCCGCCAGACGCCCTCGTTCTTGGAGTAAGTGCCGCGCGCGAGCTTCCAGCGCCGCTCAAAGCCGCCGCCCGCGAGGGGACCGCCGCTCGAGGCGTTCTCCGCCCACAGGTCGCTGAACGGGAACGGCATGCCAATCTCAATGTAGCAGACCCCGTCGAGGCCAGAGCCGGCACGCAGCGCGCTCGCCTTGGCGCGAGGCATGAACTCGGCGTAGCGGTCGCAGTCCCGCAGGTGCGGCCAAATGCGGTCGACGGGCGCCTTGACCACGGCATAGGCCGTCACGGCGAACCCCGCGTCATTTTGCGGCTTGCGCGGATGAATAACGACCTCGCCCGCGTCCAGCCGCGGCCGCTCGCTCTCGGGGACGGGCGGGACGGACGGCGCGGCGAGCAGCGCAGAGAGCGCGGCGGTCAGCAGGGGCGACATCGACATCAGGGGGCCTCCCCGCGGATGCGTGGCAGGAGCGCCACAAAGTTGCACGGCTTGTGGTTCGGGTTGAGCTGCTCGTCGAGGATGCGGTCAAAGGCCAGCCGCACCGCGCCGGTTGACCCCGGCAGCACGAAGACCAGCACGCGCCCGCAGAGCCACGCGTCCGCACGAGATTGGACGGTCGAGCTCCCGATCTCTTCAAACGAGAGCCACCGAAACAGCTCACCGAAGCCCTCGACCCGCTTCGTACCGAGGCGCGCGACCGCGTCGGGGGTGACGTCCCGCGCGGTCATGCCGGTCCCGCCCGTCGTCACGACCACGTCCACCTCGGGATCATCGCGCCAGCGCTCGAGCTGCGCGACGATGGCTTCGACGCTGTCGGGCACGACGACGCGCGCGACACAGGCGTGGCCGAGCGCCCGAAGGCGCACCTCGGCGAGCGCGCCCGACGTGTCCGTCTCGAGCGTTCGGGTGTCCGAGACCGAGAGCACCGCGCAGCCGATCGACATGTTCATCACGCCCTGTTCTCCTCAGAAACGGCCGGGGTGGGTTATGCTACCTGCGATGAACGCGCGAACCAACGCCCCCTTGCGCTGGCTGTTGCTCTGGCTCGTTGCCGTCTTGAGCTTGTCCAGCTGCGCCAAGCTCGACGACGCCCCGGTGTGTCGTCCCGAGTCACGCCGCTGCGTCGGCGAGACCGCCCAGTTCTGTGACGCTGAGGGCCACTGGAGCGTGCCGGAGATCTGCGCGGCGGGCACTGCGTGTATCGACGGCACGTGCCAGGCCGCGTGCGGTGACGCCTGTCGACCCGGTCAGCGCCGCTGCTCACCCGAGGGTGTGCAGGTCTGCGAGCCTGGCCCGGCGCAGTGCGGTCAGTGGGGCGCCCCTGCACCCTGCGCGCTGGGCGAACGGTGCACGGACGGCGTCTGTGGTGCTGACTGCCCGACCCGCTGCGAGCCGGGCGACCGCCGCTGCATCGGAGAGGGCCAGTTCGTCGAGTGCATCGTCGACGCCCCTTGCAACGCCTTCGGCCCGCCGATGGGCTGCGGCGTCTCCGAAGATGCGGGGCCGCTCGTGTGCTCCGGCGGCCAGTGTGGCCCGTCGGGGAGCTGCGCCGACCAGTGCCGCGAGGGGGAGTGGACCTGTCTGACCGGCGCCCAGGCGCAGCAGTGCGTGCGCGGCGGCGAGGGCTGCTTGGACTGGTCGCCGCCGACCGACTGCGCCGTGGGCCAGATCTGCCGGGGCGCGGTCGGGTGCGCGGCCGCGTGCGAGAGCGAGTGCGATGTGGGCGAGACGCGGTGCCTCGACGGGGGCGTGCAGACCTGCGTCGCGGCGCCCTCGGGCTGCGCGACTTGGAGCGCCATCTCACCTTGCGCCGCAGGTTCGCAGTGCCAAAACGGCCAGTGCGACCTGCAGTGTGTCCCCGAGTGTGCTGCGGGCCAGGTGCGTTGCGGGCCCAGCGGCGGCGTGCAAGGGTGCGACACCTCGGGCCCGTGCCCGCGATTCGGGGCCGAGGTCGCGTGCGCTGCGGGCGAGCAGTGCGCCGGCGCGGGCGTCTGTGGTGTCTGCGAGCCGGGTGCGACCGAGGCCCGCGGCTGTGGGAACTGCGGTCAGCAGACCCGCACCTGCGGCGAGGACCGCCGCTGGGGTGAGTTCAACGCGTGCTCTGGCGAGGGCGTCTGCACGCCCGGGATGGAAATGGCATGCGGACGCTGCGGCGTGCAGCGCTGCAACGACGCGTGTCAGTGGGACGGCTGCGGCGGCGAGGGCGTGTGTGACCCCGGCGCGACCGAGCCGTGCGGCAACTGCGGTACACGGGCATGCAACGGCGCGTGCCAATGGGATGCCTGCGGCGGGCAGGGCGTGTGCGCGCCCGGTCAGCGACGCGACTGCAACCAGTGCGGCGAGCAGGGCTGCACGAACCGTTGTCGATGGGAGACGTGCAATAACGGCGACGGCACAGAGTTTCGTCGATGCAACGAGTGCGGCTGGCAGTTCTGTTGCCCGAACGGGGATTGGTGCGGCTGCGCGCCTCACTACACCTGCGGCCGCAACCAGTCGTGCGAGGGCACCGGCCAGTGCCTGTAACCTAACGCGCGGTGACGTGCTCAGGGCAAGGGCCGCTCGCGTTGTGGAGCCGCGTCTTCGCGCTCTGCCTCGGCGTGCACCTCGCCTTGCCCGACTACGACAACGATGGCTGGGGCGCGCCGCGTTGGGGGCTGGCCATCTGCGCGGCGCTGATCCTCTGGCGGCCGCACGGCATATGGCTGCTCGGCGTCTGCACGATCAAGGTCTACACGCTCCTCTGCTTGCGGGACGTCCTCACGCAGTCTCTCCTGCTCGCGCTCTGGTCGGGCTTCGCCGGTATCGCAGCGCTTAGGGGCACGCGCTCCGCAGCGCTGACGAGCCTCGACGCCATCCGTGTGACCGCCGCCCTGACGTATGGCCTCGCGGCGGTGCACAAGCTCAACGACGCCTTCTTTGACCCCGCAACGAGCTGCGCCGACCACGCGCTCCGGCAGGTCGTCGCCCTGTGGCCGTCACTGCCCGCGCCCCTCGCGTCGCCGGGTCTCGCGGCGCTCGTTGTGCTGTGGGAAGCCCTGCTCGCCCTGCTCGTGCTCACGCGCAGCCGCTGGCTTTGGCCCGTTGGCCTCGCATTTCACTTGCCGCTTACGCTCACCCTCGCGCCCGCGTTCGGCGCTGTCATGGTGGCCGGCTGGGCGGCGGGCATGCCGTCGCGTGAGGTCGTCGCGTGGCGGCGGGTTGCACGAAGCCGAGCGGGGCAACAGCGCGCGCTCACGGGTGCGCTCGGCGCGTTCGGGCTCGAGGCGGTCGCGCGCAGCGCATCGGACCCCTGGGGTCAGGTCAAGGTCGGGGTCGTGGGCGCGGTCTTGAGTGTGTGGCTGAGCGCGCACGGGGCAGCGCGCGTGCCGCCTGAGCGATTGTGGCGGCGGGCGCACGCTCGCGCAGGGGCGTGGCTCCTCGGCGCGCTCTTCGTCGGGCACGGCCTCTCGCCCTATCTCGGGGTCCGCGTGCAACACACCGCGGCGATGCTGAGCAACCTGCGGATCGACCCTGAGTGCCACAACTCTTGGCTGTTCCCGCGCCATGACGGTCCGGGTCCCTACATTTATATAGCGCACGCGCACTTCGGAGGTCCTGAGCGCGGCGAAGAGGGGCTTCGGCCTGAGCGCGCGCGCGTGCTCCGCGAGACCCTGTGGAGCCCCACGGCGTTGCACACGATGCGCACGAACTGGTGCGTGCCTGAGCTGCGACCCATCGCGCTGCGCGGTCACTGGCGCGGCGCGTCATTCGACATGCCCGACCTCTGCGCCGCAGACGCGCTGAGCGCGCTCGATGACGGCTTCCCAAGCCCGACGTGGTTGCCGGGCCATCAGGCGTTTCAGAAGAACTTGCCGCGCGCGTGCGACGCGGCGTGTGTGCACTGAACGCGTCAGGGTCGGGGCGCATCGAGCGCAGAAAGACGGCCGCGCACGCGCGCCTCGTCCTGCGTGCTGCCGAGAAACTGCCAGACTTGCAGCGCGCGGCGGAGCCCGGCACGCGCCGACTCGATATCGCCCTCGACCACCTGCGCGCTGGCGATGGCCTCAAGGGTCCGGGGCCACTCGGGCACCGAGAGCGGTCGCATCGCGTCGAGGCGGATCGCCTCGCCCAGGCGGCGCTGGCGCAGGTCTTTGTCCCCAATCGCCTGGGCGACACGGGCCAAGAAGGCATAGACCAGCCCGACGCGCAGCGTGTCCTCGCTCTGTTGGAGCGCCTGGAGCGCGCGCAAGAACCAACGCTCCGCGTCGCGGTGCTCGCCCGCTTGCGCCGCGAGCCAGCCAATGTGCATTTGGCACTGGGCCGCTTGGTGTGCGTCGCCGCTTGAGGTGAAGCCTGCGAGTGCGAGCAGATAGGCGCGGCGCGACTCCGGGTGTCGGGACAGCAGGCGCTCGATGTGGCCAAGGCCCTTGGCGCAGCGGGCGCTGGCCTCCTGCTGGCCTAAGCGCGTGTAGAGCGCGAGGGCGCCCGCGTAGGCGTCGCGTGCCTCGCTCCACTGCCCCGCGCGCCGGTGGAGCTCCGCGACCCGAACCTGGGCTTCACCGAACGCCGGGTGCGGTGCTGCTTGGGTTTGCATCGCAGCGGCGTCGCGCGCGAGGCGAAGCGCCGCGGCCGAATCCCCCGCGGCTTCGGCGAGCGCGGACAGGTCAAGCCGGCATCGCACCTCAGCGATGCGCTGCCCACTGCGCGAGAGCTCGGCGCGCGCCGCGAGCAGGAGCGAGCGGGCCGCCCCGAGGTCACCGCTCATGAGCTCAACGGTGCCGTGAAGCCAACCCGCGACAGCCTCACGCCGCGGATCGTCTAACCTCTGTGCCGCCTCGAGCGTCTTCGCAGTGCGCGTGCGCGCGTCGACGGCGTCGCCGAGCCGAAGCAGGCACTCGGCCTCGAGCGTGAGCGCGTCGTTGTATCGGCTCGCCTCACCGGGCATCGCGCGCAGCCGAGGTGTGACGGCGTCGAGCTGTTTCAGGGCGTCGCGCGTGCGCCCTTGCTCGAGGCACAACCGGGCACGAAGCAGGTCAATTTCAAGCCGCTGTCCGAGTGGGATCCGCTCGCGCTCGGGTCCGCCGATGACGCTATCGAGGATGTGACCGCAGCCGTCGAGCAGATGCTCGACACGCAGCGCGTCAAAGGTCTCGAGGGCTCCGCGCGCGGCCTCCGCCAGCAGGGCGACAGCTTCCTCGAGGCGGCCCGACGCGGCGAGCGCGTGCGCCGCGAGCCGCGGGTCGCGACCCGGCTGAGCGGCGCGTCGGCGCGCGACCACACCAAAGTGAGCGCGCGCACGCTCGCTCGGCAGGCGGACTTGCGCGGCGGTGTGCACAAGGGGATGTGAGAACTGAAGCAGTGTGGTGCTCGGCTCGGTCAGCACCCCGAGCTCGACGAGCTGTTCGAGGGCCGCGATCGCCGACCGCTGTGAGAACCCGTCCGTGCGCAGCAAGGCCTCGGCCTCGTCGTCCGAAAAACTCAAGCCCAGCGTCGAGAGCGCGGTCGTCGCCCGGAGGAGCCTGGGACCTTGGCCGTCGCTGTCGGCGACGAGCGTGTCGAGGACCGCGAGGGCCACTTCGAGAGGCGCACGCGGGCGGTCGGAGACGCGATAGGCCGCGAGGCGACCGAGCCACTCGGTCGAGAAGGCGGACCCAGCGGCGGTGCGGGTCAAGGTCTCGATCGCAGCCGCGTCGAGTTCAGGGGTGCGGGCGAGCGCGATGGCCGCCATGACCCCGGCGGGCAGCGGCTGCAGCGTGAGGGTAGGCTCAACGCCCAGACCAGCGCCCAGCGAGCGCGCGAAGGTCTCCGGCGTCGCGGCGACGAGCGTCGCGTGGTGAATCCGCTGCGTGGCGAGGCGCCTGCGCAGCTCAAGGAGGCGCCGTCGCTCGAGCGGCGCGAGCGTCTCCCAGCGCCCGACCCAGAGCAGGAGCGGACGTCGAGTCGCCGCCTGAGTCAGTTCGATCGACCACTCTTCGAGGCGCTCGGCCTCGGTGCGCCCATCTTCTGTCGGCCAGAGCGCCGGGAGGCTGCGGTCTGCGTGTTGCGGTCGTCGATGCGGCCAGCCGAGCGCCTCGCGCGCTGCGAACGCCAGAGCGTCTGGGGCGCCCTCGCCCGCTGCGGTGAGGTCTAGGACCGTGGCGAGGCCGTTGCGGACACAGGCCTCAACGAGCCAACGGCACAGCGACGTGCGCCCCGAACCAACGTCGCCCAAGACCGCCCAGCTCTCGACGCCGCCGACCTCTACGAGGCGCGTCAGGTGACTCCAGAGCTGTCGTTGCTCCGCCTCGCGTCCCTCGAGGAGCGAGAGGGCGCTTGGAGGCCGATGGTCGCCATGCGTCGGCTCTGTGGGCCAGCCGAGCCCGGAGAGTGTGTGGGTGGTGTCGTCATCATCTGACGGATGCTCGCAGCGCAGCGCCGTCAGTGTCGCCCGTACCGCTGCGGCGTCTTCGGGTCGGTCTGTCGGGGCTTTGGCGAGCATGTGACGCAGCAGGTCAGGCCAGCCGGCGGGGAGCGTCAGCCCTGGCCGGGGCACAAAGGGCGGGAGCGGCGCGCGGACGTGCTCTAACAGCAGCGCCGCCGCGCTGTCGGCAAGGTACGGAGGCTTCCCAGTAGAGAGCTCCCACATGAGAACGCCCAGTGAATACAGATCGGAGCGCGGACTCGCTGCCGCGAGACCCGTCGCGAGCTCGGGTGCCATGTAGGCGGGCGTGCCGAGGGTCGAGTGATGCGCGGCTGTGATCTGCATGTCCACATCGCCCTCGACTCGCGCGAGGCCGAAGTCGAGGACGCGGAGGGTGCAGCGGCCCGTGTCGTCGCGTCGCCAGAGGACGTTCTCGGGCTTGAGGTCTCGATGGACGACGCCGTGGGCGTGGGCGTAAGCGAGGGCGTCGAGAGTCTGGTCGAGCATGTGAAGGAGCATTTCGCCTGTGACGCTGTGCGTCGTGGCGGTGCCCAGATGCTGGCCTTCAAAGTATTCGAGCGCAAGGTAGGGGCCGACCTGACTGTCTTCTCCCGCGCCTCGCACCCCGATGATCGCAGGGTGGCTCAGCCGCGCCGCCGCCCGGACCTCGCGCAGCAAGCGGCGCCGCGCGAGGGCATCGGCGGCCTGTGCGGCGCGGAGGACCTTGACCGCGACTGTCCCTGAGCATGCCAAGTCGTCAGCGAGCCACACCTCACCGAAGCCGCCTTCGCCGAGGAGCGTTCGCAGCCTGTAACGGCGGGCGATGATCGCGTTCTGGAGGTCCGTCATGAGAGTTTCCAAAGGAGTCGCAAAAAAAGTGAAAAAAATGCGCTTGGGCCGGATGGAGTGCGCCTGAAGTGTTGCGCGACGTCTGAAAATACGTTCTAACCCAAACAACGGGGGGAAGGTCACCCGAGATTTTGTCATTCGACTGAGACCACCCTAAGTTCAGGGACCAACCACGAGGAGCAGAAGAGATGCCTACGAACGCCGCGAACAAGACCGCCTCCAAGGCCGCCGCGAAGAAGCCGGCCGCCAAGGCCGCGCCGAAGGCTGCTGCGAAGAAGCCGGCCGCCAAGGCCGCGCCGAAGGCTGCCGCGAAGAAGCCGGCCGCCAAGGCCGCGCCGAAGGCCGCCGCGAAGAAGCCGGCCGCCAAGGCCGCGCCGAAGGCTGCTGCGAAGAAGCCGGCCGCCAAGGCCGCGCCGAAGGCCGCCGCGAAGAAGCCGGCCGCCAAGGCCGCGCCGAAGGCTGCCGCGAAGAAGCCGGCCGCCAAGGCCGCCCCGAAGGCGGCTGCGAAGAAGCCGACGCCGAAGGCGGCTGCGAAGAAGGCGGCGCCGAAGGCGGCTGCGAAGAAGGCGGCGCCGAAGGCGGCTGCGAAGAAGGCTGCGCCGAAGCCGGCCGCCAAGCCCGTCGCGAAGAAGGCTGCGCCGAAGCCGGCCGCCAAGCCTGTTGCGAAGAAGGCTGCGCCGAAGTCGGCCGCCAAGCCCGTTGCGAAGAAGGCTGCGCCGAAGCCGGCCGCCAAGCCCGTTGCGAAGAAGGCTGCGCCGAAGCCGGCCGCCAAGCCTGTCGCGAAGCCCGCTGCCGCGAAGGCTGCTCCGGCGCCCGCCGCGAAGCCCGCTGCCGCGAAGCCCGCTGCCGCGAAGCCCGCTGCCGCGAAGGCGGCTCCGGCGCCCGCCGCGAAGCCCGCTGCCGCGAAGGCTGCTCCGGCGCCCGCCGCGAAGCCCGCTGCCGCGAAGGCGGCTCCGGCGCCCGCAGCCAAGGCCACTCCCGCACCCGCCGCTGCGAAGACCGCGCCTGCGGCACCCGCCGCGAAGCCCGCTGCCGCGAAGGCGGCTCCGGCGCCCGCCGCGAAGCCCGCGCCCGCTGCGCCGAAGACCGCCGCCGCAAGGCCCGCGCCTGCGCCGAAGCCCGCCGTCCCGGCGAAGGCGCCCTCGCAGCCCCGCCAGCCGGCGCCTTCTTCGGCGCCTGCGATTGCTTCCAGCACGCCCGCTGCGCCCGCCGCTTCGACGCCCAGCGACAAGAACTAATTCCGGCTTGACCTGAACGCGCGTTCAGATCAAAGGTGAGCGATGCTCGCCCGCCTCGATAACCCGCCGAACCCTTGGTCTACGACCTCCGTGGACTGGCTCGGCGAGCCACCGCCAGCGCGGCTTGAGGTCTACCTTGACGCCTCGCGGGAGATCCTGTCGGCCAACGACAGCCCTGACCTCCCCTTCCGGTTCAACGTGAACCCTTACCGCGGCTGCTTTCATGGCTGCGCCTACTGTTATGCGCGGCCATCGCATGAGTATCTCAGTTTCGGTGCGGGGACTGACTTCGAGCGGCGTATCGTGGTCAAGCCCGAGGCGGCTTCGCTGCTCCGATTGGCGTTCGACAAGCCCAGCTGGCAAGGCGAACTCATCGCGCTGAGCGGGAACACGGACTGTTACCAGCCCCTCGAAGCCCACTACAGACTGACTCGGGCGTGCCTCGAGGTCTGTCGCGATTACACAAATCCAGTCGGCGTGATTACCAAGTCGCCACTCATCGAACGGGACATCGACGTGCTTCAGGCGCTCGCGGCCCGAGGCGCCGTCCGCGTCACCATGAGCGTGCCCTTTGCTCGCGCCGACCACGCCCGCGCCATCGAACCGTATGTGCCGCCGCCGGCGCGGCGCATCGAGGCGATTCGTCGCCTGGCAGATGCGGGCGTGCCCGTGGGCGTGAACGTCGCGCCGATTATCCCG
>Ga0164295_10001322_pt1 | contig 20492 bp, 13 predicted proteins | sample GEODES006metaG_FD_111798 | JGI IMG/M metagenome (GOLD analysis project Ga0164295, IMG submission 111798) | Oligotrophic lake water microbial communities from Sparkling Lake, Wisconsin, USA - GEODES006 metaG | ecosystem: Environmental > Aquatic > Freshwater > Lake | place: USA: Sparkling Lake... | reverse complement strand
TCGTGAAGCTCGACAAGCCAGGCGGGTTCATTGGCCAGGAAGCGCTGAAGCGCGAGTTCGCCACGGGCCCGAAGGAGCGCTTCGTGCCGCTCGTGGTGGATGCGGGCGACGCCGATGCACCGGCCGTTTCCATGGTGCTCAAAGGCGACGAAGTGGTGGGCCTCGTCACTTCCGGTGGCTTCGGTTACCGCATCGGCAAGAGCATCGCGCTGGCCTATGTGCGCACGGACTTGGCCGTAGAAGGCACCGAGCTCGAGGTGGAGATTCTGGGCGAACGCCGCCGTGCGGTGGTAAGCCGTGAACCCATCTACGACCCGGAAAACGCCCGCCTGCGCGCGTAAGAGCGCGGCGGTTCGGTGGCAGCGAGGGTGGCCTTGCTGCTCTGCTTGGTGCTACTGATACCGACCCGGAGCTAGCGTCCTTCGCGCGTGTGGAACACGCCAAGGATGGTGACGGCCTGCCCGGTGAGTTCGTAGCGGAGCACGTAGTTGCCTGCAGACAGGCATCGCAATTCTCGCGGTTCAAAGCCGGGGAGGCGTTCGCCGAGGCGTGGATGCTCAGCCAGTTGACCGGCGCGCACCCTCGCCAACGCAACGGCGCGACGTGCTGCTGCCGGGTTCAGTTCTGCCAGAAATCGGGAAAGACGTTTTAGATCGCCCAGCGCCTCGGGCATCCAGACGACTAGCTTCACGGCTCACTCCTGGCCTATTTCGGCGGCGCGGCGGGCGAATTCTGCCTCCAGCGCTTCGAGCTCCTTCACCACCTCCTCGTGCGGGATGGTTTCCGCCCCAGCATCCAGCGCGGCCAGCGCTGCACGGGTGAGGCGGTCTTTTTCTGCTTCTTCGGCCAAATAAGCGCCCACCGCTTCCTTCACTAACCACCCGCGGGGGCGGTCCGTGCGGTAGGCCAATTCGTCCAAGGCTTCCGCCATGCTCGTAGGCAGGTGGGCCGTGACAACACGTGTTTCCTGGGCCATGTCCGTTACTCCAATCAGATTGATTGAAATCTAATCAATCTGATTTTAGTTCGCAAGCGCTGCGTGCGCAGGTACGCTGCGTTCCCCATGAATAAGCTTAAATTGCTACTCGGCGCGCTGGCGTTCTATGGCCGGTTCTTCTGCAGCTTCACGGCCATTGGCTTTCATGTGCGGCGCCTGTTCTGGCCGCGCTTCCAGCCGGACTTTCGTGGCCAGCATTGGGTGGTCACCGGTGCTTCGGCTGGCATTGGGCGCCACATAGCTTTGGCGGCAGCGCGTGCCGGTGCCCAAGTGACGGCGGTGGCTAGGGCCAGCGCGAAGCTGGATGAAGTGGCGGCCACCGCACGGGCTGAGGGCTTGCAGTTGCAAGCAGCGCCTTGCGACTTGTCCAGCATGGCGGAGGTGGACCGCTGGTTGGCCGAACGTCACGCAGACAACGACGAAGCCGCCGAGGCCGATGCTGTCGCGGGGCGAGCCATGCGGGCTGCTGTTCAACCCGTCGACGTGTTGGTGAACAACGCCGGCGTGATGCTCGACGAACACAGCCTCACCGCGGAAGGACTCGAGGCTTCATTCGCGACGAACTTGCTCAGCCATTATCGTCTGACCACGGGGCTGGTCGCTGCCGGCTTGCTGCCGTCAAAAGCCGTGGTGGTGAATATGACTTCCGGCGGCGCGTACCACGTGCCCTTGTCTACCGCGATGCTCAACGTGACTGACGCTGCCCGCTACAACGGCACCTACGCGTACGCCTTCCACAAGCGCGCGCAGGTAGTGCTGAGCGAATATTGGCGTCGCCAATGGAACGCGGAAGGGCGCCGCAGCTATGTGTTGCACCCGGGCTGGGTGGATACGCCCGGCGTGAAGCGTTCACTGCCGCGTTTCCGTGCGGCGCTGAAACGCGTGCTGCGCGATGAAGCCGCGGGCGCTGACACCGCGCTGTGGCTGGCGGCTACCAAGCCCGCACAACCGACGGGTGAACATATCTGGTTCGACCGCAAGGCGCGTGCAGCGCATGTGGCTGCCAGCACGCGAGTTTCACGTGACACTACCGAAACGCTGGTAGCGTTTCTGGAAAAAGCTCGGTGAATCAGTAGACGCGGTGCTCGGCAGAGCACGCACCTAATGCGACGAGTGGCGCGACGTCCGCCGAGTAGCGCCGTACTTGGGAGGCGGCCTTAGGCTGCCGCGAGTTCCCGCGAAACTTCCGCCAGCAGCCCGGCCACGTAGCCGCGGAACGAACGTCCGAGCACGATCTGGAAGCTGTGCTCGCCCGTGCGCCACAGCACGATCTCCGCCTTGCTGAACAGCGTACGCGTGACGGTGTCGACCGGGAACGCTTCCAGCGTCAGCTCCAGCGGACACAAGGAATTCAAGAGCCAGGCAGCGTGCGTGCCGGAAAGCTCCAGCGCCACGTTGCGATGGCTGATGTCCACTAGCGAGTGGGCGTGAGCCGTGAGCCCCGCTTGCAGCGCGGCTTCCAACGCCGCGCCATCCGTCATGCTCGTGCTCAGCCAAATTTCATCCGGGCCCAACCAAAGGGCGGCGCGCGGCGTTCCCACGACGCGAGCAACGCCACCGGCTTGTGCGGGCAGCGAAGCGCCGAAGGCAACGCCAGCAGCAGCGAGCGCCGCATCGCCGCCACGCAGCACCCAGCGACGGGCTTCCGGCATGTCTGACAACGCCGCTTGGGCAGCGCTCTTCGCGAACCATTCAGACATGAAGCTTCGCTCCCTCGGTGTCGTAGAACACGGGCGCAACCACTTGGGCCGCAATCGCACCGCCGGGCATCGGGATGTAGACCGTCTGTCCCATAAGCGCACGGCCATCCGCCACCAACGCCAAGGCGATGGAACGGCCCAGCACGGCGCTGTGGTACGACGACGTAACGTGCCCGATGAGCTTCATCGGCACAGGCTGTTCCGGCACGGCCGCCACTTGGGCGCCTTCCTCCAGCACGGTCTTCGGATCCGCGGTGAGCAAGCCCACCAGTTGCTTGCGGCCCTTGGCCACCAGCGCCGGGCGCGCCAGCGAGCGCTTGCCGACAAAGTCCGGCTTGGACTTGGCGACGGCCCAGCCGAGGCCGGCATCGTCTGGTGTGACGGTGCCGTCAGTCTCCTGGCCGACGATGACATAGCCCTTCTCGGCGCGGAGCACGTGCATGGTCTCCGTACCGTAAGGCGTCATGCCATAGGCTTGGCCGGCCGCCCAGACCATTTCCCAAGCGCGCTGGCCGTAGCCGGCAGGCACATTAATCTCGTAGCCGAGTTCACCGGTGAAGCTGACGCGCATCAGCAGCATGGGGATGTCCCCAAGCTGGCCGCGCACCATGGCCATGTGGGGCAGGGCGGCGTTGGAAATATCCAACCCGTTCACCAGCGGCGCGATGACTTCGCGGGCCTTGGGCCCTTGCACGGCGATGACCGACCATTGCTCCGTGGTGGAGGTGAGCCAGACTTGCAGGTCCGCCCACTCCGTCTGGAGATAGTCTTCCATCATGTGCAGCACGCGGGGCGCGCCGCCAGTGGTGGTGGTCACGTGGAACCGGTCTTCCGCGAGGCGCGCGATGACGCCGTCGTCGTAAACAAAACCGTCTTCACGCGTCAGGATGCCGTAGCGGCACTTGCCCACTGCCAGCGTACTGAAGTTGTTCACGTAGAGGCGGTTCAGGAAAGTGGCGGCGTCGGGGCCCACCACTGCAATCTTGCCGAGCGTGGAGGCATCGAAGAGGCCAACGCTATGGCGAACGGCGAGGCACTCGCGGTCGACTGCAGCGTGCATGTCTTCGCCAGCCTTCGGGAAGTAACGCGAACGCTTCCACAACCCGACGTCTTCAAACACGGCGCCATTCGCCACGGCCCACGCGTGCGTGGGCGTTGGGCGCACGGGGTCGAACAAGTCGCCGCGGTCATAGCCGGCAAAGATGCCGAACGTGATGGGCGTGTAAGGCATACGGAAAGTAGTGAGGCCAGCCTGCGGCAGCGCCACGCCCTTTTCCGCCGACACGAACCCGAGCGAGTTCATGTTGGAAGTCTTACCTTGGTCCGTGGCCATGCCGTTCGTGGTGTAGCGCTTGATGTGCTCCACCGATTCGAAGCCTTCACGCATGGCGAGCGCGAGATCTTTCGACGTCACGTCGTTCTGGAAGTCCACGAAAGCCTTGGCTGGCTGCGTGTTGCCGGGCTGCGGCAGAACGCCAGGCATACCGACCATGCTGCCTTCCAGCGCTTGGACATGGTAATCCTGCGCGCTGCCCGCCTTGCCGGCTGCTTCGGCCGCACCAGCACCCGCTTGCGAGCCCTCTTCCAGCGTGGCACGCAGGCCGCCCGTGCCACAGCAAGCGCCAGCGGAACGTTCACGCTCCACGGAGTTGCCCGGCACAAACACTTGCTGCGCTTTATCGAACCGCAGCTTGCCGCGCGACTGCGAGAACAGGTGAACGGTGGGCGTGTAGCCACCGGACATCAACACAGTGTCGCAGTCGAGCGTTTCGCGGTCCTGCACGGTGCCGTCATCGGCCAAGTGCGCGAGCGTGATGCCGGAGACCCGCAGCCAACCGAACGTGCCGAGCACGGTAATACCAGTGCTGACGGCAATGCCTGCCGACAGGGCTGTCGCATAAACCGCTTCGCCGGGAGCGTGGCGGATATCGGCGATGCGCTCGATCTTCACGCCAGCCGCGCGCAATTCGAAAGCCGCGAGGTAGGCAGCATCGCAGCCTGCCACCACCACCACGCGCGAACCCACCTTGACGCCATAGCGGTTCAGGAAGGTGCGACCAGCAGAGGCCAGCATGACGCCCGGGCGATCGTTACCCGGGAACACGAGCGGGCGTTCGATGGCACCCGTGGCGAGGACTACTTCCTTCGCACGCACTTGCCACAGCCGCTCACGGGGCGCCCCCGTTACCGGTGTGGCCTGGTGTTCGGTCAGACGTTCGTTCAGGCTAAGCATGTTATGGGCGAAGTAGCCGAAGCACGTCGTGCGGCTCAGCAGCGTCACGTTACTGCGGCCACGCAGCGTGGCGAGGCTGGCTTTCAGCCACTGGGCAGCCGGTTGGTCGTTCACTTGCGCGTTGGGCTCATCGAGCAGTGAGCCGCCGAACTCAGGCTGTTCATCGCACAACAGCACGCTGGCGCCCTTGGCGGAAGCGGCAAGCGCGGCGGCAATGCCCGCCGGGCCTGCCCCCACGACGAGCACATCGCAATGCGCGAAGCGCTGCGCATAAGTATCCGGGTCCGGCTCAGTCGGCGGCTTGCCAAGACCAGCGGCCTCGCGCACCACGGGTTCGAACACCTGGTGCCAAGCCTTGCGCGGCCACATGAAGGTCTTGTAGTAGAAGCCGGCCGAGAACAACGGTGACAGCAAGTCGTTCACCGCGCCTACGTCGAACTTCAGCGAAGGCCAGCGGTTCTGGCTTTCAGCGACGAGGCCTTCGTACAGCTCCACTTGCGTGGCCCGCAGGTTCGGCGTGCGGCGCGCAGTGTCGCGTACCACGGCCACCAAGGCATTGGGCTCTTCCACGCCAGCCGCGAGCAAGCCACGCGGGCGGTGATACTTGAAAGAACGGCCGACCAGATGCACACCGTTGGCGAGCAAGGCCGAAGCGAGCGTGTCGCCTACATGGCCCGTGTAAGCCTTGCCGTCGAACGTAAAGTTCACCAACCGCGAACGGTCGATGAGACCGCCAGCAGCAGTGCGGCACGGGTTTTGGCTCATCGCTGGCCTCCCACCGGCGCCGTGCCGGGCAGGGCAGGGCGGGGCTCGCCGCACTTGTAGGTGGTCACGAAGAAGTCCGTGGTGGTGTCGCGTAGCGCGTTGAAGAAACGCCCGCAGCCATGCATATGGCGCCAACGTTCGGCGTGCATCCCCTTCGGATTCTCACGCAAGTAGAGGTACTCGCCCCATTCGTCCGCGGTCTGTGCGGAAGGGTCGAGTGGACGGGCAATATGCGCTTGGCCGCAGTGCCGGAACTCCAGTTCCGGACGCGGGCCGCAATAAGGGCAGTGGATGACCAACATGGGCTGTCCTCAGTGCGCCACGGCCGCCGCGGCCGCTTCGTCGATGAGCAGGCCGTCGCGGAACCGCTCGATAGTGAACGGCGCATTGATGGGGTGCGGCTCGTCGTGCGCGATGGTGTGCGCGAACACGTGGCCAGAACCCGGCGTGGCCTTGAAGCCGCCAGTGCCCCAGCCGCAGTTTACGTAGAGGCCCTTCACAGGCGTCTTCGCGATGATGGGCGAGCGGTCTGGCGTTACGTCGACGATGCCGCCCCAGTTGCGCAGCATGCGCATGCGGCGGAACGCCGGGAACAGTTCGCAGATGGCGGCGAGCGTGTGCGCATTGATATGCAGCGAGCCGCGTTGTGTGTAGCTGTTGTAGCTGTCGGAACTGGCGCCGATGACCAGCTCGCCCTTGTCGGACTGGCTGATATAAGCGTGGATGGAGTTCGACATGACTACGCAGGGGAAGGCCGGCTTCACTGGCTCCGAGACGAGCGCCTGCAGCGGGAAGCTCTCCAGCGGCAGCTTCACGCCGGCCATGCCGAGCACCACACTGCTGTGGCCGGCGGCAGAAACGCCCACCTTGCGCGTGCGGATGGAACCGCGGGTGGTTTCTATGCCTTCCACGGCGCCATTAGCATCGCGGCGGATGCCCGTCACTTCGCAGTTTTCGATGATGTCGACACCGAGTGCATCGGCGGCGCGGGCATAGCCCCAGGCCACGGCATCGTGGCGGGCCGTGCCACCACGGCGCTGCAGTGCTGCGCCCATCACCGGGTAACGAATGTCGTCGCCGATATTCAGCGGCGGGCAAAAGGCCTTCGCTTCTTCAGGCGTCAGCCATTCGTTGTCCACGCCGTTGGCGCGGTTGGCGTGGATGTGGCGCTTGAACACTTGCACGTCGTGCACGGTGTGCGCGAGCATCATGACGCCACGGGGCGAGAACATGACGTTGTAGTTCAGCACCTGCGACAGCGTTTCCCACAACTTGACCGAATGGTCGTACAGCTGCGCGCTTTCGTTGAACAGGTAGTTGGAGCGGATGATGGTGGTATTGCGGCCCGTGTTACCGCCACCAATCCAGCCTTTCTCCACGACGGCGATGTTCGTGAGCCCGTGTTCGGCCGCAAGGTAATAAGCGGCACCAAGCCCGTGGCCACCGCCACCGACGATGATGGCGTCATATTCAGCCTTCGGGGCGGCACGTCGCCATTGCGGCTGCCAGCCTTGCTGGCCGCCGAAGGCTTCCTTAAGCAACGACCAGGCGCTGAACTTTTGCATCAGGCACGGAGCTCCGTGTTCTGCGTGTCGTACGGAGAGTCGACCAGCACGGTGGCGCGCTTGCGCTCACCGAGAATTTCCACGAACAGCTCACCGCCCACGGCAGCGTAGGCCGGGTCCACATAGCCGAGGCCGAGGCTCTTCCGCAGGCAGTGCCCGTAGTAGCCGGCGGTGAGGCGACCCACCAGCTTGCCTTCGGCATTGAACAGCGGCTCATTGCCGAGCGGGTCGGCGTCTACGACGTCATTCACTTCGACGGTGATGAACGCGGTGGGCACGCCCTTCTCGAGCTGTGCGGCCAGCGCTGCGCGGCCGACGAACTCGCCCTTGTCCATGCGGACCATGCGGGTGAGGCCCGCTTCGAACGGCGTGTAGTCCCGGGTGAGGTCCGAGCCCCACATGCGATAGCTCTTCTCCATGCGCAGCGATTCCATCGCGCGCATGCCGGCCATCTTTACGCCGAACTCGCAACCTGCGGCGAACACCGCGCTGAACAAGTGGTGGGCGTATTCGATGGGGAAGTGCAGTTCCCAGCCGAGCGAACCGACGAAGTTGACGCGCAGCACGTGCACGTCCGTGGCCAGGCCCACTTCTAGGGTCTTGCCAGTGAGCCAAGGGAAGCTCTTGCTGTCCAAAGGCTCGTCGATGAGCTTGGCCAGCAGGTCACGCGAGCGCGGCCCCGAGATAACGAACACGCCACGCGAATGCGTGATGTTGCGCAGCTGTACGGAGCCGTCAGTCGGCAGCGCCTTCTGCAGCAAGTCGTGGTCGTAACGTTCGGCAGCACCGGCGCTCACGGCGTAGAACTGGTTCTCGCCGAGCTTGGTGATGGTGAACTCCGAACGGATGCCGCCGCGCTTGGTGAGCGCATGGCACAGCGCGATACGGCCAGTCTTCACGGGCACCTTGTTGGCCACCAAGCTGTCCAGCCAGGCTTCAGCGCCTGGGCCAGTCACTTCCCACTTGCTGAACGGAGTGAGGTCGATAACACCGACCTTCTCGCGTAGGTTGCGGCATTCGTTGCCGACATGTTCGAAGTAGTTGCTGCGACGGAAGCTGAACTTGTCTTTCGGCTCCACACCTTCCGGCGCGAACCAGTTGGCGCGCTCCCAGCCATAACGCTGGCCGAACACGCCGCCCATCTGCTTGATCTGGTCGTACACCGGGCTGGTCTTCGCCGGGCGCGCATCGGGGCGCTCTTCGTCGGGGAAGTGCACGGTGAAGACGTTGCGGTAAGTCTCTTCGTTTTTGGCTACTACGTAGCGCTTGCTGGTATACGGACCGAAACGACGCGGGTCCACGGCGAGCATGTCGATGCCCGGCTCGGTTTCCGTAATCCACTCGGCCAGCTGCCAGCCTGAACCGCCGGCAGCGGTAATGCCGAAGCTGTGGCCTTCGTTCAGCCACAGGCCACGCTTGCCCCAAGCCGGGCCAATGAGCGGGCTGCCGTCTGGGGTATAGGAGATGGGACCGTTGACGATGGTCTTGATGCCGCACTTCTCGAGCGCGGGTACGCGCCGCTGCGCCGCTTCGATGTGCGGAATGAGACGCTCGATTTCGCCGTCGAACAGGTTCTTGCCGAACCAGTCGGGCACGCCATCTGCGAAGCGCGCCGGCGCGCCATTCTCGTAGGGGCCCAGAATCCAGCCACCGCGCTCTTCACGCAGGTAGTAGGACTGGTCCGACTCGCGCAGCACAGCCAGTTCCTTGCCGCCATTATTGCGGTACTCCACCAGCTCCGGCGACTCGTCGTACACGATGTACTGGTGCTCGACGGGAATGGCCGGCACGTTGATGCCGAACATCTTGCCGGTCTGGCGGGCGTAGTTGCCAGTGGCGCACACCACATGTTCGCAAGTCACTTCGCCGCGGCTGGTGGTCAGCTTCCACTCGCCCGAAGGCAGCTGCACGGCATTGGTCACTTCCGTCTGTTCGTAAATTTCCGCACCGCGCATGCGCGCGCCCTTGCGCAGCGCCATGGTCAGGTCCGCCGGCGCGATGTGACCGTCGTCCGGGTGATACAGCGCGCCCACAATATTGGCGGTGTCGCCACCGTTGCCCAGCTCCACCAGTGGCCAAAGGCTCTTTACTTCTTCGGCCGTGATGACGCGGAAAGGGACGCCGATGGTGTTGGCGGTGCTGCAGTACTTCAGGTATTCATCCATGCGGTCGCGGTTGGTGGCGAGGCGCAGGTTGCCCGTGACGTGGAAGCTGACGTCCTGCCCGGTTTCGGCGGGCAGGTTTTTGTAGAGGTCCACCGAGTACTTGTGGAGCTGGCCCACGGTGTAGCTCATGTTGAACAGCGGCAGCAGGCCGGCGGCGTGCCAGGTAGAGCCAGCGGTGAGCTCGGTGCGCTCCAGCAAGGCCACGTCCGACCAGCCCTTCTTGGCCAGGTGGTACAGGGTGCTGACGCCTACGACGCCTCCGCCGATGACGACGACTCGGTAATGGCTCTTCATGAAACTTTCTCCGCGGCTGCGCGTATTCCAAACTGCGCGACAGTTTAACGGGGCGGCGGCGGGCTATGCTTCTGTTTGCGACAGCACCTGACCGGAATGCGCCATCCGTGAGTATACTGCGGGAAATCGCGCAGGAAGCACCACCGTGAAGCCCGCAGACCCGGTCTCGAAAAGTCGCTTCGTCTTTCTGACGTTGCCGAACTATTCGATGATCGCGCTCACTAACGCGCTCGAGCCGCTGCGCATGGCGAACCGGCTGAACGGCACCAACGTCTACGAATGGGTCATCGCCACGCTGGATGGCGAACCGGTGCCCTCGAGCAATGGCCTCCAGTTGGCGCCTACGGTGCCGCTGGGGCCGGCGCAGCCCGGCGACTTGGTGTTCGTTTGCGGTGGCATCAACGTTCGGGAGGCCATCACGCCCAAGCTGCTGACGGCCCTGAAGCGACTTGGAGAGACCCGCGTGTCACTCGGCGCCTTGTGCACCGGGGGTTATGCCTTGGCCCAAGCAGGTCTGCTGGACCGCTACCGCGCCACCATCCACTGGGAAAACCTGCCGGCGCTGCGCGAGCAGTTCCCTAGGGTGCTCATTTCGGACCAGCTCTACACCATCGACCGCAATCGCTATACCTGTTCGGGGGGTATCGCTCCGCTGGAGCTAATGCTGCACCTTATTGAGGGCAAGCTGGGCACCCGGCTGGCGCGCTTGGTGAGCGAACAGTTCATTGTGGACCGCATCCGCGATGGCAACGACCGCCAGTACGTGCCCCTGCGGGCGCAGGTGGGCGTGGCCCACCAAGGCCTATTAGGCGTGGCGGAGCTGATGGAGCAGAACATCGAGAACCCGCTGTCACTGGAAGAGGTGGCGCAGAAGTCGGGGATTTCTCGTCGGCAGATTGAACGGCTGTTCAAGCGGCACGTGAACATGGTGCCGAAGCGCTATTACCTGGAAATGCGGTTAAAACGCGCGCGCGAACTGCTGCTGCAGACCGCCATGCCCATCATGGCTGTTAGCACTGCTTGCGGGTTCCAGTCGCCGCCGCACTTTTCCAAGTGCTATCGGCAACTGTTTGGGCATCCGCCCATTGCCGAGCGGCAACAGGCGGGAAGCCGCGGGGGTATCCCCACGGCGTGAAGGCACCGCAGGCGGCAGGCTAGGCCGCCGCGACGGTCACCGCCCTCGTCAGCCACGCATCCTGAGGCCCTGCGGGTCGAACGCCGGGGTGGCCAAGCGAGTGGCGGCCAGCCGCTCGCCGATAATTTCCACCTCAAAGCCCGTCGTCGCCTCCGCCACGTCCTTGTTCACGTAGCCCAGTGCGATGGACTTGCCCGTGCGGTGGCCGAAGCCGCCGCTGGTGACCCAGCCGATGACCTTGCCGTCGTGCCAGATGGGCTCATCGCCGATGGCGTCGGCATTCGTCGCGGCCACATCCAGCGTGATGAGCTTGCGCTCGCCGCCGCTGGCTTTTTCCGCCGCCGCCGCTGCTGCGCCAATGAAGCCGCCGCGCTTCAGGTCCACGAAGCGGTCGAGGCCAGCCTCGAACGCGCCGTAGATGGGGCGGAATTCCCGCGCCCAGCTGCCGAAGCTCTTCTCGAGACGCATGGAGTTCAGGGCACGACCACCGATGGGACGGATGCCCAACGGCTTGCCGGCCGCCATGAGGGCGTCGTACAGCGCGCGCTGGTAGTCGCTGGTGACCCACATTTCATAGCCCAGTTCGCCGGTGAACGACACGCGGCCCACCAGCGCCGGCACCAAGCCCACATCCATCTTCGCGAAGGACATGAACGGGAAGGCAGGCGTGGAGAGGTCCGCGTCCGTCAGCGACTGGAGCAATTCGCGGCTGTTCGGGCCGGCCACCGACAGGCCGGTGTATTCCATGGCGCAGGGGCGTACGAGCACGCGGCCCGCGAAGGCGCCCATGTGCTGCTCGAACCAGCGCAGGTAGAACTCTTCGGCGGCGTAGGTGCCCACCACGAAGAAGTGGTTCTCAGCGGTGCGGCACATGGTGAAGTCGCCGATGAGGCGACCACGCTCGTTCAGCATGGGCGACAAAGTGATGCGGCCGATGGCCGGTACCTTGTTCGCCATGACAGTGCCGAGCCATTCGGCAGCGCCGGGGCCGGTGACTTCAAATTTGCCGTAGTTGGAAATTTCGAGCAGGCCAACGGCGTCGCGGGTGTTGGCGCATTCCGCTGCCACATTCGCGTGCGCGTTCGAGCGGCGCCAGGTGAATTCCTCGACGGCTGGCTCGCCCTTGGGCGCGAACCACAGGGCGTGTTCCAGACCGCAGTAGTCGCCGAACACGGCGTTTTCCGCTTGCAGGCGCTCATATACGGGCGTGGTACGCAGCGGGCGCGCGGCCGGCAGTTCTTCGTTCGGGAAGCGGATGCGGAAGCGGCGCGAGTAGTTTTCGCGCACCTTCACGTTGGTGTAGGGGCGGTTCGCCCAGCCACCGTAGCGGGCCACGTCCATGGCCCACACGTCGGCGCCCGGGTCGCCTTCGGTCATCCAGTTGGCAAGCGTCAAGCCCACCCCACCGCCCTGGCTGAAGCCAGCCATGACGCCGCATGCCACCCAATAGTTGCGCAGGCCGCGCACCGGGCCAACGAGCGGGTTGCCGTCCGGGGAGAAGGTGAACGGGCCGTTCACCACTCTGCGGATGCCCATTTCGCCGAGGCGCGGGAAGTGCTGGAAGGCCACTTCCAAGCTGGGAGCGATGCGCTCTAGGTCGTTCGGCAGCAGGTTCTGGCCGAAGTCCCACGGGGTGTTCTTCGTGGACCAAGGCACGCCGGCACGCTCGTAGGTACCGATGAGCATGCCGCCACGCTCCTGGCGCATGTAGATCTCGCCTTCGAAGTCGATGACGTGGAATTGTTCTTTCTGGTCCACGAACTCCGGCAGGTCCTCGGTGATGAGGTACTGGTGTTCCATGGCAAGGATGGGGAGTTCTAGGCCGACCATGCGACCGACCTCGCGCGCCCACAAGCCGCCAGCGTTCACCACATGTTCGGCGTGTACGGTGCCTTGTTCGGTGACCACATCCCAGGTGCCATCGGCACGCTGCTGGGTGTCCAGCACCCGGTTGTTGCGGACAATTTCCGCGCCGCCAATCTGCGCCGACTTGGCGTAGGCGTGGGTGACGCCGTAGGGGTCCACGTGACCTTCGATGGGGTCGTAGACGGCGCCGAGGAAGCACGACTCTTCCAGCATCGGGTAGAGCTTCTTGGCCTCGGCGACAGACAGCTCCTGCAGGTCCATGCCCAGGTAACGGCCACGCGCGATGGTCATCTTCAGCCAGTCCACGCGCTCGGGCGTACCGGCCAGCATGAGGCCGCCGGTAATATGCATACCGCAGCTCTGCCCGGAGATTTCTTCAATCTCCTTATAGAGGTTAATGGTGTATTGCTGCAGCTTGGCGACGTTCGGGTCGCCGTTGACGGTGTGCATGCCACCGGCCGCGTGCCATGTGGAACCAGCCGTCAGTTCCGCGCGCTCGATGAGCATCACGTCCTTCCAGCCGGCTTTGGTCAGATGGTAGAGGACGCTCGCGCCCACCACACCACCGCCGATGACCACTGCTCTCACCTGATTCCGCATGACTGCTCCACTCGTACTGGATGGAATAAACGATTATCAATCAAAGGGCGACGCTGGATTGTCGGCCAGCCGACCGGTTGTGTCACGTTACCGGCGGCGCGCCGCCCTCGGCGATACGGCGCTCCACGAAGGCGTTGATGGCCTCCGTGATGGCCGGGTCCCGCGTGGGGGCTTGGTAGGCGTCCAGCGACTGCCGCCAGATGCGGGTGGCACGGTCCGTCGCTGTGGCAGCGCCGTCGTTGAACCAAGTACCGAAGTTGCGCCAGTCCGACACCAACGGGGTGTAGAAGGCGTCGCGATAGCGCTCCATGGTGTGGGCGCAGCCGAAGAAGTGGCCACCGTGGCCCACTTCCGCTACGGCCTCGAGGCCAAGGTCTGCTGGCGTGGCGCCCACGGGCTGGAAGCTTTCGGCGAACATCTGCAGCATCTCCACATCGAGAATGAACTTCTCGTAGGAGGTGGTTAGACCGCCTTCCAGCCAGCCGGCCGCGTGCAGCATGAAGTTGGCGCCGCCCATCAATGCGCCCCACAAGCTCATCTGCGCTTCGTACACGGACTGCGCGTCCGGGCTGTTGGAGGCGGTCGCGTTCGACGACCGCCAAGGCAGGTTGATGTGCCGCGCCATCTGGCCGGCACCGAAGCTGGCCTTCACGTACTCGGGCGTGCCGAAGGCCGGCGAGCCCGACTTCATGTCCACGTTCGAAGTGAAGCTGCCGTAAATCATGGGCGTGCCCGGGTTCACCATCTGCGCCAGCGTGATACTGGAGAGGGCCTCGGCGTGCGCGAGCATGAGCGCGCCAGCGACAGTGACCGGCGCCATGGCGCCGGCCAACGTGAACGGCGTGATGATGAGCACTTGCCCCGCGTTGGCGAAGTCGATGATGCCTTCGGCCATCGGGATGTCGAGCTGCAGCGGCGAGTTCGTGTTGATGACGGTCCAGGTGACCGGCGTCGCGCGGAACTGTTCTGGCGTGAACCCGTGGGCCAACCGCAGCAGTTCAAAGTTGTCGGCAATCTGGCCGCTGCCGCGTGAAAACACGAACGGCACCTTGTCGGACAGCAGGAGCTGCGAGCGGGTCATTTCCAAGTGGCGAATATGCACTGGGATGTCCTGCGGCTCCACGGCGCCCCCTAGCGTGTGAATGACATCGAAGTGCTGGCAGAGCTTGATGACGTTGCTGAAGTCTTCAAACGTGCCGGCGCGCCGCCCGCCAGCGGTATCCATGATGTTCGGCGGGCCGGAAGTGGGCGCGAAGCAAACGTGGCGCCCCCCTTGCTGGATGTGCAGGTCCGGGTTCACCGAGTGGAAGGTGAATTCGGCAGGGCAGGTGGCCAGCGCCTTCTTCACCAGCTCGCGGTCGAGCTTCACCACTTGGGTTTCTTCGTTCACTTCAGCGCCGCCGGCCTTGTAGGCAGCACGGCCCTTGGCGGACAGCACCTTATTGCCTTGGGTTTCCAGCAGGGTGAGCGCGGCCTCGTGAATGGCCTCCACCTGGTCTTGCGAGAACACCTTCATGGGCTCGAACGGGTTCTGCAGATGGCGGTAAGCCAGCGAACGCGCCGGCGCGGCGGGGGCAGCCTGCTCGGCACCTCCACGGCGGCGGGACGGGGCGCGACGGCCCGCGGGCGGGGCGGCTTCAGTCATGTCAGGACTCCGGGGACGGGGTAGGGGGTGCCGGTTCGGTACCGGCAGCGGCGGCCACAGGGGAAGTCCCTTGGCCGAAACGCTCGATCATCCAGGAACGGAACAGGGCGACGGCTGGGTCGCTGAGGGCTTCCGGGTCGGTGACCAAGTAGTAGCCATAGCTATCGTCCAGCAGGGTGTCGAAGGGGCTGGCCAAGCGGCCACTGTCTAGGTGCTCGCGGAACAGGCGCTGGTCTACCAAGGCCAAGCCCTCGCCGCTAAGCGCGTACTGCACGGCCAGCAGTTCGGTGTCGAAGACCAGCCCGCGCTCGACGCTGACGGAGCCGAGGTTGGCCTGACGGATGAACTGGGCCCACAGGTGATGGCGCGGCTGGCCATCAATTCGCATGTGAATCAGCTCGTTTTCGCGGATGAAGCCGGCAAGATCGGCGCCTTTGTGCTTTTCAACCAAATCCGGATGGCAGAGGATGCCGACCTTCACCGGCCACAGCAAATCGCTGACGCGGTCCGTGACCGCCGGCTTGGAATAAATGACCGCTACGTCCACATCGTGTGGCGCTGGGCCGACGCCGTAAGGGCTGACGAGGTCGATTTCGATGTCCGTGTTCTGCCGCCGGAAGTCGCGCAGGAGCGGGGCGGCGAGGTGGACGGCGAAGCTCGGCGGCATCTGGACGCGCAAAGTGCGCAGCTTCGGCGCTACGGCGCTGCGGATTTCGTCCAGCGAATACTCGAGGTGGTCGAAGGACTTGGTGACGGCCGGGAGCAGGTGGTTGCCCGCCGGGGTGAGCAGCAACTGGTGCGGCCGACGGTCGAACAACTGCACGCCCATGAGGCTTTCCAGCGCAATAACATGGCGAGAAAGTGCGCTCTGCGAGGTCTGCAAGGCGTTGGCCGCGGCCGTGAAGCTGCCATGACGTGCTACGGCCTCGAAGGCGCGCAGGGCGTTCAATGGCAGCCAGCGGCGGTCTATCCGCACCTTGGACATAGGGCCTCACCGTACTTGGGGGGTGCCTATCTTCACCCCGGACCCGGGGGGTCTGCCAATGCCTTTTTTGGATGCCAGGGTGCTGCAAGAATGCGTCGGATCTATGCCATTTCAGCATAGCCGCATGCAAGCAGGCGTTGTGTTTATGCAACATTTGCTCAAGCATCTTGCGCGCGCCGCCGAAGTGGGCGATATTCGTGCCGGGCGCAAGTGTTTTTGCTGTGCTCATATCTTTTTTGTGCTTGTCGCAACGGCGGTACTGTCGTTAGCTTCGGGCGGGCTTGAAGCAACAATTGTTGGGGGACTCATGCAGATGAATCGCAAGCTTTCCGCGGCCGTGGCCGCTGTGCTGGCCGTGCAGGCCATGCCTGTTTTGGCCGAAGACGATCTCGCTCTAGAAGAAGTCATCGTTACCGCGCAGCGCCGTTCGGAAAACATCCAAGACGTGCCTATCGCCATCCAGGCGCTCACCGGCGAAACCCTGAGCCAGCTCAAGGTCAGCACCGTTGAAGAATTCGTCAAGTACTTGCCCAACGTCACCCTCGGCTCGGCCGGTCCTGGTGAAGGCAACATCTATATGCGAGGCCTGTCGGTCGGCGTAGGTGGTACGCAGGGTTCGGGCACCGTTGGCCAGTGGCCGAACGTGGCTGTCTACCTCGACGAACAATCGACCAGCATCCCGGGCCGTAACCTGAACGTTTACGCCGCGGACTTGGAGCGCATCGAAGTGCTCGAAGGCCCGCAGGGCACTCTGTTCGGCGCCGGCGCTCAGGCGGGCGTGCTGCGTTACATCACGAACAAGCCGAAGCTTGGCGTGACGGAAGGCTCCGTTTCGGCCGGCTACGGCACCACTGCCCACGGCGCGAACAACAGCGACCTGACGGCCGTGTTGAACCTGCCCATCGGCGAGAAGACGGCCCTCCGCGCTGTCATCTACTCCGACAGCAAGGGCGGCTACATCGACAACGTTGCGGCCACCTTCACCCGTCGCAGCACGGACCTCGGCTTCGCCCTGCGCACCGGTGGCCGCGTCCCGACGGACTCGCTGGTTATCAACAACTACGACCTCGCTGCCAATGACATCAACGATGTCAACTACAAGGGCATCCGCGTCGGTATCGCTCACGAGATCAACGACGACTGGAACGTCCTGCTCACGCAGTCGTACCAGCAGATGGACGTTGGTGGTGTGTTCTACCAGCACCCGTACGCTTCGGACTGCCCGACGCCGACCAACGCTGCCACTTGCACCCGTGCTGGTACCGGTACCGTGCTCGGCAGGCCGCTGGAGAAACTGCAGGTCAACCTGTTCAGCGACACGCACACGGACGACAAGTTCTCCAACACCGCTCTTACCGTCAACGGTAAGGTTGGCGCGGTGGACCTCGTGTACAACGGCGCCTACCTCACCCGCAAGGCCTACCAGCAGGGTGACTACACCAACTACGCGCGCGGCGTGTATGGCTCGTACTACCAGTGCACGGGCTTCTCCGGCGCCAGCGTGAACAAGTGCTACACCCCGAAGAGCCAGTGGCTGGACTGGAACGATAGCGTTTCGCAGAGCCACGAAATCCGCCTCAGCACCAATCAGGAAGGTCGCATCCGTGCGATCGGCGGCCTGTTCTGGGAAAAGCGCGAAATCATGGCGACCACCGACTGGCAGTACAAGTCGGTTCCGGAGTGCACCGTCGGTGGCCCGGGCAGTTGCTTCCTGGCGCTGGACCCGTCCGTCGCCCTGAAGTTCCAGAGCGCCTCGGTCAACCACCGTTACCTGCGTAACTCGAGCGTTGGCTTCTTCAACGACTTCCAGCGTACCTACACGCAGAAGGCGGCCTTCGCTTCCGTCGACTTCGACATCATGGACAACCTGACAGTCACGGCCGGCACGCGCTACTACGACATCAAGAACCAGATGCTCGGCGCGAACATGGGCAGCTTCTACTGCAAGAACTACCAGGCTGTCTCCACGGTGTCCGGTACGTGCAACGGCCCAGCCACCGGTTCGGCGCCTTACGGCACCAATCTGAACAACCAGTCCGAGAATCAGAACAGCGCGAACGGGTTCCGTAGCCGCGTTAACCTCAGCTACAAGCTGAGCGACGACGTGCTGTTCTACGCCACTTGGTCCCAGGGCTATCGTCCGGGTGGCTTCAACCGCGGCACGTCGTGCCAGCTCCGCTCGGTGGTCAACACCGGCGGCGTAATCACCGGCGGTGCCCGTCAGTGGTGTGTGCCCCTCAGCTTCAAGTCCGACGACCTTGTCAACAAGGAAATCGGCTGGAAGACGAGCCTCATGGGCAATCGCATCATCTTCAACGGCGCCATCTACCAGGAAGACTGGAAGGACGTGCAGACGGGTATCTTCGCCCCGCAGCTCGGCCTTGGTAACCTGACGGTGGGCCTGAACGGTCCGGCCTACCGTGTCCAGGGTGCCCAGATGCAGTTCACGGTGCGTGCCACCGAAGGCCTGACGGTTCAGGGTTCGGCTTCGTACAACAAGACGGAGCTCGTGAACTCGCCGCAGCTCATCGGGAACATCCCGGGTAGCGCAGCGTTCGGTCAGCCCATCACCACGGCTTTCGTGGGCGGTGTCAACCCGGTCGTTAGCGTAGAGAACGTGTTCGGTGTGCAGGGTCAGCGTACGGCGATGTCGCCGAAGCTCCAGGCCAACGTTCGCGCTCGCTACGAGTGGTCCATGGGCGAGTTCGACTACTACTGGCAGGTCGGTGCGGCCCACCAGGCGGAGTCGTTCTCCTCGGCGACTGCCGTCAACGCTTACGCCCAGCCGGCTTGGACCCAGTGGGATGCCTCCGCGGGCATCTCGAAGGGCAACTGGTCGGTGGAGTTCGTTGGTTCGAACCTCACGGACCTGAACAAGAGCCTCCTGACTGGCGCCTCGCAGTTCATCCTGACCGAAACCGTGCAGCGTCCCCGTACGCTGGGCCTGCGCATCGGTTACAAGTTCAGCGAGTAAGTGGCCTCTATCCGGCAGGCTTCCAGCCTGCCGGACGGCTACAATGTGGCGGGCTTCGTGCCCGCCATTTTTTTGTCTGTCTGCTTCAGGATTCGCCATGGAGCCTCTGCCCCAAACCGAGCCGAACTTCGAAGCGGTGTTGCTGCAGGCACGCGATGCCTTGCTGCAGTCGCGCTATCCGGAAGCCGAGCAGCTAGCGGCGGCCTGTGTACGCCAGCAACCGGGAAACCGCGAAGCGCTCTATGCGCTGGCCGTCGCGCAGCGTATGCAGACGCGCATCCCCGATGCGCTCGCGACGTTATCCGAGCTTGAAGCGTGGTACCCCGCCTTTCCGCGTCTCCATCAGGAACGCGGTCATTGCCATATTTTTCGCCGCGATGCGCAAGCCGCCATCGATGCCTTCGAACGCGCCATTCAGCTCAGCCCGGCGTTGCCCGCCAGTTGGACTGCGTTACAGACGCTCTACCGCATGGTGGGACGCTACCAAGAATCGACGATTGCCGGCGAGCATGTGAAGAAGCTCGCTAGCTTGCCACCGGTCATTGTTGCTGCGAGGGCCATGTTGGCCGACGGCAATCTTCTCGAGGCCGAGGACATTATTCGGCCGTACTTGCAGGAGAACCCGCGCGACTTGGAGGGTATGCGCATCCTCGCAAATATTGCGCGCCAAAACGATTTCGCCAACGACGCGGAGATTCTTCTCGAGGCCGTGCTGAAGGCAGCGCCCGACTATCAAGCTGCGCGCTATGACTACGTGCAGGCGCTGGTGGATGTGCACAAGCACCAGAAAGCCCGCGAGGAAGTGGAAAAGCTCATGCGGGCCGAGCCAGAGAACGCCGGCGCCCGCGTTTCGCATGCGAGCATTCTCTTCAGCCTTGGCGAACTCGAAGAAGCCATTCAGCGCTATCGCGAGATTGCCAAGCAGTTACCCGCAGACCCGGAGCTGCAGCAATCGCTCGGGCATGCTTTGAAGACCCAGGGCCGGCAGGATGAAGCCGTGGCAGCCTACCGCCAGGCCATCCAGTTACGCCCAACGTTCGGTGAGGCGTACTGGAGCTTGGCTAACCTCAAGACGTATCGTTTCACCGATCGTGAGCTACAAGAGATGCGTGCTCTGGCCGCGCGTCCGGTGTTGCAAGCGGTAGACCGCTATCACTTGGCCTTCGCGCTGGCGAAGGCATTGGAAGACCACGGCGAAGCTGAAGAGTCATTCCACTATTACGCTCTTGGCAACGCACTGCGTCGCGAGGAAGCGCGCTTCAAGATCGACCCCATCGCGCGTACCGCGCAGCGCCATCGCGAACTCTGCACGCCGGCATTTTTTAGGCAGAGGGAAGGCTGGGGTTGCCTCGATGCTTCCCCCATCTTCATCCTCGGTTTGCCACGCGCGGGCAGTACTCTACTAGAACAGATTCTTGCCTCGCACACGATGGTGGAAGGCACCATGGAGCTGGCGGACATTCCACGTCTCGTCAGTTCGCTCGGTGGTCGCGATAGTTTCGAGGAGTCCGTGTACCCTGCCATCCTCGCGGACCTAACAGCCGAGCAGTGCCGCGAATTCGGCGAAG
>Ga0164295_10001320_pt1 | contig 20515 bp, 15 predicted proteins | sample GEODES006metaG_FD_111798 | JGI IMG/M metagenome (GOLD analysis project Ga0164295, IMG submission 111798) | Oligotrophic lake water microbial communities from Sparkling Lake, Wisconsin, USA - GEODES006 metaG | ecosystem: Environmental > Aquatic > Freshwater > Lake | place: USA: Sparkling Lake... | reverse complement strand
GAGAAGCCGAGAATGAGGGTGATGATGTTGCGGACGGCGCCGTCGACGATGCCGCCGACGACCGATTCGAGAAGCCCGGCCCGCACCATCGCCGCCGCGGCGGCCAGCGAGCAGAGCGAGACGATCAACCGGCGCGGGGGCCAGAGCGAGCGGGCCTCGGAGAGGGGCGCCGGATCGACGGAGCCCCCGGAGCGCTGCTTCTTCGACCGCCTCGTGGACTTGCTCATTCGGGAATCGCCTCGCGGTCACCCCGCCGGATCGTCCGCACACGCGGCACGTCGAAAGGGCTTAACCGCTAGAGTTTACCGGTCGTCCTGTTTTCGCGCCCACGCGAACCTTGCCCGCCGGTCGATCACGCCCCCGATTCCTTGTCCGCGCCACGGGCCCCGACTACACTCCCCCGAACTGCGGGCGTTTCAGCCCCCTCTCCATCTTCGGAAGCCCTCATGACCAGCCCCGAGCCCCACCGCTCCTCCGGTTCGAGCCCGCCGACGTCGGCAGACGCCATTGACGCAGCCCTTCTGTCAGGGCGAGGCGTCGGCCCCTCCACCGCCGCCGTTCATGCCGGCGAGGCCCGGCAGAAACTGGCCAATGCGATCACCGACCCGATCGTCTCCGCGTCGACCTACACCTTCCCCAACACCCGCGCGATCCTGGACTTCATCGAGCAGGATCTTCCCCGCGAGGAATACGGCCGCTACGGCAATCCGGGGGAGCGGGTGGTGGAGGACAAACTCGCCGCCCTCGACGGTGGCGAGATGGCCGTCCTCTTCTCCAGCGGCATGGCTTCGCTCGTTGGCGTGCTCATGGCCCACCTCAGCGCTGGCGAGGAAGTGGTGTTCTTCGACCAGTGCTACCACCGCAGCCGCGAGTTCTGCAGGCGTCATTTGACCCGCTTCGGCGTCGGCTTCCGCGAGGTGAAGACGGGCGACTACGACGCGATGGAAGCGGCGATCAGCCCGCGGACGAAGATGGTCGTCAGCGAGTCTCCGACCAATCCCCACCTCTCGATTGTCGACTGCGCCCGGTTTGCCGACATCGGCCGCCGCCATGGCGTGCTGACGCTCATCGACGCCACCCTCTGCACCCCCTACAACCACCTCCCGCTCGCCGACGGCGTCGATTTCGTCCTCCATTCGGCGACGAAATACCTCGGTGGCCACAACGACCTCCTCGCGGGCGTCGTCGTTGGCTCGAAGGAAAAAATGGACCCGGTGCGGAACCTCCGCGGCATCATGGGGGGGATCAACTCACCCCACAACTGCTACCTCCTCGAGCGTGGCCTGAAGACCCTCGCCCTGCGGATGGAGCGGCACAACGCCAATGGCCTGGCGGTGGCCCGGTTCCTCGAATCCCATCCGCGGGTGGAGCGGGTCTACTACCCAGGCCTCGAGAGCCATCCCTACCACGCCGTCGCCAAGGAGTCGATGCGCGGCTATGGCGGCCTGGTGACATTCCTCGTCAAGGACGCCGACTGGCAGCAGACGTCGCGTGTCGTCGATGCCGCGCGGATTCTCCGCATCGGGCCGAGCCTCGGGGGGGTGGAGTCGCTCATCGAGCAGCCGCTCGTGATGAGCTACTGGAACTACTCCCCCGCGGAGCGGCAGACGTTCGGGATCGGCGACAACATGATCCGTCTCGCCCTCGGCGTCGAGGACACCGCTGACCTGATCGCCGACCTGAGGCGAGCACTCGAAGCCTGACGCGTGGTCTCCGGCCTCGCCCGCTCCCTGGCTGGCTCGCTGTCAATCACGTCGCCGCCGCTGGATGCGGCGGGAGCGTCGATCGCGCAGGCCGGGCAAGCTGCGACGGGCCCCGCTCGGCGCGAGATGCCTCATCTCCGCTGCCTCCCAGGCAAACGGGGCGACCTAGGAGGGCTCTGCCGGTCGCGGTGATTTTCACGGAAGTTCCGGTCGCGAGGTTGCCGATATCTCTTCCGATTGCAGAAGCCCGTCAGGTGCCGTCCACCGCGGGTGCTCTCGGAGAAGTGTCCATGAACGTCGCGAATGGTATCCGCCGCCTGGCCGCACTGGCGCTGCTCACTTGGGCCATGCAGCCGGGCTCCGTTCCAGCCTTCGCCGACGAGGGAGCCGCAGCGGCCGCGCAGGACTCTTCCCTCCAATGGACACCCCACCGCTCGGCTGCAACGCCGCCCGCCGCCCCCGCTTCGCCCCAGCCCAGCGCCGCTGCCGCCCGCTTGCCCGAGGCAAACGATTCGCCGGCGCTTGCTCCCAGCGCCGATGCCGGCCTCGACGATCGCGCGATGACCGCCGCCGAACGGCCCCGGATGCTCCCGCCGCGGCAACTTCCTCCCGAGATGGCCGCCGCCCCCTTCGAGCGCCCGGGAATGAATCGGGCACCGGTCCCTCCCCGTGGGCCGGCTCGCCGGGCCAACGACGGACGTACGGCCGCCGCTCCCCCGCGCGCCGCCAGCGCCGAGCCGTCGCTCTTCGGGATCAGCTTGTTCCGCGCCCCGCAGGGGGATGTGGGCCGTCCGATGTTCGGCGCGGAAATCGTTCCGCAACGGGACGGTGTTCGCCCCGCGGCGGCTGCCGGTGACTTCCCCCGCTCTGGCCAGCGTCCGATAGCGCCAGCCGGCCAGCGGATCGCGATGGCCCCCGGCGGCGAGCCTTCGATGATGTCGCGGATGTCGACCTCGTCGATGCCCACCTCCTCGATGCCCCGCCCGCGCGTTCAGGCCCGCCGAGTTGCCAATCAGCCGACGCCCGCCGGTGAGCTTCCTCCGCCCGCCGGCGCGGCGGCCACCCCCGGCGCTACCTCTGTCGCGCCGGGCCGCAGCGGTCGGCCCACCCCGATAGAATCGATGCCGGCCGATCCCTCCCTCCCCGGCGGCATCCCGATGGAGGAAGAAGGGCTCACCTTCGGTGGCCCCGATGGCGACGTCGGCTTCGGCGGCATGCCGCTCGATTCGGGAGACTACGGCCCTCTCGCCCCCGGCATGGATGCCTTCGACGGTGGCTTCCCCGACGACGGGATGATGCTCTCCGAGGACGGCATGGCGATGGGCATGGAGGGCATGGACGGAATGGAGGGCATGGGCGGCATGGAAGCCCCCTGGACCGGCGAGGTTTACCTCCATATTCCCTCGTTCTATGACGACCCGTACGCCTGCGAGGATGGCGAAGCCTGCCCGGGGTGCTCCCCGATGTGGGATCCCGAAGGACGGATCTGCGCCTATTTCCGCCGCTTCGGCCGCCCCTACTACGGCTGGCGGTGGTACCGCGACCTCACCGTCGGGGCCGGCGTGACGTCGTTCCAAAACTCCACGAACCTCGGCCTCCGCGGCAACTACGGCTTCAATGAATATGCCAACTGGTCAATGCCATTCTGGAACGCCATCGGCCTCGGCTGGCAGATCGGTATCCGCGGTGTCCAAGCTGACTTCCAACGGACGCAGATCACCGCCGCCAACGGCAGCACGCTCCTCAACACCCACTCCCGCAATCAGGTATTCCTCACGACCGGGTTCTTCACTCGGGCCTTCGAGGGGCGCGGTTTCCAGGGTGGAGCCGTCTACGACTACCTTCAGGACAACTGGTTCGACACCACCGATCTTTCCCAGATCCGCGGCGAGCTGAGCTATGTCTGGGGCTACCACGAGTTCGGATTCTGGGGCGCCTCGAACGCCTACAACGCCAACGGCGCGTTCGTGACCGGGGCCAGGGGCAACTCGGCCTCCTTCGACACCCTCGATCTCTACACCGGCTTCTACCGGCTCCAGTTCGGGGATGCCAACGAGATGAAGATTTGGGGAGGTGCCAGCGGCCAGGGGGACTACCTCACCGGCATGCTCGTGCGGGCCCCGATGTCGCGGTCGCTGGCGCTCGAGGGAACGTTCACCTATCTGATCCCTTCCTCGAGCAACACCGTGCAGCTACCCGACAACAAGGGCAGCCTGACCTACGCCGAGCAGGCGTGGAACGTGTCGACGAACCTCGTCTGGTACCCCGCCTGCCGGTCGCGCCGCAGCCTGGCCAGTCCCTACCGACCGCTCTTCGAAGTGGCCGACAACGGCAGCATGATCGGAACGGTGTCGGTGAACCGGCCCGTGCGTCGCTGAGCCTTTCAGCGCCCCGACGTTCCCCCGCCTCGTGACGGCCCGCCGGTTGCCTCCACGTGGCGGCAACGGCCATGGCCCGGGCGCGGGTAGAGGGGCGGGCGGCCGAGGGACCGTTGCCGGGATCGCCCGGACGGGCCGCGCCTCCGCTGCGGGCCCCGAGGGCAACAGCCCTCTCGATCGGGCCCCGGCCTTCCGCCACCCCTGCCCCTGCCGCCCACCGATGGGTTTCTGCTATCCTTGCCGCTTCCAGGGCGCCCCTTTTGGGCTACCCCCGCTATCCAGGAATTCATCGCTGCCATGCCGGAAGCAAACGATCCGTGGGCCTCCCTCGCCGACAGCCTCGGCGCCGGTCCGGCGCCTGACCAGGCCGCCGCACAGCCCACCCCCGCTCCTCAGCCTGCTCCCCCCCGCGCCATCGAGACGCGGCGTCCTGAACCGAAGAAGCCCGCGCCGCAGACCTCCGGGGGCGACTGGACCGACATCGTCTCTGGGTTAGGCCTTCAGCCGGACGCGGTTCCGCCCCGTCCTGCGGCGCCCGCCTCGCCGTCCCCCGCGGCCCGGGAGCGGGCCCCGTCCCCCCCACCGGAGTCGTTCGAGCGACGTCCGGAAGGACAGCGTCGGCCTGAACGGCCTGAACGTCTTCCGGAGGGCGAGCCATCCCCTCGCGATCTCCCGCCGCGCGACGTCGTGGCCGATCGGGGCGCTGATGATCTCAGTTTCCAGGATCGTCCGGTCGTCGACCGTGGCTCATCCGATCGTCCAGCCTCTGGCCGCCGGGATGGCGACGGCCGCCGCGACGGGCGACGGGACGGTGGTCGTTCCTCGGGCCGCGGACGCCGCGGCGACGACCGGCGGGGCGAAGGCTCCGAGCAGGGAGAGGCTCGGGGCCCGGTCGGGGATCGGCCCAGTGCCGAGCGCCAAGCCGACGCCCGAACCGATCAACCACGTGCCGACCGACCACATCCAGAATCGCTTCGGTCATCGGGGCGCGGCGAGGCGGCCCCACCGGCCCCCAGGCCCGAGGAGCGCGGCAGTCGGCGTGAAGACGACGATCTGAGTGACGACGTCGATTTGCCCGAAGGCCGGATCCTCGAGGATGGCGATCGCGCCGAGGGGGATCGCGCCAGCGGTGAACCGCGTCGTGGCCGGCGCCGTCGGGGACGCCGTGGTGGACGGGGACGCGGAGGCAGGGATCGCGACGACGCGCCGCGGGACGAGGCGACTCCGGGCCGGGCCGACGACGCTGCTCCTCGCAGCGCTCCTTTGGTGGGCGATGATCGGGGCGATGACAGGGGCGACGACGAACTCGGCTTCCAGCCGCGGAGGCCCGCCGCGGAGGGCCCCCGTCAAGAGCGTCGTCCCGCTCCCCTGCGACGTCAGGACGACGGCGAACGGCGGTCTTCCCGCGACCGTGACGGTGAGCCCCGCGGCCAACCTCCGCGTGGCGAACCATCGGCTCCCGCAGCCGGTTTTGATTGGGATGCACCGGTCGATCGGGCGTCTGCCCCATCCCGGTCCGCAGGCAGCGATCGGTCGCCTCCTCGGAAGACCGAACGTGACGACGACAACTGGGGGGGCATCGATCTGGATCCCCGTGAGCCGAGAAGCGAGACCGGTGACGGAGGAGACGGGGCCCCTATCGATGGTGAACCGCGGGGCGAATCTAGCGAGTCGGGCGACGAGCAGACCCGCCGTCGCCGCCGCCGCGGCCGTCGTGGTGGCCGCCGTCGTGGTGGCCGGGAACAGACCGGTGACGAACGTCCTACCTCGGAACAAGCCGGCGACGAATCGGCCCCGGTGAGCCGTGGCGACGACGCCGCTGACGACGAACCGCTCCCCTCCGGCTACGGCCGGGCTCCCGTTCCTCCCCGCCCCGCTGCCAACGGCGCCGGCGAAGGGGAAGTGCGGGGACGCCGACGACGGGGACGGGGCGACCGGAAAAGTTCGACGCCGCGTGCTGCTGGCGCCGCTGGCACTGCTGGCGAGCCGGTAGCAGAGGGGGCGGAGCCGAAGGGCCGGGGCCGCTCCTCGAGGCGGGGTGCCGGCGGACGCACTCGCCGCCCCGAACCGGAACTCCGTGAGACGTCGCGCCTGGCGCGTGGCCGGAGGGACGATTTCGCCCCGGTTGCTGGCGGCTACGACGAGGACGACGAAGGGCTCGAATTCCTCGGGATTGAGGAGGCTGCCCGCGAGACGTCGCGAGCGGAGTCACGGCGGAGTGACGACGATGAACTCTTGGCGGAAAGCGGACTCAGCAGTGTCACCGACGTGCCGAGCTGGGTCGAAGCCATCGGCATCGTCATTGCCGGCAACCTCGATGCCCGCAACCGCTCCCCGCGGGGCGGTGATGATCAGGACCGCGGTCGCCGCGACGGATCCCGAGGCGGCAGGGGCTGAACGCTCCCTCTTAGATATTTTGCGCTAGGATATTTTGCGCTAGGATCTTTTGCGCTCAGAACTTTTGCTCAGAACTTTTGCTCAGAACTTTTGGTGTCGTCCGGTCCGCGATCTGCGGGCCGGACGACACCGAAGCAGCGGCCGATCACTTCATCGAGATCGTTCTCGCGAGCGGCTTGAGGATTTGCTCGACGACACAACTGTCGACGACTTCTTGGGCGATCACAGCGAGTCGATTGATCGCGTCGACATAGGAAGTCTGGGGTTCCAGGCTTCCGTACTGACGGGCGGTCACGTAGACGCTCAACTGCTCCTCGGCAAACTCTCCGGTCCGCACCTGAAACGCGTTGGTTCTGGATTCGGTGCTGATCCGCACCTGGGTGCGGCAATCTTCGTCGAGGGCCACCGTCAGCGACGGCTCGAAGTTGATCACGCGGGCCCCGGGGATCTCGGCCACCCGGTCAAGCGCCGGGCCAACCCCGAGGGCTTCGGCCAAAAGCGCGTTGTGATTCCCCCGGTAGGCGAAATCGAAGCCGAACAGGAGGTCGAGCGCCTCGCAGTCGAGGGGGCTGACCGAGAGGAGGGCCGGGGCAAGATCGACCACCAGCCGATGCTGGTCGAGGACCGAATCGAGGGACGACGGGTTCACCTGCCCCGAGCAGAGCCGCTTCGACTCCACCGCAGCCCACCGGTAGCGCCCCTGATCCTTGTCCTCCTCGAGGACAAAATCTCGCTTGTCGCGGCAATAAAACTTCCGCATCACCGGGTATTTCTTCTGGACGCACTCGAAGAAGTGGAGAATCGTCTCGCGTTGCGAGGGAAGCTCCATCTCCGTCGCCAGGTTCATGTTGACGTAGAAATCGTCAGCCAACGACGCATAGGGCGTCATGCACGTGTGCTCCCAGGCGGAAAATCAAAAACCAAATATACGGCTCGTTCGAAGACGCTGTCAAAATAGCACCATTTCGCTCTTTCGCTGCGTTATCCTGCTGGTTTTTCCAAGGCGGGATCGACATACTCAATTCTCATACAGCCAGCTCCACACCGACTGCGGCCACCAGCGGCAACGCCCTCTCGAGCCTACACCCCCTACCGGCGGGGGTTTTCCATCGCCGCTTTCCCGCATCTGCCGTCCTGCATCTGGTACTCCGCAGTCGGCGCCCGCGTCGGTTGCCGCAGTCGATTTCCGAACTTGCCCTCCCGAACGAGACGACGTTCCATGCCCTCCTCCTCGGAACCTTCGGGCATCCCCGAGAGCCACGTGCGCATCGAGCAACGCGGCGACGGGGCCGTCGTCGTCCGGGTGCGCTCGGCAGGCGAAGGAGAGGCCCGCTTGCCCGACGCCGTGTTCTCTTTCCGCTGCGGCGATCCCCAATACGCCTACTGGCTGGCGCGACTGCAGGCGATGGCCGACGGTCGCCCCTGAAGGCTCGTTGCCGGAGCCACCCAGCGGACGCTCACTTCGACTTCCTGCTTTCAGAGCCACACGGGCCGCCAACAGTCGCAGCGGCCCCCTTGACGTCTGCCCGCGACAGGACGGCCGGTGACCCGGCCGGAGTCATCACTCCCGGGAACTGGCGATCAGCGAGATGAACTCGCGATTGCTCTTGAACTTCGCCAGTTGCTTCGTGAGCTGCTCCATGGCATCGACATGGTGCATGCTCGAGAGCGTCCGACGGAGCATGTTGACCGCGTGGAGCGTGTCTGGATCGAGGAGCTTTTCCTCACGGCGGGTGCCGGACTGGGAAATGTCGATCGCCGGCCAGACGCGCCGATCGGACAGCTTCCTGTCGAGCACGAGTTCCATGTTCCCCGTCCCCTTGAACTCCTGGAAGATCAGCTCGTCCATCCGGCTCCCGGTGTCGATCAGCGCCGTGGCGACGATCGTCAAGGAGCCCCCTTCCTCGAACACGCGGGCCGTTGCAAAGAGCTTCTTGGGAATGTCGAGGGCCTTGATGTCGACGCCGCCGCTCATGGTGCGGCCGGTGTTGCCGACCCACTTGTTGAAGGCACGGGCCATGCGGGTGATCGAGTCCATGAGCAGGAACACGTCCTTGCCCGACTCCGCCATCCGCTTGCAGCGTTCGATCACCAACTGCGAGAGCCGTACGTGGCTCTCGACGTCGCAATCGAGGCTGCTGGCGATCACGTCCCCCTTCACCGTCCGCCGCATGTCGGTGACCTCCTCCGGTCGTTCGTCGACGAGGAGCATGACAAGCGACAATTCAGGGTGGTTGGTCGACACCGCCTGCGACACCTGCTGCAGAAGCACGGTCTTGCCGGTCCGCGGCGGGGCGACGATGAGGGCCCGCTGCCCCTTCCCCAACGGGGTGAGGAGATCCATGATCCGGGTCGTGAGCGGTTGCTGGCCGGTCTCGAGGCGGAGCCAGTGCTCGGGATTGATCGGTGTCAGTTGGTCGAAGGTCTTCACCTTCGGGTAGTCGTCCGGGGCCATCCCCTCGACCTCGACGATCTCCTTGACGCGCGGCCCCTGCTGCCGGCGACCTGGTTGGACCATCGCCTTGATGAACACCCCCTCGCGGAGACGGTACCGCTCGATCATCGTCCCGGGAACGAACGGGTCTGTCCGTTCACGGGTGTAGTTCGTTTCAACGCTGCGGAGAAACCCGTAGCCGTTGGGGTGCATCTCAAGCACCCCTTTGCCGGCCTCGAGCGGAATCGGCTCACCGTTCTCGCCGATCTCCGACTCCAGTTCGGGCGGCCGCATTCCCTCACCGTCCATCCCGACGGCGCCGGCACCGGCGATGCTTCCCGCAGGGCCGCCGCCACCACCACCACCACCACCTCCGCCGCCCCGTCGGTAGCGCCCGCGCCCGCGGCGTCCGCCGCCTCCGCCTCCGCCGCCGTAGCCCCCTTGGCTTCCTTGGCCCCCTTGGCCCCCCTGCTGGCCTCCGCCGCCGTGCTGCTGACCGCCCGGCTGTCCTCCTTGACCGAACCCGCCCCCTGGGCGGCCGTGCGACCTTGATCTCCTGCGCTTCGACATAGACGCGACCAAACCCTTCAGAGGAACCTTCGCAGCCCCCACCCACGGCGGAGGAACAGAACCAAAAAACCCAACAGGAGGCACGAGGAAGCACGAGGAAGTCGGTCGACCGCAGCGACCGAAAGCTCAGTCCTCGAGGGGAAATCCTCAGAGCCGGAGTGTTCAGCAAAAGCAACGAATCGAGCGGTGGCCCCGCCACCGCCCGCCATCCGGGCGCACGAGGCCCATCAACGGCGAACGCACTGAGCCGTGGCCGTTCCCCGGAAAACCACCCGGAAAGCCCCCGAACAGCATCACCTACGGCGGGGAAGCACACGAGAATCTCTCGCGTTCAAACCTTCGTCGCAGGCAGATCGTTCGGGGAGATCGCCGAGGGAGCCGAAGCTCAACCCACGCCCCCGATGAACAAGGCCGACGCTTGGCCCCCGTTGGGACCACCGTTTGGACCAAGACGGAACACAGTTCCTATGCGGAAAAAAGTGGGAAACCGGAACCGCCGGAACTCCCAGGAGAAGCCGAGTCCGAAATCCGGAAAAAGCCCCGGCTTCAAACTACCCCCACCCGATCCCGCGGGCCCCGCCCGACAGGGACCATCCCTGCGCCCTCCGTCACCCGGCTCCGGCGAAAGACCGCCAGACGAGGTGAAATCCAAGGACACGTTCGATGACAGAAGTATCCGGACCGCGGCCAGAGATGTCAAGCCGCGGTTCCCAGCCCCTCACGGTGCAGCCTTACGGCGACTTCGTGACCGCAACGGGGGAAATCTGGGGAGGAGCCGTCGGCCTGTTTCACCCAGCCCTGAAAATCGACGCGATTCCTCCGACCGGAGTGACCGATAGAAACGATCGAAGACACCGTCTCCGCTTCCGGTGTCCATCCGCCCCGAGGCAGTGTCCCATGGCCACCCCCATTCAACGAGGGTTTCGTAACCCGCTTCACCGCGTGATCCGGGCCTGCGCTGTCGCGCTGGTGGCGGTGTGGGTGCCGGTCGTCGCCGCCGCCGCCGTCCCTTGGCATGCCGATCTCACCCAAGCGAAAACCGCCTCGCAGGTCAGCCGTCGGCCCGTCCTCGTCCTTTTCGTGGCCGCGTGGAGCGAGGCGAGCATCAATCACGACAAGACGTTCCTCGCTTCGGAGGAGGCTGTCGCCCTCCTCACCGCCTGCTTCGAGCCGGTGCGGATCGATGTCGATGTCGATCCGGCGACGATGAGCCGGCTCCAGGTCGTCCATCTCCCCTGCGTCTGCGTTATCGATCCCGACGAGCGCGTCCTTGCCCGCTTCGATTGCCCCCCATCCTCGGTGGCCTTCGTGGCCGCCGCCGGACGGGCCGCGCAGGAAGCCGCAGTGGCCTGCGCTGGCCCACTCCCGAAAGCTCCGCCCGTGGTCGCCCAGGGTGCGGTGGCAACGCCAGTGCCCCCTGGCGCTGCCCAGGGCGTGCCCGCCGCCCCCGCCACCGAGAGCACGACCACCGCTCCGGCCCTTGCCACGACTCCGCCGCAGTGGCCCGCGGAAGTCGCCACGGCGCCGCTGGGTGCCGCGGCACCGTTGGGGGCCGCGGCGGCCGCACCGAGCCCGCCAATCGCTCCGGGGCCGACAACAACGATCGAACCGTCGGCGCCCACCGCTCCCTCTCCTGCTCCCGCGCCGTCCGGTCTCGCTTCGGCACTCCCCAACTGGCTCAGCCCGAAGCCGGCCGAACCGGCCCCCCCCACCGCCGCCACGCCCGCCGAACCGGCGGAGAAGAAGAGCACCGGCTTCTGGGCCACGGTGCAGAAACCGTTCACGAGCCTCGTCGGCAAGCAGCCGAAGCCCGCCACCGAATCCTCCGCGCCGAGCGAGATGCCATCCACCGGGGTCGCTGGAACCGAGCCGGGGGGATCGATGCCGGTCGGGCTCGAGGGGTATTGCGCGGTGAGCCTCGTCGACAAACGGCTGTGGGTCGAAGGGCGAGCCAAATGGGGCGTGCGTCACCGCGGCCGCACGTATCTGTTTGCCGGCCCCGAGGAGCAGAAGGCCTTTCTCGCCAACCCCGATCGCTATGCTCCCGGCCTCGCCGGCGATGATCCGGTGCTCGCCACCGATCTCGGCCGGAAGGTGCCCGGCCAGCGTCAGTATGGCGTCTCCTACCGATCGAAGGTCTACCTCTTCTCTTCCCCCGACACGAAGGCCGCGTTCGAGGCGAATCCGCAGAAGTACTCGCAGCGGGTTCAGGTCGCGGAGCAGCCGGCCGACACGAACGTGCGCTGACAAGGCCCCCGCAAGGCCCCCGCAAGGGCCCCGACCTGGGCCTGACGCGTCGATCGGCGCCGGGCGATCGTTCAGCCGCGTGAAACGGCCCAGTGGCGCGACCGGCCGACGGCGTCTTCCCAAGCCGACGTCATCCGTTGCCTCGTCGTTGCGTCGATCTGCGGGTGGAAGCGCTTCTCCACCCGGGTTGCGGCCGGCACCGCATCGAGGGTTGGGTAGACCCCCGCCGACAATCCCGCCAGCAGCGCGGCACCGAGCGCCGTGGTCTCGACGACGACCGGACGTTCCACGGGGCGGCCGAGGATGTCAGCCTGAATCTGAAGGAGGAGGTCGTTGGCACTCGCGCCGCCATCGACGCGGAGCGTGCCGAGGGTCACCCCGGCGTCGCGCTCGATCAGGCGGAGGACGTCCGCCACCGACAAAGCCATCGCCTCGAGGGCCGCCCGGGCGATGTGGGCGCCGGTGGTGCCCCGGGTGAGTCCGATGATCAGGCCGCGTGCAAACGGATCCCAGTGGGGCGCGCCGAGGCCGGTGAGCGCGGGAACGATGACGACCCCGCCGGAATCGGGCACGCTCGCGGCGAGCGCCTCGACATCGGCCGCGTGGCGGATGATCCCCAGGCCGTCGCGGAGCCAACCGACGATCGCGCCGGCGATGAACACCGATCCTTCGAGCGCCCAGGTGACGCTCCCCGGCGTGGCACCGCAAGCGACGGTCGCGAGGAGCCCTTCAGCCGGCTGCACCCGTCGCTCTCCGGTTGAGAAGAGCAGGAAGGCGCCGGTGCCGTAGGTGTTCTTGGCGGCCCCTGGCGTGACGCATCCGTGCGCGAAGGCGGCCGCCTGCTGATCGCCAGCGCAACCGGCGATCCGCACCGCGCCGCCGAGCAGGGCCGGGTCGGTCGTGCCGAAATCCCCGCTGGACGGCCGCACCTCCGGGAGGATCGCCCGCGGGATGCCAAACATCCTGCAGAGGTCGTCGCTCCATGCCAGGCGATCGATGTCGTAGAGGAGCGTGCGGCTGGCGTTGGTCGGGTCGGTGGCGTGGACCCTCCCCCCGGTCAGCCGCCAGATGAGGAAGCTGTCGACGGTGCCGAACAACACCTCTCCCCGTTCGCAGGCCGCGAGCAGTCCCGGCATCGTCTCGAGGAGGTGGACGATCTTCGTCGCGGAGAAGTAGGGGTCGAGGAGGAGGCCGGTGCGGCGGCGGATCTCCCCCTCGAGGCCTTCGGCCCGGAGGCGTTGGCAGACCGGCGCCGACACCCGACTCTGCCAGACAATGGCCGGGGCGACCGGCCGACCGGTCGAGCGGTCCCAGAGGATCGTCGTCTCGCGCTGGTTGGTGATCCCGATCGCCGCCACGCCCCCGCCCCCGGCCCGGGCGAGCGCCTCCCGCGCGCAGCCGAGCGTCGTCCGCCACAGGTCCTCGGGATCATGCTCGACGATCGCCAGATCGACCTCCGCGCTCCCCCCCTGCTCCCCGCCGCGGAGATGCTGGGGAAACTCCTCCTGCGCGGTCGCCACCGGCAGGCCGTCGCGGTCGAAGACCACCGCGCGAGTCGATGTCGTGCCCTGATCGAGCGCCAGAACACGGTCGCCCGGCCGCGGATCGGTTGCCATCGTTCTCTCCTTCGTGAAGCTTCAGTTCTGTTCCTGCAGCCGCTTGCCATACCGCTCGGCCATCATCGCCACGAACGACGCGATCTCGGAGTCGCTTCTCTCGGCCGAAAGTCGTCCGGCTCGGACGAGCTCCCCGGCGACGGCGCGGAGGGTGGCCATCGAAAGCTCGGGATCGAAGGCGAGGAGCAGCCTTCGTTCGACGATGTCGGCGAGCGTTTCCGCCCATTCCTGGTCGAGACAGAAGCGCACGATCCCGCGCGGCAGCGGACTGTCACCGAGCGGTTGGAAAGCTTCCCGATCGGCCACGCTCGCGCCTGACAGCGTCGGATCGATCCCCAAGGCCGCCCCGGCCCGGGCCCCGAACAGGCCGACCGCAGCCTGGGCCATCGCCCGCGCTGCCGCATCGGGAACGCCGGCCACGAGACCGCTGGCCGCACAGCGTGCGGCCAGTTCCTCCCCTTCGCGAGGCGAACACGCCCCCGGCAGCGGACGCGTCCGCGACGTCGCCGCGACGGGCAGGCCGAGGACCGCGAGCACCTCGGCGGCGGCCCCCTCGGCAAGGCTGCGGCATGTCGTCAGCTTCCCCCCCACGATCGACCACAGCGGCACCGGGGCGCCATCAAGCCGCACGAGCATGTGCCGGCGCGTGATCCCTGCAGGCGTAGACCCGTCGGCACGCCTTGCCGGCAACGGGCGGACGCCGCAGTAATGCTGCACCACATCGACCCGTGACGGTGCCACGGCGGGGAAGAGGAGGCGCACCGCCGCGACGAGGTAGTCGATTTCGTCGGAGTCGGTCCGCGCCGTCGAGGGATCCCCGGCGAAGGGGATGTCGGTCGTACCCACGAGCACCAAACGATCGCCGAAGGGAAGGACGAACACCGGGCGACCATCCGCGGCCTCGGCGTAGACGCCCCGCGCGCCGAGCGTTTCCCGGAGCTCGGCGTGATCGACGAGGAGATGGCTCCCCTTCGTTCCGCCGATCAGAGGTTGCCCGGTGAGGGGTTCACCGGACCGCGGTTCACCGGACAGGGGCTTTCCCTCCGCTCCGACCCGCGCCGGCAAAAGTTCGCCGAGCGTGTGATCGACCCAGGCTCCGGTGGCGTTGACGATGGCCCGCGGGACAAGCATGAGGTCGCTCCCCTTCTCGTCGCTCCCCTTCTCTCTGTTCCCTGCGGCAACCGAAGCGACCCTGAGCCGCCCGTCAGCTTCCAGGTGGGCCGTCCGCCGGGTGTAAATGCTGAAAAAAAACTGCTTCTCAGCAGCGATTGTCCGGGCATCGACGAGGAGCTCGACAGTGAACCGCTCCGGGAAGACCATCTGCGCGTCGTCGTAGACCGCGGCAAGCGGGTAGCGGGCCGCATCGACGGCGGGCATCCCGGGCTCCCCGCCGCGGACGAGGCAACGGCGCGGCCATACCGAGCCGGTCGAGAGGAGGTCGTAAAGCCACAGCCCACAGGCTACGGTGAGGCCGCCGCGGCCGCGTTCCCCCGCCCAGCGACGGGCATACGCCTCGAAGCCGAGAATCCGCGCCGCCGCGGAGGCAAGCCCGCCAAACCAGCCCTGCACCGGCACGACGAATCCGAGGGGGCGGACGAGGTGGGGCGCGAGGCGTAGGAGTCGGTTGCGCTCGGCGAGACTCTCGCGCACAAGCGTCAGCTCCCCATACTCCAGATAGCGCAAGCCACCATGAACCAGCCGCGTCGACCAGCGGGTCGTCCCGGTGGCGATGTCGTCGGCATCGACCACGACGACGGAGAGGCCGTTGAGAACGAGCTCCCTGGCCAGCGCCGCCCCGTTGATGCCGGCCCCGAGGATCACGACATCGACCGCGATTGGCGTCGATTCCACTCCGACGGCCGTGCCAATGGTCATCCCTCGAACTCCAGACTTGTCTACCCCGATAGGTCCACTTCCGCGGACGTGAACCCTCGCCCCACGCCGAAGGCCACCGACAACCGTCACTATACTGAGATCTCCTGCTGCGCGATCGACGGGGCGCGATCGACCGCGAACGTCCCCGGTCTCCCCACGGTGCCTCCAAGGGGCCCCCTTCATGCCACCGATCTGGCCCGCCATGTCCCCCTGCCGGCATTGCAGCCTCGGTTCGTCGAGGTGGCAATGGTCCGTCGTGGGGACGGTGTTCCTCACCCTCTCCGCAGCCCCGACGATCGGGCAGGAATCCGATCGGAGTCCGCCGCAGCGACTCCCCACGGTGACGGCTTCGTGGAGCGGGGTTCCGGTCCGGACGGTCTGTCGGCGGTTGGGGGACCTGGCAGGGAGGCCGGTGATCCTCGACCGTCGCCTCGATCCAGACACGCCGGTCACGCTCGACGCCCGCGAGGCGCCGCTGGTCGACGTGCTCCGGCAGATTGCCGCGCCGCTGGGGGTGAGCTGCGCGGTCCTGCCGACCTCGATCCGGATCGTCCCCGGTCGTGCGGCTGTCAGGCTCGTCGCTTCGGATGCCGAACGGTCGCAGACGATTTCGGCACTCCCGCCGGCCCCCCGGCGCCTCGCCGGCCGCCGCGCGCCCTGGTCGTGGGAAGACGGGGCCCGGCCCCGCGACCTTCTCGAGGCGATCGCCGCCGAAGCGGGGATCGACGTCGCCGGGCTCGAGGACATTCCCCACGATCATCTTGCCGCCGCCGATTTGCCGGCGCTTCCGCTGGCGGAGCGACTCGACCTGCTCCTCGCCCAGTTCGACCGACGGATCGATTGGGAGACCGCGCGGGGCCGATCCGCGCGGGTCGAAGTGGAGATTGTCCCGTTACCGCCAGAGATTCCCGGCGGGGAGGCTGCTGTCGTTGTCGGGGCTCCGAGCGGCGGACCGGCCGTCGTGCCCCCTCCCCGTGCCGGCAACGCCCGTCGTCCGGCAGTCGCCGGGATGCCGACCTGGACGCTCGACGTCGCCGCCCCGCTCGACCAACTCCTGGCGACGGTTGCCAAGCGGATGGATCTCGAACTGGCCCTCGACCGCGACGGGCTGCGGAGGAAGGGGATCGCTGCGGCGGAGATCGTCCGACTGTCGGTCAAGGACGTCGACCGCGACACTCTCCTCGACCGGATCGTCGCGCCGCTGGAGTTGGCGTGGACGATCGAAGGCCACATACTCCGCGTCGGTCCGAAAACCGACTGATCGCAGGCCAGATCGAGCGCGAAGTCGCTGCCGTGGCCGGACAGGGACAGACCGTCAGCCATTCCCGGCGGAGCGGGGAGCCAAAAGGCGCCCGGTCGGCACGAGCTCCGCGGCCGGGGGCTTGGGGGAGGCAAACCCTTCGCCTCGTCGGCCGGTCAAGCCGGTCCTTCCCCGGATCGCCTCGAGGTTGCGACGGGCGCCCTCCATCTTTGGATCGATCCGCAGCGACTCGCCATAGGAGTCGGCCGCGTCGTCGTACTCCGCCTGCCGGGCCTGCGCAACGCCCCGATTGAACCAGGCGCGGGCATCGCGCGGATCGTGCCGGATCGCCTGGTCGAAGTCGAGTTCCGCCTTCGCCGGCTCGTTCGTGACGAGATACGCCAATCCCCGATTGAGATGGGCGAGATCGTAGGTGCGATCGCGGCGGATCGCTGCCGAATAAGCACTGATCGCCTCGAGCGGTTTGTTGAGTTCCATGAGCGTCAGCCCGCGCCACAATTCAGGGCGGGGATCGTCATAGGCGATCCCCGCGGCATCCTCGAAATCCTCGAGTGCGATGCCGTGACGGCCGAGGTGAAACCAGGCAATCCCCCGCCGCAGGTAGAGCTCCGCGTCCATCGGATCGAGCCTCAAGCCCGCGGAACAGGCCTCGAGCGATCCCTCGAAGTCACCCATATGGCGGGTCACGATGCTGAGAGCAAGCCTGGCCACAGGGAGCTTGGGATCCTCTTCGATCGCCTCGAGAACCAGCTTCTTCGCCTCCTCATACTTCCCCTTCCGGTCGAGCTTGTCGGCCTTGACGAGGAGTTTCCGCGCCGGCGAATCCTCCTCCGGTGGCGGCATGTCGACGTCGGGGAACGGGAGCAGATCGGCGTTGGGCGCCATCGGCTTGGCGGTCGGCCTCGGCCGGACGGCCGGGGGCTCGTCATCGGGATCGAGAAGCGGTCGCTTGTCGTCGTTTCCGCGCGGAACCGGCTTCCGCGGAGCGGGCTTGGTGAGTTCCTCGTCGAGATCGCGCTCCGGTTCGGGCTCGCGCTCCCTCTTCGGCCCGGTTGCCCGGGGCGTCTGGCCGGTGCGCGGCTTCGGTTTTTCCTCGCGAGGAAAGGGGTTGAGCTCTTCGGCGAAGGGATCGTCGGCTGGCCGCTGCTCGTTCTCCGCCCGAGCCGCCGTGGGCTCGCCGGGCCAGGAAAGCCCGGGAAGGGCGATGCCTCCCCCCACCTGCAAGGCCGCGAGAAGAACAGCCAAGCGGAAACGGCCGTACCGTTCAGTCACGCCCCGTCTGTGCCCCGATCGCTCCGGGCGAAAAACAGAAGCAGCGACCCGAGGGGCCGAGGACAGGCGAAGGAGGCTGGACTCGATCATCGTGCTTGTTCCACCGTCTACGCCGTCACACGCTCGTTCATCTTCGATCGGCAGACTCTCCGCCGATCCCCCGCCCTGTCGCCTCGACCGGGCCCGATCGTCACAACCCTCCCCACCGGCCCGCCTTCGGGGCGGTTCCATCAGCCGACCAAGCCGCCGAGGCGTTCCTGGATCCCTTCGCGAATCCGTCCACTGAACAGCGCCGCGGCCCCGGGGAGTTCGAGCTTGACGAGGAGTTCCTCGATGAGGATCTCGAGCGATCCGTCGAACTTCATCCCCGCCACGGCGAGGTTGAACTGCATCCGGTCTTCCCCGGCCCACTGGGCCGTGATCTCACCGACCGAGTCGGCGTAGTCGGACCGGGCTCGAACGAGCGCCTCGTCCAGGCGCCGTTTGATCTCGTCCTGATCGAGGGTGTGCGGAACCCGTACTTCGAGCGTCTTGGCCATCGTGCGTGCAACCCTTGAAGGAGTGGTCGGTAGGCCCGACGGCGAGCGAAAGGTCGCCGCTGGAAGGGCTTTCCGGAGGATATCCCCGATTCCCCCCCCGTGCCACCAAACGGGGCACCGCCGCCGCTTCAGCCCGGGATTCGCCCCCTGCCCCCCGCGAGCGCCGTGGCAAATCGCTCGACGGCACGCCCGACCCGATCCCGTTGGACGGCCCCCAGTCGATCCCCGTCCCCCCCTCCCGGTTGCCTCGCCCCACAGGTCACCGACCGCACCCCGACAACATCGGCCCCGACCGCCACCGCCGACGCCACGTCATCGAGTGAGAGTTTTCCTGCCAGCGCGATCGGCAACCCTGCGGCATGGGCGAGCGCTACCCAGCGGCGGATGACGGCCCGATCGACGAGGCCAAACAGCCCCGGCCCCGACTTGTCGAACGTGTCAACGAGCACCCCGCGGCATCCGGCACCCGCCGCCGCGGCAAGGAGGGCTTCCGGGTCGGGCCCCCGACACCGCTGCCAATCGGCGTAGGCGACCGCGACGAGCCCCGTCCCCGTAGGAAGCCCCATCGCCATCCTCCCGAGGGCGTCGCGCCAGGGGGTGTCGACTGCGTTGGAGAGCCCGACTTTGACCACCGCCGGCGCGGGCGCCGCCACCAGCCTCCCGCAGATATCAGCCACATACGCAAGCGCTCTCTGCCTACCGGCCTCGACGTCGGCGCTCGCACCAAGGAGTTCGCCGCAGGCGAGGGTCCAGGGAGCGGAGTTGCCAACCACCGCAGCGATCGCCGCGACGCGAGCGGGGGCCGCGGCACCGAGCGGGCCGGCGAGTGGTTCCTTGACGTCAATGATCGCGCTCCCGCCAGCCAGCGCCTCGGCCGCCTCGCCGCCGTCACGAACGCTCACAAGCAGGCCCCGCCAGATCACGTCGCCTCCCCCCTCGCCTCACTCCGCGCCCGCGCCGCCCGTTTGGCGGTCGCGAGGTCGCGATTGAGGCGGCGAACGAGATCGACCGAGAGCGGTTCGCACCACCGGCCGTCGAAGGTCACCGATCCTTCGCTCCACGCTCCCCACAGGGGCAGAGTCGGCCGGGCAGCATGGTCGACGGCCCGTTCGGCGATCCGCATCACGAGCGTGCGAACCCGCGCTCCTCCGGTGGAGTCGTCTCCGGGGGGAGGCGGCTCGAGCCGGCTGCCGAGGAAGAAACACTCGACGACCTCCAGCGGCACAGGGTCGATCCTTCCCGGGGCGAGATGAACGCGCACTCGCTCCTTCTCGAGCACGAGTCGTGGTCGCGACGTCAGCATCACCCCGCCGGCGCCGGCCACGAGCACCCCGGCGCCTCCGAGCCATGTCACAACGCCAACCGGACGGCTCCAAGGGCGGGCAAGCAGCAGCAGCGCCAAGGCCATCGCCAACGCCAAAGAGGCGATCACCACACCCGGCCGACCATTGGCCCGCAACCAGATGGAGCGTCCCGCGCCGACCAGGGCCAGCGAAGGGGCTTGAGCATTCGCGTTCGCTGATCCATGAACGGACGGAGCGGACGGAGCGGACGGAGCGGACGGAGCGGACGGAGCACACGCCCCGGCCGCGGAATCGGTCTGGCAGGAGTCGGCAGGCGAGGGGTCGCGGTGCATCGCCGGAGAGTGGGGTTTGGAGGCTCGTTGCGGAGGACGCTTGCCCCGGGACCGCTTCCGCGGAAACACAACCTGTTCTACCATCACCCGCGTCCGGCACACTGCCCCCCACCTCCAGGTCGAACACCGATGCACGAGCCACACCGCCTCGCTGCCGACGCCCACCCCACGTCGCCAGCGGATCAGCCCGGCCGAGCCCGCTCCCCAGTGGTGTGGCTCCTGCTCGGCCTGCTGGCACTCTACGGCCTGGCCTGTGTCGTCGGCTGGCCTCAGGGGGGCCGCGACCGGATCGTGGCGGCCCAGCGCGCCGAAGCGGCCCATGAGCAGGTCGCCAACGTCGCCCACCAGCCGAACGAAGCTTCTGCCCCCCCAGCGGCGGCTGATGACCACGGCGTTCATCCCTCCGCTCCGCCGCCGGCCACGACGCTCCCCTTCGTACTCCTCCTGGCGGCGATCGCGATCTTCCCGCTCACTCCCGGGATCTCCCACTGGTGGGAGCACAACCACAACAAGCTCCTCGTCGCCGGCCTCCTCGCCGCGATCCCCCTCGGCTACTACACCTTCCTTCATCACCAGCCCGTCGATCT
>Ga0164295_10001316_pt1 | contig 20530 bp, 15 predicted proteins | sample GEODES006metaG_FD_111798 | JGI IMG/M metagenome (GOLD analysis project Ga0164295, IMG submission 111798) | Oligotrophic lake water microbial communities from Sparkling Lake, Wisconsin, USA - GEODES006 metaG | ecosystem: Environmental > Aquatic > Freshwater > Lake | place: USA: Sparkling Lake... | reverse complement strand
CAGATGTCGGGCGGCATGCAGCAGCGCCTCGCCATCGCCCAGGCGCTGATGATGCGCCCGCGCATCCTGCTCCTCGACGAACCGTTCGGCGCGCTCGATCCCGGCATCCGTGCCGACATGCATGTGCTGATCCGCCGGCTGTGGCGGCAGCACCGCCTGACCATCATCATGGTCACCCACGATATCCGCGAAGCCTTCACGCTGGGCACGCGGGTGATCGCGCTCGACAAGCGCCGCCACGATCCGCACGCGCCGCATCGCTTTGGCGCGGTCGCCACCTATGATCTGGCGCTGAAGCCCAAGGACGACGCGCTCGACACAATTGCGGTGGCTGGCGCATGAAAACGCAAGGCCCCGCGCCGCTGGCCGCCTTGGCCCGGCTCAGCATCAGCCTGCCGGCGGCGCTGATGCGCAAGCTCGATGCGATGCTGCACGAACGCCAGATTGCAACACGATCGCAGTTGATTGCCGAGTTGATCAGCAATGCCGTGGCCGAGCATGAAGCGCTGGCGCACCCCGACGCGATCTTTGCCGGCACCATCACGCTGGTCTATCGCGCCGATCGCGGCCGGGTGCGCACGCAGCTTGCCCAAATCGAATCCGAATTCCTGAAAGAGGTGATTTCGGCCCAGCATGTCTTCCTGGAGGATGACCAGTCGCTGGAAGTGCTGTTGCTGCAGGGGCCGGCATGGCGGCTGCGCGCGCTGGCCGATGCGCTGCGCATGGTGCGCGGCGTGCAGCAACTGGATCTGGTGACCACAACGGCGCTGCTGCCGCCGCTGCATGAACAAGAGCGCACTGCAAATGGGAAACGGCTGCAATGATGGATAACACGCCCCTGCCCGGTCATGCGCTGGCCGATCCGCTGGCCGCGCGCGATCACGCCCGCGCGCAGGGCGGCACGATCGTGGAGGCCATGCCGATGCTGCCGCCGCTGGCCGACGACCTGCCTGCCGGCATGGCGGCCGACGATCTGCTGTGGGAGGAAACCATCGCGGCGGCCGGCTATGCCACCCGCAGCCTGCCGCGCGGCGCCCGGCTGCGACTGATCGATCTGCACGGTGATGCGGCGGCGACCATCCAGATTTTCAATGCCGAAATGCCCAGCGAGCGGTTGAATGTCGCCGATACGGTGAAGATCCAGTGGAATGCCTATCTGGGTGCCGGAAAGCTGCTCTTGTCCGACATGGGCCGGGTGCTGATGAGCATCGTTGAGGACAGCGCCGGCACGCATGATGCCTTCTGCGGCGCGTCCAGCCCGGTCAGCAACGCGGCGCGCTATGGTGACGGTGCCAACAGCGGCACGCATCCGTCGGCGCGCGATCGGCTGCTGCTCGGCGCGGCGAAACATGGCCTGGGCCGGCGCGATGTGCATCCGTCGATCACCCTGTTCAAGGGCGCGCGCATCGAAAACGATGGCACGATCACGCCCCAGATCGGCCCGTTCGCGCCCGGCCGGCACATGTTGCTGCGCGCCGAGATGGACCTGATCTTCGTCGTGGCCAATTGCCCGCACGTGCTCGATCCGCGTGACGGTTACACGGTGACGCCGCTGCGCGCGACCGCCTGGCGCGGGGCCATCACGCCCGTCGATGATCCCATTCGCACCGCGACACCGGAAGGGCTGCGCGCCTTTCTGAATGTCGAAGACCATTATCGCCGCTGAGGATGCCTGCCATGCCACTTGATCCGCATCTGGCCGGCCTGCCCGGCGCCATTGTCCATGATGACATCGTGCCGGCGCGCGCGCCCTGGCTGCATCCCGTCGCCGCCGGGCAGACGCTGCGCATCGTCGATCTGGAAGGCAATCAGGCGGTGGATTTCCTGATCTATGCCGCCGCCGATGATGCCGAGCGCTACAGCGCCCAGGATACGGTCGCGTGCCAAGCCAATCTGTTCCTGCGCACCGGCACGCGGCTGATGTCCAACGAAGGACGGCCGATGATGACGATCATCGCCAGCGCCATCCCCTATCACGACACGATCGGTGGCGCCTGCAGTTGCGAATCCAATACGTTGCGGTACGGCCATCACACCAAATCGCAGCACGCCTGTGTCGAGAATTTCCTGGAGGCCAATCTGGGCCAGGGCCGCGGCAAGCGTGACATTGTTTCGAACATCAATTTCTTCATGAACGTGCCCGTCGAAGCCGATGGTGCGCTGGGCATTGTCGATGGCCTGTCGGCTCCCGGCCTGACGGTGGATCTGCGCGCCGACATGGATGTGATCGTGGTGGTGTCCAACTGCCCGCAGATCAACAATCCCTGCAACGCCTTCAATCCCACGCCCGTGCGCATGATCATCAGCGCATGACATTCGATACCATCCTGATCGCCAATCGCGGCGCCATCGCCACGCGGATCATCCGCACCGTGGGCGCGATGGGGCTGCGTTCGGTCGCGGTGTTCTCCGATGCCGACGAAGCCTCTGCCCATGTCGCAGCCGCGAACGTGGCCGTGCGTTTGCCCGGGGAGCGGCCAGCCGACACCTATCTCGATGGCGCCGCCATCATTGCCGCCGCCAAGGCCACCGGGGCCGGTGCCATCCACCCCGGCTATGGCTTTCTGGCGGAGAACGCCGATTTTGCGGAGGCGTGTGCGGCGGCCGGCATCATCTTCATCGGCCCGACGCCGGACAATATCCGCAGCTTTGGCCTGAAGCACAGTGCGCGCGCCCTCGCCGAAGCCAACGATGTGCCGCTGGCGCCGGGCAGCGGGCTGTTGCGCGATCTTGACGAAGCCAAAACCGCCGCAGCGGCAATCGGTTATCCGGTGATGCTGAAGGCCACGGCGGGCGGCGGCGGCATCGGCATGCGTGTGTGTGCCGATGCCGCGGCGCTGACCGAGGCGTATGATGCGGTGGCGCGGCTGGGGCAGAACAACTTCGGCGATGCCGGCGTGTTTCTGGAACGCTATATTGCGCGCGCCCGCCATATCGAGGTGCAGATCTTCGGTGATGGACAGGGCCGCGTGGTCGCGCTGGGCGAACGCGATTGTTCGTTGCAGCGCCGCAACCAGAAAGTGGTGGAGGAAGCGCCCGCCCCCAATTTGCCCGATGCCGTGCGCACGCAATTGTTTGCCGCCGCAGTGCGGCTGGGCGAAGCCGCGCGGTATCGCAATGCCGGCACGGTGGAGTTTCTCTATGATTCCGACACGCGCGACTTCTATTTCCTGGAAGTGAACACCCGGCTGCAGGTCGAACATGGCGTGACCGAAGCGGTGATGGGCATCAATCTGGTCGAATGGATGATCCGCGCTGCGGCCGGCGATCTTGCCATGCTGGACGCGCCGTCGCCGCAGCCGAATGGCCACGCCGTGCAGGTGCGGCTTTATGCCGAAGATCCGGCGCTGGACTATCGACCGACCACCGGGCTCCTCACTGCGGTGGAATTCCCCGCCGATATCCGCACCGAAACCTGGGTGATGGCCGGCACCATGGTCAGCGCCTTTTACGATCCGATGCTGGCCAAGCTGATCGTGCATGCGGCCACCCGCGACGCCGCGGTGGCCGGGATGGCGCGCGCGCTGGACGCGGCCCGCATCGATGGCATCGAAACCAATCTGCGCTGGCTGCGCGAGGTGGTGCGCATGTCCGCCTTCACCAGCGGCGCGGTGTCCACCCGCGCGCTGAACGATGTTGTTTATGCGCCGCGTGGTATAAGGGTGATCTCTGGCGGTACCGCCACCACGGTACAGGATTGGCCGGGCCGGTTGCATTACTGGGCGGTGGGTGTGCCGCCATCCGGGCCGATGGATGATCGCTCGTTCCGGCTCGGCAATCGCCTGCTTGGCAATGCCGAGGGCACCGCCGGGCTGGAGATCACCGTCACCGGGCCGAAGCTGGCCTTCACGGCCGCAACGCGCATCTGCCTGATGGGTGCCGATTTCGGTGCGACGCTGGACGGCGCGCCGGTGGCGCGTGGGCAAGCAATCGACGTGGCGGCGGGGCAAATATTGGCCATGGGCCGCGCGCAAGGGGGCGGTATCCGCGCCTATCTGCTGGTGGCCGGCGGCTTCGATATCGCGCCCTATCTCGGCAGCCGCGCGACGTTTGATCTCGGCGGCTTCGGCGGCCACGGTGCGCGCCGGCTGCTGGCGGGGGACATGCTGCACCTGGGCGACGAGCCGGTGGGCGAAGCGCTGCCCGCAGCGCCCTTGCCGGCGCTGCCCAGCCAGTGGAATGTGCGGGTGATCTATGGCCCGCACGGCGCGCCGGAATTCTTCACCCCGGACGATATCGCCACCATCGTCGCCGCCGACTGGCAGGTGCATTACAACAGCAACCGCACCGGCGTGCGCCTGATCGGGCCAAAACCGCACTGGGCGCGCCGCGATGGCGGCGAGGCCGGGCTGCACCCATCCAACATCCACGACAATCCCTATGCCATCGGCGCCGTCGATTTCACCGGCGACATGCCGATCATCCTCGGCCCCGATGGCCCCTCGCTGGGCGGCTTCGTCTGCCCGTTCGTGGTGATCGCTGCCGATCTGTGGAAAATCGGCCAGTTGGTGCCCGGCGATACGCTGCGCTTCGTGCCGGTAACGCAGGATGACGCGCGGACGGCCGACCGAGCTGTGACCGCACTACTGGCAGACGGCACTGCACCCACCGAAGGCCCGGCGCGGCCGATCGCGGCGCTGTCCCCGATCCTCGCCGAAACCCCGGCCACAGCTACCCGGCCGCGCGCCGTCTATCGCGCCCAGGGGGATCGCTACATCCTCGTCGAATATGGCGAGATCGTGCTCGATATCGAATTGCGCATCCGGGTGGCGGCGCTGGCCACCGAACTCGATCGCCGCGCCCTGCCCGGCGTCGTTGATATCGTGCCGGGCATCCGATCCCTGCAACTGCATTTCGACGGCGAGCGGCTGGATCAGGCCGGCGCGCTGGCGGCGCTGCTGGCGGCGGACGAGCGGCTGGGCGAACTGGCGGATTTCACCATCCCGTCGCGCATCGTGCATCTGCCGCTGAGCTGGCGCGATCCGGCAACGCTGGAGACCATCCAGAAATACATGTCCGCGGTGCGCGATGATGCGCCCTGGTGCCCGGACAATATCGAATTCATCCGCCGCATCAACGGCCTGCCCGATGTGGCCGCCGTGGAGAATATCATCTGGCAGGCCCGTTATCTCGTGCTGGGCCTGGGCGACGTCTATCTCGGCGCGCCGGTTGCCACGCCGGTCGATCCGCGCCACCGGCTGGTCACCACCAAATACAACCCGGCCCGCACCTGGACCCCGCCCAATGTCGTCGGCATCGGCGGCGCCTATATGTGCATCTATGGCATGGAAGGGCCGGGCGGTTACCAGTTGTTCGGCCGCACCGTGCAGGTGTGGAACACGCATCGGCAGACCGACGCGTTCATCGAAGGCAAGCCGTGGCTGCTGCGCTTCTTCGATCAGATCCGCTTCTTCCCGGTGAGTGCCGAAGAGCTGGTGGAATGGCGGCGCGATGTGCCCAGCGGCCGCCGCGCCATCCGCATCGAGCCGTCGGAATTCCGCCTGGCCGATTATCGCCAGTTCCTGGCCGACAATGCCGGCGCCATTGCCGAGTTCCAGCACACCCGCCAGGCCGCGTTCGACGAAGAGCGCGCCGATTGGCAGCGCAAGGGCGAATTCGATCGCGTGGCCGATGACGGCGCCGCCGCCCCGACGGCGGCAGCGGTCGAAGTGCCCGAAGGCAGCGACCTGCTTGAATCGCCGTTCGGCGGCAGCGTCTGGAAATTGCTGGTCGCCCCCGGCGATACGGTCGCCGCCGGTGACACCATCGCCATCATCGAAGCCATGAAAACCGAATGCCCCGTCGAAAGCCCGATGGCCGGCACGGTGGTGGCGCTTTATCTTGCCGAAGGCCGGCCGGTGCAGCCCGGCGCGCCGATGCTGGCGATCCGGAGGGCATCATGACCCGCATTCACATCGCCGCCATGGCCAGCGCCGTGCAGAGCGGCAGCAGCAGCGCCGAAGCCGTGATGGCCGAAACACTGGCCCGCATCGCTGCCTATGATGCGGTGCAGCCGCAAATCTGGATCAGCCGCGCCGCCGATGCCGATCTGCTGGCGCAGGCGCGTGCCGTCGATGCGCGCATCGCCGCCGGCGAAGTATTGCCACTGGCCGGCGTGCCCTTCGCCGCCAAGGACAATATCGACGTGGCGGGCCTTGCCACCACCGCCGCCTGTCCGGAATTTGCCTATCAGCCGGCCGCGGATGCCACAGTGATCGCGCGCCTGAAGGCAGCGGGCGCGATTTGCGTGGGCAAGACCAATCTCGACCAATTCGCCACCGGCCTCAACGGCACGCGCAGCCCCTATGGGCTCCCGCGCAACGCCCATGATCTGGCGTGGCTGAGCGGCGGTTCCTCCTCCGGTTCCTCGGTGGCGGTGGCCGCCGGGCTGGTGCCGTTCGCGCTGGGCACCGATACCGCCGGTTCCGGCCGGGTGCCGGCGGCGTTTCAGCATCTGATCGGCTTCAAACCCAGCCGCGGGCGCTGGAGCGGCACCGGCCTCGTGCCCGCCTGCCGCACGCTGGACTGCATCACCGCCTTCACCAACGATGCCGCCGATGCCGGGCTGGTCGATGCGGTACTGGCCGGCTTTGATGTGGCAGACGCCTATTCCAAGCCGCTGGCGGATCGGGCGCTCGCCGCCCGGCGCTTTGGCGTGCCGCGCCGCGATCAGCGCAACTGGTTTGGCGATATCGAGGCGGAATATCTTTACGAAAAGGCGCTGGCGACCCTCGCCACGCTCGGCGATGTGGTGGAGATCGATATCGCTCCGCTGCTGGAGGCGGCGCAGTTGCTCTATGGCGGACCGTGGGTGGCCGAGCGCACCGCCGCCATGGCCGGCATCCTCGCCAGCAACCCGGATGCCATCGATCCCACCGTGCGCGCCGTGGTCGAACAGGGCTGGCAGCACAGCGCCGTCGATCTGTGGAACGCGGTCTACCGGCTGGCCGCCATCAAGCGCCAAGCTGATCTGCTGTGGCACGATATCGATGTGCTGGCCTTTCCGACCACGCCGACCAGTTACCGCGTCGCGGAAATGCTGGCCGCGCCGGTGGGGCTGAACAGCAATCTGGGCCTATACACGAATTTCGTGAACCTGCTCGACATGGCGGCGGTGGCGGTGCCGGCCGGGGTGAAGGCCAATGGCGTCGGCTTTGGCATCAGTTTCATTGCGCCGGCCGATACCGATCGGGCGCTGCTCGGCCTCGCCGCTGTCTGGGCCGACGCAACCGGCCACCCCGCACCACCACCACTTGATCTGGAGGGCAAGATGCAGACCGTGAAGCTCGCCGTTGTCGGCGCCCATCTGGAGGGGATGCCGCTGCACTGGCAATTGACGTCCCGCAACGCCGTGTTTGTCGGGGCGTTTGAGACCGCGCCCAGCTATCGCCTCCATGCCATGGCCGACAGCACGCCGCCCAAGCCGGCGCTGGTGTATGATCCGGGCGGCGCAGCGATCAAGATCGAGGTGTATGAACTGGGCGTCGCCGAATTCGGCAGCTTCGTCGTCGATGTGCCGCCACCGCTGGCCATCGGCACGGTCACGCTGGCCGACGGCAGCAGCGTGAAGGGTTTTGTTGCCGAACCGCGCGCGCTGAACGGCGCCACCGACATCACCCATCTCGGCGGCTGGCGCGCCTACATCGCCCAGCGCAGCGCCTGAAGGAGCCTCATGATGCGCCTCGCCTTGCTGGCTGCCCTGGTCGCCACGCCCGCCCTTGCCCAGCCGGCACAGGTGCAGAATGTGCCGGATTTCGGCGATTTCCTGGTTGTCGATGGCCAGACCGTGTGGATGACCAACCGTGGCCGGGTGGAGCATTGGCGCCGCACCGGCCTGGTCGCAGCGGTGAAGATGGCGCGGCCGTGCGGTGCGATGGCCATCCTCGGTGGCGGCGTGTGGGTGGCCGATTGCAAGGACGGCACCATCAACCGCATCGACACCAGAACCGCGACCATCACCCAAACGGTTACGACCGGCATCGCCGACAAATCCGGCGAATTGAATGTCGTGGCCGGCGCCGGATCGATCTGGGTGGCCAGCGCTGCCGACGGCGAAGTCGCCCGCGTCGATCCCAAGACCGGCACGATCATGGCGCGCATCAAGGCCGCCAAGGGCACATCCTATCTGGCCTTCGGCCTGGGCGCGCTGTGGGCGGTGAGCGCCCCGACAAGCACGCTGCAGCGCATCGATCCCGCCAGCAACACCGTGGTGGCCACCACGCCGCTTGGGGCTCAGCCGGGCTTCCTCGCCGCCGGGGAAGGCGCGGTGTGGGTGCAGGAACAGGGCGATGGCACGCTGGCGCGCATCGATCCCGGAAACAACACCGTCAGTGGCCGGGTGAAGGTGGGTGCCAATCTGAAATATGGGGACATCGATACCGGCGCGGGCAAGGTCTGGCTGCGCACCACCGACGATCAGGAATATGCAGTGATCGATGCGAAATCATTGGCGATCATCGCCCGCGTCGGCAAACCGGTGGGCAGCGGCGCACTGCGCTTCACGAAACGCGGCGTGTGGACCAGCGCCCATGATGTCAAATCGCTGTCGTGGTGGCCCAAACCGGCGCTGGGCGCTGCGGCAAATTAGACAGGATCGGCAGCGCCGGGCGGTCGCGCCCGCCGGGTGGACGCCGTTACGCGAATTGACGTATGTTGAGCACCGGACAATTCCAACACCCGATGGTGTAAGATCGGGAATGGCGGGGAAACGATGACGGGCGTCCGCGTAGGCAAGAGGGTGATCGGGGCCGAGGCACCGGTGACGATCGGCTGGGAAAATGTGCCCCGCGTCGAAGGCGGCCCGTTCAAGCGACTGTTCTTCAGCTGGTTTCAGCCGGCGGTGTTGTTCGGTCTGCTGGCCTTCTGGTATTATGCCCCAAACGATATCGCCAAGGCATCGGTTGCCTTCGGCATCGGGCTGGGCTTTCGCATCCTGCTGTTTGCCCTCGAATGGTTTTTTCCGCGCCACGACAGCTGGCAGATGACCTGGAAGGAAGTGGCGGTCGATCTGTTCTATGTCGGCCTGGGCGCCACCATCCTGGGCGTGGTCGATGGCTTCATCGGTGATGAGGCCATGCTCGGCGTGGTGCAGGATGCCTTTGATTGGGACAAGTTCGCCTGGTTCATCGCTTTGCCGCTGCTGCTGCAGGCCTTCTTGATCACCTTCATTTTCGATTTCGGCCAATATTGGATGCATCGCGCGATGCACCACTGGCATCCCTTGTGGCTGACCCACTCGGTCCATCATTACATCACCCAGTTCAACCTCAACAAGGGCGCGGTGGGCAACCCGATCGAGCTGTTCCTGATCGGTCTGGGCATCGGCGGGCTGTTCGATTTCCTGCCGCGGGCCTTCCTGCTGGCCGGTGCGCTGCGTCTGGCCATCGGGGTCTACATGCACCTCAATGTCCGCTTCAACACGCCGATGTGGTGGCGCTTCCTGTTCAACACGACCGAACATCACAGCGTGCACCACAGCCAGGATTTCGAAGCGACGCGCAGCAACTATGCCGGCATGTATATCTTCATCGATCGCATCTTCGGCACCTGCGTGGATGGCGAAGCCGAAGTGCTCGGCCTGGAAGGCGGCCGCCGCATGTCGATCCGCGAGCAGATGCTGCATCCCTTCACCGAAACCTGGAAGAGCCTCAGGAAACGGCTCAACCCATCGGTTGCGGTGGCCGCCGAGTGACCGGCACCGCACCTCTGCCGCCATCCGCCCTGCCGTCCCGTCCGCAAACACAGTTGCATCCGCCAGCGGATGACGCCAGCATCCTGCAACGCGCCTTCGGCTGGATCTGGCGCGTGGGTGGCACGCTTGATCTGCCGCCCGGCCAGTCGACCGGCGAAGCCCTCGACCGGCTCGCCCCGCTGCTCGGCACGCCGGGCACCCATCACGAACGCACCGGCGACGCGCTGGTGTTCATCAAGCGGGACGCAGCCGCGCAAGACAGGTTGGCCGTGTTCGATTCCGGCGTGCTGCGCATCGTGCAGGATGCGGATCAACCGGTTCTGCGCTTTGATCTGGTCAGCCGCAGCCTGCTCGCCTGCTTTGTGGCGCCCTTGCTGTTCCTCGGCTTTGCGCAGGTGATGCTTTATACGGAAAAGCGCGAACGCGCCGAGGCCGCAGCAGAGGAGAAGGCCGAAAAGGCCAAGGAGGCCAAGGACGCCAAGACGGGAAACGCCAAGGCCGTTGGAACCAAGAAGCCCGCGAAGAAGGAACTGGTGCTCAATCCGATTGATGCGGCGTTGGGCGCGCCGGCGCCGAAAACCCGCAAGCAGATGGCCGCCGACAAGGCCGAAAAGGACAAGGAACCGCCCTCGGCCAAGCCGGCCTATGTGTTTGCCGGCATCTTTGCAGCGCTCTACCTGATCGGCCGCATCCTCGAAGCCTGGCTGGCGAAAAAACTGTTCCGCAAGGCGTTGTTCGGCGAATAAGGCGTTTGCCAACAACGCGCTGGCCTTTGCCGGCAAGCCGCGCCATGCTTGGCCTCGAAAGGATTATCACGATGCTGCTATGGTCTGCGCCGGATCCGGCGCCCAATCCGCGCCGCGTGCGGCTGTTCCTCGCCGCCAAGGGCCTCACCATCCCCGAACGGATGGTCAGCCTGATGGCGCGCGAGCACAAATCCGACGAGGTGCTGGCCCTGAACCCGCGCGGCCAGGTGCCGTTCCTGGAACTGGATGATGGCCGCGTCCTCGCCGAAACCATCAGCATCTGCCGCTATCTCGACGAACTGCACCCCGAACCGCCCTTGCTGGGCAGCACAGCGTTCGAGCGCGCCGAAACCGACATGTGGATCCGCCGCGTCGAAACGGCGCTGGGCACGCCGGTCAGCCTGTTCTGGCAGCACGGCCACCCCTATACCGCGCGCATCGTCAACCAGATCCCGGCCATGGGCGATGCTGCCAAGCCGCAAGCGCTGGCCATGATGGGCTGGTTCGATACGCAACTGGCGGATCGGCCATGGCTGGTGGGCGATCGCTTCACCCTGGCCGACATCACCCTGCTGACCCTGGTGGATTTCGCTGGCTGGATCGGCCTCGCCATGCCCGACGAGGCGGCAAGCTTGCGCGATTGGCACCAGCGCTGCACGGCACGGCTGGGCGCTTAGAAGCGATTGCGCCCGAAACGAGGCCTCTTCGCTCCCGCCCTTCAAGGGGGAGGGAGCTGGCCGCAAGCCTAGAAAAACAGCTTGCGCAGCGACAGTGATACAGTGCGGCCGAGCGGATCAAGCTGGTCGCGCTGGAAGCCCAGCGGTTCTGCGCCCAGCCGGTTGCGCACATTGATGCGATCATTCAGCAGATTGTCGAAATTCAGGCTGATGCGGCTGCCGCGCAGGAACGGGATCTTCGTCACGATCTCCGGCCGCTGGCCCAGATCGACGAACAGCCGCAGATTGGCCGTGGTGCGGCCCGAAAAATACAGATCGTCCGGTGATTGGGTGGCGCCAGTGGGATCGACCAGCACCGATGTGGCCGACTGCCAGTTCACCGAAAGCCGCGCGCCCAGCCCGCGCCGGCCAGCGCCCAGCCGCATTTCCACCTGATGGCGCGGCGCGCCGCCCGAAGACCCCACCGCCGAACCATTCAGCAGATCGAGCACCGGCACGCCGGGGCGAATGCCGATCTCGTTGCGGAAGGTGACGGTGTGGAACAAGGCCAGTTGCAGGCGGCCATCAAGGAAACCGCGCGGCGGGCCACCGCCGCCGCCAAAGCCGCGACCACCTCCACCGCCCGGTTGCCCGGCGCGGGGCGGGCCACCCGTCGGCGGCGCAGCAGGCGCAGTTCCCGGCGTGGCAGGCGCGGCTGCGGGCGCTCCAGCCGCCGCTGGCGCACCCGGCGGGCGCTGCCCCGGCGTGAAGCCGTAAGGGTTGCGTGCCAGGGCGCGGATTTCGGCGGGCAGCGGCTGGCCGGCGCGCATGGCCTCCACCGCCTTGGCGCGGGTTTCGGCAATGCGCTTCTCCGCCGCCGCGCGCTCGGCAGCGTCGGGCTTCAGCGCCTGGGTCAGCGTGAAGCCCCAGCGCAGTTCGGTACGCTGCGAATAGGCGAAGTTCACCGGCCGGTTATCGATCTGCAGCAAACGCCCACCGGCGTCGCGCGTGAAGCGGTTCGGGAACGCTGCTTCCAGTTCGGCAGTGGCGGTGGGGAAGGCCGCGATCGGATCATCGATGCGCGTGTCGATGAAATTGGCGTTGAACACCAGGTCGGTGGCTTCCCACGGCTTCAGGTTCAGGCCCAGTTTCCACACCCGGCGCGTGTCGTTGCGCAGGGCGGCATTGCCGCCATCCAGCCGGCTGATGTCCACGGTTTCGCCGCGGATGAAATCAAACACCCGCACGTTGGGCGTGATGATGGTGGGATCACCCAATTGGCCGATGGTCGGCGGCCCCTGTTCGCGGGTGAAGCTGGCGATCACCGCCCAGCCGCTCTTCGGCTCCCAGTTCATGCCGGCGCCCCAGGTGATCAGCGTGCCGAAATCCGACAAGCTGTCGAGCGCGATATTGCCGTTGAGCGTCAACTTGCCGAGCGCGGACAGCACGTTATCACGCGCCGACGCGATCGGCAGATCGACATTGGCCTGAAAATTGCCCTGGGTGCGCGCCAGATCGGCATTGCTGGCCAGGCCCGCGCGCAGCGATCGCGTATCGAGCGCCAGATGCTGCACCTGCCCCTTCAACGACACGCCGACATCGCCCGCCGGCACGCCGAAGGCGCGGCCGTTCAACAGCAGATCAACGCTGGCATTGTTGCTGATGCTGCTCGCCGTGTCGGTAAGCCGCGCGCCGGCCAGCACAGATTCGCCAAAGGGCGAAAGGCTGGAACTGCCGGCCAAAATCTGTGCCTGCGCGGCGCTGGTATCGATGCCGCGATCGATGCGGCTGCGGCTTTCGGCATGGTTCCAGTTGCCGGTGATGTTCCAGCGCCATTTGCCGATATTGCCGTCGAACACCGTGCCCAGCCGGGTTGACCAATTTTCGCCTTCGCGGCGCAGCGGATCGGGGGCCTGGGTGTTGACCAGCACGGCCTGTCCGAACGGCGAAAACGGGTTGCCGGCCGGCACGGTCAGGCTGGACGACGGCAGGCCGGCCAGGCTTTCCGTCACGGTGCGTTCAACGCCGCCAGTCAGCGTGGCATTGGCCGCGCCCAGCGATCCGGACACGGTGCCGTTCAGGCTGGTGGTGCGCGTATCGGGCAGCAGGGTGCGGAACGGCCGCAGATCGGTGCTGTTCACTGGCGCCGCGCCGAACTGCGCAATTGTCGGCCGGGCAACGCCGGCCGGGACGCCCAGCACGCTGCGACCGGGCAGCGCCGGATCGACCGTGGCGCCGGGCAGGATCGCACTCACGTTGCCGCCGATGGCAAACGGCCGGCTGGATGCCGGGGTGGTGATGCGGCGTTCGGCTTCCGTCACCATGGTGTCGATCTGCACTTCGCCTTCGATGCTGGTGCGGGTGCCGTTGTTCAGCTTGAGCAGATTGACTTCAAGCTCGGTCGAAAAACGCCCGCCGTCGGTCGGCCCGCCGATGTCGAGCTCGCCGGTCCATGCCGAAAAGCGCGGGCGCAGCACGAAGTTGATCACCCGCTGATCAGCGCGGAAGCCATATTTCAGGCTGACTTCCTCGGGCAGCACATCGACGCGCAATATGGCTTCGGGCGGGATGTTGCGGATTTCTGCAAAGCCCGACACGCGCTTGCCATTGATCAGCACCGCCGGCGGCCCGCCGCCACGGCCGCGGCCGGATCGGGTCTGCGGCGCCAGTTCGCCCAGCAGTTCGGTGATCGATCCGGCACCAATGGCGCGCAGCTCCTGGGCGCCAAAGCTGACCTCCGGCTTGATGTCGCCCACCACCTGACCGGGCAGGCGCGCGGTGGACACGGTGATCTGCTCGTCATCCTCCGGCACGGCCTGCGCCACCTGCGTCGGCGCGGTTTGGGCAGAGGCAAGCGCCGCTGGCGCAGTCGCCAACAACAGGGCGAAACGGGAAAGGACATCGGTCAAGCGGGCGGTTCCTGTGCTGGGCCAAGGGCAGGCCCGAAATCTGGTGGCCGGAGCCCGTAACCGCTCAAGCAGCTTTGGCAAACCCGTGCGGCAATGACTACGGCCGGGGCGCGTCGATCCCCCGCGCCAGCACAAGCGCGTGATCGGCCAATTTCTTCACCACCAGATCGGCCACCGGCAGGCCGCGGGCGATATGATCCTGCCAGTTGGGCCGGTTGATGCCGGCCCACACATTGAGGGCAAAGGCCCGCGCTTCTTCCTCGCTCATGTGGCGGAAGCGCGCGTAAAAGCTGGTGGGATCATCGGCAGCCGCCTGCCACAGCGCCATGAACCGCGCGAGGAACCAGGCGATGATGTCGGCCTCCTCCGCGTCGATATAGACCAGCAGATCGACCGGCGGACGCTGGCCGTCGGCACCCGGCGCCAGGCCCAGCCCTTCGACCAGCACGATATCAGCACCGCCGATGGTGCGAGCAGCGGCCGGATCGACATCATAGCTGGCGTGGCTATAGGCCGGCACAGTTACCGGGCCGGTTTTCAGGCCGGCAATCGCCGCCGCCAGCGCCGGCGCGTCATAGCTTTCGGGAAAGCCCTTGCGCATCATCAGGCCCTGCGCCTCCAGCACGACATTGGGCTTCAGGAAGCCGTCGGTGGAGACAATGTCCACGCCCGGCCCCAAGGCGTCGGCAATCTGTCGGGCCAATGTCGTCTTGCCCACGGCCACCGATCCGGTGACGCCCACCACCAAGGTTTCGCCCAGCCGCCGCCGCGCCGCAATGCGCAGCGCAAGATCGGCGGGGGTGATCGGTGTCATGCCGTCAACTGTGGCGGGAGAAGCCGCGGGCGGCAAGTGCACAGGAGCAAGAGGCAGCAGCGATTCCGATCAACGCTCCGCCTTGTGGAGCGCCGCTTCCAGCGTGTGCCGAATGAAACGCTGATACGACATGCCGAGCACGGCCGCCTGGGCCTTGACGGCGGCGAGCAGCGGTTCGGGAAACCGCATGTTGACCTGAGCGGTTTTGGGCGCGAATTCAAAGCTGTGCGGCACCATGGCGGACAGGTCGTAGGCGGTCAGATCCGCCGTTTCGACAAAGGCTTCGGCTTCGGCATCACTGGCCAGCGCGGGCAATGGCTTGCTCATAATGGGCGATTTCCTTTGCATGCATGTACCGGGCACTGATCGGGCGGATCAGCCGATCATGCCCCCGTTGGCGCATGGTGAACGCCACGAACACATGTCGGCCCGAACCACCGATGCCGATTGCCAGCAGCCTGGTTTCGCCCGTGGAATGGGCAGGATCGGGGAACACATGGTGCCGGTGGCGAAACACCGCTTCAATCTCATCGACTGAAACGCCATGTTTCAGGCACTTGTCCCGATTGCCCGGATCCCAGTCAAAACCGCCAACACCCAGCATCGGCAACGCGTTATCACACCTTGTCTATACAAACGTCAATACGGGTCAAACCAGCCGGCTCTGCGCCATCGCCGCCTTGATGAAGCCGGCGAACAGCGGATGTGGATCGAAGGGCTTGGATTTCAGTTCCGGGTGGAACTGCACGCCGATGAACCAGGGATGGTCCGGCCGTTCGACCACTTCGGGCAACAGGCCGTCGGGCGACATGCCGGAAAAGATCAGGCCGGCAGCTTCCAGTTGCGGGCGATAGGCGACGTTCACCTCATAACGGTGGCGGTGGCGCTCGGCGATGTCGGTCGCGCCATAGACGCTGGCGACCACGCTGTTGTGCGCCAAGGTGGCCGGATAGGCGCCCAGGCGCATGGTGCCGCCCAGATCGCCGCCTACGGCGCGCGTCTGCAGGCCGGCCGCGCTCATCCATTCGGTGATCAGGCCCACAATGGGCGCGTCGGTCGGCCCGAATTCGGTGGTCGATGCGGCATCGATGCCGGCTTCGTTGCGCGCCGCTTCGATGCAGGCCATCTGCATGCCGAGGCAGATGCCGAAAAACGGCACGCCGCGTTCACGGGCAAAGCGCACGCTGGCGATCTTGCCCTCGCTGCCGCGCTCGCCAAAGCCGCCCGGCACCAATATGCCGTGCATCGGCTCCAGCCGCGCCGCGACATCCTCGGTCTCGAACTCTTCGGCATCCAGCCACTTGATGTTGACCTTCACGCGGTTGGCCAGTCCGCCGTGCACCAGCGCTTCGGTCAGCGATTTATAGGCGTCTTTCATGCCGGTATATTTGCCGACCACGCCGATGGTGACTTCGCCTTCCGGGCTCTGGATACGCGCCGAAATATCCTGCCAGCGGGTCAGAACGGGGGGCGGCGCATCATGCACGCCAAAGGCCCGCAGCACTTCATCGTCCAGCCCTTCGGCATGATATTGCAGCGGCACTTCATAGATGGACGCGGCATCGAGCGCGGAGATCACCGCTTCCTTGCGGACATTGCAGAACAGCGCGATCTTGGCGCGATCACTTTCGGGCAGTGGATATTCGGATCGGCACACCAGCACGTCGGGCTGGATGCCGATGCCGCGCAATTCGGCCACGCTGTGCTGGGTGGGCTTGGTTTTCAGCTCTCCAGCCGCAGCGATGAACGGCACCAGCGTGACGTGGATATAGCAGACATTGCTGCGCCCATGATCGGCCGACATCTGGCGGATTGCTTCCAGGAACGGCAGGCCTTCGATATCGCCGACGGTGCCGCCGATTTCGCAGATCATGAAATCCAGATCATCGGTCTTCGCGCCGGCAAATTCCTTGATGGCATCGGTCACATGCGGGATCACCTGCACGGTGCCGCCCAGAAATTCGCCGCGGCGTTCGCGGGCGATGATGTCCTGATAGATGCGGCCCGAGGTGATATTGTCGGTCTTCAGCGATGGGACGCCGGTGAAGCGTTCATAATGGCCAAGATCGAGATCGGTCTCCGCACCATCGTCGGTCACGAACACTTCGCCGTGCTGATACGGGCTCATCGTGCCGGGATCGACATTCAGATAGGGATCGAATTTCCGGATGCGCACCCGGAATCCGCGCGCCTGCAGCAGCGCTGCCAAGGAAGCGCCCATAAGGCCTTTACCGAGCGAGGAGACCACGCCGCCGGTGATGAAAATATACCGCGTCATGGGAGAGAAGCGTTAAGCCGATTCACAGGGTGAGCGCCAGCCCCCGCGTTGACCATAGCCGATATTGCCTGTGGATGAGTTGCACCTACCAACCCCACAGCAGGCGCAGCGCAGCGCCCTGATCCGGCGCTGATGCCGCAATGTGGCCGGGATGGTCGCGGTGGAACAGGCTGAACTGCACCTGGCCGCCGCCGGGCAGCACCCGGGCATAGAGGGCTTCCAGCGCGGTCTCGCGTTGCGTTGGCCCCAGTTGCACCGGGCCACTGCCGCCGGCCAGCCACAGCGGCCCCGCCAGCGCCAGCGGGCGCACGACCGCCAGGCTGAGCACATCGCCGGCCCGGCCTGCGCGGCTGAGCGACAGGCTGGCGGCATCACCGGCCAGCGTGCCGGCCGCCGCGATCAGGCCGGGATTGAGCGCCAGCCGGCTGCGCGCGCGGCGCCAATCGCCTGCCAGTGCCCAGCGCCCCACCGCCAGCCGCGCCGCCACGCCAAGGCTGAGCGTGCTGCCGCCGGCCAGGCCGAAGCCGCCCGACAACCGCGTACCGGCCAGGCTGCCGGTTTCATCATCCATCCGCAGCAGGCCGGCCAGTTCCAGGCCGGACCAGCGCCGCGACAGCCGCAGCAGCGCGGTGGACTGGCGCGCTGCCGATTCGCCGCGCGTCATCGGCAGCACCGCCTGCCCGAAACCAGCCGCAAGGGTGAAGGCGCCGATCGGCTGCGCCAGCGCGGCCGCGCCCAGCGGGCGGCTGCCGATAGGCAGCGCCGCGTCGGCGGTGATCAGATCGGGCGACGCGGCACTGCTGTCGGCCAGTTGCATCAGGCTGGTCGCTGCCTCGCCATGGCCGGCGGCAATCACCTGGCCCGTGTTCAGCGCAAGCCGCACATGCCCGGCCGGGCTGGCTTGCGGCGCGGCGCCCGGCGCCAGTGCCGCCATGGTGGCACGATCACCAAGCCACAGGTTGCGGGGATCGCCGTTCAGCCGGAACGCCGCCACAGTGCCGCCCTCCTGCGTGACGGCGCTCAGCGCTGCTTGCGCAAACAGGCGTGCCGCCAGACGGCCGGGGGCGGCATTGGCCAGCCCCTGCCCCAGATCGACCGTGAACGGCCGCGCATAGCCATCACGCGCCGGCGCCATCGCCAGTGCGCTGCGCAGCGCGCCGCCATCGCCCAGGGGGCCGCCAAGGATGCCGCCCAGCGTGACCGGCGTGCCGCTGGCCGAGGTCAGCCCGGCCACGGGCGCAAAGGCGCGGGCCAGGTTCAATCGGCCCTGGCCATAGATGGCATCGGGCCCCGGCGCGCCCAGATCATCGGCGGTGCGCAGCAGGATCTCGACAATCTGCGCGCCGGTCAGAGCCGGGAAGGCCTGCGCCAGCAACGCCACCGAACCACTCACCACCGGCGCCGCGATCGACGTGCCGCTGTACAGAAACGCCGTGCCATCCTGGTTGAAGCTGCGCACCGACACGCCGGGTGCCACCAGATAATTGCTGATCAACACCCCGGCGCGATTGGAAAAATCGGCGATCTCGCCGGCCTCGGTGATGGCGCCCACCACCAGCGTGGTGGTTTGGCCCACGGCGGTCAATTGGTTGGCAAACCCTTCCGGCGTGGGCAGGCTTTCGTTGCCGGCCGACAGCACCAGCACGATGCCGGCACTGCTGACCCGCCCGGCCGCCGCGCGCAGCCCCGAGGTGGTGGTGGTGCCGCCCAAGGACACGTTGACCACCCGCGCACCGCCAGCAATCGCGGCATCCAGCCCGGCAGCAATGGCCGAACTGGCGTAGGTGCAGCCTTCATCGTTGCAGCTGCCCGGCGTGTCGGCGCGCAGGGCCAGCAGCGTTGCCAGCGGGGCGATCCCATGGATGCCGCTGCCGTTGCGCGCCGCGACAGCAGCGCCGGCCACCGATGTGCCATGGCCGCGTTCATCGGACAGCACCCGGCTGGACGCCACATCGCGGCTGGCGGCCGAAATGCGGTCGGCAAACTCGCCGAGCGCCGGGTTCACGCCCGAATCGATCACCGCCAGCGTCACGCCCTGCCCCGAAGCGCCGCGATCATAGGCGGCAAGCGCCTGCACACCCACTGCGCCGTTGGAGCGGCGATATTCGGCGGTGTTGAAGCTGCTGGTGGTCGGTGGGGGTGTGGGGGTCGGGGTGGGGGTGGGCGCCGGTGTCACCACGGGTGGTGCCGGAATCGTCGGGGCATTGCCGCCGCCGCTGCAGCCTGCAAGCAGCAAGGCCAGCGCACTGGCCTCGCCCATTCCCGTTCCGAAACGCCGACCCGCCATGGCCGCAGCATGCGTCAGCCGGACGACGCTGGCAATTGCCGGCACAGGCATTTGGATGGCGCAGGCCAACAGAGGCTTTGATCGCCGCCGGTTGCGGTCTATGCTTTGTTACGGTCTGGTTCGTACATATCGACACGCCGAGGGGGAGGATCAGGATGCGGGCCAGATTGTTGATGGCAGCGGGGATCGCGTTGGGGCTGGTGGCACACGCGCCGTTGTGGGCGCAGGCAGCCCCGCCACCGCCGCCGGTGGAGATCAAGGACCTGCCGATCCTGGGCCTGGCCCAGGTAAGCGTCACGGTGAGCGATCTTGCCAAGGCGCGGGCCTTCTATGGCGATGTGCTGGGCTTTGCCGAGGCCTTCACCTTGAAGGACAAGGCCGGCGCGATCCGTTCGGTCTATTTCAAGGTCAACGACGATCAATACATCGAGCTGCTGCCGGTGGCCAAGGTGGAGCTGATCCGTCAGGCGCGGCTGGTGGTGCAGGCGTCTGACGTGCGCAAGCTGCGCGACATCTATGTGGGACAAGGGTTGGTGCCCGGCGCGATCACGACCGGCGCCGATGGCAATCCGATGTTCCGGATCGTGGCGCCGAACGGCACACCGCTGGATTTCATGGAATATGCCAAAGGCTCACGGCAGAGCCGGCTCATGGGCAAGCTGCTCGGCACCAACCGCGTCTCGACGCGCCTGCTGCACGCCGGCACCATGGTGCGCGACGAGCCGACCAAGGCGTTTTTCCGCAGCCTCGGCTGGGGACGTCTGCTGCCCGGCCCGCGCGGTGATTATGTCGAAACCCCGGCAAGCGACCGCAATCTGGAAACCAAGAATCCGCCGCTCGACCCGGAGAATCCGGTGACGCTGCCGCAATATACCCGCGAAGTGTACGGCGCGGTCTATCATTTCGCGCTGGAAATCGATGACATGCATGCCGCGCGCGAAACGCTGAAACGGCGCGGCGGGTTTGACGACATGCGGCTGCGCACCGCGGTGGGCAACAATCGCCACTGGCTGATCCACCTGTTCGATGGCGATGGATCGCGGGTGGAACTGATGAGCCGCGACACGGTGCCGGCCGACATCCCGGCCTTTTCCGTTATGCCGCCGGGGCCACCGGCGCCGCCGATCCTCGCCACCACCCGCGGAGTCT
>Ga0164295_10001313_pt1 | contig 20553 bp, 17 predicted proteins | sample GEODES006metaG_FD_111798 | JGI IMG/M metagenome (GOLD analysis project Ga0164295, IMG submission 111798) | Oligotrophic lake water microbial communities from Sparkling Lake, Wisconsin, USA - GEODES006 metaG | ecosystem: Environmental > Aquatic > Freshwater > Lake | place: USA: Sparkling Lake... | reverse complement strand
CCGGGCGTCTCAGCTTTAAATGCCTGACTGCCTCCTACACCGAGCAACGGCAGAATCGCTATCGACAACACAACCACGCCCATACCACCGAACCAATTCATGAAACAGCGCCAAAAATTGATTGAATAGGGAAGCTTATCGAGGTCGGACAGTACCGTCGCCCCCGTTGTGGTCAGTCCAGAGACTGCCTCGAAGTAGGCATCAGCAAACGATAGCTCTGGCAGACAAAACATAAAGGGCAAAGAAGCAAATACAGGCGCTACCGCCCACGTTAATGCTGCCAGCAAAAACCCATCGCGCACCTGCAACTCAGGGTCATTTATCCGTCGCCGTGTATAGCGCCAAAAAATGTATCCAAATAGCAGTGTCAATCCTATCGATTTAAAGAAGCTGTCACTGACCCCATCATTCAGATAAAGAGAGACACCCCAAGGAACGACCATGAGCCCCGCAAACACCAAAATAACAAAGGCAAGCACATTCAATACAGCATTCACGCGTACCATGGCCGCTCCTATAAAAACAGGCCAGTGACTTGCATCAGCTGTTCAATTCGTGGAATGATTTTTTTATCCGAAACAAAAATCACCATGTGATCATTGTCTTTAATGACCAAATCATGGTGCGCCATAAATACTTGATCGTTTCGAACAACAGCGCCTAATAAAGAGCCTGTAGGCCATTGTATTTGATCCACCCGCCGACCAACAACTTTGCTAGTAGATTCATCACCGTGAGCGATTATCTCGAGCACTTCGGAGGCGCCGCGCCGCAAACTGTGCGCAGCATCCACATCGGCACGTCGTACATGCGCAAGAATTTCACCAATCGAAGCTTCTGCCAAACCAATCACAATATCGATATTGCTCGCTTCAAGCAGATCAACATATTCAGTCTTGTGTATGAGCGCCACGACCCGACCTGCACCCATGCGTTTAGCTAATAAGCCTGCGATGATATTTCGCTCATCACTGTCAGTTGCAGCGACAAACATATCGACTTCGGCTACGCCTTCATCATGCAGCAGATCGCCATCACTTTCACTGGCGTTTAGCACCAAGGTTTTATTCAACAGCCCAGCCAGAGTTTTTGCATGCTCATGATTTGGCTCGATCAGCTTGACGTTGATGTCACGTTTTTCCAGTGTCATGGCCAAACGCTGTGCAATGTCTGAACCGCCGGCAATCATGACGCGTTTTACAGGTCTATCCATTTTGCGTAGCTCGAGCATGACTTTACGCATATCATGCCGCTCGGATAAAACAAACACTTCATCACCTGTACGAATGATGACTTCACCATCTGGACGCAGAGAACCATTCTGACGAAAGATCGCAACAATACGCGCATCCGTATTCGGCAAATGTTTAGTTAATTCAGAAATGGGTCTACCGACTAACAAGCCATCGTCGCGCGCGCGGATAGCAACCAATCGCACACGATCATTCGCAAATTCGAGAACTTGTAGTGCCTCTGGAAATTCAATCAGTTTCAACAGGTAGTCGGTAACAACCTGTTCGGGACAAATCATGTGATTGATGTCAAACAGCGTGCCATCCGAAAGATGTTCATTGCGAAAGTATTCAACAGCACGAATACGAGCCACGCGGTCGGGGACATTAAACAGCATGTGGGCAATACGACAAGCCAGCATGTTGATCTCATCAACTTCGGTTACCGCAATCAGTAACTCACAATCTTCAATTCCCGCTTCTTGCAATACCGAGGGATGCGCCGCGTTTCCGACCACCGTACGTAAGTCGAATCGGTCAGCCAACAATTTCAATCGCTTAGGATTGAGATCAATCACGGTAATGTCGTTGTCTTCCAAAGCCAGTTGAGCAGCCAATGAATAACCGACTTGCCCTGCTCCCAAAATAATAATTTTTTTCATTGAATAGTGAATTAATTGGTTTTGTTTTTTAAATCAGGCTGCACCGTTCTGACGGCGACGAGTTCTTGAGCCAGCAATAATCGGGCGCGAATAAGTTGCATCATTTAATTTAGTAATTATCTATTAGGTGCAGTTGAACTCGGCAATCTTTAATTCACCGCCAAAAAAATACTGTCCCACCCTTTAATCCGTCAGGATTTTGTCAGCAAAGTCAGATTTCTTTCATGAAATCGATAAAATTATTAAGAAATTAATCAATTAATTAATTGATTAATAATCAATCAAACTTAATAAATGTAATCGTTTGTCAAACGACTAGACGATAAAGTATTCTTACGGTGCTTTAATTATTAGTCTAAAACAGGGGGAAGCATGGCAAAGAACATTCGCTTCGGTGATTACGTGCAGGCTGTAACGGTCGATTCCGACTCAGTCAGCTACTCGAAATTAATACCGAAGCCTAAACTGGATAAAAACGGGAATGAAATCCCGCTTAAACCAGAAAAACTAAAATTAGCGGGTGTAGACGTTTACAACCTGCTGCAGCCTTACCTCAGCGTCAGGATTATGGAGCAGATATCAGCGGTATTTCCGCTGGCTGCTTACTTAATCCTTTTCCAGATTATCGTTTTGCAGCGTTCTATTATGGGCGCCAGTCAGATCACCATTGGTCTGGTCGCTGTGATTATCGGCCTGATGATTTTCATGGAAGGCCTGAAACTCGGCTTAATGCCGTTTGGTGACATTATTGGCAATACCTTGCCAAAAAAGCTACCGTTGGTAGGGGTGCTTGCTGTTGCAGGTCTCTTGGGTATTGGCGTTACTTACGCTGAACCAGCTATCGGCACGCTCAAACTTGCCGGATCACTGGTCGATCCGGAAAAAGCCCCAGCGCTGTATTACCTACTCATGGTGCAAACCGAACTAACCGTGTTGTTGGTCGGAATGGGTGTGGGTCTGGCGGCAATTATCGGTACCATGCGCTTCCTGTATGACTGGAGCTTAAAGCCCCTGATCTACATTTCCTTAATCCCCGGCGTTCTGCTGACCGCTTATTGCGCTATGGATCCCAACCTCGCCTCTATCGTAGGTTTGGCATGGGATTGCGGCGGAGTAACCACCGGTCCAGTGACGGTACCTTTGGTTCTGGCGTTGGGTATCGGTGTGGCTAGCTCAGGCGGTAAAGGCGATAGCTCATTGTCCGGTTTCGGTATCGTGACTTTGGCCTCTATTTTCCCAGTAGTCGCTGTTCTCGCCCTTGGCGTTTACTTCGGATTGACCGTTTCAGTGGATGAAATGAAGGCGGCCAACTCCGTAGTCTTCCAAGCAGCGCAAACGGCTTCTGGTGGCAGCACTTCCATGTGGGACGAAATTTTAATGGGCCCCATTAAAGATGGTGTTCAGGCGATCGTGCCATTGGTGATCTTCTTGATGTTCATTTTGTTTGGCGTACTACGTTCACGTCTACCAAATGCCTTCATCATTATTTACGGTCTGGTGCTGTCAGTGATTGGTATGTGCGTATTCAACATCGGTTTGAAATACGGCTTGTCAGCACTGGGTGAGCAAGCAGGTAATGTGATTCCTGGCTCGTTTGCCAACATCACTCTCCCTGAGACGCTGCGTTTACCAGGTGAAGATGGTAAGTACGGCCCTCTGTATGGTAGTTTCTGGGGTATTGTGATTGCCTGTCTGTTCTCTTGGATCTTAGGTTTTGGTGCCACCTTGGCTGAACCTGCTCTGAATGCGCTCGGATTAACCGTGCAAAACATGACGAATGGTTCGTTCAAAAAATCCATGCTGATGTACTCGGTAGCGTTTGGTGTAGCCACCGGTATTTTGCTGGGCGTAACCAAACTAATCTTCAATTACAACCTGCTTTACATTTTGGCACCTGGCTATGTCATCGCTGTGATTCTAACGATGCTGTCTTCCGAAGAATTCGTGAATATTGGCTGGGACAGTGCGGGTGTAACTACGGGTCCTGTGACCGTACCCCTCGTTTTAGCTATGGGCTTGGGTTTTGGTGGCGCGGTTAACGCGGTTGAAGGTTTCGGTATTCTGGCTGCTGCTTCGATTGCACCTATCTGCGTAGTCTTGGCGTTAGGTGTGTACGTTCAGTACAAGGTCAAACAAGGCCTCGAACGCTCCGGCGACTAAGTATCAGAGATCGAACTAAGAATTACTATTAAGGGGAAACGAATGGCCAAACGTAAAGTTACAAACATAAGCGAAGTCTCTTTGATTACCTGCGTGGTGCAAAAAGGCCTTGCAGATACGATTAACAATTCGCTGCTCGAAGTCGGCGTACAAGGTTCCACCGTCCATATGGGCGTGGGCACCGGCGTGCGTGAGCGTCTCGGCATTCTAGGCGTGGCAGTCGACGTTGAACGCGAAGTGATCAGCGTGATGGTCCCGCAAGATCAGACCGATCGCATTTTCGAGCGTATTTTTCTGGCCGGTAGGTTAGACACGCCGGGCATGGGCTACGTTTACGTAACCCCGCTCATACAGGCGGCTACTTACATACCGCCTAACCTCCTGAAAGACTAACCCGTTGATACATGACAGGAGGACACTATGAGCCAACAAGATAACCCGGCTATTCCGTATATCGACTATACGCGTGAGATCACCTGCGTTTTATACGAAGGTGGTGCCCACGCGCTAATGGAGCTTTTGCACCATAAGGGCATCAACGAAACGTATTACTACAACGTTCGTGGAAATCCGATTGGCCGAGCTTCACTGGCGGGAAACTTGCCGGAAATTCCAAAAACCGAGATTCTGCATGCCACTGTGTCAGCCGACCAGGCCGACTATATCTACCGGATGCTTTACGAAGAAGCGAAGATGGATGAACAGGGCAAGGGCGTTATTTATGTGAACCGTCTCAGCCGTTCGAGTCAGATCACTGTGCCCAAAGAATCTCACGTAGGTGTCTAAGGCGAACACGCCAAGACCCGTACAACAGCCACTCGATTTCAGGAGATATTTATGAGTGATGTCATTAAGAATATGATTGCAAAAAGTAAGCGCGCGATTTTCGATGTCGAAGCGATTGTTCAATTCAACGTCGGGCAAATTCAAGTGTCGCGAAGCACTATCGAAGAAAATATCACCGATGCGCAACAGAGCTATCTGATTCACGCAGCGGGTAACCGTGAGTTGATCATGCGTACCACGGATGATGTATTCCGTAACCGCATCATGATGATTGAGCAGTTGAATCCAACCAATACTGACCAAGAAGCCTTCCAACTTTCTATGCTTAACCGCGTAAAAGTTGAGTATCTTGATCACCGCACTAAGATCAACCGTAAGATGTCAACCATTGCACTGAAAATGGCGGATGCTATTAAAGCACTCGGCGAAGTCAGTGACACCTTCTCTGAACTCAACGAAGAAATGGTTAACTACATCGACGAAATCGCTGATTCCAACGGTCAGTGGATGGATGGCGAGCTCAAGCAGCAAATGGAAGCGGCTAGCCACCACGGTAACGAGATGCGCGTACAAGAAATTGAAGAAGTAGCGAAATCTATTCGCAACAGCTCAGTTGAAACACGCAAAATCATCGAAGATACCTTCCGTACCGGTGTCGATCTGAAAGAAAAGCTCAACAACACCCAGGACTCAGGTAATGAAATGCGCGAGCAAGTCATTTCCTTGCGCGAGAAGGTCGATGCGAACCAAAAACGCGTATCGGATCAGATTGCTGGCTAATTGTTAAAAATGGAAGCGGCGTTTTAGCGAGCGCCGCCCATTCGCACTAGTAACTGTCAGATTATTGGTTTAGTATGCGACAGCAGGCTTGTAGTTTTAAGCCTGCTATTTCATATTTTGATATTGGCATTTTTAAGCGTAGAGATTACACCGCAATGGCTTCAATTCAGCAGCGCGTCATGGAGACCCTCGACGGATCAGAACATGACCTTCCCAGCAAAATTTTGGAATGGGTCATCACCTTTGTTGTCCTAACTAACTGCCTCGCAGTGGTTCTGGATTCGGTCCCCGAAATACACGCCGATTACAAAGATTTTTTCCATGAGTTTGAATTCTGGAGTGTGATGTTCTTTACGGCGGAGTATGTTATACGTACGTGGTCGTATGGCGCACGCTATGCCGCTGAGAACGGCGGCTCTTGGAAGGGCCGGCGCGAATACGTATTTAGCTTTTTCGGCTTAGTTGATTTTTTTGCGACCATGCCTTACTACCTGCATACGTTCTTCCCGTTTCTCGATTTACGCGTGCTGCGCGTACTACGTTTGCTGCGTATTCTTAAGCTATCGAAATACAACACTGCACTACAAGATTTGTTCCATGCGGTTGCCTCTGAGCGTCAAGCCTTTGTCTCCGCCATGTTTTTACTGACGATAGCGACGATTGTTTCGGCTTCGCTGATGTATTTCTCAGAAGGCCATTCACAACCTGATCACTTTGGATCTATCCCCGCCTGCATTTACTGGGCCATTATTACGATTACGTCTGGCTATGGAAACGTTGAAGACTTAACCCCAATGGGTGAAATCATTGCGCTGACCACTGGCTTTTTAGGTGTGTGTATGTCGGCCATCATGACGGGTATCGTTGCCTCCGCATTCTCTAATCAAATGTCGCGCAAGAAAGCTGCCTTTGGGCAGCAATTACGCGAAGCTTTGGCTGACGGTGTCGTCTCTGACGCTGAATCTGAAACGCTTGAACGTCTGAAACGTCAGTACCGTTTGAGCGATGATGCAGTCAAGAGCATGATGGACGAAGTGCGTGCAGAGCTAGACGAAAAAAACAAGAAAACCTGAGCCTGATTGTCACTGACGATACCATTGGTGCTGGTGTCGTCAGTGACGTTTATTTATAAGCACATCACGCTCTCCGAGGTATCCCTGTGAGAGCGTGCAGCTGATCAGTGGCTGAATAAATCGCGGTTATTCTTAACCGCGATAGAAGTGAAGAATGGTTTGAATTCTTCGTGCTGATAACCAAAGCTACTCATAAAGCGTTCGAACAAATCAACCTCCTGAGGCACTGGTTGGCCATTAGCCAGTATGGCGTCATAGAGATTGACCAATACCGAGAGCTTTTGTTCGCGATTTAGCAGTTCGCTAGCTTGAATTAAAAAATCGTCGGCGCTATGAAATTTCGTATAACGTGTCGCCACTTCCAATAGCTCTCTATCGTTTCTAACAGCAGTGACCAGTCGCCCTATTTCCTCGGGTTCGATCTTGCCATCCGCATTAATCATATAAATGATGGCCGATGCCATAGCAATGCGTGGCGTAAGATTGGGCGCCTCACCAAAATACTCAGTCAGCTTATCTCCACAATGAAGACAATGACGTGCTTCAGCACTGTGACCCTCAGTCATGCAGCTGTGGCAGGTTCGTGTCGTTGATTCGGACAGTGTTTTTTTCACCGCATGTTGGGCAATCATTTCAGCAGACACGATACCGGTGGGTACAGCCAATATGCCCCAGCCAAACATCATCATTAGTGATGCAATAAATCGGCCGGCATCAGTCTTCGGAGTGATATCGCCAAAGCCCACGGTGGTTATTGTCGAAATAGCCCAATAGATCGACGTTGGCACACTGGTAAAGCCGTTAACTGGTCCCTCGACCACATAGAGCATCGTGCCCAGTATGACCACTAAGGTCAAAATAATGGAAATGAAAACACCAATTTTTCTGCGACTATCTGCCACGGCCAGCATCAGCCACTGGTATTCCTCGACATAACCTGTCAGCTTGAGTATGCGGAAAATTCGTAACAGCCGCAGAATTCGGACATCCAACAGGACGTAAGCCTCGGGAACAATAAGCGAAACAAAGCTGGGTAAGATTGAAAGTAAATCTATCACTCCCAGAAAACTTTTTGCATAACGTACAGGATTGGGGCTACAAACCAGACGGGCCACGTACTCCAGCGTAAAGAGGATGGTAAAGAACCATTCCACTATGCCCAAAACTTCTTTGAACTCGGCATGGATGTCCTGCATGCTGTCTATCATGATCACAATCAGACTGATCACTATGCTCCACAGGAGCACCACATCAAATCGCTGACCCATCACCGTGTCGGCTTCAAAAATGATGGTGTAGCACTTCAATCGCCACCCTGATAGCGATGAGGGAAAAACTGGATTGGACGTATCGTTCATAAGTCGTTGTTGCTTATTTTTATAGGAAATTACCGGCCATTTCTAAATTGATAGCGCGGCGAATTAAGCGGAATTATTTTCATTACTATTTTAGTGTCTATTACTCTCAGGTAACTAAAACCTGTTAAATTATTTCCCAGATAATTACGGATCCGCCGTATTCAGTCTTTGCGGCTAACGCATTGTTGTCCATGCAAATACAAGCCGTTGGCTGCTCCCTAGGCCAGCGAACTGCCTGATTCAGAGAATGAGCGATTTATGAAGAAATTTGACTTATGCGTCATAGGCGGCGGACCCTCGGGCTTTGCCGCGATGATGCGTGGCCTCGACTTTGGAAAAAAGGTCGCATTAATAGAAAAAAATAAGGTCGGTGGCGCAGGTATTTTTAATGGCGCACTGTCCTCCAAGACACTTTGGGAGCTATCTGAAAGCTATAAGAGCACCCGCCACACGGATTATGGCTATACGGTTAATGATTGTGATCTCAGCTATTCGGCGGTGATTCGTGAAATGCATCGTGCCGTGGGTGAAAAATATGCTCAGCTCCGTGAACAGATTAATTATTTCAAACAAAAAGAACTGCTATCGGAGTTTCATGGCCATGGGAAGCTGATTAGCAAAAATGAAATAGAAATTACTCTATCTGATGGAAGTTGCGAAATCATCTGGGCAGAAAATATTGTGCTGGCCATCGGCAGTCATCCGCGCTACCTACCAACGATTCCGATTGATGAAAAAATCATTCTCACCAGCGACGGGATTGCTTCTTTACCTGATTTTCCCGAGAGCATAGTGATCCTCGGTGCCGGTGTTATCGGCTGTGAATTTGCGACTATTTTTTCTAATTACGGTCGAACCAAGGTTTTTTTAATTGACAAAGAAGATCGCATCTTACCGTTTGAGGATGAGGACATTTCATCGGCACTCGCGGCGAATCTTGAAAATAATGGTGTGGTAATCCATCGCGGCTCATCGCTAGAATCCATGAAAATCGTTGATGGAAAAGTCGAGTATGTGCTGAACTATAAAGATGGGCGCCGCGAAACCCACCTCGTCGATAATGCGCTTATTTCTGTTGGTCGTGCCGCAACCACCGATAATTTAGGGCTAGAAGCCGCCGGGGTTCAACTCAATGAGCGCGGTTATTGCATCGATAATGCAACGCAAACTACTGTATCGAATATCTATGCTGTCGGCGATTTTACTGCCGATATCTCTCTGGTTAATGTTGGTGAACTGGAGGGTCGTTATGCGGTTGAACGCATCTTTGGCAAACCAGCGCGCGACCTGATTTATGAAAACATCTCTACCATCATGTTTTTGAATCCCGAGGTCGCCGCTGTGGGACTGAATGAAACACAGGCGCGTAAACGTAAACTACCCTACCGCATGGCGATGATGGATTACCGCTATATTAATCGCGCAATTGCTATGGGAAAAACCGGTGGCTTCTTTAAGATTTTGGTCACAGATGATGACGAGATGAAAATCCTTGGCATGCGCGTCATGGGTAATCATGCTTCGAGCACTAGCCAGGCAGTCGCCTTAATGATTGCGTTGGATGCGAGTATCGATCAACTCGCCGAGCTGATTTTTCCTCACCCTTCAGTTCCTGAGGGCTTGCAAGAATGCGCACGCATGTTGCGTGGCAAATCCATTGTGAAGCCAGAAGTTTTTCAACTGGATTTGCGCTGCTATCGCGTTGATGCCGAAGGTCGAGTAGAAAATCTTTATCACTAACTCTCTTAACGCGCAGATAAACACCGCAAATAAAAAAAGGCCCCTGTCGGGGCCTTTTACTTAGAGCATGTTAAGGAGGTATTGATTAGTTTACTAACCCCAATTTCTTAGACCACCAAGGGGTTATTGCAGGTAAAAATGTCAATGTCCAAATAACGGTCCATGCTGTTAAGGGCATCAGAAGCTTTAGATCAGGAAATTGCGACACGGTTACAACAGCCAGCACAACGGGAATTACACCCGTTTCGCGCACGGCACACATAAATAATTTTTCGCGCATGGACACATTCGTTGGCAGCAGCGACACCATTACAGCGATAGGACGCGCAACAAACATAAATAGCACTGCCACAATCAATCCAAGTAAAGCTGTATCCGCAAGATCAGACAGAGCAACAAATGGCCCCACCATCATAAAAATAGTTGGCTTGGCGACTGACTCAATCTGCGTTTCAAGATTGTGTAATTGACCATGGAAATGGTCTGCTGAATGATTGAAATTAGCCAGCAGACCCGCAACAAAAGCAGCGAGGAAACCATTGCCATGAATACTCTGAGCGAGTAAAAAAGTTACTAATGGCACTGCTAAAATGATAGCAAAATCGTACTTGGCTTCATCATTGCCAATTGAATGGTGCTCAGATTTATACTTTTCATAAAAATACATTACGCCCCAGCCAATCACACCAGCGACCGTACCAAATAAAAATTGCTGTCCGAGGTGAACTAGATTTTCACCGCTAAAAAGGCCAGTAGATAAATTACTGAGAGTATCAACATTACCGCCGGCCAGAATAATACCTGCGATCGATGCAGTAAAAATTGCACCAACCGCATCGTTAAGTGCGCTCTCGGCTACCGACAAACCAGTTAGTCGCTTGTACTCGTCTTTAAATACCAGCTGCTTTAGCGTTGGAATCAATGCTGCAGGATCCGTCGATCCGATGATGGCAGATAGCAGCGCGGATGTTTTTCCATCCAAGCCAAGAGCCATCAATATACCGAACATGATGAAAAACGTTATTAAAAAACCAGCTACCGCAATCATCACTGTCGGAAAAGCGATTTCTAAAAATTCTTTTCGTTCGATTTCGTCGCCACCGGATTTTAAAATAATTGCAGCCAACGAAGTACAAACGACAACCGCCAACACTACTTGAACCGAGAGCGGGGCTAGTGCATCGTGAAGCACGATACCGATAAGTAGCTGCAAAGTGAAACTTGGAAAAATAGTGCCTTCGGCTAGGCGGCTGCAAGACCAACCAAATATAAAAAATAAGCCTAGACACCAAAGGCTGGATGCAATGGCGGCTTCAGCTCCTTCTAGGTGGCCTATGTGACCAAGCAGCGAAGGCGCAACGGCATTCACGATGAATGCCAGAACGAATAAACCGGCAATTTTTATATAGCTATTCATTTCTAACCCCCCCCAATGAAATTTACTGCCAACACAACAAAAACTACTATTGAATTATATTTATAGCTACTCTACTAAGTAACAAAATATTAAAATAATTGAACGACATTTATCCAATGCTCCTATTTTAATCGCGACATCACGATTCGGGTCGTGATTTTTCTACCCGCTCCCAGACCGAGCGCTCAAGCTCGGTAGACTGGCCCGAGACCTGTAATTGACGGGAGATGTATTCTGTATCAGCAATGGCCGCCAACTGGGAAAGATGGGCTACCAGCGTTCGGTACTGAGCTAACGCAAACTGTGGATTGTCCGCTGCCAGCACCAAGGATTGCAGATCTGTATTCGGTGGTTCAGATTGTTCTGCCTCATCATTAATCTGCTGGATTATTTGATTAATTTCCGGCATCGATAAATGATGGCTCTTAGCATAATCAACAAACTCCTGATGCCCTTCACCATCGAAATCAATGTCGCGCGCCATGACTAACAAATCATGCCGGATTTGATCACGCCGTGAACGCATTTGATCGGTAAAGCCCGAGGCCAAAATAGCGGCCGGAATAGCAAAAATACCGATGCCTACCAAAGCAAGCAATACCGTAATTAATCGGCCACCCGGTGTGACAGGCGAAATATCGCCATAGCCGACAGAGGCCAGGGTAATCACTGCCCAGTAGATAGACTGAGGAATGTTTTCAAACTTGTCTGGCTGAGCATCGCGCTCTAACAGATAACCAAAAGCTGCCATCATAAACACCAGGATTACGATCATGAACATGCCAGCGGTGAGTACTGGCATTTCTTTTTTGATGACGCTAAACATGGTGTCGCTAGCTGACGAATAACGACCTAACTTAAGCAGCCTGAGCATTCGAACGATACGAAGGAAACGCAAATCCAGCGTTCCACCTAATACAAGTTCCAACATAAATGGAAGTATCGCCATCAAATCCAACAGGCCTGAGGGCGAGCGCATAAAGTTAAAGCGCGACATGAACGACGACTGTTTTAAGTTTTCTTCTGGATAGGCATAAATACGCAGTGAATATTCAATGAAAAAAACCACAAATGATGCTACGTCCAGCACCGCAAAATGGTGCGAAAAGTGGGCATTAATGCCTTCAACGGATTCGAGCACGATAGACAGCACCGAAATCACAATCCAAAAAATCAGGAAAAACTCGATGGCTTGATTAAGCCGTCCGCCATAATCACTGGTGAACAACAGGGCATGTACTTTCTGTCGCAGCGTTCGGCCACGATTGAGCTGTATAAATTCGCGCGTTCCCTCAATAAATATCTGAGAAATTTTTAATATCCGCAACAACCGAATGACTCGCAAGACTCGCGTATCCATGGCAAACAATAGCCCGGCAAAAAACGGCGCAATTGCTAGCAGGTCAATCACACCCAGAACGCTGGTCATGTAGGCCAGGCGTGGCGAAGATTTATTCGCGAACTCTGGATCTTCGGGTGCCAAATATAATCGCAGCAAATATTCTATCGAAAAGACTCCGACCGAAAATACATCGAATGCAAAAAACAGGTCGTGGTAAGGCGCATAAATTGCAGGCGCTGATTCCAGCAACAGCACAAACAAATTGACCAGTATGAGAAGCAGCGTAAATCGATTAATGAACGATTTTTTGCCAGACTTATTTCGCTCATCAAGCAGCAACTCATAAAGAGATTGTCGAAATGGCGTTACTGCCGTAGTGGAATTAGCGTGTTCACTCATGAAAATCAGCGGCGACTGCCCAGTTTGTAATTTTTATATCAAGCTGCCGACGACGGCTGAACCTGACGACTATGTGATCGACACCAAATTGATTAGAAATCGCCACAGTTTGTGCATTGGTGGAGAATCATCCCCCCTAACCCCTAGAGTGTAGCTGGCTAAAAACGAGATTGGCAATTAATGAAACTCAATTAATGCATTCCAAAATATTAACTAAGCAATTTTCAAATAATTATCTATGGTGAAAATAGCTGTTTTACTGTTTTTTGATGAATGTGCTCAGTGGAAATTTTAGGGTTAGCAGGTATATACTTCGGGTACCGGATTTTGCAGAAATTTAGTACTTATCCCTTGATAACGATAATCTGTAATTAATACTGCAGTAATTTAATCACGTCAAAATAACAATAACGCTGATGTTGTCAGCTCGACAATGCTCATGAAATCACTTCAAACTCGCGTCTATGAATTGCTGGATGGATCAATCCACAACAAAGCAGCGCGTTTCTGCGAAATTTTTATTGCCACTGTAGTTGTATTAAATGTGCTGGCAATTATCTTGGAATCTGTGCACGATCTGCACGAAGCCTACGAATACTATTTTCATATTTTTGACGTCGTCAGCGTGATGATTTTTACGGCGGAGTACCTTCTGCGCGTATGGTCCTATGGCGTTAAATATGAAGCGTCGCATGGCGATACGTGGCGTGGCCGTAAGGAATATATCTTCAGTTTTTACGGATTCATCGATTTTTTTGGCACGGTTCCATTTTATTTGCAGTTGCTGATGCCAGGTATAGATTTGCGTTTCTTACGTCTGTTCAGACTGATGCGGATTTTCAAGTTATCGCGCTATAACAGCGCACTTTCAGATTTGGCAGAAGCGATCAAAATTGAGCGTGAATCATTCACATCGGCCATGTTCTTGCTGCTGATTTCATGCCTGCTTTGTTCATCGTTGATTTATATCGCCGAAGGCCATCTGCAGCCGGATGTTTTTCCTTCGATTCCAGCAACCATGAAATGGTATTTGCTGACTATTATTTCGGGTTGGGGTAACGTCGATCCGGTATCCGTGGTCGGTATTGTGTTGGTGGTTTTAACGCAGATTCTGGGAATCGCGCTCGCAGCTATTTTGACTGGCGTGGTTGCTACCGCGTATACCACCCAGGTCGAGCGACGCGAAGTTATGTTCGAAAGCACCATTCGTGAGGCTCTTGCTGACGGAATCGTCACCGAGGAAGAAAGAGAAAATCTTGAACGATTGAAGAAACAATTTGGTATGAGCGATGAAAAAGTTCAAGCCATTGAACGCCAAGTTAGAGAAGAAAAAAACGCCCAAAAAGATCCGTCGCTATCTCAACGGTCATCCTAATAGAACAGATCAAGAAAGTAATTTATGGAATTTCTTCAGGAACTCAGCTGGGTCGTCATCGGCCAAATCATACTGATTGACATACTGCTTGGAGGCGACAACGCGATTGTCATCGCACTCGCTTGTAAAAATCTGCCCGTAGAAATGCGCTCCAAAGGCATTCTTTATGGAACCATGGGTGCGATTGTTATTCGTATTCTTTTGATTAGCTTTGCAGTCAGTTTGCTCACCCTACCCTACCTGAAACTCATAGGCGGTTTGCTACTACTCTGGATAGGAGCCAAACTATTGAGCGATGAAGGCGATGATGCGGGTGACATAGACGGCGGCGACCGACTCTCCACCGCCATCAAAACCATCATAATTGCTGACCTTGCCATGAGCATCGACAATGTGATTGCCGTTGCCAGTGCCGCAGAACAGGCACATGCCGATCACAAAATCCTGCTGGTGACCTTAGGAATCATGGTCAGCATACCCATCGTCATCTGGGGTAGCTCTATAGTCCTGAAAATGATGGATCGCATTCCAGGATTAGTCACGGGCGGTGCCGCTCTTTTAGGCTACCTCGGCGGGTCGATGATCTCCACCGACCTAGCAATTGCGGACACGGTACCCAACTTACTGCCTACGAGCGCGCTGCATTTTCCTGAACTAGGTCTCAGATTAAGTCTGACCGGTGTGATGGGAGCTGCCTTGGTAGTCATAGCTGGCTGGTGGTTGGCCCAAAAGTCGAACAAGGAAGAAGCTCCTGCAGCAAGCAACGACGCATAATTACCCTATACCCGCTGTGACGAAGCGGGGATACTTATCCCCGCTCAGCCAAGTAGACGTAACGATTCAGGCTGAAAAAATACTGTCCTTTGTCACCCTGCTTTTTCAAGTCAGCCTGCCACTCTGCAATATCCTGAGCAGATAGACCATTCCGTCCTGCCGCAAAATTACCGATTACTTTCGACATACCCACGCTATAGGTGTGAAGATCGTAAGCCAGATTCACGAGTGGAATCACATCGACCTTTACATCATCAAACCCTGCTCGCTCCAAGCGTGACTTGAGAGTGCGCGGTAACTGTGGCTCGGGGATGTGCTGATTCCAGGTATCGATCACGCGACGCATACGTGCATCATCCGAACTACCCCAGACACACGACTCCCAATCCGTATCGACCAGTAAGACTCGGCCACCTGGTCGCATCACACGCGCTAATTCAACCAACGCATCGTCAATCGCTTCGACATACTCATACACTTGCGTCGCTAAGGCGATATCAAAGCTGGCATTTTCATACGGCATACTCAAAATATCGCAGTGAGAAAAACTCACCTGCGGTAAATTTTCACAGCGCTTTAAAGCAATCGCAAGCATAGGCGCAGCAATATCCACACCAATCACTTTGCCAGTCGCACCTATCTGCTGCGCCAGCGCCTGCGTTGTTAAGCCAGGCCCGCAACCTATGTCCAATACATTTTCACCCGCGCGCGGCGCCAACATTGCTACTACTTTGTCGCGCTGATTGGCGACGTCAGGCGTCAGATAAACGGCTTCAATTTGACGTGAGGTCTCTTCATCAAACTGATCTTCTGCACTGGGAGCGACATTCTGATTCATTGTAATTTTTCCTCTTTGTAGTGATCTACCATCAACAGGACACCGATCGTCCCGACGACGGCACCAAACATTACGTAAAACGCTGGTGCAAGTGGTGTGCCTGTCACACTAATTAACCACGTAACGATCAACTGCGCAAAACCACCAAACAACATGACCGCAAAATTGTAAGCTAACGCAAGACCGGTTGAGCGTGTATGCACCGGAAACTGCTCTGCTAATGCTGTTGATATGGGACCAAAGGCAATCGCCACCGTCGTACACAACACCATTTGCATTATGGCCAGACGTAGTACGGTTGGCTCGGCCTGCAACCAAGCGAGTAAAGGATAAGGCAGAACAAAATAACAAAGCATCGCGACAAAGAGAACGGGTTTGCGTCCTATACGATCACTCAACACACCAAAAAACGGTATTGCAACGGTAAGGCAAAGCAGTCCCGCTACTTGCGCCGCAAAGGCATCGCCCAAGGGGATCTTCAGCTGTGTTTTTGCATAGGTGGGCATATAAATCAGCACCACGTAGTACATGATGGTGCCGGCCACCACCAAACTAAAACAAGCCAATATGCTGCGCTTATGATCGCGCCACAGCTGTACCAAACCAATGCGCTCAATCTGTGCTGTACTCGCTTCTAAAAAGGCTTCGGTCTCATCGAGGTAACGACGAATATACAAACCCACTGGACCAATCAGCAAACCAAACAGAAAAGGCAAACGCCAACCCCAACTATCCACCTCCTCCGGCGTTAAACCTTGCGTAATCAGCATACCCACCACCGCACCTGCAAGTGCGGCCATACTTTGACCCACCATCTGCAAGGAGCCAAAAAAACCGCGCCGACCAGCTGGTGCGCTTTCCACTAGAAATGCCGTCGCACTCGCGAACTCTCCACCAGTGGCCATGCCTTGTAACAAACGCGCCAGCAAAATAATGATGGGGGCGGCGACACCAACAGCAGCGTAGGTCGGCGCAAAAGCGATCATGGCAATCGAGATCGTCATCAACGATATGATGAGTTGCAGAGCTGCTTTGCGCCCTTTTCTGTCGGCATACATACCAATCAATACACCACCGATCGGGCGCATGAAAAAACCGACACCAAACGTCACCATCGTTAGCAGTAATGAGGCGTATTCGCTATCAGCAGGAAAAAACAAACGCGAAATGATGACGGTCAAAAAGCCGTACACCACAAAGTCATACCACTCGAGTGCATTGCCGATAACGGCGGCGACGATTTGGCGCAAAGGGACGGGTTTAGTTTGCATAAGCAGTCTTAAAAACAAATCGGAAGGAAAGGCTGGCAGCTGGCCCACTGCCAACATGGTAACCGAGGCTAGCATTGGAGAGGAGTTGGCGCAATTTATCGTGTCACCATCGGAATCCGCTACACTGCGCACCTTCACCTACAGCTCATTTTGGGAGCGTTATATGCTTTTGTTGATTCTAGGACTTATTCTCTTTATCGCCGCCCATTCAACCCGTATTTTTACCGATGACTGGCGCTCGCATATGCTAGAACGCCTGGGTGAAAAACGCTGGAAAGTTCTGATTACGCTCGTATCGATTGCTGGCTTTGTGCTGATGATGATCGGTTACGGGCAAGCACGACTAACCCCCTTACCCCTTTGGGAACCACCCATTGCCGCCCGCAGTATTGCGCTAGTGCTTAACCTATTAGCCTTTTTCTTATTAGCAGCCGCCTACGTTCCGCGCAATATCATCAAAGCAAAAATTGGTCACCCAATGGTGGCGGGAGTCAAAATCTGGGCGTTGGCGCATTTACTCTCGAATGGCAACCTGGCTGATGTGATTTTGTTCGGCAGCTTGTTAGTGTGGGCGGTACTGGATTTTCGTGCCTCACGCAAGCGCGACCGCATTAACGAAGTTGAGTATCCAGCTGCAACGGTATTAGGTACCAGGATCACTCTGGCTACTGGCGCTATTACGTGGTATGTTTTTCTAGTGTGGCTTCACGTGCGTTGGATAGGTGTAAGTCCTTTAGGCGATATCGCGCCGTAATCAGCGCGACTGAGTACGTTTTATAAACTCAGGAACATAACAGTCGTATCGATTCGGGCACAGGCAGTGCTCGAATCCCTCCACCCTCTTTATCGGCCGCAAATATTCTGACCTCCTTACAGGTCATGATCTCTTCGTCGTCGCGCAGGATTCGATAATTCTGCACAAAACTTTTATTGCGCCATTCGGTAATCGAGGTATGAATCGCCAGCACGTCACCATAGCTAGCAGTTCGAATAAAGCTAGCTTGCGTATCCACCAGAGGCGTGCCAATCAACCCCATAGTTTTAACTGTCTCATGCCAGGGAGGCACACCACATTGAATAAAAAAATGGCGGGATGCCGCATCGATCCAACGAAAAAAATTAGGAAACCAAACTATACGCGCAGGATCACAATCACCAAATTCTACGTGCACGGTGTATACCACTGTCTTACTCATACTATTCCTTGTTAGCTGTTTCGGGTTCGCGGCATCCAGCGTATCGGCTGAGCTTTGATAGGTCGTGGTGGCGCACCGAGTTCTTTTAATACGCGATCCAGTTGTGAGCCTGCTTCATCCGTGAGTGCTGCTTCACGTGCACGTCGTATTGCAGCAGCACGTGCTGTTGCTGTGGTGTGCTCATCATTGGCGACGTGGCGTATCACGTGCAGCAAATTATCGCGACCTCGATGACTCGTTTCACCATAGCCCTTCATCAATCGACCACATAAAGCTAACTCGTAACCTAACTGCCAATCTTCCGCTAAGCCCGCAGTTACGGCCTTCAACCATTCTTCAATCAGCGCTTGCTCTTCGGCATAACGACTACTAAAAGGTCGAATGTATTTGAATGTAGCGAGCAAACGCAACAGCAGCGTACCTACTACCGTATGCGAAGCAAGCTTAATGGGCATCGCCCATGGCTCACGTCCTTCAGCGATTCGCTGCTGATCCCATGCCAGCAAACGATCAGCAATAGGCTTAGGCAGTAAGCCAGCGATTTCTGGCACACCTGGCTTGAAGTGCTCATACACTGCGAGTACATCACCTGATTTAATTTTTACTTCGCGTCGTACTCGCTCAGTACGCGCGGCACGACTCTTTAAATCGGCCACGCGAACAATGTCATCAAACGACATCCACAAAGCTAACCAACGCGATACTTCACGCGTTAATTGCATGCCATGCAGTGCGTCAGCGTCGGCACGATGCTCAGCATCAAGCAAGCTACGCACACGCGACAAATACAATTTTCCGTAAGCGCGGTCCTGATACTCTGTCACTCTTAACCAACCCAAGCGCAGCATGTCGTTAATTTGTATGGGGAAGCCTGCTAGCTCAGGTAATTTTTTTTCTGAGTCGTCGATCAAATTAACCAGAAGCTGCGCTTGTTCTGCTTGCAGCTTAGTCTGTGTAATCATTTGCCAAGCTGCCGCAAAGCCTTGCAAGCTAGCTTGTGCGCCGCGGCCGCCTTCGCGTATGACCTCTTCGCAAATAGAACGATCAAGTGGCAGCACACCACTCGCCGCCAATGCACCTAGCATCACTGCACTCACCGCTGTGGAATTGTCTGTGGCCACGCGCTGCATATCTAACGCATGATGAACTCGACTGACAGCCTGCACTAGCGCGAGTAATGCTGCACTATCTAAACGACCATCACCCATCGCCGTGCGTTCCGCTGTGGTGAATGTGCGTGAGGTGGAAGTAATAAACACTGTGCGGTCGGAAGAAGGCAATCCATTACTTGCACAGCGTGCGGCTTCTAACAATTCTGAAGCAATCACCACATCGAGCGAACCGGGAATGGGGTTTAGACTAAATACCGGCTTACGTCCGGCGAGTTGAGCAACGGGCACAGGATACAACTCAAAAAAATACGTAGTGGCTCCGGTACGTTGTGCCACACCAGGAATCGAGGTCGCCTGAGCGGCATAGCCTGCCTTGCGCGCGATCTCCATTAACCAATCACTTAATACACCACCACCCTCGCCACCCAAAGCGCAGATCAATACGGATAATGGACGCGGAGTAGCTGTTGATGAATTCATTACGGTATTCAAGCTCATGCTGGTTGCACCCAGCGCAGCATCAGGCGTCGTAAGCTCGCCAAAAGTTTTTCATGCCAATGCCCATTTTGAATAATTTCAGCGCGATAAAAACTCGGGCACAAGGTCGCTGCATGTGCATTTTCACCGCATAGACCGCAGCCAACACAACCATCGAGCACGGTAGCTACCGGATCGACTTTGAGTGGATCGGGATTATCTTTTAACGTCAGCGTAGGACACGCCGACAATCGTATACACGCATGATCGCCATTACACACATCTTCATCAACGCCATATTTGACACGCATCACGCGCTGCCCGCGCGACAAAAGATCAGCTAACCACGGACGAATACGACGCTGCCGTTCGAGCTGGCACTCGCCTTCGGCAATGATGACTTTCAAACCATTGAAATCTGTCGTGAGTGCTTCTTTCAGCACATCACGCATAGTTGCAACCCGATACGAATGCACAGTACGCATCCACTGCACACCAATACCTTTGAGCGTGTCTTCTATGGTTCGATTGTTGGCAGTGAGGCTAGCTAGTTTGTCGTGT
>Ga0164295_10001311_pt1 | contig 20573 bp, 14 predicted proteins | sample GEODES006metaG_FD_111798 | JGI IMG/M metagenome (GOLD analysis project Ga0164295, IMG submission 111798) | Oligotrophic lake water microbial communities from Sparkling Lake, Wisconsin, USA - GEODES006 metaG | ecosystem: Environmental > Aquatic > Freshwater > Lake | place: USA: Sparkling Lake... | reverse complement strand
CGACTGTCCCGCCACGACGCCAAGGGTGATCACGATGATCTCAGCCGAGAGGATGAAATCGGTGCGGATCGCACCGGAGATCTTTTCAGCTTCCGTCGCCGTGTCGGCCGCGGCGTGTCGAGCATGCTCCGCAGCGACCCTGCCGTGGGCCTGCTTCGATCGCGACAGCATCGAATGCCAAATCTTTTCGACTCCCTCGTAGCAGAGGTAGGCCCCGCCGAGCATGAGGAGCGGAGCGACGGCCCACGGTGCGAGCCAGGAGAGCGCCAGCGCCGCCGGCACGAGGATCGCCTTGTTGCGAAGCGACCCGAGGGCCACGCGCCACACAACGGCCAGCTCTCTTGTCGGCTCGACACCGCTGACCTGATGAGCGTTGAGGGCCAGATCGTCGCCGATCACCCCGGCGGTCTTGGCGGTCGCCGCCTTCGTCATCACGCCGACGTCGTCGAGGACGCTGGCGATGTCGTCAAGGAGGAGGAGGAGGCTCGTGGCCATGGGGGCTCTTGGGTGTCGGGCACCGTCGGGATGCTCCAAGTCTACGGGGCGATCCCTACCGACGCTTGCAACTCTGGCAGATGGCGGCCGGGGTCAGGCCCGGCGCTTCTGCCACACGAGCCACAGAAGCGCGAGCATCCCGAAGGCGACGATGAAGTCGAGCGGCGAGGCTTCGAATCCAGGCAGCCCCGCGAGCCACCAGCCGAGGAGCCCGAGCGTCGTGACGGCGCCGAGGAGCAGCACGGCGGGGAAGATGACGTCGAGAGCTCTTCCCTGCGGCGCTTCGATATCGGAGGGGGAATCGTCGCCGACTTCCGCGTCGTCGATCGCGGGCCGCACTGCCGCTAGCGCCTCGCGCGCGGCGTCGGCATCGTGAGCCCGCACGACGACACAGACATTGGCCGGCGCCTCGGCCCGGAAGCCGGCAAGCGACCCACCGGTGACCATCGCCTCGATCCCGGCATCGGCGAGGAGATTCGTGATCAGCTGCGCTTCGATGTCATCGCGCGGGTGGGCGATGGCGACGAGGCGTGTGGCGGGATCGGCGTGGCGAGTGTCCGAAGGGGCTGCGGTCATGGAACCATCCTCCGCGGAGAGGAGACGGTCTTCCCGGGCATCATCTCTCGTTGATTATAGCCTCGGCCGCGGCGGCGGGCGCTTCGCCCGCGGGCGACGCCGGAGTTTCGGCCGGCTGCGGAGCGACGTTCCCGTCAGCAGGCGCTTCGCCCCCCACCGGCCGCCACTCTTCCACGACGACCGTCACCGAGCAGGCCTTCTTCGGGATGACGTTCTCCGGCTGGTTGGGGTCGATGTCGTAGGAAACGATCTCGATCCGGTGAGGGAGAGGGATGCCGGGGGCGACCTCGCGGAAGTCTGTGCACACAGTCCGGTTCAGCGTCCTGAAAGTCCCGTCGAGCGTGTAGCGAACGCGACGTTCCTTGGTGGTGACGGCGCCAGTCGCCGGTTCGCCGCTCACGTAAATCTCCTGCTGGAATCCGTCGCCATCCTCGAGACGCGTCTGCACGCCGATCTCGGTCGCGGCGTTTGTCGGCGGCGCTGGAATACCGCCACCACGGATCACCTCCGCCAGTGAGCGGCCGAGGAAGCCGGTGGTGAACTCCTGCTGCCAGGTCGTGGCGTCTTCCAGATTTTGGACGACGTAGGAACGGATGTCGGCGTGGGGGACCAGGGTGATCGCCTGCTGATCCGGAAGTGCCCCGGGTCGGCGAATGGTGACGTCGGCGACCGCCTCGTGGGGGTGCTCCGCGAGCCAGCGCTCGAGGCGATCGAGAGAGTTGGCGAGTTCTGTTTTCATGGTTCCAAAGGGGCCCGCGAGGCTCAAGCTGACGCCCCCCGGAGTCATCAGGTCGGCGCTCCCCATGGCTGCTGGTGCCGTGGCGTCAACCGTGCCTCCGCGGGGCGGCACCGCGCCCATGGGGGAAGGCGAGGTTGGGAACACAGGCGCCGCCACCGGCGTGGACGACGGCACGGTCGCCGTCAGCACCGGCATCTCGGCCGGGGCGTTGTGGCCAGGCCAGCCGACGACCGGCATCGGATCGGGGCCGGAGGCGACGCGCGGGGCAGCCGGCACGGGGATCGACATCGGCACCATCGGCACCGGGGCGTTTTGCTGCCCCGCGATCGCCTCCATCTGGGCTTGCTTGGCAAGGTTGTGAGCGGTGATCGCGGCGACGCGTTCGGCGTTTGGGCGCCCTTCGGAGAGGAGATAAACGGCGGCTGGAATGGCCACGACGGCGCCACCGAGGATCGCCGCGGCCCCGGCGAGCTTGAGGACGAGCCGGCCGAGCGAGTCGCGGCGGCCGAGCCAGGCAAAGAGGAGGCTCGTGAGCGAGGCGATCACCGCGTAGATGATCGCCGGCTCGGCGCGGCCGAGGGCGAGGATCGGCCAAGGCAGCAAGAGTGCCATGAGGAAGATGACAAGCGCCGCGATCGATAGGAGCCGCTGGTCTGACATGAGATCCCTCAGGCGTGCAAGGAAGGTGGAAGGGGGGAGCCTGGAGCGAGCGCGGCCGGTGGCCGGGCCGGGGAGTGGGGCCAGGAGCGCGGCGGCCGCCGCAGGGAGGGGAATCGCGAGCGGATCGTTGACGTGCGCTTCGAGCGCGGCGTCGTCGGCACACGCAGGAGGGAGCGTGGTGTCGTGTGGATTCATGGCCCCTCCCCGTCATGCTCACCGGGCATAGATGGATCGATCGACCACTCCGACTCGAGCGCCCGGATCCGCTGCACGAGCTTTCGCATCGTCCGCGCCTTCGCGGCGGAGACGGCGCCTGCGGTCATGCCGAGCGTCTTCGCCACGCGCTCGGCGGAGTCGCCGTCGATCGCCGTCCTCCAAAACGCCTCCCACGTCGTCGGGCTCACCTCGTCCTGGAGGTCGGCGGCCGCCGTCAGGAACAGTCGCCTGCGCACCTCGAAGCGGAGGAGGCGGGAATCGGTGTCGCGTGCTGCGACCGCGTCGAAGGCATGGCCCGACGCCGGGCGGACGCGGGAGCGGCGGAGGGCGTCGATCGTTTTGCGGTCGGCAATCGTGGCGAGCCACGTCGAGAACCGGGCCCGCGGGCCGCTGCTGACGCCGTCTTCCCGATCGGGGTCGAAACGGTGGACGGCGCCTGCGACCGCCGTGAACACCTCCTGGGCGACGTCATCGGCATCGGCAAGCGCGAGTCCCCGCTGCCGGGCGACGGCGACGATCGCCGGCCGATAGATGGCGACGAACCGATCCCACGCCGCGGTTTCGGCGGGGTCCTTGAGCTGCCGGAGGAGTCCCGGATCGATTGTGGGGAAAGCCACGGGGCGCCTCGGCCGTGCGGCAGGGGAATTGAAATCCACTGCTGTTTACACGCTCTGGGCTCCCGATTTCGACGCGCCGGCTTTCAGATTCGGCGCGGCGGGGGCTGTGGGGCATCCTTTTCCGCGGGATTGGCGGGGGGCGAAAGCATCAGCGGCACCACAAGCCGGCCGCGGGTGCGCATCGCCCGGAGCTCGTCGCGGACGGCAAGCCGGCGGATTTCGCGGAGCAGATTCCGGCGAGCGGCAACCATGGATGAACCCTCCTCAGGGAGTCATGTTCCGGGACGGACGGCACAGACGGGGAGCCCGGCGAGGGGCCAGGCCCGGGGGCTTAAGTGTTTTTGTTCCCCTGGGTAGTACGGCGGCGCGGGGGGATTTGTGCTGGGGTTGATTGAGTTTTTGGGAGGCCTGCGGTGAGTGTCGATTGGGACGTGTCCAGCGTGGCTTCGGGGTCGCCCGTGCCCCGTCGCCGGACGTTCGCTACGGGCATCTATGCCCTTCGCTCTCTCCGCGCCGCTATCGCTTTCGCCCTCCGGGCTGCGCTCACCGGCGAGGCCGGCTCACGGAGCACGGGCGACCCCTCGCTGTGGAGCGTTTGGGGGAGAGGGGACCTGTGACGTCTTGGATTGGTCCGGTGATTCCGTCACGAGACAGGGTCTTACCGTAAGGTTGTGTTCAGCCGCCGCAACGAGGCGGCACCGGCAGGCTCGCGCACCACAGGAGACTCACGATGGATTGGATGGAGTGGTATGAGGGGTTGTGGAAGCCGTCGTGGACGCCGGCACCGGCGACGATCGGGGCGATCTGGGGGCTGCTCTATCCGGTGATCGCGGTGACATTTCTGTTCGTGTTTGTGCAGGTGGGTCGGGGGCGGATGCCGTGGCTGGTGGCCGTGCCGTTTGTGATCAACCTGGCGGCGAATCTTGCCTTCACGCCGATCCAGTTTGGGCTGCGGAATCTGCCGCTGGCGGCGGTCGACATCCTCGTCATCTGGGGGACGCTCGTGTGGATGATGGCGGCGGTGTGGCGGCATAGCCCGTGGGTGGCGGTGGCCCAGGGGCCGTATTTCGTCTGGGTGTCGATCGCGACGGTCTTGCAGCTGTCGATGACCTGGATGAACCGGCCTTCGGGGTGAGGCGGGCGGGGAGATGCGGGGCTGGCGGCAACCGCTCTTCCGCATTTCATGGGGGGTTGGTCAGACTCGTGCTGTTCCCCCCCGTTCTTTCAGGGCTCTGTCTGCGATGCGATCGTTCTTTCATCCCATCAAGCGTGCGTTCCGGAGCCTGTTGGGAACGGAGGCCGTCCTCCGTCAGTTGCGGGAGGCGGAGCGGCAGCGTCGGCGCGACGCGCTCTGTCTCGGGAATGCGATCCAGTATGCGGCGAGCGATCAGGCAGAGGTGCAAGCATTGCCGGAATATGCGCGGGTGGCAGACGTGGCGCGGCTGTTGCAGACCTGCCGCGTGCAGGGGGAGACGCTTGTCCGTATCGGAGGGAAGATCGATGGCGGATATGTGATGCTCGATTCGCTCCGGCCGCCGGCGGTGAAGGCGGGGTATAGCTTCGGCGTCGGGCATGACGTGTCATGGGACGTGGCGGTGGCCGAACGAGGGATCGATCTCTTCTTGTATGACCACACGGTGAAGCGGCTGCCCGAGCCGGTGCCGCGGGGGAGGTTTGTCCGCACGGGGATCCGCGGGCGGAAGGCGGTGGCGGGGCAGAAGACCGTTGAAGAGGTGCTTGCCGACAACGGGCACACCGGCCGCCGTGATCTCGTGCTCAAGATGGACATCGAGGGGGCGGAGTGGCCGGTGCTCGAGGAGGTATCGAGCCTGACGCTGTCATGTTTTGCGCAGATCGTGGTCGAGTTGCATGGTTTGATCGATGCCCTCACGCCGGAGGGGCATGCGCGGATCGTTGCGGCGCTGGGGAAGCTGGCGGAGACGCACCAGCCGATCCATGTCCATGGCAACTGCTACGAGGTGCCGGTGTGGATCGGGGGGCTCGTGCTGCCGCAGGTGCTCGAAGTGAGCTACGTCCGGCGGGCTGACCACACGGGGAGGTTCGTGCCCCGTGACGAGGTCTTCCCGACCGATCTCGACCGGCCGAATCTGCCCGACATGCCCGATCTGTTCCTGGGGCGGACGTTCTCGTCGCCGGCGGCGGGGCTCGTCGCCGGTCGGCAAAAATAAATCTGGCCTTCCGAGATCGACCCGCCTAGACTTTTTCTTGCAGGGGACGCTGGACCGGGCAGGTACCGGTTTGGCCGTCTCCGACCGACCGTTCCCCAGTGACGGCTGGGGAGATAGCCACCCGGCGGCGGCGTGCGTGCAGGCACCGCGACGGCTGGGATTCCTCGTAACCAAAGGAGGTGATTCAGTGACGCATAGCGACTGTACCAGGAGGCTGCGCCGCTGACGGCGGGTCGACGGGTCTGCCGTTGCCGCAGCCCGTCTGCGAGGAGGTGCTTTAAGGCCTCCAAGCTGACGAACTCTCTATGGCTGCCGCCCCCGCGAGGGGGCGGCAGTTTTTTTTTGTGCCGGGCCGTTTTTCCGGGGGTGTCCGGCCGGAGTTTCGGCGCCGCGGGGCGGGGTTCCCGGTGGTATTCTTTGGGTGGTCCGCTCCCCGGGGGTTTGCGTGGAACGAGAGCGTGGGCGGACTGATCGAGGGCCAGTCCTTTGTCGCTTGCCTGCTTCCCAGCCTTGAGCCGATGGGGCGCCTGCGCGACCGGGGTGGTGTCGTTGCTCCTGACGGGGTTGGCGGGGCTGGCGGCGATCACGCCCGCTGCCGCGGAGGGGCCGACGGCCGTTCCCGCGACCGATACAGCAGCGTTTTTTGCCGAGAAGATTTCCCCACTTCTCACCACGCACTGCGTGGCGTGTCACGGCCCGGAGCAGCAGGAGGGGGGCTTGCGGCTCGATTCCCTCGCCGGGCTTTCGGCGGGCGGGGAGTCGGGCCCGGTGATCGTGCCGGGATCGGCGGCTGAAAGTGTCCTCGCTGGGGCGGTGGGGTATGCCGACGAGGCCCTCGCCATGCCCCCCGACGGGAAGATTCCCGACGAGGCTCTTCAAGAGATCCGTGCCTGGATCGATGGCGGGGCGCATCATCCGGCAGGACGGATCGAAACGCCGGCGCTGAAGCCGCCGTTTGACCCGGTCGCGAAGCGGGCCTTCTGGTCGCTCACGGCCCCAGTCCGGGCAACGCTTCCAGCCGTCAAAGATCCTGCCCACGTCGCCAATCCGATCGACGCCTTCGTGGTCGCCCGGCTCGACGCGGAGGGGATCGAGCCGGCGGCCTTGGCCGACAAGGCAACGCTCCTGCGAAGGGCCTCGTTCGCGCTGACGGGCCTCCCGCCGACGCCCGACGAGATCGACGCCTTCCTGGCTGACGAGTCGCCGGAGGTCTGGGATCGGGTGATCGACCGATTGCTCGCGTCGCCGCGCTACGGCGAGCATCAGGCCAGGCATTGGCTCGACGTCGTCCGCTATGCCGACTCCAACGGGCTTGATGAAAACATCGCCCATGGCAACGCCTGGCGCTACCGCGACTGGTGCATCGCGGCCTTTAACCGTGACGAGCCCTTCGACGCCTTCCTCCGCGCCCATCTGGCCGGCGACCTCCTCGTCGAGGAGGGGATGGCCCCGGCGCGGCGGGCGGAGCTGCTCACGGCCACCGGATTCTTGGCGATGGGGCCCAAAGTCCTGGCCGAAGGAGACCAACAAAAACTCCTCGCCGACATCATCGACGAGCAGATCGACACGACCGGCAAGGCGTTCATGGGGCTGTCGCTCGGCTGTGCCCGCTGCCACGACCACAAGTTCGATCCGGTTTCCCAAGCCGACTACTACGCGCTCGCCGGTGTCTTCAAGAGCACGCAAACGATGGAGTCGCTGGCCCGGATCGCGAAGTGGCATGAGAACGACGTCGCCAGCCCCGAGGAGCAGGCGGCGCTTGCCGCCGCTCGAGATCGCCTCGTGGAGCAGAAGCAGCTGATCGAAGCCCTCGTGGCCGGGACGCGGGCGACGCTCGCTCTAGGGGCCTCGGCGGCGACAGGCGCCGCGCCCCCGGCCAGCGCCGCGGCCGAGACCGGGAGCGCGGCGGCTCCTGCGGAGATCCCGGAGGAGCAGTTTCCCGATGACGTGAAGGGGAAACTCGCGGCCCTCCGCGAGGAGCAGAAAAAGCTCGAGGGGGCGCTCCCGCAGTTGCCGACGGCGATGGGAGTCAAAGATGGGGTGGCGGAGGAGGCGCGGATCGCCGTCCGCGGCAGCCATCTCACGCTCGGCCGCCGGGTGGGCCGCGGAGTGCCTGTCGTGCTCGAGATCGACCGAGCGCTCGCGGCGCCGTCGGCGGGGAGCGGGCGGAAGGAATTGGCAGCGTGGCTCACCGATCCCCGTCATCCGCTCACGGCCCGCGTCTTCGTCAACCGGCTGTGGCGCTGGCACTTCGGCCGGGGGATCGTCCCCACGACCGACAACTTCGGATTCCAGGGGGAGAAGCCGACCAATCAGGCACTGCTCGATTGGCTGGCGGTGGAGTTTATCGAATCGGGCTGGTCGGTGAAGGAGATGCACCGGCTCATCCTCCGCTCGCGGACGTGGCGGATGGCCAGTGACGCGGCGGCGTGCGCGACGAGGAGTCGGGCCGAGGAGGTCGATGCCACGAACGTGCTCCACTGGCGCGGTGATGTCCGTCGGCTCGAGGCGGAGAGCGTTCGCGATGCCACGCTCGCGGTCTCGGGGCTCCTCGACACGACGATGGGGGGCTCGATGCTCCATGTCGCCAACCGGGCCTTCCTCTTCGACCACACCTCGATCGACGGCACGAAGTACGACTCACCACGGCGGAGCATCTATCTGCCGGTGATCCGCAACCATCTCTACGACGCCTTTTGGCTGTTCGACTGCACCGACGGCGCCGTTCCCAACGGCAACCGGGGGACGTCGACGGTCGCCTCGCAGGCGCTCTATCTCCTCAACAGTGATTTCGAGCTCGGGTGCGCCGAGGCGCTCGCCAAGGGGATCCTGGCCGCGGCGCCGGCCGATGCCAGCTTGCGCCCCACGATTCTCTATCGCCGCGTATGCGGCAGGATGCCGACGGAGACCGAAACGCGGCTCGTCACCGAGGCCGTGCGCGATCTCGAGGGAGCGCTTGCGGCCGATGGCGTGGCGGAGGGGGAACGAGCGCTACGGGCCTGGACGGCGGTCGCCCAGGCGCTTCTGGCCGGGAATGAGTTTTTGTTCGTCCGCTGACTCACCCCTCGGCGCAAAAAGGATCCCGACGACGATGCCCCCCATCGACCCCCACGCCCGCGACTGCTGCCCGGCAATGAGCCGTCGGGGGATGCTGCGCGCTGGTGGCGCCGGGTTTGGTTGGCTTGCCGCGCAGGCGCTCCTCGCTGGCGAATCGGCCGCAGCCCTCCCGCCTGCCGACGCCGCGTACCGGGTTCCGGCGCGGGCCAAGCGGGTGATCTTCATGTTCATGAAGGGGGGGCCGTCACAGGTCGACACCTTCGACTACAAGCCGAAGCTCCAGGCCGACGACGGCAAGGAACTGCCGTTCGAGAAGCCGCGAGTCCAGTTCGCCCCCACCGGCAATCTTCTCGGGTCGCCGTGGAAGTTTCGCCAATATGGCCAGAGCGGAATCCATGTCAGCGAGCTTTTCCCTCATGTCGCCCGGCATGTCGACGACATCTGCTTTTTGAACTCCTGCCACGGCACCAACTCCGCCCACGGCGGCGCCGTCCTCAAGCTCCACACCGGCAGCGACACGTTTGTGCGGCCAGGGATGGGAGCCTGGGTGAACTATGGCCTGGGCACCGACAACGACAACCTCCCCGGCTTCCTCACGATCTGCCCGACGCTTGCCCACGGGGGACTCAACAACTGGAACTCTGCCTTCCTCCCGGCGGAATACCAGGGAGTGCCGCTGGGGGTGGCGAGCCGCCCGGCGACCGAAGCCCGCGTGAAGTACATGGGGAATCCGCGCTGGAGCGCCGCGGTGCAGCGGCGGCAACTCGACCTCCTGTCGTCGCTCGACGGGGCGGCAGGCCTTCCGGCCGACGGCCAACTCGATGCCCGGCTCAAGTCGTTCGAACTCGCCTTCCGGATGCAGGCGGAGATGCCGGGGCTCCAGGATCTCTCCGGGGAGACTCCGGAGACGCTCGCTCTCTACGGGATCGACGAGGCGCGGACGGAGAACTTCGGCCGGCAATGCCTGATGGCGAGGCGCTTTGCCGAAGCGGGGGTGCGGTTTGTCCAGGTGACGCACAGCGACGGAAAAGTGCAGTGGGACCAGCATGGCGATCTCCTCGCCGGTCATACCGAGAAAGCGTCGGAGGTCGACAAGCCGATCGCCGGATTGCTTCTCGATCTCAAGCGCCGCGGCCTCCTCGACGACACGCTCGTCGTCTGGGGGGGGGAGTTCGGCCGCACGCCGGTGGCGCAGGGCAAGGACGGCCGCGACCACAACCCCGACGGCTACACGATGTGGATGGCCGGCGGCGGCGTGAAGGGGGGACAGCGCTACGGGGCCACCGACGAATATGGCTACTACGCCGTCGAGAACCGGATGCACATCCACGACGTCCACGCCACGATGCTGTGGCTTTTGGGGATCGACCACCTCAAGCTCACCTACCGGCACGCCGGCCGTGACTTCCGCCTCACCGATGTGGCCGGCCACGTCCACACAGGGGTCTTGGCTTAGATGGGCATCATCCACCGGGCAGCGATCGTTCTTCTTGTGGCAACGGTGTGTTGCCTCGAGCCGCGTGGCACATCCGCCGCCGAGCCCCCGAGCTTCGTCAACGACGTCGAGCCGGTGCTGACTCGCTTCGGCTGCAACTCTGGCGGCTGCCATGGCAAGCTCGCCGGTCAAAACGGCTTCCGGCTGTCGCTGCGTGGCTACGCCCCGGAGGCCGATCATGTGGCGCTTGCGACCGAGGAATACGGCCGGCGGATCGGGGGGCTCGATCCGGCCGAGAGCCTTCTCCTCCTCAAGGCGACCGGCCGATTGCCGCATGGGGGGGGACGGTTGTTTGCAGTCGACAGTGCCGCGGCGCGGACGCTTTGTGATTGGATCACCGCCGGGGCGCCAGGCCCGGTCGCCGACGAGCGGCGCGTCGTGGCCGTCAGCGTGTCGCCGAAGGAGATCGTGCTCGCCCCCGGCGAGGTGAGGCAGCTTGTGGCCACGGCCACTTGGAGTGACGGCGCCGAGAAGGAGGTGACGGCGCTTGCCCGTTTTCATTCCAACGACGCCGCCTACGCGACGGTCTCTGCCGAGGGTGCTGTGCGTGGAGAGCAGCATGGGGAGGTGGCGGTCGTCGTCTCCTATGCCGGCCTCGTCGACACCGTCGTAATCTCGAGCCCGTTTCCGCAGGAGGTGGCAGCGGAGCGGTTTGCCGCTCGCCGCAACCTCGTCGACGACCATGTGATGGAGAAGCTGCGGGCCCTGCACATCCCCCCGGCGGATGATTGCGACGACGCCACGTTGTTGAGACGCCTGATGCTCGACCTCGTCGGCACACTCCCTGATCCAGAGGAGGTGCGGGCCTTTCTTGCCGACACCTCCGCTGACAAGCGGGCGCTGCTCGTGGAGAGGCTGATGGAACGACCGGAGTTCACCGACTTCTGGACGCTTCAGCTCTCCGATCTCCTTCAAAACCGCAAAGAGCGGGATCACGATGTCCGCGGGGTGAAGGGGGTGCGGTCGTTCCACGCTTGGCTGCGCGGTCAGGTGGCGGCCAACCGACCCTGGAACGACCTGGTGCGCGACGTGCTCACGGCCCGCGACGCCACGCCTGCGGTGGGGTGGTGGATCGTCACGGTCGGCGAGAAGCAGGCGGTCGAATCGGAGGCGGCCGACTCCGCCGCCCAGGCGTTCCTCGGGGTGCGGATCGGCTGTGCCCGCTGCCACAACCATCCGCTCGAGAAATACACCCAGGACGACTACTACCACTTCACGGCCTTCTTCTCCCGCGTGGCCCTCGATCGCCGGCCGCCGGCCGAAGGGGCGACGCTCCTCCTTGTCGGATCGCGTCAGCAGCGCGACCTCGAGCGGCAGAAGGCGGGGGCGGAGCAGGAACTGGCGAAGCTCATGGCGCCGACCGGTGACGGGGGGCAGCCTGCCAATCCAGCCCAGATCGAGGCCAAGCAGAAGCAGATCGCGAGTCTCGGCGAGGAGATCGAAAGGGCCAGGATCGCACCGGTGACGGCCACGCAGCCGCGGACGGGCCGGCAGCTGCCGCCGCAGGGGCTCGATCGGCGTGCTGCGGAGATTGCCGGCGGCGCCGACCCGCGAGAGCGCCTCGCCGAGTGGATCATCTCCCCCGACAACCCCGCCTTCGCGGCGGCGATCGTCAACCGCCTCTGGAAGCATTTCTTTGCTGTCGGGCTCGTCGAGCCGGTCGACGATCTCCGCGCCACAAACCCCCCGAGCAACGCGCCACTCCTCGAAGCCCTGGCAGGGGAGTTTGTCCGCTCCGGTCACGATCTCCGCCACGTCATGAGGTTGCTTGTCAACTCGCGCACCTACCAGCTCACCTCCGATACCACCGCCGCCAACGCCAACGACCGCCGCTTCCATTCCCACTACTACCCCCGCCGTCTCCCTGCCGAGGTCCTCGCCGACGCGATCGCCAAGGCGACGGCCGTCCCCGATGCGTTCGCCGGGGCGCCGGAGGGGACGCGGGCAATCCAGCTTCCGGGCCCGCAGGCCGATTCCTACTTCCTCACCACGTTTGGCCGCTCCGACCGGGTGACGGCCTGTGCCTGCGAACGCTCGGGCGATGTTACGCTCCCGCAGCTCCTCCATCTCCAGAACAGCGACACGATTCTCGCGAAAATCCGCAGCGACGTCGGCACCCTGGCACGACTTCTCACGGCGACGGCAGCCGATCCAGCCGATGCAGCTGATCCGCTCGTCGAGGGCTTGTTCCTCGCCACGGTGAGCCGGCTGCCACAGCCAGCGGAGCGGACGGCGGTCGATGCGGCGCTGTCGGGGGCCGATCGGGCGGAAGGGGCCGGTGACTTGCTCTGGGCGTTGCTCAACGCCAAAGAGTTCACGTTCAACCATTGATGGGCAGCGGCACGCGCCGGAGAAGGAGCCACGATGTACGACATCACCACCGGCAGATCGGCAGCTACCGCGGGCTTTTCGCGGCGCAGTTTTCTCCGCGTCGGCGGGCTCGCACCGCTCGGGCTTTCGCTGCCAGACCTTCTCGCTGCCGAGGCGGCGGGAGGGCCAGCGGCCCGCGCCCGGTCGGTGATCCTCGTCTTCCTCGGCGGCGGGCTTTCGCACCACGACTCCTTCGACCCCAAGCCCGATGCGGCGGAGGAGGTGCGGGGCAAGTACGGCACGATTCCCACGAGCCTGCCGGGGGTGCGGATCGGCGAGCTCCTCCCGAGGATGGCCCAGACGCTTTCGTCGGTGTGTCTGGTGCGAAGCGGCGCCCATACCAACGACCACCATGAGACCGCCACGAATTGGGTCCTCTCGGGCCGATTCGGCACACCGTTCGGCGACTGGCCAGCGATCGGCGCCGTGGCCGCTCACGAGTGTGGCTTCGGCGGCGAACTGCCGCCGTACGTCGCCATCCCGCGCAATCCCTCCTTCACCTGGGAATTGGGGAAGAGCGCCTTTCTCGGGGGACGCTACGAGTCGTTCAAGGCGGGGGACCCAAACGAAGCGAACTACCGTGTCCGCGATCTCCTGCCCTCGGAGCCGCTGCCGCAGGTCCGGGTCGATCGCCGGCAGTCGCTCCTCGCCGCCGTCGACCGCCTCGCTGCGCGCGTCGAGGGGAACGACGCCATCCGTTCCTACGACGAATACCGGGCCCGGGCGACATCGATGGTGCTTTCGTCGCGGGCCCGCGAGGCGTTCGCCATTGAGAACGAGCCCGATGCAATCCGCGACCGCTACGGGCGCAATACGTTTGGCCAAAGTTGCCTCCTAGCCCGGCGGCTCGTCGAGTCGGGCGTGCGCTTCGCCACCGTCAATTACGGCGGCTGGGACCATCACGCGAAGATCTTCGAGGGGCTCGACAAGAAGCTCCCCGAGTTCGATCTTGGCTTCTCGGCGCTCGTGGATGATCTGAAGCAGCGCGGCCTCCTCGAGGAGACGCTCCTTGTCTGCATGGGGGAGTTTGGGCGGACGCCGAAGATCAACAAGGATGCTGGTCGCGACCACTGGGGGCCGGCCGCCTCGCTGATCTTTGCCGGCGCCGGCGTGAAGGCGGGGACGGTGATCGGGGCCACCGACCGCGACGGTGGCCAGGTGGTCGAGAAGGCGGTCGCTCCGGCCGACGTCGCCTTCACGATCCTTTCCTCCCTCGGCATCGATCCGCGCAAGCTCATCTCCACTGCCGATGGCCGCCCGGTCGAGATCCTCGACGCCGGCCGCCCCATCCCCGACCTTTTTGGAGCCTGACCACCGTGGCGCGATTGTGGTGGGCTCGGCTCCCGGTGGTCGCCCCGCAGGGCAGGGTGGGGCTATGCGGGTGGGCACGCGCGGCGTGCATGGGACTCCTGGGTTTCGTGGGATTGATGGGGTTTGCTTCGGCTCTCTGGGCCGAAGAAACGCCAAAGCCGCCGCAGGCCCTGTTCACCGTGCCACTGAGTGTTGTCGTTGGCGAGCCGGTGAAGGTCAGGGCCCGGGGGCTGCGCCTCGAGGGGGTGACGGAGGTGCGGTCGATGGCCCCCGGCGTCACCGCGATGCTCCTCTCCCAGGGGAAGGTGGGCCTCCCCAATGGTGTCACGGTCGAGAAGGCCGGCGACACGCAGGTCGAGTTCGAGGTTCGCTTCACCGCCGATCTGCCTGTCCACCCTCCGACCGAGATGGTGATCGTTCTTGTCGCTCCCCATGGCGAGACTCCGCTCCGCCTCCCGCTTCTCGCACCGGAGAGGGGAGTTCTTGAGGTGGAGCCGAATCCAGGCTTCGACAAGGCTCAAGTTCTCTCGCTCCCGTCGGGAGCGCCGCTCTCGATCCTTGGGGCGATCGAGCGGCCGCAGGATGTTGATGTTTTTCAAATTGCGGCCGAGGCCGGGGAGCGTCTCCGGGTCACCGTCACGGCCCATTCCCTCGGCTCGCTGCTCGATCCGCTCCTCACCCTCCACGATTCGAAAGGCGCCCTGATTGCCACGGCTGACGATGGCGAAAGTTTGCGCGATCCGCAGCTCGACATCACCGTGCCACAAACAGGCCCGATTTTTCTCGTCGTCCAGGATGCCAACGACGCCGGCAGCGAAGCCCATCCCTACCGGGTGACCGTCGAGTCGTCGGCTTCGGTCGAGCCCGCGACTGCGGACAAGCCGGTGGCTGCGGTGAGCTTCGTCCGCGACATCGCCCCGATCCTCCAGCGGCACTGTGTCGCCTGTCATGGCGAAGCCAAGGCCGAAGGAGCATGGCGGGCCGACTCGCTCGCCGCCCTGACACAGGCGGGTGCCTCTGGAGCTGATAGTTTCTTGGCGGGGCATCGGGCCACGAGCGAGGCTTTCGTCCGCATCACCTCCACCGACGCCGACCTGCGGATGCCGCTCGACGGCGAGCCCCTTTCCAACCTGGAAATCGACGCGATCGCGCGTTGGATCGACGCTGGCCTGCCCTTCGATGGCGTCTCGGCCGACGCGTTGCTTGTCGACCAGATGCCGCCGCCGGTCCATCCGGCAGCGCCCTCGACCTATACGACGCCGCCGCCGGTGATGGCGCTGGTCTTCGCCCCCTCTGGTGACCTCCTCGTCGGCGGTTGGCGCGAGGTTCTCGTGATCGACCCGACGAGCGGCGGCGTCCGCAGCCGGATCGGCAACCTGCCGGAGCGCTCGAGCCGAATCGCGCTCCATCCTGCCGGCGACCGCTTCGCCGTGGCAGGCGGGGTGCCCGGCAGGCTCGGGGAGGTGCGGCTGTTCACGCTCGCAGGCGACCTGCTTCGCGTCTTCGCCCCCGGGGCCGACATCGTCCACGACGTCGCCTGGAGTCCCGGAGGAGACAGGCTCGCCGTCGCGTCATCTGATGCGACGGTGCGGATCTTCGACGCCGAAAGCGGGAGCTTTGTCCGCGCGATTCCCGGCCACCGCGACTGGGTGCTCGCCGTCGCCTGGAGCCCCGATGGGAGCCGGATCGCCACCGGCAGCCGTGACCGGACGGCCAAGGTTTTTGATGCTGCCACGGGAACACTCCTCGCCACCTACGGCCGGCACGACGCGCCGGTCCGCGGCATCCTTTTTCACCCTGAGGGCGAGGAGATGATCTCCGCGAGTGATGCCCAGAAGTGGGATCGCTGGAAGATTGCCGCAGCGGCCCATCTCCGCGACACCCACCTCGGCGGCGAGGTGTTTCAGTTGGTGGCAGCGGGGGAGTTCTTCGTGGCGCCGTCGGCCAATGGGAAGGCCCATCTCTTCAAGCTGCAGGATGGGGAGAAAGTGCGCGAGTACGACTCTGGGACCGGGCGACGGGTGATCTCCGTGGCGGCGAGCGCGCCAGCCGATCTCGTCGCCGCCGGCACGCAGGACGGCCGGGTCGTCGTCTGGAAGCTCTCCTCGGCTGAACGGCTGGCGGAGTTTCCCTTGAAGCCGTGACGTCGCTGGTCGCCGGGGCTCACGTCAGCCCGTCGAAGAACACGCGCCGGGCGGTGTTTCTCAAGATGTCGATCCGCTCCTCGTGCGAGAGGAAATCGAGCCTGTCGCGAACGAGCGCGAGCGACGCCTCATAAGAATGCGCTTCACCCGCCGGGCCTTGGTCGAGCTGGTAGGGGCAGTCGGTGGCCCACATCAGCCGCTTCGCGCCGTAGGCATCACGGAGACGGCGAACAAGAGGAGCGAGGTCGTCGTAAGGGGGCGTCTTGGCGCCGAGGGCATAGAAGGCCGATAGCTTCACGTTCACTTCCGCGTGGTCGGCAAGCGCGAGGAGTCGCTCCATGCCGGCCTTGGCCTCGGGGCTTTCGAGCCCCCCCTTCATCCCCAGCCTGGCGAAGTGGTCGATGACGACAGGTGTCTTGGGAGAGCGCGCCACCTGCGCGGAGATCGCCGGCAAGGCGTCGGGGTCGGCGAGGAGGCACATCGCCAGGCTCTCATCCGAAGCGCACTGCCACATCGCCTGCATGCCGGCTGAATCGGCCCACGCTTGGGCATTCTTCCGGTTGGCATAGAGCCGGAAGCCACGCACGCCGCGCTCTTTCAGGGCCTTCATTTCGGCGGCCACGCCCGGCTTGTCGTGATCGATGATTGCCACGCCGGCAAAGGCCAGCGCGTGACGGTGGATGCAGTCGAGCATGTAGGAGTTGTCGAAGCCGTAGAAGCTCATCTGAATGAGGACGACCCGCGACACGCCGTTCGGCCGGCAGGTGGCCAGAAGCTCCTCGGCGGTGAAGCTGGCCGGCCGCATGTCAGCCTTCGTGAACTCGGCCGCGAGCGGCCAGGCAGCGGTGTCGGGGGTCCAGACATGGACGTGGGCGTCGACGAGGTCGGTGAAGTCGCTGTCGGCGGCGACGGCTGACGGCGCGCCGGGACCTGCCAATCCGGCCCCCAAGCTGGCGGCAGTCGTTGCCAGAAAAGCACGTCTTGAAACGTCGGTCATGTCGCGGTCTCCCTCGTGACTGTCAGCCTGCCGTCACTCGTAACGCCGGGAAAACTCCCGATAAAACTCCGCCGCCTGCTCGACCTGACTGACATCGACATATTCGACGGCGCCGTGGGCCTGATCGATGCTCCCCGGGCCGAACACGATGCAGTCGAGGCCGTGCCGCGAAAGCTTGCTGGCATCGCTGCCATAGGGAACGCCGGCCGGTTCTCCGTCGAGGCCGAGATCGCGGGCCACCTCCGAGGCGAGTGTCGTCGCGCGGGCTTCGGCCGGCGTCTCGAGCGCCTCATCGACGAGGAACGGCGGCACAAGCTCGGCCCGCACCGTCGGATCGTCAGATGCCATCCGGTCGAGGATCGCCTGGTAGTCGGCGAGGACGTCGGCCGTGCGCTCTCCCGGTAAAAGGCGGCGGTCGATCTGGAGGGCGCAGCGGTCTGGGACGAAGTTCACCTGCACGCCCCCGCCGATGAGGCCGACGTTGCCGGTGGCCGGGCCGAGGAGCGGATGGGGGCGGGAGGCCAGGGCGGCGTGGAGGAGATCGACCTCACGGATGAACGTGGCTGCGTGGCTGATGGCATTGATGCCGAGATGCGGCTTCGAGGAATGAGCAGCCCGGCCGTGGAAGACGATCTCCCAGCGCACCACCCCTTTCGTCGCCACGACGACGCGCATCTCCGTCGGCTCGGCGATGATCGCTCCCCTCGGTCGCGCGCCGGGCATCGTGGCCGGGAGATCGTCGCACAGGCGTGTCACCCCGCGAAACAGATACTCCTCGTCGATCACCGCCGCGAGCCAGATGTCGCAGGGGGGCACGGCGCCCGATCGATGGATGTCGAGCACGGCATGGAGCATCCCGGCGAGGCCGGCCTTGGTGTCGCACGAGCCGCGGCCGTACATCCGGCCGCCGTCGATCGCCGGAGTGAACGGGGGGATCGTCATCCCGGCGATGCTGACGACGTCCATGTGGGCCTCGAGCACGACCTGCCGGGAGCGGTCGCGGCCGGGAACGATCCCCACGACATTGTCGCGCCCCGGGAGGACCTCCGTGCGCCGCGTCTCGATCCCCACACTCCGGAGCCGCTCGTCGACGTAATCAGCCACGCCCCCCTCGCCGGGGCCGCCGAACTCCGGGTTGACGCTGTCGATGCGGACGAGATCGGCAAGCGTGTCGATGACGGGAGAGGGCAAGGCAGACATCCTCGCAACGGCAGTCGGCGGAGCCGACGGGATGGGCGGCGGGCGTGACGAACCCCCCGCATCCGTACGCCGTCTGGTCGGCCCAGGGCCCGCTCAGGCGGTGGCGGACGCCCGGTACCTTACCAGCGCCTCGGCGATCCGCAGGCTGGCCGAGCCGTCGCCGTAGGGATTGGTGGCTTGCGCCATCTGCCGGTAGGCGTCGGAATCGTCGAGAAGCCGCTGGATCTCGGCGGTGATCCGCGCTGGGTCGGTGCCGACGAGGAGCGCTGTCCCGGCGGCGATCCCCTCGGGCCGTTCGGTGACGTTCCGGAAGACGAGAACCGGCTTGCCGAGCCCCGGCCCCTCCTCCTGAACACCGCCGGAGTCGGTAAGGAGGAGGTGGCAGCGCGACATCAGCCAGGTGAACGAGGCGTAATCCTGCGGCGGGATGAGATGGATCCGGTCCTGGCCGGCGAGTTCGCGGGTGGCAATCTCCTGGACGAGAGGATTGAGGTGGACCGGATAAACGGCGACGACGTCGGGATTGCGCCGCACCATGTCACGGAGAGCCCCCATCACCGATGCCAAGCCGTCAGCCCAATTCTCCCGGCGATGCCCCGTGACCATGATGCAGCGGGCCTGCGGGCCGACATGGGCCGCATACCATTCCCGGATGGGGGCCACACGCTGGTCAAGATCGGGAAGGCGGACAACAGCCTGCACGGCATCGATCACGGTATTGCCGGTGACAAGAATGGAGACCGGATCGATCCGCTCGGCGACGAGATTGTCGCGGGCGGCTGTGGTGGGAGCGAAATGGAGATCGGCGGTCGGCGCGATGATCCGCCGGTTGACTTCCTCGGGATAGGGTTGCCGGCGATCGTAGGTGCGCAAGCCCGCCTCGACATGCCCGACCTTCACCCCCATGCAGAAGGCTGCGATGGCCCCGCACATCGCCGATGTCGTGTCCCCCTGGCAGAGGACCCAGTCGGGTCGCGATAGCTCGATTGCCTGGGAGATCCGGGAGATCGCCAGGCTCGCGAGTTGAACCAGCGACGGCCGCTCGGCGAGGAGATGGAGGCGGTGATCGACCGTCACCCCAAACAGGTCGAGGACGGAGTCGAGCATCGCCTCGTGCTGGCCGGTTGAGCAGAAGATCGGGGGATCGAACGACTCGGGCATGTCGCGCAACTGGCACCACACCGGGGCCATCTTGATGCCCTCCGGCCGCGTGCCGGCGATGATCATGATCCTTTGGCGGTCGTGCATAGCGATGCCTCTGAAGTGGAGCCTGTGGGCGGTGCTGGATCGCCGAGGTCCGGCCTGTAGATCCGCCGGTAGGCCGCCAGAATCGATTCGAAGGAGAGGACTTCCCGGCAGGCGGTGATGCAGCGTTCGCGTCTCTGGCTCCGCTGGTCTTCGGACGAGAGGACCAAGTTTTGGAGGGCGGTGGCAACGAGTTCGGGCTCGTTCGAGGCGGGGACCACGGCGCCGACGTCACGGTCGCGCACTATTCCCGCAAAGTCGGCGAGAACGTCGGTGATCACGACCGGCAAACCCATCGAGAGATACTCGGCGAACTTCGTCGGTGAGGCGACCCGGTTGACGATGTTGTCGGCGCGGAGCAGGAGCGCCGCATCGCCAGCGCAGGCCACTTCCGCCACCTCACGGTGGGGGCATGAGGTGATCGCGAAGTCATCCGCGGCAAGTCCTGCCTCCAGGCAGAGCTCCGTGAAGGTTTTGGTGTCGCCGGTGAGAATGAGGAGGAAAGCGGAGGGCATCATCCGCCGCAGGGCCGCGAAGGCGGCGACTTTTTCAGCGGGGAGCTGCCAGCCGCTCGTCCCTCCGAGGTAGATGACGCACGGCCGGCCCCGCAGTCCGAGGCGCTTGCGAGCTTTCACCCGCGCTTCCTCGACGTCCTGCGGCAACGCGGAGAAGCTCAGCACGCAGGGGATGATTTCGGTGTGGGGTTGAGGGAACGGAGGCCCACCACCGACGAGGATCGCGGTGACATACCGTTGGAGGTCGTGGCTGACCGTGATGATCACGTCAGCGCGGCGGAACGACTCACGCTCGTAACGCCGCCGGAGCCGGTACTCGGAGCTGTATTGATCGAGTTCACCGTAGATCTGCCGTTCCTCGACATCGACGCCATGGGCATCGAACACCATCCGGCGACCGCGGTCCCAGAGCAGCGCGCGGGCGGCGGCGAAGGCGGCGGCGTGGCTCTGGGCATGGACGATCCCGATCGAAAAGACACGGCAGACGACCCACACCACGAGCGCCGTCCACCAGCCGTTGAGTCGATAGGAAAACGGCATCCGGATCGGGAGCACCGGCACGAACAGCGGGATCGCGCCCATCGAGCGGATCCTTGCAGCGGCCGCCTTCCGCTCCGGTCGACGTCGCAGCGAGCGGATCGCCTCGAAGCTGAGGAGCACTGGAGGAGGACATGATTCCTCCTGGACGGCGACGACCGCCCGGGTCGCCATCGCCACCCGGACGGAATACCCGTCCTCGCTGAGCAT
>Ga0164295_10001310_pt1 | contig 20595 bp, 17 predicted proteins | sample GEODES006metaG_FD_111798 | JGI IMG/M metagenome (GOLD analysis project Ga0164295, IMG submission 111798) | Oligotrophic lake water microbial communities from Sparkling Lake, Wisconsin, USA - GEODES006 metaG | ecosystem: Environmental > Aquatic > Freshwater > Lake | place: USA: Sparkling Lake... | reverse complement strand
TGCACTCTAAAAATGGCCGCCTACAAAACTCCAGACGGTCGATCCATGCCCGCAAACCTAAACCGGATGACCCTGACGATGGTTCTGAAGGGAGACCGCTGGCTCATCGGATCCGCGCAGAACGCAATTGTCGATCCAGTAGCCATGCCGTTCAACCCGATCGCGGACGATAAAGACGGCGAGTAGTCAGAGAAGAGATTGGACGCAGCTTCGAGGTGCTCGCCCTGGTCCGTTACTCCTTTTTCCGCTTCGCCAAGCTCAGAATCCGCTCTAGTACGCGGTTTTGTTGTCCATTGTCATTGATGGTGTAGAGCAGGTCTTCGATGCGATTCGTCGTGACTTCGAGAATGCAGAGCGACATTTCGTCGTTAGAGCCTTCGCCGTAGGTGACACGTTGCGGTGGATTGAAGGGGTTCGTGGGGTTCTTCGCCGAGTTGTCGTGCCATGACTCGAGTTCGAGCCGAGTGCCGGCGGGAAGTTTCATCGGCTCGCGAAGGACGTAGGTTTCTTGCCAGCGGAAGTTCCACGGCTTTACCCAGACCAGCGGTCGGCGCGTGCCGTCCGGCAGAATGGCTCGGGCGCGCATCTCCTTGCCGAGCAGATGCATGTGCGGCGTTACCGATAGTACGGTGAGATCCTTCGGCAAGGTGTAGCTTGCCGTGCGTAGGTAATTGGCGTCGCCCGCCGGGATATCGATTTGCCAGTTCTCGACGCTGATTCCGCCAACGAGTTGGGTCACCGGCTTACGGCTGAAGTAGATTCCGATCTTGCTTTGGTCCTTCTCGGGCTTGCCGGTTGGATGGTAGTGGACCTGAAGCACGACGTCCGAGCCCTTTTGGAAGTACCGGCCAACTCCGTCGGGCAGCCACTTCGTTGTTCCTCCCGGCGCCCAGCCGCCGAGGGAGCCGGAAGGCATGAATCCTGGACCGCCGAAGGACAGATATCCAACTCCCGGATCGGCCGCATCCAGTTTTCGAGCGGCTTGACTGTTATCCAAAAAGACCAGCGCGTGGTGAACGACCTTAGCGTTCCCCGGCCGAAACTCCAACGCGCCCACGGTTTTGTCTTCTAGCAATCCGGACGGAATAACGATGTTCCGAAGCTGATCTTGACCTTCGGCCGGAATGTCCACGGCCTCCCGCATCGTGAGCACCATGTCCGGCTCGCCCAATTGCCACCCCTGGGTGAACTTGGGCGACGGCGGAGCAGTTGCGAGGTTCCCTGGCTTGGCGCCAGCCTTGTGCCAGGCATCCAGCACGCCAATCTCAGCGGCCGTAAGCACGCGGGCTCCAACGAAATCACCGTGTCCGGCCACCGCACTCCAAGGCGGCATCGAGCGCTTTTTGGTGGTCAAGGCAATCATCGACGACCATTTCTTGGCTTCTGGGTAACTGGTCAGGGAAAATGGCCCCGACTCACCCGGTCGATGACACGGTACGCAACTGCGGTTCAAAATGTGCGCGACGTTCCGAGCATATGTAGGAACGGCGGGACCGCTCACTGGCCGCTCAGCATCGAGGAAAGCCAAAAGGAGGAGAGACATCACGACATGGGAACCGTACCCGGCGATCGTATCGAGTCAGGAACTTCGGCCCAAGACTCTCTTGGACGCGGCTAGCTTCCCTTCTTTCCTTCAAGCGCAAAGAGAATCGGTGACGCCGCTTTCTCCGACTTATAGCCGACGAAGTTCGTTGTCGTTGAGGCTGTTTGCGGATCGACATCCACCGTCGTCAACTCGGCGATGAACTGATCGATTGTGACCGTAGCCCAAGTTCGAAATTTGGGTTCGAGGATGAGCAGGCGTCGCGCAATGGGCCCAATCTGTTCCGCAGGCTCTAATGGATTTTCCGCCGTTCTGGCCGTGAAGCCCGGCTTTGCTGCAAAAACTACCGCCGGGTTGGTGCACTTAAATTCAGCTAATGCGCGAAGCACGTCCTGAATGTTGCCAAGATTCTCGGCTACATTATCATTAAGAACATTTCTGAGTCTCTGATCGCGAAGGTCGTTGACAGCAGTGCGGTCGAACGGCTTACACGCATCCGAGATGATAATTGTCGGGCGTTCCTTCAACTCCGAAAGTGCGGCGACGTCGGAAAGAGAAGTTAGCCGCTCACCAACCCAGCTAAATCTGTTACCCGAGGCGCTTACGGTCACGTTTCCTGGCCACCAGTACTGATTGTAGAGCGCCCCCTCACTCGTGCCATGGCCCGCATAGTAGATAAAGAAAACAGAACCTTTCGGCGCGTGTTCCACCGTTTTTCGCATCTTGACAATCGCGTCTTCAATGACCTTCTTGGAAAGCGGCAATGCGCCACCTTTGCTTGCCAAAACGACAGATGCTTTTGCACCAAGTCGCTTCATGCTTTCCGCGACCAACTTTGCCGAGTCCTCGGCTTGAGGAATTTGCTCAAACGGAACAAAAGTCTTGTCCGTGAACTTCGCCCGATTCGTTTCATACCGACCGTTTCCGATCGCCAAAACATAAAGCTCCGGGCGAGCACTAAGGATGTATGCGCCCAAGATGGAGATCATTTGTCTGCACTCAACAATTCCACGTCACGCTCTAAAGCTGACTTTAGTACCTTTAAGGTCTGATCGGTCTTGTCTTTCAACCGAGCGGCGTGATTCTCGTTGTTCGGCTGAGTCGTGGCAAGAATTTGCCTGTAATCTGCCATGGCCGATGCAACCACCTTGTCTTCGTTAAGAATCATGGCACCCCAGTAATGGCCGCCGAACGTATGAATCATCTTATTGAAGGCTTCTGGCTCATTCGTAGACGTAGCCAGCTGTCCCATTAGCTCCGCTGCGCGCTGGAACGCGGCTTGCTTTTGCGTAAATTGGGCTTGCTTAAATTCGTGAACAAGTGAACTACGCTGCCGGTCTGACTCAATCCTAAGACTGTGTCTCTGCTGATCAAAGAAGTAGAAAATTCCAAGAAACACCGTAAGAAAGGTTGTGATGGAACCGAGAATTCCGAGGCGAACTTCCCAAAGGCGTTTTTGATCTTCGGTCATCTTTACTTCAGCGCGTACAGATAATCAGACTTCGTAGAACCGCTTTTATCTTGATCGGCCTTCGTCAAGATCAGGTGTTCTGGCTCGGTCTTAGTCTTTTTCCAATGCGTCAGCCGCCATGTGTCTCCGAACATTGACAACTTCATGTCCGTATTCACCGCCGGATCGGGCGCAACTTTCCAGCTACCAATTGAGTCCTGCCACGTACCGGCTCTACAGGATCGCTTTTTGACCCGCCCCCCGGCTGCAAAATGATAAACGATCTCGCCATCCGAACATCCACCCATACTCAGGTTCTTGCTGTTCGCAGACCAACGCTTGTAGTTCTTTCCAGCAATGATCTTTTGAAACTCTTCCACGCTTTGGAATGGCGCGCTTGCAAGCGCAACGATGGCGAGAACTGAACCTCCAAACTTTTGCAACCAGATCATCTCAAAGCTTCCCATAGGTAGTCTAGCAGAACAATTGTAGGTTGTTTTCAACTACATGACCGAGAACTGTGGAACTTCGACCCATTCTCCGTGTCGCAAAGAGGATTCATGCGCGCAGAGGCCGGGTGCGCACCAGTTGGCGGAGACGATTTCGTCGATCGCCGCCTTCCTCCCTTCAACAATTGACATCACAAACTCATGGGCAAGGTGCGCGTGGGAGCCGCCGTGGCCGCCATCGGCGAATTGGGCAAGCTCGGGTGGAAGCAGGTCTGGCCGGAACGGCACGGATATTCGCTCCGCATGGCAATGACGCCATCGATGCGCGTTATGAACCGGTTCGAGTTCGAACAGCAGCGGATCCTCGTGTTCTTGTTGTTGCCACTCAAACCCCTTTTTGTCGCCGTAGACGCTAAACGATTCCGTATATGGGCGCGCAGTTTGGTACCAGGCTCGATTCACTTGGGCGACCGCGCTGGAGTTCGACAGTTGAAAATGGGCGGTTTGCATTGGGAACGGGTTTTTCGGATCAGCGGAAATGTCTGCGCGAAGACGACCTACTCCCAGGCAAGAAACCCTCAGAACGCTTGTGCCGGCCAAAGCAAGCAACGGTGCAAGTGCGTGCGTTGCGTAGTGCATCGGCGGGACGAAGCGCCAGTAGTCCGGATACGAGGCTTCAAGGTCCTGATAGTAGTCTCCTTGCAAAAAGGTGATTTCGCCAAGTTCTCCGCGCTCCAACAGCCCGCGGGCAAAGAAGAACTCGCGGGTATAAACCGCCGTCTCCATCATCATGTAATTGCGCTTGGCTGTCTGAGTTGCGCGGACAATTTGCTCAATCTCGTGCAGCGTCTGCGCCATTGTCACCGCGCACGCACAGTGCTTTCCGGCATCTAGGACCGCGAGAGTGTGCGGAACATGTAATGGGAGCGGAGTGAGGAGGTGCACCGCATCAATTGACTCGTCACTCAAAACCGCGTCCAGGGTTGAGACCACATTTACGACGCCGTACTGTTCGCAGATGCGGTTAGCAAGCTCCGCATTAGAATCACAAATCGTAACTCGCGATACTTGTGGGTGCGCAAGGTAGATCGGCACAAACGACTCGCCAAATCCCAAGCCAACCATGGCAACGTGCATGTTTTGAGTTTAGCCGGACGCTAAACTACCGCTAAGCATGGCTAATGAATCTCCCGTCAAAGTCGTTTTTCATTGCGTTGACCTGCCAGACGCAAACTGGGATGGACATCGGGAGATCTGCCTCGGCGTTCAGTGTGGCAAGCAAGTGGTGCAAGCGGTAAAGCTGCCAATCGAGACCGCCACGTTTGAACTCGAATTCCGCGTTGATCTTTCTGGAGAGCGGCCGAACTTTCTCGGGCCGTTTGCGCAGGGAACCCCGCAAGAGCGATTTGCTTATCTATGTTGGGGCCATTTTCACGGGCCCGCTTGGATCGGGTTCCGTCGGGCGAAGATTCCGCTCGGCGGACTGACCCACGAACAGCTTTCGGGTGGTGAAGTTCGGGCGACCATCTCCTGCACTGACGCGAAAGGTGGCCCGGTTTGCGCCACGCTAAAAGGCGAGTTCGTTCAATGGAGCACGCACTAGACCAGGAGACGGTCAACAAAGCTACAACTTTTCAGCTGGCTTAGCCAATGACTATCTGCCGTCCGGTCCCCAAACGCCTTTGAGCTCAAAGGCGCGGAACTTACCTTTGTTTCCGGCATCGCCGAGGAAACGGAGACCTTTAAACTCGTCGGGTTTTGGGATGTAGAAAATCGGCATCCAGACCAGACCGTCTTGGGCGTAAATCTCGACGGAGGTCACGTCGGCGAGCACGCGTAGTTTGAACTTCTTTGGGTTGCCAGACAACGGCGCTTCCTTTTCCCCGGCGCGGAGCTTGTTGGTGCTGGGGTCAAACTGAATCCGGATTCCGTTGACCTGCACGTCTAGCGCCCCGGCCCACTCGGCAGAGAAATCGATAAGCCCGCTTGGAATGACGACCTCCTTCCCTCGCACCGGGACCTCTCGGACACGTAGCTTTTCGATTTGCTTCACCGGCCACATACGGAGGCGCAAACCATTTTCGGTCTGCTTCAGTTGCAATCGGTTCGGCACTGCCATTTGCTGGTTCCAGGCGCAGCCGGGAAAGTTCGAGCCCTGCATCCAGGAAATCTGGACTATTTCGCCTCGCGGCACGTTGCTGTAGGTCTGCGCGGCATATGCCGCGTTGCCGAAGTTAGTCGGCAGCACCGGCGTTTCGGGATGAAACGCCTTGCCATCAAAACTGCCAATCAAGTAGTTGCCATTGGCAACGCTGAACACCCACTTTTTCTCCTTCGACCCCGGCACCGGAAGCTGAAAGAAGTCTGGACACTCATCCCCCACGCCGAGCGGGAAGTCAGAAATGCGGGTCCAGCTGAGCAGATTTGTGGACCGGAGCAAAGTGAAGTATCCACCCCGCTTTCCGGAATCTGGCGCGTATTCCAAGTAGAGCGCCATCAGCCACTGGCGGTGGTCTTCATCCCAAACAATCTTAGGATCACGGTCAGCACCTTCGATGTTTGGCACGATTGGATTAGCCGCGTACTTCGTGAAGTTGCGACCATCGGTAGAGTAGGCCAGGCACTGCGTGAAAGGCTGGCCCTTCGACATTTCATTTGTGCCTCCAGCGGCCGTGTAAAAGCACAGCATCGCTCGTTTTCCAAAACCTGCTTCGTTTTTGGCGTCGATGATTGCTGAGCCCGAGAAGATGGTGCCGAGCGCATCGGGCTCGATTGCGTGCGGCAGGTCTTTCCAATGCAGGAGGTCCGAACTGACGGCGTGTCCCCAAGTCATGTTCCCCCACTCGGTGCCGTGCGGATTGTGCTGATAGAACAGGTGGTACTCGCCTCGGTCGTAGACCAATCCGTTGGGATCGTTCAGCCAGCCGTTTCGCGCGGTGAAGTGAAACTGGGGGCGCAGGAGTTCGGATTCAAGCGTCGGCACCGGCGAAATTAGCATGTTGGTGACCCAGTATAGTGCTCCGTTCCATCGGCGTGAACCCGGCTTTCCAACTCAAACGGTGTGATTCACGCCACAATGGAGCATGGAATCCACCCCGTCAAATCACCTCAAAATCGGCGCGTGGCTCAACGCGATTGTGGTGAAGCCGCTTGGTGGGCGAAGATTTGAAGTCCACAGCAACCAAGCACCCAAAGGCTGGACCGTGGAACTGCACGCTCGGCAGCCCGAAGGCATCATGAACGGCGAACAGATCCTCGGCTGGGTGGTTAAGATTTCTCCGCTGCACATGCAGGTGCTTTTGCACGAAGGCGACTTCGGTCGGTTACCGGTGAGCGACGCGATGAAACCTCGCTACCGCGAAGGCCTTCGCGCGCTGCTCGGGCAGATCGAACCCACCGCCGACAACCTCGCCGACGCGCGCGGAATGGTGGTTCGAATCCAAAAGCAGCAGCAAGCCGACTGGCTCACGGTTTGGCAACTCCTCGGAGAGCCGACAACGGGCGACGTAAAGCAACTTCTAAAGCTGATCGACGAACAGCGAACCGCAAGAAAAGAAGACCCCGCAAGCATGCCCGACTGCGTCGCAAAGCTCAAAGAAGAGTTCGGCTTCGCACTTGACACCGCAGTTCAACGCTTGGCCTAACCGCTAGTCGCCAGAGTTTCCAGACTTGCGCCGGCGTTTGGCCGCGAGCAAACTTTCGGAGGTTCCTTTGACCTCAGGTGCTCTTCCTTCTGGAGCCTTTGCCGGCGGCTTTGCGCGCGCCGTCGGGGGCGGGGGCGTTTCGACAGAAGGACCGGGTTCCCCGCTGCTGGTGACTGCCCGCTGTTTTGCCGTTTGCAGCCTGCTCACCCGTTCTTCTGCGCCAGATGGTGCAGGTGCGCGTTTCAGTCGGGCGATCAGTTTTCCAAAGATTTCTTTTAGCGGTGGCGCCACCCGCCGCACACCAATATCAAGCGGTAAAAGGAACGCCGCAAACAGCGCAAAGAACATCCAAAGTTCAGTGATCGACTCTCCGGGATCCTTCATGGGTCGCACCGCATCGGTCGGATTGGTGAGCACCTTTCCGCCGGTCACCTCGCTCATTCGGGCCAGAAGCGGTCGATTGGGGCGGACGGTTCGGTACTCCGCCGGGTAAGGCAAACTAAACCCGGTTGTACGAGACCGAACCCCGCCTTTGGGATCAGGCTCCGCAACCGTCACCAGATAGCTACCAATCTCGCCGGCCTCGAAGCTGCCAGAAAACCGTCCAGGCGAAACTTGGGTGAGCGAAACATCGGTCGCCTTTCCGCTCGGGCCAGTAACCCGGACCTTCGCTTGGTTATTCATAACCGGGTTCCCCAGGCTGTCGGTCGCCGTCAACTCAACCTGGCCCTTGCCGGAGGCTTGTGTCACCACCGCCTGGTACTGATTCAGCGTGTTTCGGCGCGAGATAGCGCGCGTTGCTTGCGACCAAAACGCTCCAAAGCCGGGCCATGCCACCCAGTTTTTCGCCCACCGAGACGTCGCGTCGCTGGTGAATGCCAGGGAGGTGCCCAATCCGTACTGCCAAGTCGCCAAGAGAGGATCGTCCATCTTGCCGATCATCGAGGTTTTAGCGAGCGGTCGACGGTCCGTTAGACAGTAGGCCAAGAGGGGCGGGGTCGCCGAGATTCCGGTGAGTAAGTCGTCTCCACCAACCAAGCGAGGCAAAAACGCCCCTTCTTCAATCGCCGATCGACTCATAACGGCGGTGTCTTGGGTGAATATCGCGGGCAACTGAGCCGCTCGCCTGGCCAGGTAGAAGCGTCCACCGCCAGCGGTAGCAAGGGTGCGCAAGAACGGAACGTCCCCGCCGTCTCCGATGCTGACAACCGAAGTTGTGATCTTCTGATCTCGCATCCGCATGGCCACCGCGACCGCTCCCTCTTGCGAGTTCGAATCGGCACCGTCGGCAAGCAGAATCAAATGCCGGACCTTCGAGTCGTCTTTCTGTAAAACCTTCTCTGCCTCAACCATGGTCGGATAGACATAGATCCCGCCTCCATTAACATCCAGGCGCTGAATCTGTCTGATCGCGTTCGCCTTATTTGTCAGCCTTTGCATTGGAACAATGAACTCAATCCCGTCGCTGCTCGAGGCAACGGCAACCTTGTCGTTGTTTGAAAGCATCCGCACGGTTTGCTCGGTGGCCTTTGCGGCCAGCCTAATTTTCGGGAATCCGTCCTCGACCATGGTCATCGATCCGGAAGAGTCGACCATGATCGCGATGGCGGTGCTTGGAAAGTTCTTCCGTTGCCGGACGTTGAGGTCAACCGGAAGCGCCTCGGCGATGGAGGTCCCGTACCAGCCGCCGGGCAAAAAGCTATTCTCGCCGCCGATCATGCCAAAGCCGACTCCCGCATCGCGAATGGCAGAATGCACCATTCGCATCTGGCTCTCGGAAAGGGTGTCCGCGCTGATATCGTTAAAGTAGATCGCGTCGTAGGCCGAATACTCATCGGACCGAAGGGTTAGCTCCGCTTGTGATCGCACGTCGACCGCCCAGCCCTCTTTGGTCAGCGCGGCTGCAAGTTCGCGGCGAGCGGTTGCGTCTTGAGCGAGCAAAACCCGGGGCCGCCCTTTCACCGATGTGAAGCCGAGCCCAATGTTGTTTCGAGAATCGCCATCTTCTCGCGCACGCAACGTAGCCCGGTAGCGATGAATCCCCGTCCGACTCAACTTATCTTGGACGAGAATGCGGTTCTCTCCTTCGCTCAACTTGACCGGAACGCTCTTGAGCAAGGTGCCGTCCCGATCAATATCCAGGGTTGCGCTTTGGCTAACCGTTGATTCCACGCGAACAAGCAGATCAAAGGGGCGATCAAGTCGGCTCTCATCTGGCGTATCCAGCGAAATCACCGCCGCTTCGGCGGTCTTCTCTCTTCCGGGAAGGACCACGGTGTCGATCACGATTCCATCGGTCGCGGAGACCTGGGCGGCTCCGGCGGCGTCTCCTCGAGTCTCGTTTCCGTCGCTGAGTAACACGATTCGGCGGGCCTTGCCGGACGGGAAGGTTGCACTCGCTAATCGGATCGCCGATGCGAGATCTGAGGCGCTCGCATCCACCGTCGTTTGAATGCGCCCGAGCTCCCGGCGACCGGTCATCGAGGCATCCACGGCCGGAGCTTTTCCGAAAGCGATCACGCCACCGACATCATCTGGCCCGAGCGTCTGCAGCGATTTGCTCACAAACTGCTCGGCGACCTTTCGATCCGCTTCCGGAATGGAGTCGCTGCGATCCAACAAGAAAATGACGGCGACTCCGCGATTCGGTCGTCGATCTTCCGGCCCAGCCAGGGCAATGATCAGCGCGGCCGCGAGCAAGCCGCGAAGCACGAAGGCAAACAATTTACGCCCCTGGGCCATGCCATGCACGTGCTTAAAGCTGATCCACAAGCCGGCCAGCATCGGCAACAGCAGAAGCAAATATGCGGGCTGAGTGAACCGCATGGCCTAGCTGCGCCTCGCGTAGAGCCACCACTCGGCCCCCAAAATGAGCAGGCCAAGCAAGATGAGCGGTTGCCAAAAGTCTGCAAACCGCAGCGGGGCGTCGGTCGACTTCACCGGCTTTCGCGCAAGCGCGATTTCTCGCTCCGGTGCGAGGGCAGATTCCCGTGGACTTTGGAGAACGGCGATCACCTTTCGAACGGCGTTTCCGCTCCGAAACTCGTAAGTTCCGACACGCTTCGCTTCTCGAATGGTGACCGCACCCCCATTAGGCTTGAGCTGAACTTCACCGCCAGTCGGGACCTTGAGCGAAGCACTTGGAGCGTTTGCCGGGAGCGAAAAAGCGCGCCCCACTGGCACGACCAGTGGCCCCTCACCCGCCTCACCCCCCAAGAAGTCCAAAAGGTTAGAGACAAAAATCGGGAATCCGATCTGTAACGGAAAGTCGCTTTCGAGCGGGGAAAATGCCGTGTAAACCACGCGCTGATTCGGCTTCGTGTCCGCGATGATGAGTGGACCGGCCGCAGAACGTGCCAGCACCTCCGCACTGCCGATTGGCTGCGCAACTTCGATCTCCTCGAAATAGACGCCGTCCAGGTCAACTCCTTTCAAGATCTCGCTTGAACTAGCGCCGTTAAATTTAGGGCGAGCGGCCGTACCGGTGATCCTCACGGGACTTCCGGTTCCTGCCTTTCCGAGGATCAACACGCCTCGGCTCGTTGTCGGCTCGGATGCCACGCCATCAAACACTACGATGTCGTAGCTACTTCCACCGTCGAGTGGCAATCGGTCGGCACGGTCCAAAGTGACCCTGGGGTCTAGCGCTAGCGCACGGTCCAAAAAGGGATCCTCTCCACCAATCTTCAGCACTTGCAACGACGCAGCTGGATCTGCCGAAAGGGCTGAGTAATTGTCTGCGGCAAGCGCATCCTTGGCATCAATCCGGGTTTCGAAGAGGGTCGCTCCGGCCGGTACCGCGATGGTTCGGCTTTGTGACTGCTGAGATGGAATCTGCAGTTGAGAGGAGTCGACGACCTTTCCATCGGCAAGAATGGTCAGGTTAGTCGTCGCGACTTTATCGCCGAAGTTGCGCACACTCGCAAAAAGGAGCCGACCCTTTTGAGATTCTGAGGATCCAAAAGCTTCGATGGCAAGGTTTTCTCCAGACTTGCCGACACTCTGGAAGACAACGGATGCGTTGCCTTGTGAGAAGTCGTCGATCCGCTCAAATACGCCGTCGCTCAGGAGCACAATCCGCGCTCCTTCGGTTCCCGCCACAATGGCCGAAGCTAGCCTCATCGCTTCTCCCGCATCGGTTTCGGCATCGCTGACTGTGAGCGGTTGCAATTCTGCCAATTGCCGGACCGGGTCGCTCGAAAGAGAAAATACGACTCGAGGAACCGGCCCGGCTTCCACCATGGCAATCCGGTCCCCGGGCCGGGCCGATTCGATGGCCGCTTTCGCAAGCCGCTTGGCTTCTTCAAACCGACTCGGGGAGACATCCGTTGCGCCCATCGAGGCGCTACTGTCCAACACCAAGACGGTGATCTCGCCGGTTAGACCACGCTGGACCAACTGGGGGCGCGCGATGCAGCCGACGGTCACCGCCAACGCTAGCAATTGGAGAAACAGGAGCCAGCTTGGCTTTAGCTTTTGAAAAAGCGCATTGGCTCGCACTTCTTCCGTGTGGGTTGGCCATAGAAAGGTTGCCGGAACCTGCATCTCTCGCCGCTTCATTCGAAGCAGATACAGCGCGATGATCACGGCCGCGAGGGGAAGGAAGAGAAAGAGGGCGTCTGGCCGGGCGAAGTTCAACTGAGCCACCCTTCGCGTTTCAGCGTGTCTTGAATGAATCGATCGAGGGGACGGGATGTCTCAAAAATCGCGTAGCGTCCGCCCCCGCGCTTTGCTGAGTCTGCCAGACCTTCGTTGTGCTCGTGGAGGTTGTCGCGGTACTTCCGCAACGCAATCGAATTCGCCGTAATGTCGGTTGGCGCACCACCTTCCCCGTCGGTGAGCCGAAGGTCACCTTCAATGTCCGGCTCCAAGTCTAGGTCACTCAGGATTTGCACGAGCCAAACTTCGTGCCCACGCCCAACGAGGGCACGAATCGACGCCGCGGCGTCAGGATCGAGTCCATCCGAGAGCACGATGGCGACTCCTGCTCGCGCGCGTGAGTTTGCGAACGCGCGGAGAGACGATGATAGGGACGTTGGAGCGTCGTCCGCAACGTCTCGGCCAAGCCAAGACGCAAATCGACCGAAGGAAGACCGCCCCCGCAAAGCCGAGAGCGGGGGTTCTCGTCGCCCCAGCCGAACTGGGTACAACGCGTCGCCATTAGAAAGCGCGATGTAGCCAAGCGCAGCGGCGAGGTGCCGGGCTATGAGCAACTTGGTCGGTTCGCCGAAGGCCATGCTCGGCGAGTCGTCAAGGAGCAGATGGACGGCGAGATCCTCTTCATCGCGGTATGTGCGCATCACGGGACTATCGAGCCGAGCGAGGACGTTCCAATCGAGGTGCCGCAAGTCGTCGCCTTCCGCGTAGTCGCGGTAGTCGGCAAACTCGATTGACAGGCCAGCCCGGCGCGTCAACCGTTCGCCACGCACTCTTCCCGGCTGGCTCTTTCGAGGCGAAATACGCAAGCCTTCCAGCATTCGAAAGGTTCGAGGCGGAAGCAGAAGGTCCATGCCGCGTCTACAGTCGAACGGGGTCTAGGTCGGCTTTACCGACTTGCTCGGCCACTCCGTCCAAAAAGGCGTCAGCCGTAATACTGTCGGCCTCAGCTTCAAAGTTCAGCAAAACGCGATGCCGGAGCGTTGGCTTCAGTGCCCGCAGGACATTACCTTTTGAAGCATTTTGTCGCTCGGACAGCAGCGCAAATACTTTGGCCAGGGTGACAATCGACTGCGCGCCGCGTGGCGACGCGCCGTACCGGGCGTACCGTTTTGCCACGTTAGATGCACCTTCGCCTTCGGGATGCGTTCCAACAACAAGCGAGAGCGCGAAGCCAAGCACCTCAGGATCGACCACGACGGATCGCACAATTTGTCGCATCCGGAGCACGTCGTTCTGCCCGGCTACCCGTGCCGGAGCGACTTCTTCCCGACTTGTCGTTCGATGCACGATTTCTGAAAGCTCAGCCTTGGTTGGGTAAGGCACGATCAGCTTGACGAAGAATCGGTCGAGTTGGGCTTCCGGCAAAGGATAGGTTCCTTCTTGTTCAACCGGGTTTTGCGTTGCCATCACGAGGAACGGTTCTGGCAGTTGGTGGCGCTTACCAGCGGCGGTAACCGCTCGTTCCTGCATGGCTTCGAGCATCGCCGACTGGGTCTTCGGCGTCGCGCGGTTGATCTCGTCCGCCAGCACGATGTTGGCGAAGATCGGTCCAGGTCGATACTCAAAGGCGCGATTTTCGCCCAAGACTTGGGTTCCGGTCACATCCGCGGGCATCATGTCCGGCGTGAACTGAATGCGGCTAAAGCCGAGCTCTAAGGATTCGGAGAGAGTTCGCACCAGAAGCGTCTTTCCGAGTCCGGGCATGCCCTCCAAGAGTACGTGCCCGTTTGCCGCTAGCCCGGCCAGAACGCCTTCTACAACTTCCGCTTGCCCAACCACGGAACGGGCGACCTCTTGGCGGACCGCTTCGAACGTTTCCCTAAACCATTTCGCGTCTTCTTGCATATCGATTACTTAGTCAGGCTCTTGAAATACTCTCGGACCCGTTTCTCATGTTCTTTGGGAATCTCTTTCCGGTTTAGGGCCTCTTCAGCCTTCCGGTTGTAGCTTGGAAGCACGGACTTATACGGCACCGAAGTGCGGTTACCGAGCATGGTTGGGGCCTTGATCTCGATGTAGGACTCTTCTCCGGTCTCACGCCGAGTTCCTGTTACGGACGTCGCGAAGGTTTTTCCCTTGCCCTCCTCGGGCTTATTGAGCATGTTTACGTGCCCGGAATCCATGAAATTATCGTCATCGTCGATGCCGCCACCGCCGCGAATTCCGAGCAGCGAAGCGAGTTTTGCGCCAAGGCTGCCGGGACGCAGGCACTGGCCCTGGCACTCGCCTGCATTCTTCATGGCCTCGAGAAGATCCTTCAAGTAAGCCTCCATCGCAGCATCATCCTGAAGTTGGGCTAGGAGATCTTCCATCTTCTGCCGTAGCTCTTCAAGTTGAGCCTTGGTCAGTTTGGGTTGGCCACTCTTTGCGGCTTGCTGATTCTGCTTCGCCATTTTTTGGGCAAGGGCGCGAATCTCTTCCATCACCGCGTGATTGCGCATTTTCTCCAAAACACCCTTGGCTCTTTCGCTGAGTTTGAGTGCGTCTGCGAGTTCCTTTGCCGCCTTGGCTTCTTCCTCAAGCCGTTTCCTTTGGGCTTCCAGCGCCTTCTGTTCGGCCTCAAGCTTCTTTCGCTCTTCTTCTGACAGTCCCTTTTGCTCGAGCTTCTTCTTGATTTCGTCGAGGCGATTCTGGATTTCGGCGAGTTGGCGTTGAATATCCTTTAGCTGCTTTTCCGCTTCGGCCTTCATCTGCGATCGTTGCGCCTGCGGCATCTGGAGCATTTGTGGCGAGACTTCGGACATGCCGGCTTTGGCAAGTTCCGCTCGCTCCATCTTTTCCATCGCCGTTTCAGCTTGTTGCAGGAACTTCTGCGAATCCTGCGCGCCCTTTTTCGCGAGTTCCAAGGCTTGTTGCTGGAGTTCGTTGGCCTTTTGTAGCGCTTCCTCTGGCTTGATGCGGTTACGCTCTAGATCGCGTTGTAGCCGTCTCGCATCGTCCAACAATCGACGCTCGGCGGGACTGAGCTTGTTTTCCGCTTCCGCATCCTTAAAGCTCTCTTTTGTAATGCGCTCCAGGACTTTTCCTTTCCTCGCGAGTTCTGCTCGGGCGGCTTTTTCTTGCGGGCTCAGCAGGATCGGCGTGGAGCCAATCAGGAAAATCGAGGCCGCAATCATGGTTGCGGCGAGGGCTCCAGCGTGCCATCGCCCAAGGCGAACCGGATAGATTGCGGAGGGCTTGACATTCGCCAACTTACTTTCCGCATCCGCGCGAATTTCATCTGCAAAATCAACCTCCACGGCAGAAGCGGTAAGGCGATTTTCTAAGCCAGCGCGCCGGTCGACGCTTGCTCGGAGTGCGGATTCTTTGACCGGCTTCACCGCACCAATGATCGCGCCGAGAACTGCGCTGCCCGCAATTGCGACGGCGAGCTCAGCCGGAGTTGGGTCGGCTTTACCCAGCCAACTTGCGGTCGCCCACCCGGCGGCTCCCGCTGCGCCTAGGGTGGCGCCAATAGCCGCGGATTTCCAAGCTCGAACGAAGCGGACTTGCCGCGCAAAGGGAGATAAGTTAAGCATGGTCTTCCTCTGTCCTTCGGGTCATTTGTTTGGTCCTGTCGACAGAAAGTGCATAGAACACTGCGGCTACAACCAGGAATAGTACGCCATAAGTCAGCGAGTTCAGGAACGTCTCCGTACCAACCAACAAAACTGGTCGCAGAGCGTAAAAATTCCAGATGGGTTGGCCGAACGGGTTGTCGACGCCGGCACTTATGATTCCAAAAAACAAGGGCGGCGCAACGAGAAATAGGATGCAGAAAAGCACCCCGCTGGTCTGGGTTGCCTTCAGCCCGCTGCAGTAGGCCGATGCCAAACGCGTCACCGCCCAAAGGAGCGACCAGAAACTAATCGCGTAAAAGTAGAAGGACAGATAGTCGCCGAGCGTGATCATGCTACCGAGGTAGAGGTTCGCCGCAAAATGGCCTCCGAATGTCACGGTGGTGAGGAGCAAAACGTAGGGTAGCGCTCCTGCCGGGGTGCCAGAGAAGACTTCCTTCGGGGTGAACCAACCATTGGGTCGTTGCCAGCCGTGACCATCGGTCCCAAAAGCAGAGATGCTAAAGATCGAGAATATCAGCGGGAAGAGGATCCAGAACGCCGTCATACCAGCTTCGGTGCCGGTCGGCAAGGAAAGGCCGCTGGCCGTGCCTTGGGCGGAAAAGGAGGTAGATGGACCTCTTCCGCTTGAAAAGAAGGTGGTTCCACCAGGCCCGAGCCTTGAGGCAAAACTGATCACGGCGAAGATCACCGTCCAGCTCATTCGGAGGTTCTTGATCTCGCGACCGTCACTTAGAACTGAGCCTGCTCCGAGGAGGCACATGCGCACAAAAACCAGAACGAGCGCGCCAACTAGAATCCAGTTGGGCACCTCAATCCCAGAAAGTACGGTGAATGTGTTTCCGCCATCGGCAACCGAAAATGGCGACATGGCCACGGTGAACGACCGTTCACGTCCGGTTGCACCAAAGGTATTCCCCGCTCCAGACCAGACATACGTCACGAAAACGAGGAGCAATACAGCGATGTATGTGCGGCCGATCGCCCCTAAAAGTTTGTCGCTGATGGCCGAAATGTAGAGGCCAAGTGCGGCATATGCGAGGCCGTGGAAAGACAGCAAGATGAACGCGGTAAACACGTCAAGCCAGTTGGAACCACCGAGAACCACGCAGGCCGCAGCTACCGGCAAAGCGAGGATCAACAGCATCCAAATGTATCGGTAGACGGCGATAAGCTTGCCGACCAAATAGTAGCGAGGTTCGACCGGCGCGGAAAAAACCAGGTCCAGCGAGCGCCGCTGCCGCTCGGTGATGACCGCCGTGGCGGCGAGCGCAGGCGTGATCAGAACCACCATTCCTCCAAGCAGGCCCATGATCGTTTGATAGAAGGACTTGAGCGAGTACTGAATGTTGGTGAGCGAGAATCTTGCCTGAGATTCGACGCTGCTGTATTGGAGGTAAGCAACGCCGATCAAGATGGCCAAGTAGAGGCCGAAAACAATGATGGAGCGGTTGCCTCGCAACTGAACCCGGAAGTCTCGCTGCGCGGTCGCATTTCCGAAGTACGTGCGCCTCGTTTGCCGGATCCAGTTGGCAAGCATTTGCTAGTTCACGGCTCCCGTGGTCAGTTTGAGGAAGACGTCTTCGAGGTTAGTCTCTTCCTCTCGCAGGCCCAGTAGACCAAACCCGCCATCGACTAATGCCTTGGCGATTTCTGCCTGCTGTTCAACTGAACCTTCAAACTCAATCCGCAAGTCACTTTCGATCGATTCGACTTTAAGCACGCCGGACAGTCGCTGCAAGGTGGAAATTGCGCCTGCTCCATTTCTGAGCAGGGTAGCGGTGAATGCGCGGACCGGCTGCATGCTCCGGACGATCTCCGAAACGCCACCAAACGCAAGCATCTCCCCGCGCTCGATGATCCCGACCGTGTTACAGAAATCTGCCAACTCCGGCAAGATGTGCGAGGACACAATTACGATCTTCCCCATCCGCCCCAGCTCGACGATGAGCTCTTTCAACTCAGATCGCGCGCGCGGGTCTAAGCCAGAAGCGGGTTCGTCCAATAGCAACAGCGCCGGATCGTGAACCAAGCACCGAGCCAGACAAAGCCGCTGCTGCATGCCACGAGACAACGACTGAACGAAGGCATCGCGCTTCACCGTGAGATCGGTTAGCTCCAGCACGTTATCGATGACACCGTTGCGTTCTCGAGCTGGCACTTCGTACAGCGCGGCAAAGAAGTCGAGATACTCCCAGACTTTGACATCATCGTAGAGACCAAAGAAGTCGGGCATGTAGCCGATCGAACGACGAATCGCCATCGGGTCCTTTCGGACATCGTGCCCATTCAGGATTGCCGTGCCACTGGTTGGCTCCAGCAAAGTCGAAATCATCCGGATTGTCGTGGTCTTTCCGGCTCCGTTCGAACCGATGAACCCAAAAATGTCTCCAGGCTGAAGCTCAAACGAGACGCCATTGACCGCGGTGAGACCACCGTACTCTTTTCGTAGTTTCTTAACTTCCAGCATCTTCGCTCCGCTTTGGCAAAAACTTCACATCGTTGTCCGCGAAGTGCAAGGTCTTCTCGGCATAAATCAAAAACAAGATCGTGAGGATCAGATAAACGCAAGACTGAGGAATCCCGTAAAAGTCCGAATTGTTGCTGAATGCCTCAAGTGCACCGCTCCCTTTTTGAAGCACATCAAAGGGGTTCAGGTAGAGAATGAAGATTCGGCTGATGGGGTCACTGCCGGCCAACGACCAAGCAAAAGACGGCACGACCCCAAGAAACACAAACTCGGTGCCCAAGGTCACCCCGAGCGCCATCAGCGGCCGAATCACGCGGGACGAGATGAAGATCGTCCACGAGCAAATCAGCATGCAGAACGAGATCGAAACGATCTCCTTGATCAACAAATTGGTGACGTCAACCTGCTTTTGGTAGAAGGTCGACAGCACAACCGGGACCAACATCGCGACTGCGCCCGCCGCAAGCAGGGCCATCGCGCCAATGAACTTTCCGGCAACAATTTGGCCCTTCGTAACGGGAGCAACTAACAGCAATTCCCAACTTCGGCGCTCGCGCTCACCGGCGACCGCACCGTGCAGCATCATCGGACCGAACGCACAGAACAAAGTTGTCTGAATCAGGATGATGCCGTTTGGTGTGACTGCTTCACCAAAGACCAACACAAGCATGCACAACCCGATATAGGTGGTGAGGACCAGCAGTACCATGACCCGATTCGCCATAGGCGCGCTTGCCGAAAAGTAGCGGCGCTGGAACCTCGAGATTTCGATCTTCATCGGGTTCTCTTTCACCAGCCGCCGGTAGTGCTGCATCATGGTCGGCGCTCCTCAGCAAAAGCCAAAATCATCGTGCCCGATCGGCTCTTCACTTCTCGTCCAAGTTGTGGCCCCGCTGGTAGCCCTTCCAACCGGCCGAAAACGGCGTATTGGTTCCGTCGAATGGTGAAGAAGCGAGGATCAGTATTTCCCACGTTTGCCAGCGTCGCCGGCACGTTGGGCATCGCGGGTACCCCCGGCGGCAGGTCCACCTGAGCAGCTTTTTCCGACGCGGTCAGGTCGTTTCTCAAGACAACTCGACGAGATTCGCCCGGGCCAAGGACCAGCGCTTGGTCCATAAACCCTCCTTCCACAAAGGCGCCGAAGAATTTGTAAGGCGACACATTCTGGATGATCATTCCATCTGCACCATCGGGGTTAAAACGGAACCATTCGGTCTCACCAAACCGCTGAACGTAGCTAAATTCACGGAAGCCAAGATTGTTCGACTCAAGCCTCGGCGCGAGGATTTGCCCGTTGTCGACCAAGTTGAAGCCTACAAAGCCATCACCCATGGATCGGTAGTACACGTCAGATTGTGCCGAGCTGCCTGAAACACTATCTATTTGGGACAGCTTCAGGTCGTGGACGCCGCCACTCGGAAAGAACATTTGAGTTGTGCCTTGGAAGACGGCTGACGTCGAGCCTTCTTGGGCGATGATCAGTCCGTATGTTGCCCGCGAAAGCGAAATCCGGTAGAGGCTCTCCGAATACTTGAGCAATGCTCCCGCAAAAACGATGGCAAGCAACGGCGCGGTGATCCAGGCGAGTTCCCCTCGCTTCATTCGGCGAAGCACAAGGAACGAAACCGGAACGACGAGAACGAAATAAATACCAAGCAAGCTGAATACGGCAGAAGACGGCGGGAGCTTTGTCTGAAACGGATCCTCGCTGGTCGAATCCTGTCCGGCGCCGGATCCATTCGTTGGCTCGCCGGCCATAAATGATCTTCCGTACAGTGCCCCTTCGCCTCGCGCATAACTTCGGAGGAACTGAGTTGCTTGCTGCTGGTAGGCGCTCAAGGTGAACGCCGCTAACGCGCCTTGTCGCCCCACCCACTCCTTCACCGGAGAATCTATCGGCGAATATCCTAGGACGACGACCTTTCCGAGACCGTATGGCCGAGTTGCCTCAAGAATCGCCTCCCGATCACGCTTGACTACGGCTTCGGGCTTCAGAACCTCCGGCACGACGACGGTGATCGGCGCGGGCGAAAGCCGGCCCTTAGCCGGAATCTGAATTCCTCTCAGAAGCGTTTTCGGGCTCCAGTTGGTGCCGGGCAACAGCTTTTGCCAGCGTGGGTCGGCGAGCACCGGCGAGCTTGCGCCGCCGAAGACCGCCACCGTTCCGCCTTGCAAAACGTAGTCTTGGATGGCCGACACTGCCCCATCAGGCATTCGCTCTGAGCCGGGCCCCAAGAAGATCGAGACGAGTTTTTGGTAAGCCTTGGGACGGTCTGGGGCAGCTTCTGGAATCACGTACAGATCCGTGGCGCTGGCGCTTGGCAGGCCAGATGGAGATTGCCGCACAAAACCCAAAGAGTCAGGTAAGTCGCTGATCAGCAACACCGCACCGCCTCCCGTTCCGCGTGAAAAAGTGACCGGGAGCGTTTTGCGGACCGTCCCTTGGTTGGTCCGTAGGGAGAAATTGAGCTCGCCGTAGTTTGCGACGGGGAACGTTAATATCCTTTTGCGTGCCCCCTGGGGCAGATCAACCGGGTACAGCACCCGAGACTCGTCCTCCCTGATCTCTATCGCTCCAACCGCCGATGGGCCATCGTTTTCTAGAGTGACCGTCACAATCGAGCTATCGGGCGTCGCACCTGTGAAGGTCGGAGCGACTTCCATACGAAGTTGGGACTGGGCAAATGATGTCGCCACGATGAAGCTGGCCAAGACCACGAAAACTCGTCGCAGAAGCTTCATCTTGTTTCTTCCCATTGGACGGGATGAACCCGGCTCCTTGACTCACTTTAGCTGAACAATCTTGGATTCATCAAAAGTTTT